>ENA-OQIR01000921-OQIR01000921.1-human-gut-metagenome-genome-assembly--contig:-NODE-921-length-11341-cov-3.857500_pt1 | contig 11341 bp, 11 predicted proteins | sample MGYA00242580_ERZ504745 | MGnify/ENA primary metagenome ERZ504745 (study PRJEB26092, sample SAMD00036214) | human gut metagenome | host: Homo sapiens | study: EMG produced TPA metagenomics assembly of... | reverse complement strand
AGATAGGCCGAGAATGTAGGACACCAAAGGCAAACATATTTGGCGGCATTGAAAAGAGCATATCGCAAATATCTGGAGCCACGCTTTTCCATGTGAGCATAACAGTTTTGCAGTTGCCCTGACTGATCCTTGCCAATGCAGACTACTGCGGTACGGCGGAATATCCGCAAATCATCACCGCAGGGCAACTTGAAGCGGCAGAACAAATCCGAAAAAGCAAGACGGTCACCTACTCGGTAACGCTGAAACCGTTCCGCAAAGATATGCAATGCGGATGTTGCGGTGCAAGGCTTTACTGGCACCCCAAAAGCAAGCAATGGGTTTGCCGAGAATGCGGAATGTGGTCGAAGCCGACACAAGCCGAGGAAACTTTCAATAGCATTGTGGAAAAACTGCGATGGCTCAGGCAGAACCCCGAACTCATCCATCCGCCAGCGGGCAAGGCGAATGTGCAGTCAATGGAAATTGTTCTGCTGGATAGGGAGATTGGACAGGCTCTTCTGGATGCAGAACCAGATGCTGATGCGCTAATCACTAAAATCCTGCACCGGGCGGAGCTGGAATACGAATTCCGCTCTGCAGGAGATGCCGATCCGGCAACTATGCAAGTACGAAAAGCTTGTGCCGAGTATAAGCCGACAGATGGCTTCCCACATACCTTTTATAAGGAGGTCGTCAGCAAGGTCATCCTGTACCGAGACACCCATATTGAATTCAAACTGCAGAACGGACAAATTGTGTAAGGGAAAACGCCATGAACAACATGAGGATCATTGAGATTCCCGCTTCTATGAGGGAAAGCGCCGGACAGAAAAACACGGTGCGCAAGCTGCGGGTGGCGGCCTACTGCCGTGTCAGCACCGAGGAAGAAGAACAGCAGGGCAGTTTTGAAATCCAGAAACTGTACTACACAGAAAAAATCAATTCCACCCCGGAGTGGGAAGTTGCGGGCATCTACGCGGATGACGGTATATCCGGCGTACATACCAAGAAGCGTGACGGTTTCAACCAGATGATTCAAGACTGCAAGAAGCGCAAAATCGACCTTATATTGACAAAATCCATTTCCCGCTTCGCCCGCAACACACTGGACAGTATTCAATACGTCCGAATGCTGAAACAGATGGGAATTGCGGTGGTATTTGAAAAGGAGAACATCAACACCGCCACCATGAACTCCGAGATGATCCTTACCGTACTGAGCGCCTTTGCCCAGGCCGAAAGCGAGTCGATTTCCCAGAATGTAGCCCGCGGTAAGCGCATGGGATATAAGCACGGTAAATTTGCCTTCCCTTACGGAAGGATTATCGGCTACCGAAAAGGGGCAGATGGCAAGCCGGAGATCATCAGAGCAGGCTGAAATCATTCGGCTGATTTTCAACAGCTACCTGCAAGGGGACAGTCTGAGCAAAGTATCAAGGCAAAGCTGGAAACGGCGGGCAGCACTCACAGCCCGCCGGCAACACCGCATGGTCAGCACAGAGCATCCAGCGCATCCTGCAAAATGAAAAATACTGTGGTGACGTATTACTGCAAAAAGACCTTTACCGAGGATGTGCTGACAGGTGTACATAAGAAAAACACCGGGCAGCTTCCGCAATACTACATTGAAAATTATCACGAGGGCATTGTCAGCAAGCAGATGTTCCGAGAGGTGCAAGCTGAGATCGCCCGCCGAAACAGCAAGTCGGCAGCCAACCAACGCAAGCGCCGCCGGGGTCGCTATAACAGCAAATATGCCTTGTCCGAGCGACTGTTCTGCGGTGACTGCGGCAGCCTTACAAGCGGGTGACTTGGAATATTCACGGCAGAAAACAAATTGTCTGGCGGTGCGTGAACCGCATCGAGTACGGAACGAAATTCTGCAGCAGTTCACCGTCCGTCCCGGAAGAAGAACTGCACCGTGCCATTTTGAAAGCGGTACAGGGTTTGGCGGCAAACTTCACCGATGAGGTCGCCACCCAGATCAACAGTATCCTGCATAACATCCAGACCGGCGAAAGCACAAAGCCCAATTTGCAGGAGCAACTGGAACAGACCCAGCAGGAATTTGACCGCCTGCTGGAAATGTCCTTGGACTTCGATGAGGATACTCCGTTTCTGGATAACAGGTTGAAAAAGCTGAATAATAAAATTAAAAGTCTGAAAAAAGCCATCGAGGACAGCGCCGCCCGACAGGAAAAAGCCAGCCAGCCGGAGATGCTGCTGTCAGCCAAGGACCTGCAAATCCAAGAATATGACGATGCGCTGACTGCGCGAATCATTGAGAAAATCACGGTGAGGTCGCGTAATGAAATTGAGATACAGTTTACAGGTGACTACAAAAAGAGCGTTACACTGAGGTGAAAGCTAAAGATGTGGTATCTATCCATAAAACATTTGGCGTAGAGAACAAATCAATAACTGTAGCAGCAAAATGTTCCCCATATAATTGCAGTACGAGAACTCAAGTCAAGCGCTTAAACGCTGAGCGAGAAAATAGATTTCTCTGCCAAATGATCCCTTTCGCTTGATAAATGGGGAATAAATTGCTATAATAATTTTGTAAAAATTCCCCAAGGAGTAGCTATGGAAAACACATACTCAAAAATTCAAGAGCTTTTGCACCAAAAAGCGGATTTCCAAGCCAGACTGAATTTACTTCCCTACGATGGTACGCCGGAAGTGAAAGACAGAGATGGGCAAAAATATCTCTATATCCGTAAGCGTGTTGGAAGTCGGTTAACATCGACCTATGTAGATGTATATTCCGAGGATTTATACCAGTTGCTTCTGCGCAACAACCGCGAAGCGCGCGAATTACGGAAACAAATCCGACACATTGAAAAAGATTTGGCTGCATTGGGATATGAGGAAGCCGACTTGCCACCTCGCGTAATGTTGAATCTGGATTTTGCCAGAGCCAACATGAAAGCCAATATTTATGATCAGGCTGTGCTGGAAGGCGTGGCGACGACTTTCCCGCAGACGGCGGATATTATCGATAACGGCATTGTGACCGGTATGACTGCCAGCGATGTACAGAAAATTTTGAATCTGAAACACGCATGGGAGTTCATTCTCGATAAAGACGTATTGAACTATACAACAGATTATCATATTCTGTGCCACATTGCGAAATTGGTAAACGAGGGCTTTTATACAGATGGAGGACGAATTCGTGGTGTGCCGGTTACGATTGGCGGAACTTCGTATGTGCCGCCACTTCCGATTGAGACCGTAGTAAAAGAAGCGATTGACAAAATCGTCAGTGAAGATGCAGATGATGTGGACATTGCCATTCGCCTATGCTTGTATTGCATGAAAACTCAAATCTTTAATGATGGCAACAAACGAACGGCAGTGATTTTCGCGAACCATTACATGATTCAAAAGGAAAAGGGCTGATTGTTATCCCAGAGAAGGATGTTCCTGAATTCAAGAAATTGCTGGTAGCGTATTACGAAAACCGGGATAACGGAGAAATCCATACATTTATGCGGGAGCAATGCTGGAGAACATTTTAAGTGTAGGGAACAGAATTTGGAATAAAAAGCAAATAAATTCCCCAAAAGTGTAATGATGGGGAAAAATAAAGAGAGCAAAACCCCAGAAATAGCCAGACTTCTGAATGTCCGCGAGGAAAATTTCTTTACAAAACTAGAAACGCCGAAGGATTTTATCCGGACATTGATCTGGTATGACTGGTAACATGGCTACAGCGGAGGCGTTCTAATTGATATAATTTTGCTCTTTTACAATTTTGATGGAGTTGGCGATTTTTTGAAGGAGTGGTGTAAACAAAAGTAAAAATTAAAAGCAAGAAAAATCATAAGGGCAAAGTGTCCGGAATGGGTACTACAACGACCCACAATGAAGGAAAACAAGTGAATTCTCTCTACCATTGTTGATTTTCCCTTTAAAAACAGGGTATGGGAAATCTTTTACTGCAAGAGACCTGCACACTGGATTTCCTGACAGGAAAACAAAAGAAGAATTGTGGTGAACAGAGTATGTTTCTAGTGGAAAATACACATGAGCCGACCATAACAAAAGAAGTATTTGAAGAAGCTCAGAACAGGAAAATGAATAGAACTCACTAAGAAAAAGAACAGCAATACAGAAAAAGTAAGTCTGCAGCCTATTTTGGCAGAAAAGTGTTATAGGTAAAACATTTTACCCAAATAGAGATCCTTAAAAAATCATGATATAAAGTTGATTCTTGCGGCAGATTCGAAAAATGGATATTTGACAGAAAGGAAACATTATAATATAATGAATTAAATATAGTTATATATTATGGAAATTGATAGATATAGAATTTGACAAGAAAATACAACCATCTTGCGGAAAATCCTTGCATCGATAGGAAAAACTTATTATACTCTTAAAAAGTATCGATGAAGAAATGTGAGCCGTAAATTTTTGGAAAAACATCAAATATAAAACGCTTTGAATCATGAAGGCTTAATTGTGGCTTGGCCTTGAGGCAGAAGCGAATCGGGAAAGGGGCAGAAAATGGTCAAGTATTTGAAAGAAATACTTAGCGATTACTCTGAAACCGAGATTGTGCAAATGTGTAAAGCAATCAATAAAAATTACAATATATATGATCCAGAAGAAGTTCGTTGGGTAAAGATATCATATGTTTTAAACAAGACCAGTGCTGCTCAAATAGATAGGCTAAAAAGACATGCGTTTTCAAATGAGGTCGTAAATGATTTAATATTTAATTACTACTTTTGTGAGAGGGTAATAAAGTATTATTTTGTGAGACATTTGATGAGCAGAAGCAATCATATCGTTGCCTTTGAAATGGTAATTGGAGAAAGTAGAATTGATATCTGCAGAATAAATGGACAATCTTATGCGTATGAAATAAAAACACAGTATGATACATTTGATAGACTGGGAACTCAAATGAGGGATTATCTAAAAACATTTGAGAAGGTTTATGTAATAGTTCCTTCTAATCGTGTGAGTGATGTGAGAAAGTATATTCCAGAGTCCTGTGGAATCATTTCTTATCGAGTCATGGAAAATAAGGAAGTCATATTTTCTTACAAAAAAAAGGCTCAAAAAAATGTTTGCAAAATAGAACAATGTATAGAAAGCTTATCCAGTAATGACTTGAGCCAGATGCTAAAGCTAGTAGGAAAGGATGACCATCAAACACGAAGTGAAAAAATAATGGCTCTTTTGCAAATAACACAGCGTAAACCAATTTGGTCACAATATCGTCAGGTACTAAAGCAGAAATATGGAAGTCAGTGGAATTTTCTAGTGAATCATTTTGATGAGATATTGCCAATGGACGTTCAAACTTTTTTTTCGGCCAATATAAATCCACAGCTTCTATATTGTAGGAAAAGCGAGAGGGAATAATAACGATGAATACTCAAAAAGAAATTTTGTCTTTTTCAGAGTATATAAAATATATAGAAGAAAATTATAGTAGGAATAGCCTGTTTCGAGGGCTCAAGGATAAGTCGTTTGCACTTATCCCTAAAATTGGCAGGGATAATTATTTAAGAAAGTGCTTCGAGGATAAAGTCGTTTCACTGGATAAACTACAGGATTTAGAAGAACAGACAATGAACGAATTCGTAAAAATGTCCGTCCCTCATTTGGATTTACGGGCAATGAATCAGTGGGACCAGTGGACAATAGGGCAACACTACGGTTTGCCAACGAGATTTTTGGATTGGACGGAAAACCCATTAATTGCAGCTTATTTTGCAACAGAAAATGCAGGGACCGACGCGGCAATTTGTGTGACCGATCGAACTCAGTTTAATAGTGGAACTGATGATATGGGTGATGTATTTTCCTTTTCGGACACTGATGAAGTACTTTTACATACGCCAAGTTATATAAATAGTCGAATTATCGCTCAAAAAGGTGTTTTTACTGTTCATAAGAATCCAACGCTTCCACTAGATCAAACCAATATTAATGGGGAAAAATGTAAGGTAGATCAACTTATTATTCCCCAAGATGTCATAGGTGATTTTGTTAAGGACTTGGATTGGTTTGGTATTAACCGATCTTTTATATATCCGGGGCTTGATGGGTTAGCGTATTATCTCGATTTCAAGGCGAAAGGAGGTATTGACTAATGTATGTACCAGTTATGAAAAATCGAACAGTAGAGGTTGGTGTATTACAGCAACTAAGCGCTATTGGAGTTTTTGATGACAACGTCATTCCTTTGATTGAATTGGTACAAAAGAAAACAAGAAATAACAATAAGAACACCTTTATACAGGATTTGACTAAAATTCTTTCCGATGCGCAAAACATGCGGATTATGGTTGATTTCTACAAATCAACGAAATTGCGTACTACAACGGATGCGATTCGAGAGTATATAACAGTGTCGATGCGTCAGTGTGATTTTGGCATAAAAGAGCTCCAGCCCCTATACCAGTATCAAGATAGAGTGATTCCAGTTATATCCTATCTTTCAGAGAATCTTTCACTGAATCGCATGGACAATGAGGTGACGGCATATCGTCGAGTTTTTTCTCAGTTGGCATTTCGCGTCAAAGTTCAAGAATTTGAACAGGCTTTTTCATATGTAGAAACGAAAATTCGATCAACCGACTATCTGATTCTTGATATCGAATCTTCTTCACACATGAGTCCTGTGTTTAAGAAAATTTATAGGCGAATCGCAGAAAGTAAGAAAATAAAAGGTTTTACGTCTGTAATTATTAATGCCAATCGTCCCGAAAGTTTAGCAAATAAGGATATGATTGATGGAGAGCCAATAGCCGAAATTGATAACAGTTTGAAAGAACTATATTCGTCTGCATATATGAACAAGTTCGATGGTTTTGGTGATTATGCAGGTATATCAGCATCCCTACCGTCTACTGGTGGAGCGATTAGCCAGTAGGGATATACTATTCAAATGAAAACAACTACTTTATTGCATATAAAGGTCGGGCACCACAACTTTCGGAATTTCCGTTGTATATTGCACCGCAAATCGTTAATTCAGAATATTGGAAAGAATATGGAGAAGCGCATCATAAGAAATGCCCAGGCTGCCTAGAAATAGAAGCAATTGTAGGCGGAATTAAAAGTGGAAGAAATCAAGCACAATGGAAAATGATTACAATGCTTCACTATATTTATACAATGTATGAGGTGGGAGCATGATATAGTGTTGTTTCTGCCAAAAATTCATAGGTGTTAAAGAACGCTAAAAGCAAGTAGCAATGATGTGTAGAACACAAGTCTATCTGCGTTGCGTTGACTCCTTGAAGTTTCGAAAATGGGTATCTTTTTTGTCACACTCAGACAACAAAAGGGGCTGTTGCACATCCTCTAAAAAAGAAAGACCGAAGTAAAAGCCAAAAAAGGCTTTACAACTTCGGTCTTTTGCTTTAAGTTAATAGTTGTGAACAGAAAAACTCAAAAGCAAGAACAGTATATCGAAATTTTGGAAAAAAGTCAACAGTTAAAATTTCGGATGCCGACAGAAATAAGAATATCGAAGCACAACGCGCTCTATCAGGCAAGCATCCAGCTTGAGGAACTGGATTACACAAAGTTGTATAGAGCTTATTCGGGAATCCGAAAATCGCAGATAGAGCCGCGTGTGTTATTTAAAGTGCTGGTGTGCGCCTACATGAAGGGCGTATATTCCAGCCGTAAAATAGAGGAATTGTGCAGGGAGAATCTGGTATTTCGCTGGCTGCTGGAAGATCAGAAAACACCGGATCACTGCACTATAGCAAGATTTCGGGGCAACCGTAACCTGCAGGAAGCGTTTGAGGATTTGTTCTTTCAATATGTAAAGAAGCTGGAGAATAAAGGGTATACCGAGCACTCCGAGGTGTTTGTGGACGGAACCAAAATCGAAAGCAAAGCAAATCGGTATACATTCGTATGGCTAAAGCAGGTAAGCAAACAGCTTGAGAAAATCAAGGCACGGTTGAAAGAACTGGTATGTCCGCAAGGAAATCTGACCTCGACTAAGGTTGAGAAAAGACTGGAACAACTCAATACGGAAATCGAGGCGCAGGGCATTGAAGTGAAAAAAGGCCGCGGGCACCATAAGCCGGAAATCGTTCGGGAGCGGGATGAACTGGCTCTCTTGTATCGCCGCTGGATGGAGTATAACAGAAAGAAGGCAATTTGCGGGGAGAATCGCAACAGCTATTCCAAGACAGACACAGATGCCACTTTTATGCATATGAAAGACGACCATATGCGCAATGGCCAGCTAAAACCCGGATATAATGTTCAGTTTGCTGTCAACAGCGGTTTCATAACCGGCATTGGCGTGTTCAGCAACAGAACGGACTTCGGCACGCTGATTCCGTTTTTGACCTATTTATGCCATAAGCACGGAAAATCCTATCGCAATGTCGTGGCGGATTCCGGCTATGAGAGTCTTGCCAATTACCGCTGGCTGTTTGAAAATGGCCAGACTGCATTTATTAAGCCCGCCAACTATGAATCGGGGAAAAAGCGTTCTTCAAAGTCACAGGTTGGCAGAATGGAAAACATGGGCTATTACGAACCGGATGACTGCTTTATCTGCAAGAACGGCAGACATCTGGATCTCAGTTCTCACTATACCTCCCATGCGAAGGACGGTACAGAGCGCAAAATCTCTGTTTACCGCTGCGAGGACTGCTCCGGCTGCCCTTACCGTGCAGCCTGCTGCAAGGCTAAAGACAGCGAAAAGCGCAAAGAAATTTTTGTCTGCTGGGAATTTCAGAATCTGCGCAAGAATTCGTATCACAACATTACCACCGAGGAAGGAAAGCTGCTGCGCTGCAACCGTTCCATTCAGGCAGAGGGTGCCTTCGGACAGCTAAAGCACAATCGGAATTTCAAGCGTTTCCTTACCGGCGGTAAAGTCAAAGTCCTGGCGGAGCTTCTGTTTTTGGGGCTTTCCCAAAACATTGCTCACCTGCTGGCAAAGTGCAACAGTGGACTGCAAAATCTGCATTTGATTCAGCCTAAAGCATACCTGAATTTCTGATTTTTGAAAATTTGGAAAACAGGCTCCTCTGGAAAACAATCGTTATCCAGAAGGGCCTGTTTGAGTTATCTGCTTTTTGGAAATTAGGGGGTCTATGGCGAGCGTTTTTGTGCTTCTGGAGGCATTTAACCGTAAAGAGGCTGCTGCACTTGGATTTTTTCCTTGTGCAACAGCCTCTTTCGCGTCACACTTCCTTGAAAGGTGAGAATTTTGTTGCAAACATTCTGATAAAAGCTGTGAAAATTGTTACTGACACTATCGAAATCTCCGAAGGATTGACTTACGAAGCGGATTTAAATGGACTTTGATTATGAATAACCAGCAGGCGATTCTGAGCAATGAGCCCAACTACACGATATTCCGTGTGGGAGACAAAGTAATCAGATTTCGTGCTCCGTATTCGTTGGAGCACTATACAGAGGTAAAAGAATGGGATCACGGCTATATTGTTGCGATGGCGAAATACAAGCAGAATGATAAGCCGGAAGAGGAATATATTGATGTGGTTCCCATTCTGGAAAACTTATATTTCGACCCAGATACATTTCTGGCACCAATTAAGGAAGTGAGGGTTGAAAATGGTTAATGCCCCAAATATAGTCGATGAAGTGAACGTGCTATCCGCCCCTTTACAGTTGGGCGCAAGAATTGGATGATGCTCAACACGCCCAGAGGATCACAATCCAGTGCGATTCTATACATCATTGCAGAAACGGCCAAGGCCAACAATTTGAAGCCGTATGAGTATTTCCGCTTTTTACTGGACGAGATTGCAGAGCATCTTTATGGCCGGGAGCATGATCCGAATGACCGTGCGTTCTTAAATGATCTGCTGCCGTGGTCAGACAAGCTGCCCGACGTTTGCAAAAAGAAAATTTGAAGTTTGCTGGAGCCGGGTTTAGCTCCAGTTTTATTTCTGCTTGACGGCTGTGGTTGAGCGGTTACGTATACTGCTCTGCCCCCGGAAAAGCAAAAAATGCCTGCACCGCACCTTCCAAAGAGGATGAAACCGGGAGGGATTTGCTTGGCTTAGATGATGTTATTCTTTTTGAGAACCTGCTTGACATCCTCGATGCTCATATATTTCTTACATCGACACCTGTGAAGCCGGTACTCTAAAAGTTGTGGCAACTTCCGCCGATGTTCTGAATGTGGTGCGGCCCTAATTTTATCGCAGCTACTTCTTTTTATTTGATTGTGTTGATGTTACATGCACTTCGCACAAAAAATGCTTCTTGTATAGTTTTGATTGATTTATACTTAGCTGAAAGAGATAGGAAAATTATAGAATCTTTGAGGCAAGAGAAAATGTACAACACAATTATTGGCCGCGCTTTTCCATACCACGCAAAAAATCTTTGTAAATGCCCGGGTCAGAATCGGGAATCACCGTCGCGTGGCAGTTTTTTTCGTAAAATGCAACCGGGCCGACGCTGCCGATGATAGCGTAACCGTAGCCGTGCTCCCGCATGGCGGTCAGGCAGCGCAGCAGCAGCGCGGTTCCCACGCCGTGTCCCTGCTCGCTGTCCAAAACGCGTGTCGGGCCGAAAAAGTCCGGTGCGGTGGCATCATAGCAGGCATAGCCCACGATCTCCGCACCGCGGTGGCGATCCAGCAGCCGCAGGGGGTGTGGGCAAAAGCCACGGCACATTCGCCGGCAGCGCACTCGCCGGAGTGCTCACCCACCAGCGTAGCACACGCTCACGGTCAGGCGGCATGGCACGGCGGATCTCCACCCCAAATGCGCGGCTGCGGGCAAGGGCGGGGGCTTCATCGGGGCAGGTCGTACAGCTTTACCAGCATGTCAGGCATAAGAGATTCCTCCTTGTTTGTACAAGATTTCAGCCATAACGGCAGCGCCATCGGCGGCATCACCCAACGGGGCAGGAAAAGAGAGACTCGGAAACTGTGCGTGCAGGCGGGCTGTCAGTGCAGTACGCAGCGTCCTGTTTTTGACTAAAACACTGCCCAGTAGGCTATGGCACCGTTTTGCAGGTCCAGCGCGGGTATGACGGCGGCAGCATGGCGGCCAGCTCGTTGGCGGCTTTGTCGACGATGGCGTGTGCAGCGGCGTCTCCCTGCTGCAGGGCAGGATCCAGCAGAGTGGCCAGCGCGGCAATTTCTTTCTTGGTCGTTGTGGGCGCGTAGGTGAACCGGATGACCGACTGCACGCTTTCTGCCCCCAGGCGGTCAGCCACAAGGCAGTCAGAGCAGTGGCGGGGGCGCGACCATCTGCGGCACGCACCACAGCGCGCAGGATATCCCGCCCCAGCGCGTAGGCGCTTCCTCGTCATCGATCAGGTCGTCCCCAGCCACCGCTGCGTCTCTCGTGGCCGTCGGCGGTGCGGGCGTAGCAGA
>ENA-OQIR01000920-OQIR01000920.1-human-gut-metagenome-genome-assembly--contig:-NODE-920-length-11372-cov-2.234060_pt1 | contig 11372 bp, 16 predicted proteins | sample MGYA00242580_ERZ504745 | MGnify/ENA primary metagenome ERZ504745 (study PRJEB26092, sample SAMD00036214) | human gut metagenome | host: Homo sapiens | study: EMG produced TPA metagenomics assembly of... | reverse complement strand
CAAGGATGAAAACGGGGAAGAAGTGGAAATTACGGACCATCCCTTTTTGAATTTCATGGCGCATCCGAACCCCCTCTATGAAATGACTTGGGGTGCGTGCTGGCGGTTGCAGCAGATCTATCTGGAACTCAAGGGCGAGGGCTACTTCGTCTATGAATTTGATGCCCTCGGTCGTCCGGTGGAGCTGTGGCCGCTCCCTACACATTGGGTGCAGCAGACCCCCTATGTGGGCTACCCCTACTATGAAATCAGAACGACCGGCGGACTCATCCGGCAAATCCCGGTGGACGATATTTTCTGCATGAAAGAACTGAACCCGCTTGACCCCTACAAAAGAGGTCTCGGTGCGGCAGAGTCCCTTGCAGATGAGATCGAGACGGACGAGTACGCGGCAAAATTCCAGAAGAAGTTCTTCTACAACGATGCCACTCCGACCACGCTGATCTCGATGCCGGGAAGCAATAAGGATCAGCGCGACCGTTTCAGGTCCGAATGGAATGAGCGCTTCCGGGGACCGTTCAACTCCCACGGCATTGCCACGGTGGACGGCAACGTGACCGTGACGAGCTGGCCGAGAACATGCGCGACATGGATATGACGGAGGGGCGAAGGTTCCTCCGGGATGCCGTGCTTGAGCATTTTGGTGTTCCGCGTGAAATCATGGGCATCACGGAGAGCAGCAACAGAGCCACGAGCGAAGCGGCTCAGTACATCTATGCCCAGAACGTCATCATGCCACGGCTCAACCGCCGGGAAGAAGCCATCAATACACAGATTTTGCCGTTCTATGGCAATGATCTTGTCTGGCATTTTGATGATGTGGTCCCGCGCTCGCAGGAATTTGACAAGGCCAAAGGCATTGACGGCTGGAATGCCGGGCTTTTGACCAAGGATGAAGCACGCGAACTGCTGGGCATGGAACCCTGCAAGACCGGCGGTGACTGTTTCAAGATCACCATTTCCGATATGTTCATCGGCTCCAACGATGACCCGGCGGAGGTGACGACCGACCTGATGCAGGAAAGCACAGATGAAGTCGAAGTCACGGATGATGAAGATACCGGCGGGATGCTGTTTATGAGTGACCGCTGTGAGCATGAAGAAAAATCCCGCACGCAGAACATCGGCAATCTGCTGGCGGCCGCCCAGAAAGCCAGAGAGCGAAGTTTGAAGTTGCCACGATGAAGTTCTTCAAGCAACAGCAAAAGCGGCTCTCCGGCTCTCTGAGCGGCACTGAGAAAGCAGACTGGAGCGTGTGGGATGTCTTGATGCCCTACATCACGGAAAACCATGTGGAAGACAGCGCCGCATGGTCTGCCTCGGTGAGCAGGAGCAAAAAAATCTTGTGGAGCAGTTCATTGGTGGTCTTGTCAACTGGCCGTCTGAGGAAACGGCAATGGAGGAAATCTTCAAGCCGCTTTGGAAGCAGACCTATGATGAGGGTACCCGGATTGCAAAACAGGCCTACAATATCCGCGGTGTTGACCGCCCGGAGCTGCTCAGTCAGGCAAAGCTCCATGGTGGGCAGCGTGTCCGTCATGTGACACAGACCACCAAGGAAAATATCTCCCGCATTGTAGCCAATGGCATTGAAGCCGGTATTGGCCGCGAAAAGATGGCGGATGAGATTTTGCAGGAGTATGAGATCCAGACCCGGAGCAGGGCTCGGCTCATTGCAGATCAGGAAACAGTTATGACGCTGGAGACCGGCCACTATGACATGATGCAGAAAAGCGGCGCCACCACAAAGACGTGGCATCACCGCCCGCAGAAGAACCCTCGTGATGGTTCCAATGGCGGTCCGAACCATGTCAAGATGGACGGAGAGACCGTGCCGATCGATGCCCGGTTCTCCAATGGCCTGCGGTATCCCTGCGACCCGGAGGGGCCTGCACGCGAAACCATCAAATGCAGGTGCTACGTCACCTACAACAGATAAAGGAGGGCGTGAGAGTGGTATTCACGCGAGAAGATGCAGCTCGTGCTGCACAGACCATCGGCATTGACTTCAAAAAGGAAGCATTCCAGCTGGAAGACCTGCTGAACGGCATGAACACAGAGCTTGCCCGGCACGGTACCAAGGCAGGAACGGTCGATGTTACACATGATGACCCCACAATGACGGCGAAGCTGGCAGTTGCAAATCTGCGGGTATCGCCGTCTTATTATTCCCAGCGCGTGGGGAAAAGCGCATGGGAACGCTCCCTTGCACGGGGAGTAAAGCACAAGGGCGCAAAGACCGAGTACAAAACCGTGGAGTTTGAACTGGAGGGCTTTGACGATAAAGAGGGCACATTCTCCGGCTATGGAGCTGTGTTCTCCAATATCGACAGCGGCGGCGACATTATTGAGCCGGGTGCCTTCACGAAGACCATCGCCGAGGGCATCGGCCGGGTGAAAATCCTGTCCGGGCATAACGATAGTCTGCTGCCGATCGGCATTCCTACCGAACTCCGCGAGGATGCAAAAGGTCTTTTTATGAGCGCAAAAATCAGTGATACCACTCTCGGCAGGGATGTGAAGACGCTGATCCATGACGGCGTTCTGTGCGAACTCTCCATCGGCTATGACCCGGTCGTGTTTGACTACGATGAGAACGGCATCCGCCACCTCCGCGAAGTCAAGCTCTGGGAAATCAGCGTTGTCACATGGGCAATGAACGAACAGGCGGTCATTACGGACCACAAATCGGATGATGCGGCGACCCGCATTGAAGCGGAAGCGCAGGCCATCGTTACCGAGGTAAAGGCCGGACGCAAAATTTCTGCTTCCCGCATGAAGTCCCTCAAGGATGCCTGTACGTCCATGAAAGCCGCCACAAAGCTGCTGGATAAGATCATTTCGGAAGCACAGGGTGACAACGGCAAGGGGCATCCCCCGGTAAGCGCACACAAGTCCGTGGAACGGAAATCCGTTCCGAAGAAAACTGTAGAAATTATTTTTTGACACAGGAGGAAAAATCAATGCGTCTGAAGAACAGAAAGAAGTCCGCAGCCGCCATCAAGTCTATGAAGGTGGGCACCGATGAGCTGAAAGACCTCATCAAGGGCGCCGTCAAGGAGGCCATGGGTGAGGAGGACGATACCGGCGATGATGGTGGCGATGCTGCCGCCGCACTGGATGGTATTACTGCAGAGGACATGGCTGATATTATCGAACAGGCTGTGGACACTGCCAACGAGAAGCGCAAGTCCCGCAAGGATGCCGGCGAGGAAGTCGGCGACCTGACGGCCGATGAAGTCATTCAGGAGGCCGCTGAGATTATCGATGCCATGACCGCAGATGAGGCATGGACGATGATGAAGCCGATTCCGAGGGCAAGGATGACGATGAGGCTGACTCTGATGAAAAGGATGACGACGAAGCCGCTTCTGAGGATGATGCCAAGCGCCGCAAGTCCGCTGCATTCCGCCGTCAGGTGAAGTCCGGCACCGCCCCTGCCCAGCGTAAGTACTCCAGCCTGTTCATGGGCGGCACCGCTTCCGCCAAGAAGCAGCAGAAGAGTGTGCCCCCGCTGGTGAACCTCGCCCGCGCCATCAAGTGTCTGGATGTCTTTGGCCGGCATGACCCGGAACGTGCTGAGTTCTACGCCAAGAAGTACTACGAGGATATGTCCATGGCCCGCGAGTTCAAGGCCATGTCTGCCACCAACCCGACCGCTGGCGGCTTCCTGATCCCGGAAGTCTATCTGGATGAGGTCATCGAACTGCTGTACAGCAAGACTGTTATCAAGGAGCTGGGTGCACGTACCATTCCGCTGGAGAACGGCAACCTGAACATCCCTCGCATGACCTCCGGCACTCGCGCTATGTGGGGCGGTGAGGGCCGCAAGATCGCTTCCACCCAGCCTGCATTCGGCAACCTGCGTCTGTCTGCAAAGCGTCTGGAAGCTATTGTGCCCCAGACCCGCGAACTGCTGATGAGTACCAAGTATAGCGCCGATGAACTGTTCGCCGCTGATCTGTCCCGCCGTATGCAGCTCGGCCTTGACTGGGGCGCTCTGTACGGCACCGGCGGCGAGTTCCAGCCCACCGGCATTGCCAATACCCCCGGCGTTGAGAAAATCGACGCAAAGAAGATGGATGCCCAGTATGCCGCAGAAGGAAGCTGACTGCCGATTTCCCGGTCTATGTGAAGTCGCTGGTTATGAGCAAGAACGTGGACGATCAGGCTCTGGGCTGGGCTTTCAACTCCTTTATGGAGGCTATCTCAAGAACATCAAGACCACTACCGGCGACTACATCTACCGCGATGAGATGAACGCTGGCAACTTCCTTGGTATGCCGTACAAGGTTTCCAACCAGATCCCGACCGACAGCAAGACCGGATGCACCGAAATGTTCTTCGGCAACTGGGCAGACCTGATGATCGGCGATCAGATGGGTCTGGAGACCTACACCACTCTGGACGGTACTTGGACGGATGAAAACGGTGTCCAGCACAACGCCTTTGAGGAAAATCTGACCGGCACCCGCGCGCTGATGTACGATGACATTGGCGTGCGCCATGTTGAGAGCTTCGCCTACGTCCACAATATCAAGGTTATCTGAGGAGGAAGACTGCTATGAAAAGAGCACTGTTTGATACCGTCACCGTCCTGCCGTTTGCCAGCGGCAATGTGGTTGACCGCACCGGCTATGAGAGCGCCGTGCTGGCTGTTACTGTGGAAGCATCCCAGACGGCCACCATCAAGGTCGAAACCGCCGACAGCACCGCCGGTCCGTATGAGCCGGTCAAGGACGGCCGCATCTTCGTTGATAACCCGGTCAATGAGGATGGCGAGGCCGTCATCGAGAACGAAGCCGAAGCTCAGGCTGTGGCGAACCTCGACATTGACCTGATCGGCTGCAAGTCCTGCGTCAAGATCACCGCCACCAACGGCACCATTGGTGCGCTGACGCTGGGTGACGCCACCAACTGCCCTGTCAAGGAAAGTATCTGATGGAGGGCTGCATGATGGCGAGAATGTTCAAACCGCCCAAGTCCGCCCCGCGCCCTGCTGAGAACAAAGCAGTTCATGCAAAGGAGCGGAAGACCGCCGCAACCCCGCCTGCGGATTCGCAGGAAGCCCCGGAAAAGGGCGCTCAGTAAAGTTTCCCTCTGATGGGGAAAGCCTGTCAGAGGGCTTTTATTTGGAGGTGTCGTGTTGGCCGTAACACTGAGAGAAAATGCCCTCACCACTCTGGATGCCCTGAAAACCTCGCTCGGCATCGACCCGGCGGAAGAAGATGCACAGCGGGACGCAACCCTTGTGCAGCTTATCAATGCGGCATCTGCGTGGCTGGAAACTCAGCTGGGAAGAAAGCTGGGGAAAAGCACCTACCGGCAAAGATATTGTGGTACTGGAACGCAGCAGTTGTCGCTGGAGCAGTATCCCATTGTCAGTGTGGAACGTATCACGGACACGTTCACCGGGGAAACCATTACGGACTTCGATTTCAACGAAACCGGAGAGATTGGGGTTCTGTTCCGTGAAGATGGATGGACATACCGCGGGCACATCGGCGGGCTGGCCTATGACTACATTGCCCCCAGAAAATATCTGGAGGTGCAGTATGTGGCCGGGTATATTCTGCCGAAAGATGCCACCGAAGACCATCCGGCCACGCTCCCGGCAGATCTGGAAGCCATTGTTTGGTACATGATCGCCCAGCAGTGGGCCATCATTGAAAATGATGCCGCCGGGCTGTCGGCGTTCTCTATCTCCGATGTGAGCTGGACTTCGATAAGAATATCAGCGAAACATGGCAGTCCGTGATTTCAAAGTATCAGCGGTGGTAACATGAAAATCCTTAAAGATGGATTTCGCGCAGATATGGAGCGCATCAAGCGGGAACTGACAGCGCTGCAAGGCGTGAGTATTCATGTGGGTATTCTGGGAGACGCGGGAAGCGACATCCTGATGATTGCCGGTGTGCATGAATATGGAGCGACGATCAGTGCGAAGAATGTCAAGCATCTGGCTATTCCGTTAAATATGGAAGCAAAGAATGCTGGCAGTCCCCGCAAATTCAATGACCTGCGGTTTATTCCCATTTCTCCCGGCTATGGCTTTTTGGTACGCGACAGAAAGCATCCCCAGAAAGCCCCCGGCAGGAAGAAGCAGGAAAAACATGATGCAAAAAGCATCCGAGCGGCGGCGAAGAAGACCCGCGCCCGAATGAGGACTACGAGTGGATGTATATGCTGGTGGACAGTGTGACCATCCCAGAACGCAGTTTCATTCGAGCGAGCTTCGATACCGGCAAGGCCACGCTGGAAAATATCTGCAAAGAAGCTGTGGACGGCATCATTTTGAAAAAATGGACGGCTCAGGAAGCGGCAGACTATATCGGGAAGTGGGCGGTCGAAATGACCCACGACTACTTCAACACGAAGCTGTCACCGCCAAAGTCTGCCACAACGCAGTTGACCAGCACCCAGTATCAGCCCCTGTTTGATACTGGGCGGCTGTACAACAGCATTTCGTACAGCGTGGAGGGTATCTGATTTATGAGAAAATGGAAAGGGCCGCAGATCCCGCGAAGCCTGCTGCACAGTATGTACGAGGTGCATACCGAGGGCGGCGGCTATGATAAGGAGCAGGGCGGACAGTGGAAGCCGGGAACAACGGTCGAAACTGTTTTTCAGGGTGTTGTGATGCCGCTGAACAATGAGGATTTGCAGTACATTGACAGCGGAAGCTATACGCTCAATGCTCAGAAAGTCTATACGAATGGGCACACCCTGCAGGTGGGCGCCCAGTTCCGGGATGGGTTTGACGGCCAGATCTATACGGTCAAGCAGGAGCTGACTCACGGCCCGGTGCATTCGATGAAGCGCTACATGGTTGAGAAGAAAGGGGAGAGCAACCCGAAATGAATTTCAGGGAACTGCGGAACCGCCTGATCTCTAGCCTGTGGGATTACATTGGATGCCCAGTCATTCTGTCAAATCAGGTCCAGCCAGAAGCTGAGCCGCCGTTCTGTATTTATACGGTAACTGCACCGTATATCCCGGACGGTGGCATGGGTGACTATGAGATTGCTGATGTTGCCGAGGGCGTGAAGATTTCTCGGCTGGAAATGCCCTCGGCTACATTCTCGTTCACCTTTTGCAGCCAAAACCGCACTGCGGAGGATGGCTCTGCGGTGAACGGTGAGGATGAAGCGTGGGCGGTCGCTGATAAGGCTATCAGTTATTTTAAGCACGCCGGGCAGGATGATTTTCTTGCGCTGGGTGTGACGGTGGTTGATGTGGGCCAGGCACAGGACCGCACAACGCTTCTTGTGGACGAAGCCGCCCGGCGGGTCGGCTTTGATGTGCAGATTCGGTATACCCGCATTGATGAGCGCGAAACCGCGTCCATCGAAAAAATCAAAATTTAAGGAAAGGACTGAATTGGATGAAAGATATTCAGGTTTTTACCGCGCTCGATGCAAAACCGTGGCGGCGGAAAAGCTGGACATCCTGCTGCTCTCGACCGAGGGCGCGGCTGACATGGCGACTACAATGACCTTGAAAAGCTCAAGGCGGCATTTCCGGGGAAAAAGGTCGCGGCCATGGCAGACAAGATGTTCAATCAGGATAACACCCTTGCAGATACGCTTATCCGCAAGGTGCGTGTGGCTGGCATCGAAAATCCTCAGAATGTGGGCGGCACTGCATCCCGCATTGAAATTGCATTCGGCGAAAATATGCCGACCGAAACGCTGGAAGCCAGCACCGCCTACTATGCCAAAATCGGCGGCAAGGCTGTGGTGGAGATCACCACCAGCGAGGAAGTGCCGGTGGACTGCACCGGGCTGGCAAAGCTGTTCGCAGGAAGTCCTTTGAGGAAGATGGTGTGAAGTTCACGCTGCGGTGGACGACAATACCGTGACCTACACCAGTACCACCCGCACGGCTGTTTCTGGCTATGCGGAGAGCATCAGCCTGTACAAGGATGCAGACTGCTTCGAGGATATGGCCTGAGCGGCGCTGTCGTGTCGGTTTCTGTAGGTAAGGCGGATACCACTAAGGCCGAAAACCTCATTGCCGCCATCGAAGACCTGCGCGACCACAACGATGACTGGTATTTCATTCTGACCGACGTTACCGACCGGTCTGCGTGACTGCCCTGTGCAAGTGGGCGGAAAGCACGGAACCCACGGAAGCAGCGCTGGGTGCCGGTGTGGAAGATCACCGCAAGTTCTACTTCGGCCAGACCAACGACAAGGAATATGTCAACGAGTATGGTCGCAGCGTTGTTACCTATGCTGATAATCTGGCCGAGTGGGCGGATGCAGCATGGGTCGGCAGTGTCGGTCCGTTCTGGCCGGAGAGCGTCACATGGAAGTGGAAAGTGCCGGACGGCGTGAGTGTTGCGGACCTCCGCGACAGTGAGCGCGACCTGCTGGAGGAGAACCGCGTCAATTTTATGACAGCGGAGTATAAGCACGAGTACATGAAGAACGGCATCTGCGGTGATGGGAATTTCATCGACAATGTGCTGGGTGCCGACTACATCACCCATCAGATCCGCGAAAATCTGTATGAGATTTTCATTGCCAACAAGAAGATTGCCTACACGGATGACGGTTTCGCACTGGTTGCGGCCGGCGTGTTCGCGGCACTCAACCGGGCTGTGGAACTGCACATTATTGCAACTGACCCGGAGGATGACACCGGCGTGTACACGGTTGTGATCCCCAAGCGGCAGATGCGACCGATGAGCAGGCCCGCAACCGCCAGATGCCCGACATCAAGTGGAGTGCCCAGCTGGAGGGCGCTGTTCACAGCGTCAAGGTCAACGGCACCCTGCGCGTCACCCTGAATGGCTAAGAAAGGAGGAATCTGTCATGGCAAGTAATATCGAAGTTGCATCCTATGACCCGAAAAAGGTTAATTTGGTGATGAACGGCAAGATCATTACCGGCTTTGCTTCGGACTCTATGATCACGATTGCCCGCAACGAAGACACTGTTACTACGCAGGTCGGCGTAAAGGGCGATGTGGCATACAACGAAAATGCGAATGAGAGCGGCACCATCACTGTTACGCTGATGGGTACTTCGTCCAGCCTGCCGTATGTCCGCAGTCTTGCGCTCAAGCGTAAGGAAGTCTCTGTGATGATCGTTGATGCCAACGATTCGGCATCGGTCAATGTGGCAGAGGAACGCTGCCGCGTCATCAAACCGCCTGACATCACCCGCGCAAAGGAGATCGGTTCTGAGTCGGTCAGTATCTTTGTGCCGTCTCTGAATTATCGTTAAGCTATGGCCGGAACAAACTGGCCAGAGCGTCCAAAAAGTTTATCTGAAAGGGGCTACCGAAAATATATGGCTAAGACTAAGGAAATCACCATTGGTGAGCAGAAATTCACCCTCCAGAGCGTTTCGCCCTCGTGGTACTACGACTTCAACGATGAGTGCGGCAACACTGGCAGCGGAAAGCGCAAAAGCGCAAAGTACATGGATGGCATGTTTAAGAACTGCGTTGTGGCACCTGCTGAGGTCAAGGCAAATGGCATGGAGTTCTTTGACGACAACGAAGACCTGAAGACCGCCGAAAAGCTGATCTCCGCCATCGAGCAGTTTCTTCGCAGCTGAACTGGACATTGCCAACGCTACCCACAAAGCCAAAGTCAACAAGGGCTTTTGGTGCATGGTGTGGTCTGGCAATGGCGTGACCTACACAGAACTGCGTCAAATGGATCTGGCGGAGTACCAAGAGTGCCGTCAGGCCAAACGCCTGTGGGTAGAACAGTGGCGTGAAGAAGCAAAAACAAAATGAGAGCCGAACTCTTTTCAAGCGCCGGCTTTTTGTTTTGCGCATCGGGAGGTGAAACCACATGGATGATGCGCGTACCTGCAATACGGTATCGGTTTTGATACTGCTGATGCTGAAACCTCTGTTGATAACCTCGGTGAAAAGGTTGAAACCCTCGAAGAAAATATTGGGGCGGTTGAAGTTGGGGCGCAGCAGATGGGTGCATCTGCGGTTTCTGCCTGCCAGATGGGGCAGGGAGCGGCCGAGCGCTTCACCGGAGCTGTCGGTGATGCTTCGGGTGGGCTGGATGATATGGCTTCCAGTGCATCCGAAGCGGGCAATGCGGCCCAAAAGGCGGCGGGTCATTGGAATATGACCGCAGAGGGGCTTGAGTGGGTGGAAGAAGCTGCTCAGGCCGCAGAAGCGGCCGCCGAGAGTTTCCGTGATGAAATGGATGACTCCGGCGGTGCTGCCGGGCGCTTTCGGGCACAGATCAAAAAACGTCTGAGTCGGCGCAGGACATGGGCACCTCATTCAAGGGTGCGATGGCCGATGGTCTTGATGCCGGACAGAGCATTGCGAAGTCTTTTCGGAGCGGCGTGACTGGGGCGATGGATTTTACCAAGAAACGGGCAGAAGTTTTCGCCAACAACATGGTCCGAAATGCAAAAAACATCAGCAAGGCATTCCAGCACCCTATAAAAATCATCCGCAGTACGCTGGTGTCCGCACTTCGCCGGGCGAAAAATCTGAGGATGAAACCGCAGACGGCGCGGACGATGCCGGAGACCATCTTGCGGAAATGGGTGCCGCCGGGGAAGATGCCGGCAACCAAATCAAAGAAGCTATATCCGGGGCGGTCAAGGCTTTTGTTGGCTTTGAAGCCATAAAAAGCGGCATCGAACTGCTCAAGCAGTTTGGTGCGGCGGCGGTGAGCGCATTCTCTGATGCCGAAAGCACTTCAAAGAAATTTGGCCGCTCTTTTTCCGAGGAAGCGGCCGCATGGGCGGATAACTACGCTGACGCAGTGCATCGGAGTACTGCCGAAGTCCAGAGTTTCATGGTCTCCAACAAGGCCATGTATAACGAGTTAGGCATTACGGCTGCTGCGGCCGAAAACCTCTCTGAAATGACAACCTCGCTGGCGTATGACTTTGGTAATGCGTTCAGCATGGACGATTCGGAAGCGCTGTCGCTCATCCAGAGTGCGATCGGTGGCAGCACCGATGCTCTGAATGAGTACGGGATTGTCCTCGACAAAACGGCCTTGAAGAACAGCGCCGCAGCTCTTGGGCTTGGCACCAATATTGATGCTCTGGATGATGCCGCAATGGCTCAGGTCAGGCTCAATGCCATACTGGAGCAGAGCGGCGACATTCAGAAAGCCGCGGTCGAGCAGACCGGCGGTTTGACGAACTCCATCAAATCGCTGAAAGGCGAAATGGCTGACTTCATGGCCGATGCCGGAGAAAAATTTTCCCCGGCGCTGGAAGATATGGTCGGCGTTTTTCTGGATAAATGGCCGGAACTGGAGCCGACACTACTTGAATTTGTTGGAATTCTGGCAGATGGGATGAGCGCCGCGGTGCCGGTCATTTCCGATCTGGCACAGAGCATTCTTCCATCCCTGATTTCCACGCTGG
>ENA-OQIR01000916-OQIR01000916.1-human-gut-metagenome-genome-assembly--contig:-NODE-916-length-11406-cov-2.069244_pt1 | contig 11406 bp, 16 predicted proteins | sample MGYA00242580_ERZ504745 | MGnify/ENA primary metagenome ERZ504745 (study PRJEB26092, sample SAMD00036214) | human gut metagenome | host: Homo sapiens | study: EMG produced TPA metagenomics assembly of... | reverse complement strand
CCTCGCCCTGGGAGGCGGGACGCACGTCGTACGCGGTGACGACCGCGCCAAGACGCTTCAGCGTACCGATGGCCTGCAGGCCGGCGATGCCGGCACCGAGCACCAGCGCCTTAGCCGGGCGAATCGTGCCGGCGGCGGTGGTCATCATCGGCAGGAAGGAACCGTAAGCATCGGCAGCGGTGATGGCTGCCTTGTAGCCCATCACGGAGTTCTGAGAGGTCATCTCATCCATGGACTGGGCGCTGGAAAGCTTACGGGGCAGCTTTTCGATGGCGATGCCCACCAGACCGGCCTTCTCGAGCGCGGCCACGTAATCGGCATCGGTGAAGGAACCGAGCATGCCAATGACCCACTGGCCGGCCTTGAGCTTGGCCACGGTCTCGGCGGACGGTCGGTCCACAAAACCGAGCGCGTCGCTTCGGCGAGCACCTCTCGCGGCTGGCCACCTTCGCACCGGCCTTTTCGTAATCCTCATCGGTGTAGTCGGCAGCAATGCCGGCACCTGCTTCAATCAGTGAGGAGACACCGCTCCTCTTCAGCGGGTGACGATATCCGGCGTCAGCGCGACGCGGGATTCCGTTTCGGACGTTTCGTTCAAAACGCCGAACACCACGGTGCTTCTGGGTTTTGCGCCATGAGAGCCCTTTCTTGTTCTACTTCAAAATGGACATGGTTATCCGCATGGTAAGTGTAGTCGAAAGGTAAAGACCATGACTTGAGATTCCGCCAATCGAAATAGAAACGAACCCGAAATTAGTAAGAAATACGAATGTGTCCATGTGCATTGCGGATGAATTGCTCGGAAGCCGTCCAACAATCACCCGGCATCGATCAGCAACCAACCGCTCAATAATTATCGACAATCACCGTTTCGTAGCTCACGGTTACTCAACAATATCGGGACCTGTGCAATATTTTGCCACGAACTCCCCTAACCCGCCAGAATCCTACGGTTGCGTAAGGTGACGAGTTCGGTTTGGGCGATTACAATTTGAACTTTGAGAAGCGTTCGCCTCATGGCTGGACGACACTGAAAGGTTTACAGGAGCAAGACTTGTCGGTTATCAATTCCTTCACGCAGCACACGATCAATCTCACCCGTAAGGCGCTCAGGTTGGGATCCGACTTCGTCCACCCGGTCCACGACGACACCCCGGACAAGCCCGATTACCTGTCCAACGCCGACGTACCGGTCGAGACCAATATCGCTTTGCCTCACAGCGACGATTGGGACGACGGCCACCTGACCGTCACCGACATCGACCCCGTCACCGGCCTGCTCACCACCTCCACCGAAGGCAATCCGCCGCTGGACGAAGGTACGTCCATCTACGACCTGTATGCGGACCGCGCCGAACGTATGGGCGATGAGCCGCTGTACACCTACAAGTCCGGCAACGATTGGGTGACCGTCACCGCCAACGAGTTCCTGGCTGACGTGCGTGCCGTGGCCAAGGGCCTGATTCATTACGGCCTGAAGAAGGGCGATGCCGTGGCATTCATGTGCCGCACTTCCTACGACTGGGACCTGACCGACGCGGCGATCATGGCCTGCGGCGGTGTGCTGGCCACCGTCTACGACACCGATTCGGCCGAGCAGATTCGCAATATCGTCAACAACTCCGATGCCCGACTGCTGATCGTGCAGGACACGGACATGCGTAAGAAGGCGGATGGGGCCGTCGAAGAGTGCCCGTCCCTGGAGCACATCATCACCATCGAGACCGGTGGCTTGGACGAGATCAAGGCCTACGGCACCACGGTCTCGGACGAGGAGCTGGACGAGCGCATCGATTCGGTCAAGAAGACCGACCTGTGCTCCATCGTGTACACCTCCGGTTCCACGGCCGCGCCGAAAGGCGTGGAGATGACCCACGAGCACTACTGCCAGACCGCGCTGAATCTGCCGGACTACATGCCCGATCTGCTGCACGACAAGAGGAACACCATCCTGCTGTTCCTGCCGCAGGCCCATTCCTTCGCCCGCGCCATCAACTACATCGTCGTCTCCTCGAACGTCCGCATCTACATCGCCACCGGCATCAAGACGCTGATCAGCGATCTGCAGGTGGCCAAGCCCACTCTCATGATCGTGGTGCCGCGCGTGCTGGAGAAGGTGTACAACGCCGCGTCCCAGAAGGCCGGCCACGGCCCCAAGGGCGTGGTGTTCGCCTCCGCCGTGGTGGCTGCGCAGAACTATATAAAGGAAGTCTCCGCCAATGGCAAGGCAGGTGCACTGACCCGCACTCGCCGCGCTGCCTTCGATCCGATTGTCTACTCTTCGCTGCGCGAAGTGCTCGGCGGTCGCGCCAAGTGGATTGTGGCCGGCGGTGCCCCGCTTGACCCGGAACTACTGGCTTTCTTCCGTGGCGCGGGTGTGCCTGTATACGAGGCTATGGTCTGACCGAGACCACCGCGCCGTGCGCGTTCAACCGCTGGGCACGCCGTTCCACGCCGGTTCGGTGGGCATCGCCTTCCCCGGATTCTCCCTGCGCATCGCCGAGGACGGCGAAATTCAGGTCAAGGGTCGTGCCGTGTTCCCGCGCTATCACAAGAACGACGAGGCCACTGAGCTGTCGTTCACCGAAGATGGCTGGTATGCCACCGGCGATCTGGGCCGCACTCGACAACGACGGGTTCCTGTACATCACCGGGCGCAAGAAGGACCTGATCATCACCGCCGGCGGCAAGAACGTCTCCCCCGGCCCGATCGAGGAGGTCATCCAGCGTTGCGAGATCGTCTCCCAGGCGTTGGTGCTGGGCGACAAACGCCCGTTCATCTCCGCCCTGGTGACGTTGGACGAGAAGTCGTTGCGCCCGTGGCTCGCCGCCAAGGGTCTGGACGAGAACATGTCCCTCGAGGACGCGGCAAGGAACGCCGCCGTGCGCGCCGAAGTGCAGCAGTGGTCGATCGGGCCAACGAGGGCGTCTCCCGCGCCGAATCCGTACGCAAGTTCATCATCCTGCCCGAGGAGTTCACCCAGGAGAACGGTCTGATGACCGCTCCATGAAGGTGATTCGCCCCAAGGTCATCAAGCGCTACTCCACCCTCCTCAACACCCAGATGTACACCAAGCGGAAGTAAACCGTATAGCAAAAGCTCCCTCTGACGAGGGAGCTTTTTCGTCTATACGCCTTAGAAGCCAGGCGCTCCAGCTGCTTGGGGTCGGACTGCCAGCCTTTGGCTACCTTGACGTGGAGGTCGAGCTTGGCTTTTTGGCCGACGATGCGGTTGACCGGGGTGCGTAGCTTCTTCTTGACGTAGGTGAGGTTCGAGGCGCCCTTGCCGATGATGATCGGCTTCTGGGAGTCACGCTCCACGTAAATGGACACGTTGACCTGCGCCTTGCCGTCATAGCCCTGACCGGTCTCGTTGTCTTCCGGATAGTCGATGGAATCAACCACCACGGCCAGCGAATGCGGCAGCTCGTCGTCCAGGGTCTCAAGGAACGCACCGCGCACGAGTTCGGCGATGGTGTCTTCCGGACGCTCCTCGCTGATCTGATCGTCCGGGTACATCTGCGGACCTCGGGCGTGTGCTCAATGAGCACGTTCTTCACTTCAGCCAGATTGTCGTGCTTCAGAGCGCTCACCGGCACGATGTCCGAGAAATCGGCGAAATCGTTGATTTCGATGAGCTTGTTGATGAGTTGCTGACGGCCAAGCTCGTCGATCTTGGTGACGATGGCAATCAGCGGGATGCGCCACTTGAACGTACCGTCCTCACGCTTGGTGGCGAAGTCGGTACGCAGTCGGGAGAGAATACGCTTGTCGCCGGGACCGATTTCCTGATCGGCGGGCAGCAGGAAGGCCACCACGTCCACATCGGCCAGAGATTCGTCGACCACGTCGTTCAGACGCTGGCCGAGCAACGTACGCGGACGGTGAATACCGGGCGTGTCCACGAGCACGAGCTGCGCGTGGTCGGCGGTCAGGATGCCGCGGAATCGCCTTAACGGGTGGTTTCCGGGCGAGAGGATGCGATGGCGATCTGCTTGCCGATCAACGCGTTGATCAACGTGGATTTGCCGACGTTCGGGCGGCCGACCACGGCCACGAATCCGGAGCGATACGGCACGTCCTGCTTGGTCACATTCTCCGTTTCACCGGTCGCGTCGACTTCGGCAACGCCGGCAACATCGGAAGCATCGGTGACGTCAATGTCATCGACGTCGTTCGTGCTGTTGTTCTGGTCGGTCATATCACTCCTTGCTGGCGGTATCATCGCCTTCGACGGGCTCGCCGTCAGTTTCCTCATGGGTCCTGCTATTTTCCTCGCCGCCCTCGACGTGCGCCGGTTCTACGACGATGGTGGACACCTTCTTGCGGCGTCCGGCGGAGTCCACGGCGGTCAGTCGCAGACCGCGCGTCACAGCCGAGGCACCGACAATCGGCACTCGGCCAGAATCTTGGTCAGCAGGCCGTACACGGTATCGACATCGTCCTCATCAATGTCGATCTCGAAGATCTCCTCCAGATCGGCAATCGGCGTACGGGCGGGCATCTTCCACTTGTTGTCTCCGATTTTCTCCGGCTCAGTACGCTGGGTGCGGTCGTGCTCGTCTTCCAGCTCGCCGACGATCTGTTCGATGGCATCCTCGATAGTCACCATGCCGGCGATGCCGCCGTACTCATCGACCACCACGGCCACATGCTGGCGGGAACGCTGCATCTCATGGAACAGGTCGTCCACCGGCTTGGATTCGGGAACAAGCAGCGGCTGCCGGACGATGGATTCGACTGCGCGTTCCATGGCCGCCGGTTGAAGGCGGTGGCACGCACGGCGTCCTTCAAATAGGCCACGCCGATCAGGTCATCCACGTCCTCACCGATCACCGGCACGCGGGAGAAACCGGAGCGTGAGAACAGTTTCAGCGCGGAAGACAGTGTGGAGTCGCGCTCCATGCAGATCATATCGGTGCGCGGCACCATGATCTCGCGAGTCAACGTATCAGACAGGGTGAGCACGTTGCGCAACATTTCGGAGACTTCCGGATCGAAGTCGTTGGACTCCACCAGTCGGTCGATGGCGGCCTTGCCCTGCTCGAGCTGAATCTTCTCAAGCTCCTCGTCGTCGGACAGATCGGAGTCCTTGGAGCGGCGGCCCGGCCCCTTGGAACCGGACTTGTCGCCCACCGATGCGTGCGAACGGCGTGAGCTTGGTGGCCAACGACACGATGCGCGAGTTGGAAATCATGATGCCGACCGGCTTGGCCATGCCGGCGGTGCGCGGGCGGACCAGTACGGAGACCACGGCTACGATAATCGCGAACAGGAATCCGGAGAGCAGTTCAATCCACAGTTCCGCACCCCACAGGGATGCGATGGAAGACACCAGTACGCCGTCGAGCACATTGCAGGCGATGCGGAAGAACGCACAGCTGCCGGCGGTGGCGTAACGGTCGGCGATGAGCCGTTGCACGCGATGAATCTTGTCGATCTTCTTCATCTTGAGGAACTGGCTTGCTTCGGAGTCGGTCTGCACCTCGAGGATGAGATTGTTAAGGCTGGCTCGCGTTACGCGGGCCACGGCGCCTTCAGCGGCGGCCATGGTCAGCGAGAGCCAGACGAACAGGGCCGCCACGAGTACAAGAATGACGGTGATGGCGATCGGCGTGGTACTGGAATACTCCATAATGATTTTTCGGTGTCCTTGAATGTCCTTGAACGGTATCGAATAATCCGGATTTGGTGTGATTGATTTGGGAGCTTATTTGGAATCGAGGTCGCGGCCAGCACCGTGCGCGGCGTCGTACAGGGCCAGCGCGTCGGGTGTGCCGGCGGGCAGCGTGGCCTGCACGTTGGCATCGTGGCGTAGGGCGAAGAAGGTGAGCAGCAGCTGTCGCTGCAGGCCGAACATCTGGCGCTCCTGCTCGGGGGTCACGTGGTCGTAGCCGAGCAGGTGCAGGATGCCGTGGATGGTGAGCAATAGCATCTCCTGCATGGTGCTGTGCCCGGCTGCGGCAGCCTGTTGGGCAGCGACCCACGGGCAGATGACGATGTCGCCGAGCACTCCTTCCATCACGGTTTTGCCGTCGCCGGGGCGCAGCTCGTCCATCGGGAAGCTCATCACGTCGGTCGGGCCTTCGAGGTTCATCCAACGCATGTGCAGTTCGGCGATGGGATCGGGATCCACGAACATGATGGTCAGGTCGGACTGGGTGCTCACGCGCATCTGGTCGAGTACCCAAATACCCAAATCGGAGAAGACCTTGGGGTCGATGACCCACTGGGTTTCATTGGTGACGTCAACGCTCATCGTCTGTCTCGCTTTGGTTGGTTGAATCCGCTTGCTGGCGGGCATCGAAGTCGGTATGGTTGCGGCGGCCCTTGCGTTCGATGTCGCGGTGGTCGCCGGCGATGGCGGAGTGACGGTCGTAGGCGGCCACGATCTGTCCGACCAGCTGGTGACGTACCACGTCCTCGGTTTTGAGATGCACGAATGCGATGTCGTTGATGCCGCCCAGGATGCGTTCGATGGTGGCCAGTCCCGAGCGAGGCACGGTCAGGTCCACCTGCGAGATATCGCCGGTGATGACCATCGTGGTGTTGAAGCCCAGACGGGTCAGGAACATCTTCATCTGCTGTTCGGTGGTGTTCTGAGCCTCGTCGAGGATCACGAACGCGTCGTTCAGCGTACGGCCGCGCATGTAGGCGAGCGGCGCCACTTCGATGGAGCCGTCGTCCATGTACCGCTTGAGCTGGTCGGCGCCGAGCATGTCGCCAAGCGCGTCGTACAGCGGGCGCAGATACGGGTCAACCTTGTCGTTCAGCGTGCCGGGCAGAAAGCCGAGGCTTTCGCCGGCCTCCACGGCCGGGCGCGTAAGGATGATGCGGCGAATCTGCTTGTCCTGGAAGGCACGCACAGCCTTGGCCACGGCCAGATACGTCTTGCCGGTGCCTGCGGGACCAATGCCGAAGGTGATGGTGTGCGATTCGATGGCGTTCACGTAGGCCACTTGTCCGGCGGTTTTCGCACGGACCGGCACGCCGGCGGCAAAGGTGATGACGCCGGGAACCGTGGGCTTGCGGTACGTCGGGTCGTGGGAGCCGGCAGAACGTGCATGGGCGCGTTCGTTTGAGGTCGATTGCGCCAGTTTGTCACGCACCGGGCCGTGACCGGGATGTTCGAGGCGCACGTGTTCTTGAGCACGTTCTGGTCGAGCATGCGACGCACGGTGTCGGCGTCCATAGGCGCGGTGTAGGCGGCTTGGATGATGGTATTGACCAAATCCTCGGCCTGTGCGGCCTGGGCTTCGGTCTGCTTGGAGCGGGAGACGATCGCCACGCGGTTGCCGCGCACGATAATCGTCAGGTCCGGAAAGGCGCGCTCTACCTCGCGAATGACCTCGTCAACCGGGCCGAGCACGGCGACGGGGTCAAGTTGGGGCGGGATGGTGATGGTACGTGTAGTCGTTGCCACGAAGCGGATATTCCCCTACTACTCGTCGAGCTTTTCGCCGGTCATCACGTGCGCGTGCACGTGGAAGACGGTCTGGCCGGCGTCGAGACCGGTGTTGAACACCAGTCGGTAGGCGCCGTGAAATTCCTTGTCGGCGATGTTCTGCGCGATGGAGACGATGTGGGCCAGCTCGGTCGGGTCGTCGGCGGCAAGTTCGGCGACGTTGGCGTAGTGCTTCTTGGGCACCACGAGCACGTGGACCTTGGCCTTGGGATTGATGTCGTTGAATGCGTAGGTCGTCTCGTCCTCGTAGACCTTGCTGCTGGGATCTGCCTGCGATGATCTTGCAGAACAGGCAATCGTCGGATTCGCTCATCATGCTCCTTGGTTTGATGTTGCTACGCACCAGCTTAGCGCGTGGGCGTTACTCGTAACGTCCCAACACCCGAGACAACAGCGACAACGCTACAGGACCGGCCGTCGCGGCTCTCAGAATATTGCGCCCCAGTACGCAGCTCACCGCTCCGGCCTTGACGAAATCAGCTACCTCCTGCTCACTGATGCCGCCCTCAGGCCCGACCACCACACTGACAGTCCGCGGCAGGCCGTCCTGGAGCGTGCGTTCCACCAACTGCGCAACCTTCTCCTCCACGCCGGACCACGTATCGGTAGCATCCTGATGCAGCACAATCACCACATCGCCATGCACGCAGGCCCTGCGGCAGATGGCCACGACCTCCTTGCTGGACGCGCACGCCTCCAATTGCGGCTTAAAGGCGCGCCGCGACTGCTCGGTGGCGGCATCCAGTACCGAATTCCACTTCTTGTCTGTACGGCCGACCTTCCACTTGGCAATGGATCGGTCCGCCTGCCATGGCACCACTTGGTCGACGCCGATCTGAGTAGCCATATCGATGGCCTGCTCATCATGGCCGGTTTTCGCCAATGCCTGAATCAGCGCCAACCGGGTGAGCGGCTCGGGTTCGCGCCCCACTTCCACGACTTCAGCCAGTCCGGCTTCAGGATCGGCCATCACTGCCTGGATTCTCAAGCCGCTGCCGTCGGAAGTTGCAGGCTGTCCCCTGCCTTGAATCGCATGGCCTGCACGGCATGGCGCTTGATGTGAGCGGGCAGGGTTAGCTTCCAGCCGGCGTGGAGTTCGTCGCTGTTCACCGGGACGTCGTCGACCTGCGGGTCGAAAAGAAAAAGGGCATCAGTCATGACTTCAAGGCTACACGCGACACGCCGGGCACACGCGCGAATTGCATCCCGGTAATTTCATGCTAAGCTATCTACTCGTTGTCCAAACGACACCTGCCCGGGTGGCGGAATGGTAGACGCGCTAGCTTGAGGTGCTAGTGCCTATTTTATACAGGCGTACGGGTTCAAGTCCCGTCTCGGGCACAGATAAACCCCTTGCATTGCAAGGGGTTTTTCGTTATCTGCACACACGAAAGGCCACCAATGCAGTTCATCACGCTGGACACCGTCGACGACCCGCGCGTCGAAGCGTATGTGAGCCTCACCGAAATGCAGTTGCGTAATCGCTTGGAACCAGCCAAGGGCGTGTTCATCGCCGAGTCCCCCAAGGTTATCGACCGCGCGCTGGCCGCTGACCGCGAACCGCTGTCACTGCTGGTCGAGGAACCTTGGCTGGAGGGCATGAAAGACACCTTCGACTTCATCGACGGGCGCTGGGGCGCGGATATTCCCGTCTACGTGGCCTCACCTGAGCAGCTCAAGCGTCTGACCGGCTACCGTTTGCATCGCGGCGCCCTATGCGCGATGCGACGCTGGCCGTTGCCTCCGTAGCGAGGTCTGCAAGAGCGCCCGCCGCGTGGCAGTAATGGAAAACATCGTGGACCACACCAATGTGGGCGCACTGATGCGTTCGGCGGCCGCGCTCGATGTGGATGCCGTGCTGGTCACACCCTCCTGCGGTGATCCGCTGTACCGACGCGCCGCCCGCGTGTCGATGGGCACCGTATTCCAGATTCCGTGGACCCGTATCACCGGGTTCAACGACGACGGCACCGAAACAAGCATTACTGGCCGTTCCAGGGCATCGACGAGTTGAAGTCGCTGGGCTTCACCACCGTGGCCATGGCATTGGAGGATCGTTCGATTTCGTTGGACGAACTGACACGCCGTCTGCACGCGCCTGCCGAAGATCCGACGCATATCGACAAGCTCGCGCTGATCTTCGGTACCGAGGGCGACGGCCTGTCCCACCATACGATTGCCCGCGCCGATTTGACCGTGAAGATTCCGATGAGCCACGGCGTGGATAGCCTGAACGTGGCGGCATCCAGCGCAGTGGCGTTCTACGCGACACGCTAAGGAATCGCACGCGCTCCGAAAAGGCCGGATCCTTAACAAATCTACGAAACTGTTCATCGCAAGTTCACGGCACGCGGGGGCGAAAGCCTTGCATGTTCGTTTTTTTCTGCAATTATTAACTATGTAAACCGAATGCAAGGAAGCATCCGGCCCGGCAGTGCGGTGTCGAAAGACGCTCAGTAACAGAGAGGACAGTTACGATGACCAAGAATCCCAAGATTCTGTCGATTGTGCTTGCAGGTGGTGAGGGGACCCGCCTGATGCCGTTAACCCGTGATCGCGCGAAGCCCGCCGTTCCCTTCGGTGGTGTGTATCGTCTGATTGATTTCCCGTTGAGCAACCTGGTGAACTCCGGGTACCGTCAGGTCGTGGTGCTCACCCAGTACAAGTCTCACTCGCTTGACCGCCACATCTCCCAGGTCTGGCGTTTCTCCCCGCTGCTTGGCTCGTACGTCTCCCCTGTGCCCGCGCAGCAGCGTCTCGGCAAGCACTGGTATCTCGGCTCCGCGACGCCATCTACCAGACCATCAACATCATCGAGGATGTCCAGCCGGACATCGTGGTGATCGTGGGTGCCGATCACGTCTACCGCATGGACTTCGAACAGATGGTACAGCAGCACATCGAGTCCGGCGCCGAGTTCACCGTGGCCGGTATCCGCCAGCCCATCGAGGAATCGAACCAGTTCGGTGTGATTGAGGTCGATCCCGATCACCCGAACATGATCAAGAACTTCCAGGAGAAGCCGCCCACCACCACCGGTCTGCCGGACAATCCGAACCAGATTCTGGCCTCCATGGGTAACTACGTCGCCAACACCAAGGCCCTGTTCGAGGCTCTGGCTCTCGATGAGAAGGCTGCCGACACCAAGCACGACATGGGCGGCGACATCGCCCCGTACTTCGCTTCCCGCAACGAAGCCGGCGTCTACGACTTCAACTCGAACGAGATTCCGGGCTCCACGGCCACTGATCACGCTTACTGGCGCGACGTCGGTACGATTAAGCAGTTCTACGATGCGCACATGGATCTGATCGCCTATGTGCCGAGTTCAACCTGTACAACCAGGATTGGCCGATTTACACGATGTCCGGCAACCTGCCGCCGGCCAAGTTCGTGCACGCCGGCCGCGACCGTCTGGGCCACGCCACCGATTCGATCGTCTCCCCCGGTGTGATCGTCTCCGGCGGTGAAGTGCACCACTCCGTGCTCTCCCCCAATGTGCGTATCCACTCGTGGGCACAGATTGTCGATTCCGTGCTGTTCGACGGTGTAGTCATCAACCGCCGCGCCCGCGTGTACAAGGCGATTCTTGACAAGAACGTGGTGCTCACCGAGACTCCACTGTCGGCATCGATACCGAGCACGATCTGGCCCGTGGCTTCACCGTCACGCCGGATGGCATCACGGTTGTCCCGAAGAACACCATCGTCGATGACTGATTGACCAGTCCAGACATGGAAAAGCCCCGCATCATGCGGGGCTTTTCTCGTATAGAGCTCCCTCTGATGAGGGAACTTACTAAGCGCTATCAGTACTTTGGCATATTGTCGAAGCTGAAGCCTAGGGCGGCGAGCTGGTCGCGGCCTTCGGGCGTGATGCGCTCCATGGTCCAGCGCGGATCCCACGTCCAGTCGATGCGGAACTCCTCGACCAGACCGGCC
>ENA-OQIR01000915-OQIR01000915.1-human-gut-metagenome-genome-assembly--contig:-NODE-915-length-11411-cov-2.116803_pt1 | contig 11411 bp, 19 predicted proteins | sample MGYA00242580_ERZ504745 | MGnify/ENA primary metagenome ERZ504745 (study PRJEB26092, sample SAMD00036214) | human gut metagenome | host: Homo sapiens | study: EMG produced TPA metagenomics assembly of... | reverse complement strand
TGAATATTTTGCAATTGGGTGATGATATAGCAAAGGCTTTAGGAGTTAATGTAGAATTAACACGCATCTATTGACTGCTATAGGAGCATTATTGGCAGCAAGTGCTGTATCTGTAGCAGGTTTATTAGGTTTTGTAGGCTTATAGTACCACATACAGCTCGTTTGCTTGTAGGTTCAGATTATCGCTATTTGATACCTTCGTCGGCACTTTTGGGGATAGCTGTAGTTACTTATAGCGATACTTTTGCCCGTGTAGCTTTTGCTCCATTGGAATTACCTGTGGGAATTTTCATGGCGATATTGGGAGCTCCATTCTTTTTATTTTTACTTAGAAAGGAGCTTTAATATGGTTAATTTAAAAGTATCTGATTTAATGATAAAAATATATGATAAATTGATTTTAGATGGAATTAATATTGATTTTAAAGCTGAAAAAAAGACAGCTATCATAGGGCCAAATGGTTGTGGTAAATCGACTTTATTGAAAGCTATTTCAGGATTAAATCGTCAGTATAAAGGCGAAATTTTGATTGATGGAGAAAATATTTTGCATTTATCTAGAAAAAATCTAGCGAAGAAAATGGCAATATTACCACAGGGAGCGACAACACCAACAGATTTGACGGTAAAAGAGCTTGTTAGTTATGGCAGATTTCCTTATCGTTCTATGTTTAAATCATTGAATAGTAAAAAAGAGCAAGCGATTATTGAAGAAGCAATGGAAAAAACACATATTACATCTTTTTCTCATCGCTTAGTCAGCACTTTATCTGGCGGTGAAAGACAGCGTACATGGATTGCAATGGCACTTGCTCAACAGCCAAAGATTTTATTATTAGATGAGCCAACTACGTATTTAGATATTGCTCATCAAATAGAAGTCATGCAGATAGTAGATGAATTGAATAAACGCGAAAAAATGACAGTGATTATGGTCTTACACGATATAAATCATGCTCGTATGTATGCTGATGATATAGTTATCTTGAAAGATAAACATGTATTTGAGCAAGGTGAGCCAAATACTGTGCTTGATGTAGAAAATTTAGCTAAAGTATTCGGTGTGAATGCTAAGATGTATCAAAACTATCAAAATCCAGAAGATAAAATAATTTTTCCAGTATCTTTAGTTAAAAATTAATATAATAAGGGGAATAAATATGCTTGAAATAAAATCCCTAAAGAAAAATTTTGTTTCTAAAAATAAACAAGGTAAAAATATAGAAAAAACGGCTGTAAAAGATTTAAATTTGACGATTGATGAAGGCGAAATCTTTGGGCTTTTAGGGCCAAATGGAGCAGGTAAGACGACGACTATTCGCATGCTTACAATGCTAACAAAGCTACAGCTGGAGAAATTTTATATAAGGGAAAAGATATATTCAGCGACGAATTAAATGTAAAAAAATATATAGGAGTAGTACCGCAACATATAAATTTTGATCAGGATTTGACTGTTTGGGAAAATATGGAATTACATGGAAGATTACATCACATTCCCAAAAGTCAGCGCCATGCTCGCATTGAAGAATTATTAAATTATGTAGAGCTTCAAGATAGAGTTAATGATAAGGTAAAAAGTCTATCTGGCGGTATGAAAAGGCGTTTATTGATTGTGCGAGCTTTGATGCATAATCCTAAAATTTTATTTTTAGATGAGCCAACGGTAGCTTTAGATCCACAGGTGCGCCGACGTATTTGGGATTTAATACGTCGATTGCCAAAAGATGGTGTTACTGTAGTTTTGACTACGCATTACATTGAAGAAGCAGAAAATCTATGCAATAGAGTGGCTATTTTAAATAAAGGTAGTTTAATAAAATTGGATACGCCAAAGGCTCTTTGTGAGCAAATTGGCAAATATGTTGTAGAATGGGATAGCGAAAAGTCTAGAGAGTATAAATTCTTTAATTCTCGTAAAGAATGCGCAGATTTTGCTGGAACTTTAGATGTAGCGACAACTATACGTCATTCCAATTTAGAAGATGTCTTCGTAGAATTGACAGGAAGGACGGTGAGCTGATTATGCTATATGATATTTGGACTGTTTTTGGCGAGACTGGGTAGTCTTGAAACATCGTATGATAAAATTCATCTTAAGCCGTATGGTAGCACCTATTTTATATATGGTGGCTTTTGGCTGGGGCTTAGGTAGAAGTATTAATACAGGGACTGGTTCGTATTTAGATTTTTTAGTTCCAGGGATTTTGGCTTTGAATTCCATGAATATAGCTTTTAATAGTTTAACTCCTGTACATGCAGAGCGCATATATCATAAATCTTTAGAGGAATATTTAGTATCACCTATTCGACCAATAGCTTTTGTAGCAGGAAAGATTTTGGCTGCTGTGCTTCGTGGCATGATTTCTTCGGCTATTATCGTTGTTTTAGCTTATTTATTTGGTGCAAAATTTGCGATTACGCCATTATTTATAATCATATTGATTATAAATTGTATCATCTTTGCTGAAATTGGTTTTTCAGCAGCAATGACAGTACAGACTTTTGAAGATATGGCAAGATTTAATACGTATATTTTATTGCCGATGTCATTTTTATGTGGCACATTTTCTTCTACGGATAAATTGCCATTATTACTGCATTATTTTATTGAAGCTTTGCCATTGACGCATACATCGACTTTGTTGCGTGCTATCACACATAATCAAGAGATTTCCATATTATCTATTGGTATTTTATGCTTATATATGATTGTATTATTTATTATTTGCAATCGCATTTTAGGTAAGATAAAAAATTAAAAAATGCACTCCAATGGGAAAATTTTTCCTTGGAGTGCATTTTTATTTAAATTTAAAATTCAATACCTTTTTGGGCTTTGATGCCTTCTTTATAAGGGTGTTTGATTTCTTTCATTTCCGTTACTAAATTAGCCTTTTGAATGATTTCTTCTTTAGCGTTTCGTCCAGTCATAACGAGATGTAAATCAGCAGGTTTTTCGGCGATTAAATCTAAGACATCTTTTAAATCGACTAAATTAAAATCAATAGCATAATTTATTTCATCTAAGATAATCATATCCCATTTATTACTTATCATTTCCATTTTGGCTTCTTGAAGTGCTTTTTTAGCAGCTTCTTGATGGATTTTTATATCTGTATTGCCTCGGCGAGTAAAACCTTCACCGCATTGTTTCACTGTGATATCTGGAGCAAATTTGGCTAAGGCTTTTAATTCGCCATATTTCCAACTGCCTTTGATGAATTGGAGAATTAAAACTTTTAAGCCTTCGCCCCATGCACGGATTGCAAGCCCTAAAGCTGCTGTAGTTTTTCCTTTTCCGTTTCCAGTGTGAACGATTACTAATCCTTTTTTATATTGAGTATCTTGCATTATCTATTATTCACCTACTTATGATTTAGAGACTAAGTTCTTGATATTTTGTGATTATGATATAACCAATGCACATAATGATTAAAAATAAAGTAGAAACATTGTACATTAATTTTATGGTTTGTTGAATATGTTGAGCATTTAACTCATTGATAGCTTCGCCCATATAAGCTCGGAAAGATTGACGACCAAAATAATAGTTTATACCGCCTAGGCGAATATCTAGTGCGCCAGCTACTGTAGCTTCTGTATAACCACCATTAGGGCTAGGATGTTTTTTAGCATCACGCATCATCATTTTTAAAGCGCCTTTGGCATTTAATTTTGAATAAAAAGCTACAATGATTAATAAAAGTCCTGTTATGCGCGCAGGAATGAAATTCAAAACATCATCAATGCGGGCAGCTGTTCTGCCAAAATAAAGATATTTATCATTTTTATAGCCAATCATAGCGTCCATGGTATTGCTCATGCGGTAAAGTACAGCGAGTGGTAGTCCACCGATAAAGAAATAAAATAAAGGTGAGATAATACCATCTACAATATTTTCCGCTACCGTTTCTACAGTGGCACGAGTGATATCTTGTTCATTCATGCGATTGGCATCGCGACTTACGATATAATTTACTTTTTTGCGAGCTTCATCAAGATTGTGATTGATTAATTCATCATAAATATCTTTGCCTGCTTTAGCTAGAGATTTTGGTGAAATCATAAAGCTTAAGATTACAGCTGGATAAAGATATTGAGCCAACTAGGACAATTAAATATATCAAGAAGTGTGATTATGCCATAAGTTATGCCATAGCTAAAGCACAATAATATAGCCACCAAAATAAAGCCACAGACTAATTTTGTAGGTTCAGTAGCATTATCTTTACGCAATAATTTATCGAGGATATCAATTAATTTTCCCATCAAAGCTACAGGATGATATTTAGAATTAGGGTCGCCAATTATGCAATCAATGACGAAGGCTAAAAAAGCAATTAAAGCTATTTCCATTACATTCAACTCACATTTTTAAAATTTTTCTATGCATATTAATTATAGAAGCTAGATATTTTAAAATCAATAAATTACTACAAAAAAATAAAGTGCTATGGTATGATAAAATATAATCTAAAGATTTTATTATTGAGGTGAGAAAATGAGTGTAGAATTATTACATTACACAAGAGGAAAATATGTAGAAAATATTCATCGAGGCGATGCTGTTTGTGTTGGCGTTGATGGCAATATTATTGATAAAGTAGGCAATGCTCACCTACCAATGTTTTGGCGCAGTGCAGCGAAACCTTTTCAATTATTACAGTTCGTAAAATTAGGTGGCGTTGAACAATATAATTTAACACAACAAGAATTAGCAATACTTGCTTCTTCTCATAGCGGTGAAGATATTCATGTAGAAACAGTAAAATCTATTTTGCATAAATTAGGTTTAACTGAAGAAGTATTAAACTGTGGTTCTGCTCGTCCTATGAGTGGAAAAGCTTTCAAAGAATTAGTAAAAAATAATTTAAAACCATCAGCATTGCATAATCCTTGTTCTGGTAAACATTCAGCAATCATAGCTCTTTGTCAGTTGTTGAATATACCAGTGGAAGATTATATAAAACCAGACCATGAAGCTCAAAAAATCATTCATCAAATAGTAGCTATGTCAGCTGGTATTCCTGAAGATGAATTGGATATTGGTATTGATGGTTGTGGTGTGCCTGTATTTTATTTACCACTTGATAAAATGGCATATGCTTATGCTCGTTTGATGAATGCAGAGGAAGGAAATTGGGGCGAATACACAGAAGCTGCAATAAAAATTCGTGATGCTATGTGTGCATATCCGCAGATGGTTTCTGGAACAGGTAGAATTGATAAAGCAGTAGCAGAAGTAACAAATGGACGAGTATTGGCTAAAATTGGTGCAGATGCAGTATATTGCTTAGCTTCTCGTGAATTAAAATCTGGTATGGCTTTTAAAATCGAAGATGGAGCTATGCAGCAGTAACTCCAATGGTAATTGCAATGCTCAAACATTTTAATTATATTAATGAAGAAGAATATAATAAATTATTGTCAATGTATCCACCTGTATTGAAAAATCATCGTGGTGATATCATTGGTGAAATTAAAGCTGTTTTTTAAATAGTATTTTAAGTTAATTTGAAATCACTATTATTGTATATTCAATCGATAATAGTGATTTCTTTATTTTATGTAAAGGAATGTTGAAATGGAAAAGGCAGAGAATTTTTATTGGAAATTATTTAAATCCACATTTATTATCAGTGCTTTTACTGTGGGTGGCGGTTTTGTAATCATACCGCTATTGAAGGCAAAATATGTCGATGAATATAAATGGATAAAAGAAAAAGATGCCTTAGACTTAGTAGCTATAGCTCAATCTATGCCAGGGGTAGTGGCGATTAATTCTGCTGTAATTTTAGGATATAAAATGCGTGGCGTAAAAGGAACTTTGACAGCTTTACTAGCTACTGTATTGCCACCGCTTATCACTTTATCTTTAATTTGTATTTTTTATAATTTATTTGCTACAAATCCATATGTGAAATTGCTATTAAAAGGTATGCAATGTGGTGCTACAGCATTGATTATCAATGTAGCCTACGATTTATTGAAAAAAGAATTAAAGAAAAAATATATATTATCCTTATTTATTATTTGTTTTACCTTTGGCATGAGTTTTTTTACGGATATAAATGTAATGTATTTAATCGTTATTGATGGAATTATTGGTTTAATTTTAATGAGGGATAAAAAATATAATTAAAATAATTAATTTAGTGATAGAAAAATAGCAAAGGATTTTTACCATGATTTATTTAGAATTATTTTGGAGCTTTGTTCAAGTAGGTTTATTTTGTGTTGGTGGTGGATATGCTTCCATGCCATTAATCCAAGCACAAGTAATAGATGTACATGGCTGGCTTAGCATGAGTGAATTTATAGATATTTTTACAATTTCTCAGATGACTCCTGGCCTATTGGTATTAATGCAGCGACTTTTGTCGGCATGAAAGTAGCAGGGTTTTTAGGTGCTATTGTGGCAACATTGGGATTTGTAACGCCCTCGTTTATTTTAGGTATTATTTTAGCAAAATTATTTTTTAAATATGGAAATATTGGGGTGATTAAAGGTATATTAAATGGCTTAAGACCAGCTGTAGTAGCATTAATTTGTTCTGCTGGTATGAGTTTTATATTTTTAGCTTTGTTCAATACAGAAAAAATGCCAATAAATGTAGCAGATATTGATTATTTAGGTTTATTTGTATTAATTGTAGCTTTTATTGCTGTTAGAAAAAAAAGTGGGAATTATAAAAAATTTTGGCTGGTTCTGGTTGTATTAGGACTTATTTTAGGACTAATTGGAAAATTTTAGGGGGATTTTTTAGCATAATATATTGAATTTATCAATGGTATATATTATGATTATAAATAAGATATATACATATGAAAGAGGCGAAATGAATTGGCAGCAAAAGTATTTACCGAAGAACAAAGAAAAATTCTCAGTAAAAACCCTAATGTAGAGTCAGTAGAAAAAACAAGAATTATTTATACAGAAGCATTTAAATCTTATTATGTAAAAAATTATTTAGCAGGGAAAAAACCTACAGAAATTTTTATTGAAGCAGGTTTTGACCCATCAATTTTAGGCAATAAACGCATAGAAAGAGCTTCAGCAAGATGGAGAAAATTATATGCTGATGGTCAATTAATCATAGATACTAAAGAAAATATATCAGTAGAAACAAAGGAAGAAAAAATAATGAATAGTGAACCAACAAAAAAAAGAAGAGGTCGTCCTCGTAAAAATCCTGTGGTAGAAACAGTAGTAGAAACAAAAAAAGAAGAATATACAGTGGATATGCCAAAGAAAAAACGCGGTCGTCCTCGTAAAAATCCAGAAGTTGTATCACAAGTAGAAGCTACAGAAAATAAAGCAAAACAGTTAAAAAACGTGTAAATAAAATTGCTGCTATGGCGCAAAATATAAAATTAGCTGAACCTGTGGTTAAAAAGAAGTAAAAGAAGAAGAAGCACCACAGAAAAAAAAGAAGAGGCCGTCCACCAAAAAATGCACAAAAAGCAGTAGAAACAAAAGTGGAAACTAAGGTAGAAAAAGTAGAAACACAAGTAAAAACAAATGAACAAGTAGCAAAGAAAAGAAGAGGTCGTCCTCGTAAAATTGTACAAAATGTAGATGAAACACCAGTACAGAAAAAAGAAAATATCGAAGTAAAACCAGTAGTTAAAGCAAAAGAAGAAAGCATTTCTAAAGTAGAAAAAGTGGAAAAAGTAGAAACTGTAGAACAAGCAAATCCAGTAGCTGCTTTAGTAAAAGCTATCAATAGACTTACACGTGAAGTAAATTCTTTAAAACGTTTAGTCGCTGGTAAAAAAGAATAAATTATTAAGATGTAAATATCTTTTTATCTCTGTAGAATATATGGGGATAAAAGATATTTTTTGGTCAAATAGAAAAATTATTATAAAAGCTTTTTATTGACCTTTAACCTTTATATTGTTATTATAAATATATTGTAAATGTGAATGTCGTTCATAATTACTTATACATATATTGAATATATAAATATTTGCTTGTATAAACTAGAATTAAAATAAGGAATAGGTGAAATAACTTGATAAGCGTAACGAAATTATTATTTGCAACAGAATATTTTGGAGACTCTCTTCGTTATACAGATAATGCTCATAAAGCAAGAAATGGCGTAAGAGAAGGCATGGGACCAGTAGTAGTTTGGAACTCTACACGTACATGTAATTTAAAATGTCGCCATTGTTATATGAGTTCTGATGCTAAAAAATATCAAAATGAATTGACTACAGCGGAAGCAAAACAATTCATTGATGATTTAGCAGATTTCAATGTGCCAGTATTATTATTTTCTGGCGGAGAACCATTAATTCGTCCAGATTTCTTTGAACTTGCAGACTATGCAGCGAAAAAAGGTGTACGTCCTACATTATCTACTAATGGTACTTTGATTACACCAGAAGTAGCTCGCAAAATCAAAGATATTGGTGTAGGTTATGTGGGCATTTCTTTAGATGGTCTTCGTGAAGTAAATGATAAATTTCGCGGAAAAGCTGGAGCTTTTGAAGCTGCTATGAATGGTATTAAAAACTGTGTAGCAGTTGACCAACGCGTAGGACTTCGCTTCACTATCAATCATCACAATATCCAAGAATTAGAAAATATCTTTGATTTCATTGAAGAAGAAAATATCAATCGTGTGTGCTTCTATCATTTAGTATATTCTGGTCGTGGCAATCAAATGATGGATGAAGATGTAACAGCTGAAGAATCTCGCCGTGCTATGGATATAATCATTCGTCGCACTCGTGATTTTGAAGAACGTGGTTTGAAAAAAGAAATCTTGACTGTAGATAATCACTGCGATGGTGTATATATGTATTTAAAAGCACTTCAAGAAGGCAAAGATGAACTTGCTCAGCAGATTAAAAAATATATCGCAATGAATGGTGGTAACCGTTCTGGTATGGCTTTTGCCGAAGTTGACCCACTTGGATATGTACATCCTGACCAATTTACACAACACCATACTTTTGGCAATGTTCGTGAACGTAAATTTGGTGATATTTGGCAAGATACAACAAATCCTATTATGGCAGGATTGAAAGATAGAAAACCATTATTAAAAGGTCGTTGCAGTAAATGCAAATTCTTAGATAATTGTAATGGTAATTTCAGAACACGTGCTGAAGCTCGCACTGGAGATTTTTGGGAATCAGACCCTTCTTGTTATTTAACTGATGAAGAAATTGGTATTACAGGAGCTGAAAAATAATGATTATTTCATGGAATACAACAAATGCTTGTAATATGTTTTGCGACCATTGTTATCGTGATGCTGGTTGTAAAGCAGATGAAGAATTAAATACGCAAGAAGCGAAAACGCTTTTAGAACAGATTGCTAAAGCTGGCTTTAAAATCATGATTTTTTCTGGTGGAGAGCCACTTATGCGCCCAGATATCGTAGAACTTGTGGAATACGCTACAAAATTAGGTCTTCGCTCTGTATTTGGTACAAATGGCACGCTTATCACAGAAGAAATGGCTTTAAAATTAAAAAATGCTGGCGCTATGGGCATGGGAATTTCTCTTGATTCCATGGATGCAGAAAAGCATAATAATTTCCGTAAATTCCCTAACGCTTGGGAAGGCGCTATTCGTGGTATGAGAAATTGTCGTAAGTAGGATTGCCATTTCAAATTCATACAACAGTGATGGATTGGAACCAACATGAATTGGAAGCTTTAACAGATTTTGCCGTTAAAGAAGGCGCTGTAGCTCACCATATTTTCTTTTAGTGCCAACAGGTAGAGGAAAAATATCGAAGCAGAAACACTTCGCGCTAAAGAATATGAAGATGTTATCACAAGAATTATGAAAAACAGCAAGAAGTAGATATCGAATTAAAACCTACTTGTGCACCTCAATTTATGCGTATAGCTGACCAAATGGGCATGAAACTTCGTTTCCGTCGTGGCTGTTTGGCTGGAACATCTTATTGCATAATCAGCCCTCGAGGAAAAGTACAGCCATGTGCTTATTTAAATATGGAACTTGGCGATGTTCGCAAAACTCCATTTGATGAAATCTGGAAAAACAGCGAAGTATTGAATAAATTGCGTACTTTTGAATTTGAAGGCAATTGTGGTAAATGTAAATATAAATTCAGCTGTGGTGGCTGTAGAGCTAGAGCTGCTTATTATAATGATGGCAATTATATGGCAGAAGAACCATGGTGTTATATAGTCATAAATAATAAAAGTGTTGTATATGGTCTAGGCTATATACAACACTTTTTTAGTTGATTTTAATTTAAAATAGTATGCTTATCATTGAATTTTATAATGCGACTATGAGGTAGGGATAATAATTCTTGTTCATGCGTGGAAATCAAAATAGTTTTATTAGCTTTGATAAAATCCATGAGAAATTCTTTAAACCATTGTCTAGTTTTATTATCAAGCCCATTTAAAGGCTCATCAATCATAAGTACATCTGGATTTAGAGCTAAGATTGCAGCAAGAGCCACCTTTTTCTGTTCGCCACCACTTAGATGATAAGGTGGTCTATCTTGTAAATGTTGTATATTTAAATAAATTAAAAGTTCATTTATACGTTGATGAATGATTTCTTCATTTAAATTCATTTGCCTTGGGCCAAAGGCGATTTCATCATACACTGTAGCATTGAATAATTGTACATCTGGATTTTGAAAAATATAACCAATGCGTTTATGAAAGTTTTTGGCAAACATATTATCTTGCAAAGTATTTTTATCGATTTTCTTATTATCAAAGTAATATTCACCTTTAGTAGGAAAGATTAGACCATTTAAATTTAAATAAAGTGGATTTACCACAACCATTAGGGCCTGTAAAAAAGATTAATTCTCCGGCATAGATTTCAAGAGAGATATCATTTAAAGCAGAAACTTCTTCATAGTTATAGTTTATATGAGATAGATTTATAATTGGTGTCATAGAAAATATCCTTCACTGAAAAAATAAAATAATAGATAGATGATAATTACGATAGTATGCTAAATATATTTTAATTTAAATTTATGTTTAATAACTGGCGTGTAATTTTCATCAAAACAACGACATATCATAGCATGATATGTTTCTTTAGTATAAATCTGTGATTTTAGAAATGTAGTGCCTGATATAGAAGCTAGACTTTGATACTTAAATTTATTTTTACCTACAGAGCGCAATTTTAGAGAAATTAATAAATTGGTAATGGTATCTCCTAAAATCACGATGTATTTTAATGTTAAATCTAAGGTTAAAATAAATATCGTGGGAATATGAAATAGACGAAGAATTTTACCAAATGCGAGCGTAAAGCCCCTAAATTTATTTATGGGGATATAAGCTCGCTAAAAAACAATGATTCGATATCATTGTTTTTTTATTGTATTATATTTTTAATAGTTATATAATATTTTTATGAAATATAAATCAAATAATAA
>ENA-OQIR01000914-OQIR01000914.1-human-gut-metagenome-genome-assembly--contig:-NODE-914-length-11412-cov-2.863979_pt1 | contig 11412 bp, 14 predicted proteins | sample MGYA00242580_ERZ504745 | MGnify/ENA primary metagenome ERZ504745 (study PRJEB26092, sample SAMD00036214) | human gut metagenome | host: Homo sapiens | study: EMG produced TPA metagenomics assembly of... | reverse complement strand
TGACCGGCTCGCCGGTGCGGATGTTGATGCGCATGCCGAGCAGCGTGTTGATCAGGCTCAATGCGTCGGCTCCGCTTTCCACCGCGGCTCGTGCCGGCACGGTGATGTCGGTGACGTTCGGGGTGAGTTTGACGATCATCTTCTTGTCGGTGAGCTTGCGCAGTCTGGTGATGAGGCGGCTCAAAGCCACCGGGTCGGTGCCGACGCTCATGCCGCCTGCGGACACGTTCGGACAGCTCACGTTGATTTCCAGCATGTCGGCCGGGGAATCGTCGAGCTTGGACACGACTTCCGCGTAGTCGTCGTCGCAGTGTCCGGCGACGTTGGCGATGACGGTGGCGTTGATGGCCTTGAGTTTCGGCAGATCGTCCTCAAGGTAATGGTCCACGCCGGGATTCTGCAGGCCGACGGCGTTGATGTTGCTGGAGGGGCCTTCCGCAGTACGGATGCCAGGATTGCCTTCCCATGCACCGGAGACACGCCTTTGGTGGTGACGGCGCCCAGCTGGCTCACGTCATAGAACCAGCGCACGGCAGCATATTGGAACGTGCCGGAAGCGGTCGCCACCGGATTCTTCCACGGGATACCAGCCACCTGGGTGGGATGCTTCCATTCGTGCTGTTCGTACAGGTTCGCATGTTGTTCTGCGGTCATGCTCACTCCCCCCATCCCAATTGTTCGCGGGTGAACACAGGTCCGTCCGAGCAGACCTTCAATCGTCCTTCGGCGGTGTCGACGGTGCACAGCACGCATGTGCCGTATCCGCAGCCCATGCGCTGTTCCAAGCTCAGCTGTGCCTCGATGCCGCGTTTCGCCGCCCATGCGGCGACGGCCTTCATCATCGGCAACGGCCCGCATGAGAGGATGACCGGCTTCAGCTCGCCGTTCACCAGTTCATTTTCAATACGGTCAAGGAGCGTTACGACATTGCCTTCGGATTCGTCGATGCTGTATGTCTTGTCCGCGTACCGGCCGACGTATCCGTCTCCGAAACGCACGTTGCGGTATCCGAACACCGCGGTGCTCGTCGACCCCTCCGATTCGGCGATGGCCTGCGCGGCGCGCACCAGCGGCGGCACGCCGAGACCGCCGGCCACCAGCACGTAGTTCGCGTTCTCCTTGGTGTTGAAGGAGTTGCCGAGAGGACCCATCACCCGAATGGTGTCGCCCGCACGCAATTCGGAGAATTCGGCGGTGCCTTTGCCGACGACGGCGAAGATAAGGCTCACCTCATCGCCATCCACTTCTGCACGCCGAACGGGCGGGGCATCAGTCTGCTCGGATTGTTGGAATACACGTCGACGAACTGCGCCGGCTTGGCATGTCCCGCGATGAATTCGTCGCGGAATGTCAATCGGTACACGCCATCGGCCAGCATGCGGTTGTCGACGATTTCGACCGTGTGCCTGCTGGGGAAGAATCCCGCTTCCCTCGCCTGGCCGACGGTCGGCATGAACGTTGCTGCGGCGGTCATGACTCCCTTTCCTGTGTTTCGTTCGATTGTTCTGGTAACTTACGGCAGTACCGCGCGCAGATTGTCGCGCATATCCTTCGCGGCCTCGCGCGCCGATTCGGCGACCAAGTCAAGCGCATCGTCTGCGCTCATGGATTCGCTGTATTTGCCGGACTTCTTCCAGGCTCCGATGATGCCACGCGACGAATTGACGAGCGCGCCCATGCCGTCTTTGTCGAACATGCCGGCCACGCCTTGGGCGGTACCGCCCTGCGTGCCGTAACCGGGGACCAGGAAGAACGTGTGCGGCATGCGCGCCCGCAACGCCTTGCCTTCCTCGGGATGGGTGGCTCCGACCACCGCGCCGACATGGGAATACCCGTTCGCGCCGATGGTTTCGGCTCCCCAGCCTTCCACGAGGTCGGCGACATGCTCGTACACGCGCTCGCCTGAGGCGAGTTCGAGTTCCTGCAGTTCGCTGCTGGATGGATTGGAGGTGCGTACCAGTACGAAGATGTCCTTGTCGGCACCAGTGGCGGCTTCGACGAACGGGGTGATGCCGTCGGTGCGAGGTAGGGGTTCACGGTGACCGCGTCCTCATGCCACGGGTCGAAAGCGTGCTCCCCCGCGTTCACACCGCTCAGATGGTGGGCGTAGGCGGCTGCGGTGGAGCCGATGTCGCCACGCTTGACGTCGCCGAGGACGTACAGTCCCTGCTGTTTGGCGTATTCGCAGGTCATGCTGTAGGCGTCGATGCCGGCTGGTCCGAGCGCCTCATACATGGCGATCTGCGGTTTGACGGCCGGGACGATGTCGGCTACTGCGTCGATGATGGCGCGGTTGAATTCGAAGAAGGCGACGGACAGTTGGGCTGCCGGCGCTTCCGTCGGATCCTCCACCTGTTCGGCGATTTCCTCGGCGAAGCTGGCCACGACCTGCTTCGGCACCAGCGCTTCGGTGGGGTCGAGTCCCACGACGCTTGGATTCTGCTTGTCTTCGATGGCTTCGATCAGACGGTCCATCAGTCCTCCTTGTCGATGCGGCTGAAGGCCAGCTTCGAGCCGATGATGGTGGCGAGCGGCCGGCCGGTGACCTGCCATCCGCCGAATGGGGTGTTACGTGCCGAGGAGTGGAACTTCTCCGGGTCGACGGTCCATTCCTCTCCGGTGTTCAGCACCACGAGATCCACCTGGTCGCTTTCGGGCACGCGGCCCAGATCAAGCACGCGCTTGGTGTCGTCGTCTCCCGGCACGGCGTCGGCGTAGTCGTCGAGCACCGCCGTGATGTCCGTTTTGTCGTGGCCCATGAGTTCGGCCGGACCGGTGGACATGAGTTCGATGAGACGTTCGTCGGAAATGAATCCGCCGTCGACAAGTACCTTGTGGCAGACGCCGTATGCGCATTCCAGCCGATGATGCCGTTGGGCGCGTCGAGGAAGCCGAGTTCCTTCTCTTCCATGGTGTGGGGCGCATGGTCGGTGGCCAACAAATCGACCGTGCCGTCGGCGACGGCTGCGATGGTGGCCTGGCGGTCCGCTTCGGAGCGCAGCGGCGGGTTCATTTTGGCCAAAGTGCCGTACTTAAGCAGCGCCTCGTCGTTCAATGCGATGTAATGCGGCGCGGTCTCGCAGGTGATCGGAAGTCCTTCGGCCTTGGCTTTGCGGATGGCGTCGAAGGAAATCGCGGTGCTGACGTGCTGGAAGTGCACGTGCACGCCGGTTTTGCGGGACATGTCAATGTCGCGTTCGACGATTTTGAGTTCCGTGTCCTCCGGAATGCCTGGAACGCCAAGCTTGCGGGACACCGGACCGTCATTGACCGCGCCGGTGTCGTGGTGTTCGCAATGCTCGATGAGGTACAGTCCCGACTCCTTGACGTTTTCGAACACCTGTTCGAGAATGCTGGGGGTCACCGCGGAACCGTCATCGCTGATGGCGGTCACCGGATGCGCCAGCTGGTAGGCGTCCTTATGCTCGTCGCCATGTTCGGCAGGTAGCCGATCCAGTCGGCCACTTCGGTGGCCTCATGGCCGGCACGCCCCTTTGAGGCGCATACGCATAGGTCGTAGCGCACCGGCAGTTTCACGCCATGAGCGGCCTCGTAATGCTGCAGGTAATCGATGACCGTGTCGTATTCGGCGTCGAGCACTTCGGAGGCGCCCGGCTGGCCGGCCTCCACCTTCACGCCATCCATGGCCGGCACGGTGTTTGGCATGATGAGCACGTTCGTGTATCCGCCGGATGCCGCCGCCGCCGCAGCCGGAGATCATGGACTCCTTGTAGGTCTGTCCGGGATCGCGGAAATGCACGTGCGGGTCTCGAATCCGGGGGCGATGGTCATCGCCGAGGCGTCCACGGACGCGTCCGTGTCGGAGGGACGACGAGGTCAATGACTTCGCCGGTGTTCAGACCTTGATGTCGTGAAGGTGAGGGTCATGATTTCAGAACTTCGCTTCCTCGTCGCAGTAGTCGCAACGGTATTCCTGACGGTCGGAATGCACCAGATGGAACATCTGCACCGCAGGCTCGGTGGTGGTGACGCAGCGCGGGTTCACGCATTTGATGATGTTGACGACATGTTCCGGCAGGGTCGGCTTCTTCTTTTCGACGATTTTGCCGCCGCGGACGATGCCGACGGTCGCGGTGCGCGCCACGAGGCCGAGCACGTCGAGGTCGATGGATTCGGTCTCATCCTCGATTTTGATGATGTCCTTCGTGCCGTACATGTGGCTGTCGGCGTTCATGATCAACGCGAGCTTGGTTTTGGACGGGTCGATCTTCAGATACTCAAGTACCTTGAGCGCGGTTCCGGCGGGCACGTGATCGATGATGATGCCGTTCTGAATGCTGGTGACTTCCATCAGGCTTCAACCTCCTTGGCTGCGAGCGGTTCGTATCCCGGCAGTTCGTCACCGACCACCGAGCTTTCCAATGCCATGCGCATGAGCATACCGTTCTTGACCTGTTCGAAGTAGGCTGCACGCGGATCGTCGTCAACTTCCACGGCGATTTCGTTGACGCGCGGCAGCGGGTGCAGCACGGCCATGTCCTTCTTGGCGTACGCCATCTTGGCTTCGTCGAGGATGTAGGTGTCGCGCAGACGCAGATAATCGTCCTCGTTGAAGAAACGTTCTTTCTGCACGCGGGTCATGTACAGCACGTCAAGATCGCCGATGACGGAGACGAGATCCTTGACTTCGGTGTAGGAGCAGGATTCGGTGGCGTTGATGCGGTCAAGCACGTACTGCGGGGTCTTGAGCTCGTCGGGCTGATCAGCACGAAGTTGACGTTGCCGAAGCGGCACAGTGTTTCGATCAGGGAGTGCACGGTGCGGCCGAAGGTCAGATCGCCGCACAGGCCGACGGTCAGGTTGGTGACGCGGCCGAAGCGGGACTGCAGGGTGGCCAGATCGGCCAGGGTCTGCGTCGGATGCATGTGTCCGCCATCGCCGGCGTTGATGACCGGCACGGATGCGGCACGGGAGGCAACGAGCGCCGCTCCTTCCTTCGGATGGCGGATGGCCACCACGTCGACGTAGTTGGAGACGGTCTTCAACGTGTCGGCGATGGTCTCGCCCTTGGTGACGGAGGCGAGCTGGGCGCCGGCGAAACCGATCACCTTGCCGCCGAGGCGCAGCATGGCGGTTTCGAAACTCAGACGCGTGCGCGTGCTCGGCTCATAAAACAAAGTGGCAAGCACCCTGCCTTCGCAGGTGTGTGCCACTTCTTTACGATGGGAATCGATGTACTGCGCTTTGTGCAGCATTTCCTGAATCTGACGAATGGAAAGATCATCGAGAGTGATGACGCTTTTTCCGACCATCGGCGTTTCGACCGCCGGTTCGAGTACTGAGGACAACGGCTCACCTTTCATGCAACTTGTGGTTGAAGGTGGCCACTGAAAGTGACCTAGCCAACTATAGCCCGAAACACTGACCCGGAGCGTTCACCGCGTGTTCACCGAGCGCCCGCTCGAATCGTTTCATGAAAGCCGTAGAACAGACGTTCCGTCACGTCGCGCGCCTTGCGCATTACGGCAAGCAGATCGTTTTCGAAATGCTGTCCGCGATTCGCGTCGTATCCGAGATAGACGGCGAGTCCTCCCAGCGAATACGTGTCATCCGGCAGGATATCCGCCTGGTTGACGCGCCCGCTCCACAGGTAGCTGCCGTTGCGCGCGGCCGTGCACATCCACCATGCGCGTCGCAATACGACGGCGTCGCCGGCGGAAACCAGCTTGCGCCGCTCCAACTCGTCCAACGCCTGCATCGTGCCGTTGACTCGCAGGTTCGCGTTGTCGCCGGCATGCTGCAACTGCAGCAGCTGAATCGTCCATTCCACGTCGGACAGACCACCTTTGCCCAGCTTCAGGTGACGGTCCCTACGCACGCCGCGCGGCAATCGCTCGGCTTCCATACGCGCCTTGAGCTTGCGTATTTCGGCGACCTGCGCCTCCGTCAAATCGATCTTCGGATAGCGCAGCGGGTCGGCGACGTTCATCAGGAAATCCTCGGCGAGCGCCGCGTCGCCTGCCGCGTAACGCGCACGCAGGAGCGCCTGGTGCTCCCATGTGCTCGCCCAGGAACGGTAGTATTCCTCGCAGGACGCGTAGGAGCGCACGAGGGGTCCGTTTTTGCCTTCGGGCCGCAGGTCCATGTCGAGTTCGATTTTGGGTTCGAGCGTGGTCGGTCCTTGCAGGATGGCGCGGAGGTCTTCCTGCACTTTGCGTGCGAAGAGGTTGGCTTGGTTGTCGTCGGCGTTATCGGACGGCCGGTAGATGATGATGACGTCGCGTCGGAGCTGAAGTTCACTTCCCTGCCGCCGTAGCGTCCCATGCCGATGACGGCGATTGCCGCCGGCGCTTCGTCGAGTCCCATTTCCTGCGTTTGGTGGCGGATGGCCCAGGTGAGCGATGCGTCGATGGCCGTGTCGTATACGTCGGTCATACCTGCGAGCGACGCCTTGTCGTCGATGACGCCGCTCATCCACCCTAGTCCGATGCGTTCGATTTCGTGGCGTCGCATGGCGCGGATGGAGTTGGCGAAGTCGTTGATGCTGCCTGCGTTGCGTTCGAGTGAGGCGTGTGTCTGCACGTCGAGGCTTTCGCGTGAGCGTGGCTGCAGGTCGTTGTCGCTGCCGAGCCAGGTGACGGATTCGACGGATTTGTTGAGTGCGTCGCCCAGGAACCGCGAATTGGACAGGATGTGGCACAGGCGTTGCGCGGCGGACGGCGAGTCGCGCAGGAAGCCGAGGTATTCGCTGTCCGTGCCAAAGTGTTCTTCGAGTTTGCGCCAGTTGAGCAGTCCCATGTCGGGGTTCTGCCCTTCGCCGAGCCATTGGAGGGCGGCGGGCAGGAGGATGCGGTTGATTTTCGCGGCACGGGAGATGCCGGCGGTCAGTGCGGTGACGTGGCGCATGGCGGCGTCGGGGTCGGCGAATCCGATGGAGGCGAAGCGTTCCTGCATGGCGTTGGCGGACAGTTCCACTTGTTCGTCGTCGAGGCCGGCGTTGATGGGCAGCATGGGCCGGTAGTAGATGTCCATGTGCAGGTGGCGCACTTCACGTCGGGTTTCGTCGTATTTGTCGACGAGTTCCTCGGGGTGCATGTGGAAGCCCGGGCGAGTCTGCGCAGTTCGAGGTTGTGGTTGAGTTCGTCGTCGTTGGTGTCGCGTTTGCGTTCGATGCCGCCGAGACTGGCTTTGCCGAGGTCCGGGAACAGGTGGGTGCGTTTGAGCGCCCACATTTGCTGGCGGTGTTCCATGACGCGTTCGAAGCGGTAGTCCCAGGAGAGCTTCTTGGCTTGTCTGCGTGAGACGTACCCGCCTTCGGCGAGGCGTTGCAGCGATTCGAGGGTGGAGCTGGTGCGCAGGGTCTCGTCGGCGCGGCCGTGGACGAGTTGGAGCATCTGCACGGTGAATTCCACGTCTCGTAGGCCTCCGCGGCCGAGTTTGATTTCACGGTCCTTCAGGGGCGCGGGGATGAGGTCTTCGACTCGTTTGCGCATCTGCTGGCAGTCGTAGACGAAGTTGTCGCGTTTGGATGCGGCCCATACGAACGGTCGGGTCATGTCCATGTACGCTTGGCCGAGGTCGGGGTCACCGGCCACGGGGCGGGCCTTGAGCAGGGCTTGGAATTCCCAGTTTTCCGCCCACTGTTCGTAGTAGGCTTCGTGCGATTCGAGTTTGCGTACGAGCGGGCCGTCCTTGCCTTCGGGGCGCAGTCCGCCATCGATCTGCCACAATGTAGGTTCGGCGACGCCCATGATGACGGATTGGCATACGCGCTGCAGGGTGGTGGCCATTTTGGTGCCGACACGGTTGAGGGTCATGCCGTTGGTGTCCGCGTCCGCCGGTTCCACCACGTAGATGAGGTCCACGTCGGATACGTAGTTGAGTTCGCGTGCGCCGAGCTTGCCCATGCCGATGATGGCGAAGCGCACGTGTTCGCTGCCGTCCACTTCGTTGCGGGCGATGGCGAGCGCGCCTTCCAGGGCCGCGTCGGCAAGATCGGACAGTTCCTGGCTGATTCTCGGTTGTATTTCGATTGGGTCGTCCGCGGTGGCGTCCTGCGCCATGATGGCGGCGAGCTGTTTTCTGTAGGTCTGCCGTAGCGCGGTCGCCGCTTCGGCGAGTGGTTTCGTGGCTTTTGGCATGCGATTGTCGGCCGGGTCGGCACCGACCGCTTCGAGGACATGCGCGCGGCGTTGCGCGTGGTTGTACAGATGGCTTTCGCATGAGTCGCTGGCTGCGGCCATGACGAGTTCGGGGCGGAAGCGCATGAGCTTGCCCATTCCGTCGGACACGCCGAGCACGGTGACGAGTCGTACGAGTCCGGCGTCGTCGGTGATGACCTGGTGGAAGTCGCGGCCTTGGCTTTGCAACGCTTTGATGATGTCGACGAGGTTGCGTAGCGCGATGTCGGGCTCGCAGGTCTGTTCCAATGTTTTCATCAGCAGGCATAGCCGGTCGTCGTCGATGCCGTCGGCGCGCAACTCGTCAAGCAGCGTGCGTGCCGCGCCCAGATCCTGCAATCCCGCCCGAATCAGATCGAGCACCTCAAACTGATGCGTAGAAGAAGCCATGGTTCCCATAGTAATCGTTCATATCCGTAAGTATGGCGAAAGGGACGGTTTCCGACAGTTGCCGGAAATCATCCTTTCGTGTTTGTTGCATCGTCTGAATCAGACGAAGAATGGTTTGACGTTGGACCAGATACGCCGGCTGACGCATGGATGGTTCATCGTGTACAGGTGCACGCCGTCGACGCCGCGTGCCGCCAAGTCGCAGATCTGTTCGGACGCGTAGGCGATACCCGCCTCTTTAAGCAGCGCGGTGTCACTCCCCCACTTGTCAAGTAGGACGGCAAGTTTTTCAGGAACACGCGATTCGCACATCTTCGACATGCGCAGCACCGACTTCGCGTTCATCACCGGCATGATGCCGGCTTCGATCGGAACGTCGATGCCGGCGGCACGAGCCTTGTCCACGAATCGAAGGAAATCCTCGTTGTCGTAGAACAGCTGGGAGATGAGGTGGCTTACGCCCGCGTCGACCTTCTTCTTGAGATTGTCGATATCCTCCTCAAGCGTGGCCGCCTGCGGGTGCTTTTCCGGATAGCAGGCGCCGTAGATCTTGAGATTAGGACGCTTCTCGCGGATGTAGGCCGCCAGATCGCTCGCATGGTCGAACACTCCCGCCGGTTCGGCTCCTTCCACACGGTCGCCTCGCAAAGCGAGCACGCCGGAGACTTTGGCTTGGTCGAACAGGTCGAGCGCCTCGTTCACGTCGTCTTTGTCAAGGTATTGCGCGGTCAGGTGCGCCACGGCCGGAATGCCGTATTCGTTCACCGTATGCGCGATGCGTGCGGTCAGCGTGCGGTCGGACGATTTGCCGGTGCCGTAGGTGACGGAGATGAAGTCGGGGTCCAGCCCCTGCAGGCCATCCAACGTATCGTAGATGGTACCTACAGGGCTGGTGCGCTTGGGAGGGAACACCTCCAGCGAGAAGATTGGCGAATGCATGTGATTCCTTGGAAATCTTGCCTGTTTATGCCTATGCCGGCCTTACTTGGCGAGTTTGGCGCGCACGGCCTTGGCCGCTGCGACGAGGTTCTCCAGGCTCGGCCAGGTTTCGGCGTTGCCACGGGTCTTCAGGCCGCAGTCCGGTTGATCCACACCTTTTCGACGTCCATCTTCTTCAGGATCTCGTAGATGCGGTCCTCGATCTCCTGTTCGGACGGAATGCGCGGAGAGTGGATGTCGTACACGCCCGGGCCGGCTTCGGTTTCGAAGTTGCGTCGTGGATGGCGTCGAGCACCACAAGGTCGCCGCGGGAGGCTTCGAAGGAGATCACGTCGGCGTCCATCGCGTCGATGTCCTTGATGATGTCGTTGAACTCCGAATAGCACATGTGCGTGTGGATCTGCGTGGTCGGCTTGACGGCGGAATGCACCAGACGGAACGCCGGAATGGCCCAGTCGAGGTACTTCTTGTGCCAGTCGGTCTTCCTCAGCGGCAGCTTCTCGCGCAGTGCGGCCTCGTCGATCTGGATGACCTTGATGCCGGCCTTCTCCAAATCGAGCACTTCGTCGCGGATGGCGAGCGCGAGCTGCTGGGTCTGCTGCTCGTGGGTGATGTCCTCGCGCGGCCAGGACCAATTGAGGATGGTGACCGGACCGGTGAGCATGCCCTTCATCACATGATCGGTGCGGGACTGCGCGTAGGCGCTCCATTCCACGGTGATCGGGTTGGCGCGGGATACGTCGCCCCACACGATCGGAGGCTTGACGCAACGTGTGCCGTAGGACTGCACCCACGCGTTCTTGGTGAACAGGAAGCCGTTGAGGTTCTGGCCGAAGTATTCGACCATGTCGTTGCGTTCGAATTCGCCGTGGACGAGCACGTCGAGGCCGATTTCCTCCTGATGCTTGATGCAGGCGTCGATCTGGTTCTTCATGAATTCGTCGTATTCGGCCTTGGTGATCTCGCCCTTGCGCAGCTTGGCGCGTTCGGCGCGCACTTCCTTGGTTTGCGGGAAGGAGCCGATGGTGGTGGTGGGCAGCAGCGGCAGGTTCAGCGCCTCACGCTGCTCCTTCTGGCGTTCGGCGCGTGCCGGCTGACGTACGAAGTCGCGTCGGTAAGGCTTGCGATTCGCTTGGCGACCGCAGGATCGGCGGCGACGCGGGTGCGTCGAACAGCGCCTGGTTGGCTGCGAGTTCGGCGGATGCCTTCTTCTCGTCGTCGGAAGCGTCGGCAAGCACGGCGACTTCGTGCAGTTCGTCGAGCTTCTGGACGGCGAAGGCGAAGTGCTTGCGCACGTCGTCGGCGAGACCGTCCTCGCCTTCGGTGCTGAACGGCACGTGCAGCAGGGAGCTGGCGGTAGAGACGGCCACGTTGGCGGTGACCTGCTTCAGCGCGTCGACCAGGCCGAGGCTCACGGCGTAGTTGTTGCGCCAGATGTTGCGGCCGTTGATCACGCCGGCGAAGATGGTGGTGTTTTCTGCCACGCCGTACTTTTCGACGGCGGCGAGGTTTTCGTCCTTGCCTTCGTTCAGGTCCAGGCCGATGCCGTCGAAGCCGAGCAGGTTGACGGTTTCGTACACGTCGGCGATGTGTCCGAAGTAGGTGTTGAGCAGCACCTTGACCTTGCCTTCGCGGGCGGGCAGGATCTTGGCGTACAGGCTCTTGAACAGTTCGACGTCGCCCGGCTCCTTGTCGAGCACGAGGTACGGTTCGTCGATCTGGATCCACTGCGCGCCCAGTTCGGCGAACTTGGCGACGACTTCGGCGTACACCGCGGCGACCGCGTTGACGAGGCCCTTGTCGTAGTCGAGCTCCTCGGCCTGCGGATTGCGGGCGAGCTTGAGGAAGGTGTACGGGCCGATGAGCACCGGCTTGGTGGTGATGCCGAGCGCCTTCGCCTCGTTGAATTCGTCGAACGGCTTGGTGCTGTTGAGCTTGATGT
>ENA-OQIR01000913-OQIR01000913.1-human-gut-metagenome-genome-assembly--contig:-NODE-913-length-11414-cov-1.836095_pt1 | contig 11414 bp, 13 predicted proteins | sample MGYA00242580_ERZ504745 | MGnify/ENA primary metagenome ERZ504745 (study PRJEB26092, sample SAMD00036214) | human gut metagenome | host: Homo sapiens | study: EMG produced TPA metagenomics assembly of... | reverse complement strand
AGAAGCCCCAAAGCCTGGCCAGAGGCAGCGGCACCGAGGGAAATCTGCCCTGCTACCGGTTTACGGCGGGGATAATCCATCACCATTTCCAAGCAGGGCGGCTATGTGAACGCCATGCTGAATTCCCGGATGATTGGCAGCGCAAGCTGGATTTTGAGGGGGCCGCCGAAAAAGCCCGCGGCTTTTTAGAGCAGGCCGGCTATCCGTCCATGAAGGAAAGCTATTACGTCATCAATAACAATATCTGCACCATCAACTACGCCTATGTGCAGGACGGCGCCGTCTGCTACAGCGACCTGGTAAAGGTAGGCGTGGCGCTGGATTCCGGGGAAATCGTGTCCTTCAGCGCTACCGGGTATTTGATGAATCACCATACCCGTTCCGTAGATTACAGCCCGATTTCCTCAGGAACGGACGGCCCGGGCTCCGTCCAGCCCCCGCTGACCGTCGAGGCAAGAAGCCTGTGCTATGTGCCTTCCAGCGGCCTAAACGAAACGCTGTGCTATGAGTTACCTGCTCTGCGGAAAACGGAGACCGGGTGCTGGTGTATATTAACGCCCAGACCGCTCTGGAGGAGCAGATTTTGATTTTGCTCCAATCGGACAACGGTACTCTGGTGATGTAGCGTTTTCAAGAACGCTCATGCCAGGCTCCCCTCCCGTAAAATCTGACAAAGCGTATTCCAAGGGAAGCCCCGCGCGCCGGTGACTGCTTTCCGCAAAACCAGATGAAACAGCGCGCCCTCCGCGATATCGCGGAGGGCGCTTTCTAAAATAACATGCCTTAAAATCAAGCCTGACGATTACAGCAAATTTAACAATAGCCGCAGCGACCGCTGTTAAGCGGGAGCTTCCCTTCCGCGCTCTTCTGTTAAACGATCCCTGAGCCGCGGAAGCCGGAACTATCCAATATACACAGCAGAGCCACGCTTTACGGGGAAGATTTCCTGTTCAAGGCTGATCCAAGCCGGCCCTCCGGCCTTTGACGGGCTCCTAGCTTGTAAAGCCCTACGCGCCTTGCTTTTCCTCGTGGTATTCCTCCTCGGTGTTGATCTCCCACACCGGAGACTTATCCCTGACATTGCCGGAAAGGATCGCCTCCGCGGCGGCCATGGCCGTCAGCATGGAGTGATCCATGTTGTTATAGCGGTGCTGGCCGTTCCGGCCCAGCAAAAACAGGTTCTCAAGGGAATCGGTAAATTTCCGGATTTCACCGAACTGCCCGTAGGTTCCGAAATAGGCGGGATACGCCTTGGGCACCCGGATCAGCACCGCGTCCTTGACATGGCTGCGCTCCACAATTCCCAGTTTTTCCAGCTCTCCTACGGCGAAATCAATGAATTCCTGGTCGGGCGTATTCCACATTTCGTCTCCCTCGTCGCAGAAATACTCCAGTCCCATGAATACCGTGTCCGGGTCCTTCACCATATAGGGGCTCCAATTGTTGAACAGCTGGAGCGTCCGATTTTCACATCCCGCTCCTGAACGTAAATCCAGTCATCCATGACCCTGCCGTTTTCCGCCTTGGGATCCTTCAGCTTCAGGCTGTCCAGCAGCAGGCCCACGGTCATGAAATCCCGGTAGACCAGCCCTTCCGCAACCTCCTTCACCTTTTCCGGAGCCGCCGGGCCCATGGCGCCGATCAAGTCCCTCACCGGCATGGTGGATAGGAAATAATCCCCCTCCACAGCGCTTCGGACGCCGTTTTCATCCACAGCGGCCACCGAAACGATCCGGCCGTTTTCTACGCTGACCCTGGTCTACCCTTTGGCCGAACCGGATTTCTCCGCCCATAGCCACTACCCGGCGGGCGACCTCCTCCCAAAGCTGCCCCGGGCCGTATTTCGGGTACATAAAGCTTTCAATCAGGCTGGTTTCCACTTTTTTGCCGTTAACCGTGCTCTTCTTCAGGAAGGGCTTTTTCAGGCTGTGGAGCAGCGCCTTGGAAACCGACAGCCCCTTCACCCGCTGGGCGCCCAGTCAGGGCTGATTTGAGAGCATGGCACGCCCCAGACCTTTTCCGTGTAATCCTTGAAGAAGGTTTCATACAGCTCCACGCCGAACCTGCTGATAAAAAACTTTTCCAGGGAGTCGATGTCCTTTACCGGCCTGAAGCAGATTTTCAGATAACTGACGCCGATTTTCATCAGCCGGGAAAAGCCAAGCCCCTGATGGTAGATCCGTTCAGGGTCACAGGATAATCAAAAAATTTCCTGAGAAATAAAATCCGGGAAAGACGATGGCGGATTAAAAACAGCAGATCGGCCTGATCTGGGCTGATTCCCCTTTCCCTGTCCTCCAAGGGCATAATCTCCTTCCAGAAATCCATAGCCTTGTCGGATTTGGAAAAAAAGCGGTGGCCGCCGATATCCATACGGTTCCCCTTGTAGTTTTTTGTTCTGGAGATCCCGCCGATTTCTCCGGTCGCCTCCAGAATGGTGACGGATACCTGTCCTTTTTTCAACAGCTCATAGGCGGCGGTAAGCCCCGCCGGCCCGGCGCCGATAATCACGATAGACTGTGACATGATGGTTCCCTTCCTTCTCCTCAATTTTAGAAAGCGTTATCAAAACGCGGGTAAGACAGATCAAAAATAAAGGGCTTTTATTGTCCCTTAGCCGTACATGGAATTTATACAGAACCCATCCCCATACGGACAAGCGCCAGGCGGCAAAGGCCTTCGGCTGCACAGGCGGGCAGTCCCCCCGAAGGCAGAGCTCTGGCCTCCGCTGGCCGCCGGTCACGCAAAACGGAACAACCGATCAAGGGACATTGGCAGGCCGCCGTTTTTCACGAAACCCACGCGGCCTGTGCTTCCTGGTTTTTACGGTGTGCCGGCGCTTTCAGCACTGCGGCCGCGGGACAAAGCGTGAACCGTTCCTCGTCCGTTTAAGAAAGCGTAAGGTATAAAAAGACGCCGCTGACACAAAACAGAAATACCACGCAGGAGAGCACCACCGCCAGATATTGAGGGACCTCTCTTTTGGAACGCCAAAGCCGCTGGCCCGCGGCGCCCAGAAACACGGCCCCAGGCAGCACCGCGGGCGCGAGATACCGGAAATCCATGGTGCAGCCGTAAGGATATTTGACATTGGAATACAGGAACAGTCCAACCTGCGTCGCCATGACCGCCGCCATGACCCAGAAAAACAGGGTGGTTCTTTCACTTCTGCCCCGCGCCAGCACATAAACCATGGCGGTCAGGGCTCCTGTTATCAGGATAAAAGCGCAAACCAGCAAAGCAGCAGCCGCCACCCCGCTGCCGGACAGAGCGGTCTCGCCGAACACGGAGCATTTGGTTGCATACGCAAAAATATTATAATCCTCAAAGGGGTCACAGTAAAGGCTTTTCGTCCAATCCGGGGAAAGCAGAGGCACAAACCGGTCCGCCAGGGCTTCGTTGCCGCAGTATATAGCCGCATCCTCCCCGATGGGAGCCACATAGCCCAGGGGCTGTCCGAACAGGATCAGGTTCCGCACAGGTACCAGAGCCCCAAAGGATGCAGACCGCTCCAAAGGCCGCCAGCTTGGCCAGGATTCCCCGCAGCAGCCTCCATTTCCGCTCCCTTCCCAGAACGACAAGCTTCCACACAAACACCATAGCCGTCACCGGAGCGATCATCGCGCCGCTGACCTTTGCCATCATGCAGCAGCCAATGGCCACAGCCAGCGTCAGGCTGTTTTTCAGGCTGGGGTCGCGGTACCACCGCAAGGTGTATAAGACCGCCGTGAAAAACAGCAGGACCATCAGGCAGTCGTTATTCAGGGAACCCGCCAGCAGATAAAAGGTGGGATGGAGCAGACCAGGGCGTAAGCCAGCGGGACCGCCCGGCGGCCGAAGGGGTTTTCGTCAAAAATCCGGTAAACCACCGCCAGCATGGCGCAGGAATAAAAGCAGGTCAAAAACTGGAGCGTCTCTGCGAGCTGCGCCTGATCCGTTACGCCAAACCATTGGAATACCTTGACCCAAACCGCCGCCAAAAGGTGGTGCAGAGGCGGATGGTTATACTGCCAGTTATTAGAATCCGGCAGCCGCCAGGTGTCAGCCAGCCTTAGGATGTACTGCAAATGGCCGTCGGCGTCGAACACGTCATGCTGACGATCCTCAGCCGGATAAGCCGCCGCATAGGAAAGCCTCATCAGAACCCCCAGCAGAAACAGCAAAAACATCAGGGTCTTGGGGTCAAGCCTTTTCAGCCGCCACAGGACGCACAGCACGGCGATGTCTCCTCCGGCTAAAAAAGCCGATATTACCTGGATTTCTTTTCCCTGAAGCTGTCCGTTGGCCGGAAAGGCCAATATCACGGCGGCAAAGCACAGAAAAAAGAGAATCAGATATACAGCGATATTTTCCAGTTTTCCCAGCAGTCCCCGCCGGGAAGCCCTCTTTGTCGAATCCAGCAGAAATCTGGGCAAAGCAGCACACTCCTGTCAAAAACTACATATTGTAGTCGTCTTTTATGAAAATACAATAAAAAGTATTCCTTAAATTTAAAATTATTTTTTGTCTAATTTTCCCATTTTGGTCAAATAGCCTTGAAATATTCAACAAATAGTATTATCATTGCTCTTGTGACACAATTTCACGGAAAAAACAAAATAACGGAGGGGTATTATGAGACATTTCTTTGGGTCCGTTTTCGTGCAGGAGGACGACCACATTGAATTGGAGTATTACATTCAAGAAAACGGCGGTTCCTATGGTATCGAGATCAAGTCCAGCAAACCAACCCACAGCGGCTTCGCGTCCTACAGCAACATCACAACCAACTACGACGAAATCGTCAATTTTACCCAATGTCTCATGGAAAACAGCGCGTACCCGGAAAATCTGCCGGAATACGTAGAGGATTATCTCTACGAAAAAAGAACCAACGAACTGATGGGTGACGCTGTCATCAACGCCTGATATCCCTCAGTGAAAAATAGCAGCTAAAACGCAGCAACTCCCTGGCCGCACCGCAGCGGCCCAGGGAGTTTTTGTTTTTATCACTCGCCGCGGCTGAGAAACGCCTCCACTTCCTCCTTGGAAGGGATGCTGGGGATGCCGCCGTGCTTGGTGGTAGACAGGGATGCCGCGGCATTGGCAAACCGGACGATCTCCGCAAGCCTTTCCGTGGAAAGCTGCTCCGGCGCTATGCCGGAGGCGAACACCTGATACACTGCCGAGCCCCCGAAAATATCTCCCGCGCCGGTGGTGTCGATGGTTTTAACCTCCTGAAAGGTGGGAACCTGCCGCTGCCCTGACGGTTAATAAAATAACAGCCCTCCTTGCCATGGTGGCGAACACCAGCTTTACCCCGAAGTCCTCCACCAGCTTTTTCGCGCTGTCCTTGAAATCCTGGCCCTCAAAAATAAACTCCAGCTCGTCCTGGCCGATTTTTACCACATCCGCGTGGCGCAGGCCCCACAGCATCTGTTCCCGGGCCAGCTCCATCGAGCTCCACAGCGGACGGCGCAGATTGGGATCAAAGGTAATCATGGCGCCGGCCTCCTTCGCCATGCGGACCGCCTCCTTGGTGGTGCTTCTGGCAGGCTCGCCGGTCATGGACAGGGTTCCGAAATGGAAAACCTTCGTTTCCGTAACGAGATCCTTCGGCAGCTCATCGATGGTGAGCATCGTATCCGCACCGGGCTTTCTGGCAAATGAAAATTCCCGGTCGCCGCTGTCGTCCAAAGTGACAAAGGCCAGCGTGGTGAAGTATCTGTCATCCACCAAAATTCCCTTGGTTTCCACTCCCGCATCCCGGAAGGTTTTGACCAGCATCCTTCCGAACCGGTCGCTGCCTACCTTTCCCAGAAAACCAGTTTTCGCGCCGAACTTGGAAAGGGTGCTTAAAAAATTCCCCGGAGCGCCGCCAGGGTTCCCCTGCATCAGCGGGTACCCTACGTCGTTATTTCCCTGGTGGACAAAATCGATCAGAAGCTCTCCTAAGGCAACTACGTCGTACATTCTCACATTTTACCCCTTTTTTCTTAAAATAGTTACTATTAGCATTGCATAAAACCGCGGGAAACGCAAGCCCTTTCCCGTAATTTTAAGATTTTTTTAGGAACAAAATAAGCACGGGGGTTTCGATTGAATCCGCGGGAAAACTATGGTAAAATAAGAGCAAGCTTCACAGGAAAGGATGAATAAAATGGCAAGCAACGCAAAGTATGCCCTTTGGCTCCAAAAAGCTGTGGAAGACAGCGACCTGATCGAGGAATTAAAAAGGATTTCCGGCGATGAAAAGGAAATCTACGACCGTTTTTACAAAGAACTTGAATTCGGTACCGCGGGCTTGAGAGGGGTAATCGGCGCGGGCACCAATCGTATGAATATTTATACCGTCCGCCGCACTACCCAAGGCCTGGCTAACTACCTTAACTCCAAAAAGGAGGGGGCCTCCGTGGCCATCGCCTACGACAGCCGGATCAAATCGGAGCTGTTCGCCAGAGAGTGCGCCCGGGTGCTGGCCGCCAACGGCATAACCGCCAGAATCGTGAAGGAGCTTCAGCCGGTGCCGGTTCTGTCCTTCGCCGTGCGGGAGCTCCGCTGCGACGCCGGTATTATGATTACCGCCAGCCATAACCCGGCCAAATATAACGGCTATAAGTGTTACGGGCCCGACGGCTGCCAGATGACCGACACGGATGCGGACAATGTTTACGCGGAAATTCTAAAGGTAGACCTGTTCGACGGCGTGGAGGAAATTTCTTTTGACCAGGGTCTTGGAAACCGGAAAAATCGTTTATATTGAGGACAGCTTTTACGATAAATATCTGGACTGTCTGGAGGCGCAGAGCGTTAATCCCGGCGTTTGCGCCGGCAGCGGCCTGAAAATCGTCTATACGCCCTTAAACGGCGCCGGCAACAAGCTGGTGCGGAAGATTCTGGCCCGGATCGGCGTTAAGGAAATCCAGGTGGTGCCGGAGCAGGAGCTGCCTGACGGCAATTTTCCCACCTGCCCTATCCGAACCCGGAATTCCGTGAGGCGCTGACCCTGGCCCTGAAGCTTGCCCCAGGAAAGCAAGCCGGATCTGGTGCTTGCCACAGACCCGGACAGCGACCGGGTAGCATCGCCGTAAAAGATGGGGACGACTACCGGCTGATGACCGGAAACGAAACCGGTATTATGCTGATGAACTACATTCTTTCCTGCCGGAAGCGCAACGGAACCCTGCCGGAGCGTCCGGTCGCGGTAAAAACCATCGTTACCAGTGAAATGATTCCGAGAATCTGCGCGGATTACGGCTGCGAGCTGCGGAACGTGCTCACCGGCTTCAAGTATATCGGAGAACAGATTCTGGGGCTGGAAAGGGCCGGAGAGGCCGACCGGTTCGTATTCGGTTTTGAGGAAAGCTACGGCTATCTGGCCGGCACCTATGTCCGGGATAAGGACGCCGTGGTAACCTCCATGCTGATCTGCGAGATGGCCGCCTATTACCGCAGGCAGGGCAAGTCTCTGGTGCAGGTAATCAATGAACTGTACGACCGCTACGGCTATTATCAGAACACCACCCTCAGCTACAGCTTTGAAGGCGCCGAGGGCATGGAGATCATGGCCGGAAAGATGTCCTTTATGCGGGAGCATCCCTTCCGGGAGATCGCCGGCATGAAAGTGGTCAAAACCGCCGACTACCAGCTGTCTGAGGCGGTAGATCTGGCTACCGGCCAAAAAACCGAGATCAAACTGCCCAAATCCAATGTGCTTTCCTATTCCTTGGAGGGCGGCGCCGCTGTGATTGTGCGTCCCTCCGGCACGGAGCCCAAAATTAAGGTGTACGTGACCTCCGTGGGCAAGGACCTGGCCCACGCTTCCCAGATCACCAAGCGGCTGGGCGACTTTATGAGCGGCGTGATTAATCAGTGACCGCACCGGCGGCCGCCGTCTTCTTCACGGCTTTCAGCCCGGCCCGGCGGTGATTTCCTGGACTGTCCGGACCCGCCCTCGTTTTCTGGAAGCCGCGCCGCGCTATAGAAAAATGGCTGCGCGCTTTCGGCCGGCCCGATGGATATTTATTTTTGCGCGCCAAGAGGACGTTTTTGCTTTCTAACGCCGCAGAACGCTACGGAAATATGGGAACCGCTCATTGGGCTTTTGCTTTTTGCGGCGATTTCCGCCAGAAATTTTTTAGATGCCGCGTCAGCTTCCTTCGGCAGCCCCAGGGCGCGGCAGGGACTTGGCAAAGATAAAACCACTCTAGCAAGTTGTCACCGGAACCGCTGTAAAACAGCCCGCGGGAAATGACTCCGCGGGCTGTTTGCTTCCTATTTACAATTTAATCTCTGCCGAAAAAACGCCTTTGAAAAAGTTTAATCCCTGGTTCCCGCAGAACGCTCCCAGCAAAAAAGGCAAAAACGTAAGATTTATTAAGATTTCTTCATATAATTTTAACAAATTAGCGACAGGTTCATGGTGGTTTTTTCCATGCGGGTATGTTATAATAGCCATACTGACGGGTCCGTTCCTTGATTTTACGAATCGCTGGAGCCTTGCGGAATTAGGGTCCTAAAACCAGGTTTCCTAGAGCTTGAGGTGATGCCTATGAATAAAAAGCGGTTGATTCTCCTTATTCTGGCGGCGGTTTTAGCGGTTTTCACTATGGGCTGCCAATTTCAAGAAGAGGCTCCCGGCCTGGAGGTAGATGACGTGGCTATTTATTTTGGAGTCAGCAGCTATGCCATGTTCGGCGCGGATGAGGAGACTCTCCGTTATTTGGTCCGATACCTACCGGAATTTAGAGGTAGAGCCGGTTTCCGGAGAAATGGACCTGACTTCTATGCTCACCGTTAATTTATTCCACCAAAAGCCAGCAGGTCGGTTCCTTCAGCGTAGACCAGAACGGGAATATTTGGAAGGATGGCGGCACTCAGTGCTATCGTGCCCCCAATGGCTGCGATTATGGAAAAATAAAGCAGATCTATCTGAACAGCCAGCCGTCCTGACTGCAAAATGGTGATTCACCTTGCGATTAATAGATCAGCAAAAAAGCCTGGATCAAAAGATCCAGGCTTTTTATTGTTAGGCTCCCGGCAGAGCCGGAGGAGGAGCGCCGTAAAAAGCTTTAGCCGCTGTCGGGCGAAGCGCGCTGCTAATATCAGCCTTACGGTGATAATAAGCTGCCGCCAGAACGGTGATCGCCCATTTACGGGCCGTGGGCCTGTAACGCAAAATATAAATAAAATTCAGTTCGCCTTGAGACGCTTAACCCGTAACAGGCCCTTATCGTGCCGGCCAAGCCGCCGGCAGAGCCGGTGGGATAGGCCGCGGCGGCGGGTTCCGCCCTAAGCCGGCCTCAGAAGGCTACTGCTGCTGAGATTCGTCGATCTGGGCCAGGTATTCCGGCAGGGGAAGCTCAAACCAGAAGGTGCTCCCCTCTCCAACGGCGCTTTCCACGCCGTATTTGGCGCTGTGCATCTCCAGCACCGATTTCACAATGGAAAGCCCCAGGCCGGTTCCCACTACCGCCCGGCGGTGGGTTTTATCCACTTTATAGTAACGGTCCCAAATCAGCTCCAGCTTTTCCGGCTCGATGCCCTCGCCGTGGTCGATGACCTCCACCCGGACAAAGCCGGGCTTCAGCCGCTGGCGCACCAGGATCTCCTTATCCTGACCCGCGTAGTTTACCGCGTTGTTCACCAGGTTGTAAATCACCTGGGACATCCGCACCTGATCCGCCTCTACCGTAACGTCCTCCTTATAATCGAAGACAATATGGTATCCGTCCCGCTTGGTCAGAGAATTGTACCGGGCTAAAATCTCCCGGATTTCCTGGGTCAGGCTGAATTCGGTCAGAGTCAGGGTCTGGGTGCCGGACTGAAGCCTGCTCAGATTCAGCATGTCGTTCACCAGGTTGGTTAGGCGGGTGGTTTCATCGAGAATGATCTGGGCGTTTTCCGGCGTGTTTTCCCCCGGGATATCCCGCATCATTTCGCTGTACCCGCCGATCATGGTCAAGGGCGTCCGCAGGTCGTGAGAAATATTGGCGATCAGCTCCTTCCGCAGGGCCTCCACCTTGGAAAGCTCTGAGGCGGCGTAGCTCAGGGTGGAATTCAGTTCCCGGATTTCCCGGTAATCCCCTCCCTCAAAGGACACCTCATAGTTGCCCTGAGCCAGCTCCTTCGCGGCGTTATTGGTTTTAATGATAGGCTTGGAAATTTTCTGAGAGAGGACTACCGCCAGCACCAGGGACAGCAGCAGCGCCACGATGGTAATAAGCACCAATTGAACCTGTATGGTCTGAACCGTAGGGGTTGATGGGGGTAATGGTGGAATTGAGAAGCACCAGCACCTCCTGTCCCGCTTCTGTCTTGACGATCCGTGAATAGATCAGGGATTCCATGGCGGACTCGCCGGTGGTCAGCTGTCCCATCTGGAGATCGCCGCCTGAAAAGGGATACAGCCCGATCTCTTGGCCGTCGAAATCTGAGGAGTAAAAGGACTGATATTGGGTTTGAGGCACTGTCTCGAACCGCATCCCCCATTTTCCTTGGTATAGTTATAAATCAAAAACAGCTGGAAGGTTCCGTAATGGTGGATCAAGCAGTCAGGCTGATGTCCGCGGAATAAAGGTCCCGCATTTCGCCGTTGACCACCCGCACGCACACGTCGTTCTGCCGGGCCAGCTCATTGATATAATCGCCCAGGTTCGGCGAATTGATCTTGCTGACAATGCTGTCCCCGCAGGCCTGCGTTCCGGGTTTTGATGGCCTTTATAAAAGCTGTCTAAAAACACCGTCTGGAACAGCCACAGCAAAACCAGGATCACCGCCACAAACAAGGCAAAATAGGTGATCAGCTTCCACCGGATTCCCAGCTTTGCCGCTTTTTTAACACCCTTCAAACCGGTAGCCCACCCCTCTCAGCGTGGTAATGGTGCCGCTGTATTCCCCCAGGCTTTTCCGCAGCAGCTTAATATGGGTGTCCAGCGTTCGGTCATCGCCGTAAAAGTCATAGCCCCACACCTCGTTGATCAGCTTTTCCCGGGTCAGGGCGATGCCCTTATTCTTCACCAAATAGAAAAACAAGTCGTATTCCTTGGGGGTCATGTCCACCCGCTTGCCGTCGATATATACCAGCCTGCCGGTAAAATCCACGGTCAGGCCGCCGTAGGTCACCACATCCCGCTGGGCCTCTCCGCCGCCGCTGCGCTTTAAAATGGCGCTTACCCGCATCATCAGCTCCTTCGGAGAAAAGGGCTTCACCACATAGTCGTCAATCCCCAGCTCAAAGCCGTGGATTTATCGTACTCCTCGCCCCGGGCCGAAAGCATCAGCACCGGAGTCGAGCTGGTCTTCCGGATTTCCCGCACCGCGGAAAAGCCGTCCAGCTCCGGCATCATCACATCCATGATGATCAGGTCGAAGCTTTCCTTCCGGCAGATCTCCACCGCCTGGTGGCCGTCTACCGCCTCTACGGTCTCAAAGCC
>ENA-OQIR01000912-OQIR01000912.1-human-gut-metagenome-genome-assembly--contig:-NODE-912-length-11417-cov-4.229938_pt1 | contig 11417 bp, 11 predicted proteins | sample MGYA00242580_ERZ504745 | MGnify/ENA primary metagenome ERZ504745 (study PRJEB26092, sample SAMD00036214) | human gut metagenome | host: Homo sapiens | study: EMG produced TPA metagenomics assembly of... | reverse complement strand
CCAAGAATGGAAGGTATGCACGAGGGCATGGAAGGCATGGGTGGAGCGCACTCCTGCTTGTGGCGGCCACACCGCCGGTGTCGACCAGAGCGCGACTCGCCAAGGATCCGGTCTGCGGCAATGAGCGTCGATCCGGCCACCGGCTGCGGCCAACCCGCGAATACAACGGCACCGACTACTACTTCTGCAATCCGGGCTGCGCTGCCAAGTTCGAGCAGAACCCCACCCAATACCTTGCCTGAGTTTGTTCTGGCGGCCGCACGTTTCCCTCTTTCTGGCCGCACTGTTTGGAGTATTGTGCGGTCAGGAAAGCGAAGTCGTGAGGTCATTTGGATTGAATCCGCCTGAGTATGCGGCTAAGCGTACCGATTCTTCCAGTGACTGGGAGTTTTTGGACTGTGGGAGGCTTGGCAGCGGAGGATTCTTCCAGTGACTGGAGGATTTTGGTCTCGGTGAGGCAGTTCATATTGCGGTATGGTCACGAACGTGAATGCTTCGGCGTCCGTGGCGGGAAGTACCGTTGACACTATGACTGACGGTACTATGCATCTTCTTGATCCTGCTCCTTTCGGACGTATTCTTCCGGCCATGGTCACCCCTATGAAGCCGACGGTTCCGTTGATTTCGAGGCCGCGCAGAAGCTTGCGAAGCAGCTTGTTGCCGATGGCGCCGATGGCCTTGTGGTCAATGGCACCACGGGCGAGTCTCCCACCACCCACATGGAGGAGAAGGTCAAGCTGGTTCAGGCCGTCAAAGATGTGGTGAGCGTTCCCGTTATTTCCGGCGCGGGTTCCAACGATACCGCCCACACCGTGCGCATGGTGGAGCAGACCCAGGAGGCGGGCGCCGATGCGGTGCTTGTGGTTGCTCCGTATTATTCGCGCCCGTCGCAGGAGGCGTGTTCCGCCACTACAAGGCGGTCAATGATTCCGCCGACAAGCCGATTATCGTTTACGATGTGCCTGGCCGTACCGGTTTGCATATTCAGTTGGAAACATACCGTCGTTTGTCTGAACTTGATCATGTTAAGGCAGTCAAGGATGCCACCGGAGATATCGCAGGTGCCGTGCGTAAGCGTATGGAAACCGGTTTGACTTGGTATTCGGGCGATGACGGCCTGTTCCTGCCGTTCCTTTCGGTTGGTGCGGTCGGCATTATTTCCGTGATCGCGCATGCCGCATCCGGTCCGATGCGTGATTTGGCTGCTGCGTTCGATCGCGGCGACATTCATGAGGCGCAGCGCATTGCCGTGCAGCTTGCCCGCTGGTCGAAGCGATGAATGGAAGCGGCTTCCAAGCTGTTATGGCGAAGGCGTCGCTGAAGGTGCGTGGCATTCTCGATTCCACGACGATGCGTTTGCCGAACGTCGGTCCGGGCGAAGCTGAGATTAAGCGCGCGGAGGATGGCATGCGCGCTTCCGGCTTGCTGTGATTGCGATTATTGCCATACCTGCAGCAGCGATGTTTACAGCACTGATGTGCAATGGCGATTACAGCAATCATGGTGATCAATCTCGACGATTACGGCAATCATTGCGACTACCGGTTTGCCGTAATACGTTTGTCGTAATGCGGCAAACCTACTGAATTCCTCGTTTCCGCACAGGCGGAGACAATTAGTAATAGAAATCCAACTAGGAAATGGCTATAGAAGAAACCAAAACAGTGACTACGCACAAGCGCGGCAGCAAAGCTGCCAAGCGCACTGAAAACCCCCAGACCTCGGATGTGAAATCCGCGAAGTCTGTGAGCTCCGAGAAGCCCAACAAGGCCGAAACGACTTCCAAGAAGACGAAGTCTTCTAGCCGTAGCGGTGGTCGTGGCACTCGCGCTGGCGATGCGTCCGGTTCCGCCCGTGGCGGTTCCCGCGGCAATGGCAGCGGTTCCTCCAAGGGCACGAAGAGCGTGAAGAACGTCAAGAATGTGAAAAGCGCCAGGACTTCTAGGAACTCCAAGAATTCCAATGCGGCAAGCTCTTCTGCCGGCAGCCGCCGCAATTCCCGTCTTGCCCCGCAGACCACCGCACCCCAGCAGGATGACGTGTTGATCGCTCCGCCGAAGTACCGCAAGGGTTCCATGCGTATCGTGCCCCTTGGCGGCCTTGGTGAGATCGGCCGCAACATGAACGTGGTCGAATACAACGGCCACCTGCTGCTCATCGACTGCGGTGTGCTTTTCCCTGAAGAGGAGCAGCCGGGTGTTGATTTGATCCTGCCTGACTTCCATTACATCAAGGATCGACTCGACAAGGTCGAGGCTCTGGTGCTCACTCACGGCCACGAGGATCATATTGGCGGCGTGCCGTACCTGCTGAAGCTTCGCCCTGATATTCCGCTGATCGGTTCCAAACTCACGTTGGCTTTCGTTGAAGCCAAGTGCAATGAGCATCGCATCAATCCGCGACTGGTTGAGGTCAAGGGGCGCGACAAGCTGAAGGTTGGTCCGTTCAATCTTGAGTTTGTGAACGTCACGCATTCCATTCCGGACGCTCTGGCTGTGTTTGTGCAGACTCCGGCCGGAAGCCTCATCGATACCGGCGATATCAAGCTCGATCAGCTGCCGCTCGACCATCGCATCACCGATTTGGTGGAGTTCGGCAAGCTTGGTGAAAAGGGCGTGGATCTGCTGATGATGGATTCCACCAACGCTGAGGTTCCGGGCTTTGTCAAGCCGGAAACCACCATTGGTCCAGCGCTTGATCAGGCGTTCGCCCAAGCTACGCGCAAGATCATCGTGGCCAGCTTCTCCAGCCATGTGCACCGCGTGCAGCAGGTTGTTGATGCCGCTCATAAGTATGGCCGCAAGGTGGTGTTCGTGGGTCGTTCCATGGTCCGCAACATGTCCATTGCTGCGGATTTGGGCTACTTGAGGCTTCCTGAAGACACGGTCATCGACCTGAAGAAGGCTCATGACGTGCAAGACGACAAGCTCGTCTACATGTGCACTGGCTCCCAGGGCGAACCGATGGCCGCGCTTGGCCGCATCGCCGACGGCAACCATCGCGACATCACCATCAACGAATTCGACACGGTCATTCTTGCGAGCTCCCTGATTCCAGGCAACGAGCATGGCGTGTACAAGATCATCAACAAGCTGGTGCAGCTTGGTGCCCGCGTGGTCAATCGAGACAATGCCGCCGTGCATGTGTCCGGCCACTGCAATGAGGGCGAACTGCTGTACATGTACAACATCGTCAAGCCGAAGTGCGCCATGCCGATTCATGGTGAGAACCGCCATCTGGTGGCGAACGGCATGATCGCGGTTAAGACGGGTGTCGATCCGCAGAACGTGGTGCTTGCTGAAGACGGCGATGTGGTCGATTTGTACCACGGCCAGGCTGCCGTTGTCGGTTCTGTGCCATGCGGTTACGTGTACGTTGACGGCGATTCCGTTGGTGAACTTACTGAGGAAGAGCTTGAGAAGCGTCGTATTCTTGGCACGGAAGGTTTTGTGTCGAGCTTCGTTGTTGTCGATACGGAAACGGCTGACGTTGTCGCCGGTCCGAAGATCTATCTCAACGCGGTTGCCGAAGACGAGAGCGAATTCGACAAGGTCCGTCATCAGATCGTCGAGCAATTGCAGGATGCGATGATGACTGGCACGCACGATACGTACAAGCTTCAGCAAATCATGCGTCGTACGTTGGGTAGCTGGGTCGCACGTCAGCTGCATCGCAAGCCGATGATCGTTCCGGTCGTTGCCGATATCGCGCAGGATGTTGACGAAGCGATGGGATTGAATGCAGCGCAATGATGAATCGATAGATAGTCAATATTTTCGCAATATCGCTGATTTCGGTGAAATTAATATTGGAATAATATTGAAATATCGACAGATCATCAATAATTGTTGATTACATAATCAAAAGAAGGACGCGTAACCGGCACAACCGGTTGCGCCGTCTCCTATTCCATAAATAGGGATTTCACAATAAAAAAGGAGTGACATGCCAGGAGCAAATCTCACCCGAATCGAAGCGGAAGAACGCAAAAGCGTTATCGCAGCACCGGTTCATTACACGGTCAAACTTGATCTGACCCGTGGAGCTAAGAATTTCGGTTCCGAAACCACCATCACGTTCGACGCTGAGCCGGGAGCTACCAGCTTCCTTGACCTGATCGCCACCGAAGTGAGCGAAATCGTGCTCAACGGCGCAACTCTCGATCCGGCCGAAGCGTTCGCCGACAGCCGTATCGAACTGAAGAACCTCAAAGCGCACAACGAAGTGACCGTCAAGGCGCTGTGCCAGTATTCCAACACTGGTGAAGGCCTGCACCGCAGCGTCGACCCGTCCGACGGCAACATCTACCTGTATTCCCAGTTCGAAGTGCCGGATGCTCGCCGCGTGTACGCCGTGTTCGACCAGCCCGATATCAAGGCCGTGTTCGACTTTTCCGTGCTCGCAGCCAAGTCATGGATCGTCACCTCCAACATGTCCGCCGCCTCCGTAACCGACAACGAAACCGTTACCGAAGAAGGCACGCTCGGCACGCACGAAGCCGAAACCACCAAGCTGTGGGTGTTCGAATCCACGCCGACCATGAGCTCCTATCTCACCGCCATCTGCGCAGGCCCATACGCCGAATGGCATACCGAATACGCCAACGAAGACGGTCGCACCGTGCCGATGGCCATGTACTGCCGTCAGGCGCTCGCCGAAGCGTTCGCCAAGGATGTCGACTACCTGTTCGATATCACCAAGAAGGGTTTTGCCTTCTATGCGAAGACTTGGGGCGTGCCATACCCGTACGCCAAGTACGACCAGATCTACGTGCCGGAATACAATGCCGGCGCTATGGAGAACATTGGCATGGTCACCATCCGCGACCAGTACGTGTTCGAATCGAAGGTCACCGACGCGTATGCCGAGCGCCGCGTCGTCACCGTGCTGCACGAGCTTGCACACATGTGGTTCGGCGATTACGTGACCATGAAGTGGTGGAACGACCTGTGGCTTAACGAGTCTTTCGCTGAGTTCACGTCCACCCTTGCCACTGCCGAAGCCACGGAATGGAAGGACGCTTGGGCCACGTTCAGCTCCGGTGAAAAGAGCTGGGCACTTCGCCAGGATCAGCTGAGCACCACCCATCCGATCGTTGCGCCGATCAACGATCTGAACGACACGTATGTCAACTTCGACGGCATTACCTACGCCAAGGGCGCTTCCGTGTTGAAGCAGCTCGTGTTCTATGTGGGGCGTGAGAAGTTCTTCAAGGGCATCAACAACTATTTGAACAAGCATGCGTACTCCAACGCTACGCTCGCCGATCTGCTGGCCGAACTCGAGCTGACGTCCGGACGCGATCTCAAGGCGTGGAGCGCCCAGTGGCTTGAACAGTCCGGCATCAACACCATCGCCACCGAAGTTGAGGAAAACGAGATGGTACGATTCGCCAGCTTGCGTTGCGCCAGTCCGCTTCGGCTGAGCATCCGGTGCTGCGCGCGCATCGTTTGGCTGTCGGCTTCTACAATGAGGATCCGGAAACCGGCAAGATCGTGCGTACCGACCAGTTCGAACTTGATGTTGACGGCGAACTGACGATTGTCGAAGCGGCTGCCGGCAAGGCACGTCCGTCGCTGATTTTGGTGAATGACGACGATCTGACATACACGAAGCTGCGCTTCGATGAGAAGAGCCTCAAGTTCGCTGCGGAGAACCTGTATCGTTTCGACGATGCGTTGGCTCGTTCCGTGATTTGGCTTGCCTTCTGGGATATGACTCGTGACGGCGAATTGCCGGCAAAGCAGTTCGTCGAAACCTCTTTGGCTGCGCTCGCCACGGAACATGAGTCCACCACGTTCCGTTACGCTTTGGCGCAGATCAGCACCACCGCATGGCATTACACCGCTCCGGCCGACCGTGCCGAAGTGGTGGAGCATGTGGCTGCCGAACTGTTCAAACTGGCTCAGGCTGCCGAAGCCGGTTCCGACGAGCAGTTCCAGCTGATCACCGCCTATCTGGGTTATGGTGAGCCGGGCGATGCTGCGTTCGAAGCAAATGCGAAGGGTCTGCTCGATGGTTCCGTGGAGCTTGACGGCTTGGAAATCGACAATAATTTCCGTTGGACCATCATCAACGCGTTGAGCACGATCAACGCCATCGGCCAGAGCGACATCGACGCGGAACTTGCCAAGCGTGAAACCACTGAGAACCGTGAGTTCGCATTGGGTGCACGTGCGGTCGCAGGCATTGCGGAAGCCAAGGAATGGGCTTGGAACGAGGCTTTGCACAACGACGAGCTGACCAACATGCAGTTGGAATCCGTGGCCCGCGGCTTTGCATCCACTCCACGTGTCGATTTGGCTGAACCTTATGCGGCCAAGTATTTCGAGGTTGCCGACTGGATTTGGAAGAACAAGACCTTCCACATGGCTGAGGCTCTGCTGGAAGGCCTGTACCCGAGCTATGCCGATCCGGCCACGCTGGTGGAGCTCGGTGATGCTTGGCTGGATTCGCATGCGGACGCCGACAACGCGTTGCAGCGCATTGTGCGCGGCAATGTTGAATCGTCGCATCGCACGCTCAAGGTGCGCGATTTCAACGCGTCCCTCTGATGCCGTTCCTGATACCACTGCAGTAGCTGTTTTTAGTAGCTACTTTTGATATCACTCTGTGATATCGCATCATAAGCCCGGACTGGCGGCGTGACTTATCTCGCTGCCAGTCCGGACTTGTTTGCTTCCAGACAAGCCATCCCAAACAAAGGCCGGTCCCATGCTGCAGTATGCAGGTATCGCAACATGTTGTCGACTATTTCGTTGAATGGTGAACCCGTTGAGTACGATGGTGCACGGCAATATAATTTGAGATAGCGAGGACTTGAGACTCATGCCACGTATGTTCGGAACAGACGGTGTTCGAGGATTGGCGAATAGGGCTTTGACCGCACAGCTTGCGTTGGATTTGGGCGATGCTGCAGTGCGTGTGCTTGGTGATGACGAAGGCAAAAGCGAATTCGACGGTCGTCGCCGTGCACTGGTCGGCCGTGATACTCGCGTTTCCGGCGATTTTCTTGCGGCAGCACTGTCCGCAGGCATGTCCGCAGGCGGATTCGACGTGATCGACGCGGGCATTATTCCGACTCCGGGTGTCGCATACCTGACTTCCGTGCTGAACGTGGAAATGGGTGCCGTGATTTCCGCATCCCACAATCCCATGCCCGACAACGGCATCAAATTCTTCGCACGTGGCGGATTCAAACTGCCTGACACCAAAGAAGACGAAATCGAAAGCGTGCTCGGCCAGGATTGGGAACGCCCGACCGGTGCCGGCGTGGGCCGCATCAGCCACGACACGGCAACCGCAACCAATCTGTATATCGACCATCTGGTGTCCACCATCGCTCCCATCGGACCCGACAAGTCCCAGCCGACACCGCTGAAAGGATTGAAAGTCGTGGCCGACTGCGCCAACGGCGCCACCTCCGTGGTCGCGCCGGAAGCGTTGCGCCGCGCCGGAGCAGACGTGATCGTAATCAACGCTTCGCCAGATGGCTACAACATCAACAAGAACGCCGGATCCACACACCCCGAACAGCTGCAGGCCATGGTCAAGGCTTCCGGCGCCGATCTGGGTGTGGCCTTCGACGGTGACGCCGACCGTTGCCTCGCCGTGGACGAAGACGGCACCATGGTCAACGGCGATCAAATCATGGGCATTCTCGCACGCGCCAAGAAGAACGCGGGCAAGCTCAACCATGACACCCTCGTGGTAACCGTGATGAGCAACCTCGGCCTGAAACTCGCCCTGCGTTCCATGGGCATCAAAACCGTGCAAACCGGCGTGGGCGACCGTTACGTGCTTGAGGAAATGCTGCGCGGCGACTATTCGCTCGGCGGCGAACAGTCCGGACACGTGATCAACCGCGAATTCGCCACCACCGGCGACGGCACCCTCACAGCATTGACCCTATGCAACGAAGTGGTCAACTCCGGCAAAAGCCTCAAAGAACTCGCATCCGACTTCCCGCAACTGCCGCAAACCCTCATCAACGTGCCGAACGTCGACAAGCTCGCGGCTAAAACCAATGCCAAAGTGCAGGCGGCCGTCGAACGCGAAGAGAAAATGCTCGGTGACACCGGCCGCGTGCTATTGCGCCCGTCCGGCACCGAACCGCTCGTGCGCGTTATGGCCGAAGCGGAAACCCAACAGCAGGCCGACGAGGTCTGCGACCGTCTCGCCAAAGTCGTAGCCGAAGAACTCGCCCTGTAACCACACTGCCGATACACATCATTCGGCAATCCAAAATCCTGAACCAATACGCGAAGGAAACCCATGTTTGGACGCAATTCGAAAGTCAACCTCGAACTCAACCGCGAGGTTGAAAAACTCATAAAAACCGGAGGCAAGGAACAACTGCTCCCCATCGTGCAAGCAGGCGAACCGGTACTGCGCCAGCAGACCGCGGCCTACGAAGGCCAGCTGAGCCGCAAAACGCTCGACAAACTCATCGAAACCATGCGCGTCACCATGATCGAAGCGCCGGGTGTGGGCCTCGCCGCAACCCAGATCGGTCTTGGACTGGCCCTCGCCGTGGTGGAAGACCATGTGCGTGACGACGATGACGATGATCCGCGTGAAGCGGCCGAATTCCCGTTCCATGTCATCATCAACCCAGCTATGAGCCGATCGGCACCGAAACCCGCAGCTTCTACGAAGCTGTCTGAGCTTCGACGGCTATCAGGCGGTACGCAAGCGCTGGCTTGACATCACCGCCCGCTGGCAAGATGAAGACGGCAAACAGCATGAGGAGCATCTGCATGGTTGGCCAGCCCGCATCTTCCAGCACGAAACCGACCATTTAAGCGGCGAACTGTATATCGACAAGGCGGAAATCCGCAGCCTCGCCACCAACGAGAATCTTGAGGATTTCTGGTGCGACGATCCGGTTCCTAACGAAGCCGCAGCCGAACTCGGATTCGAACTGTAACTTAGGGGTAAGCGCCGTTGTAAGCGCATAATGTGCGGCAAAGGCGTTGCGGAATCCAATCAACACGGAATCCGGTTGTTACGAATCCGATCGTTGCGGAAATCCGTGAATACCTAACAAGGGGGAGAGGCCTACGAGCCTCTCCCTTTTTCGTTATGCCATCATTTTTTCGTCATGCCATCGTTTGTATGTCCCGTGTAATGCGCGCACGCATCGTATTCCCCACGGCACACGCACGTATGCACGTAACCATGTTTGCATTTCGCAAGATTATCTTTCGCAGCGTTATATCGCGTGATATTTCCAGCACCATCTGCGTCATCATCATGGCGAAACGATTTCGTACGCGACGTCGTACTACGCGCGCAACGTGCATGGACACAGTCAAACAAGGTGTTTTTGGTGAACATAATAGTTTTTCGCAACATTAGTTTCTTTCCTGTATTGAATTCTGCGGAATAAACGAATTTAAGATACGCTTTCGAATCTTGAAAAAAGGAGATTGCGCTATCCGAGAAGTAGCATGTTTTTCGTGGGCGTCGACGTGTACTGCACCCCCTCTCGGCTACCATGCAAAGTATGAACGAAGCAAAGACGGGCCGTTCCTGGCTTACTGAAGCCAAGCAAGACATCAACCAATGGTCGGCATCGATGCGAAAAATGCCGACAACCAGCTTATCGACTGGCAGTGGGTCGCATCCCTCGACTTGGAACACGGCATTGGAGCCGCGCAAAGCCAAGACATCGACCTGATTGCCGTTTTGGACGCCGCCGATACCGCACTTTTGCCGACTCCGGAAATAACGGATTCCATGCAGGATTCGTCATTATCCGCCCAACAGCTGCATAATCTGCTGAAAAAGGATCTGACGGTGCGAGACCGTCTCGAATCCATCATCGCGCAATGCAACACCGCTTTCATGACGGATTTCGACCGTTTGATCGCTTCTTACCGTTTGCCTCGCGCGCTCGCATATGCGAACCGTCGGTTGTGTGACGAAATTGCCATGTTGCGTCGGATTGGCGTTGCGATGGGCTTGTGGACTATTGCCGAAGAACGCCGGGAACGGGTGACGGTGCCGTGCTACAGCCTGTGGTCGGAGCGGGCAACCGTGTGAATTTCGACGATATTCAGGATCGCACCGCACAGATCGTCAATGGTCGTGCCGAACGGCGTGCCGCAGAGCGTGAGCAGAAGCGTGCCAGCGATTACGCCATGTCGCGCGCGAACTTGAGCGGGGTGACGAGTCCGGGAGGTTCGCGTGTATTCGATTATGGGGACCGTGACTCTACTGGCACGGGTGCAGTTGGTTCTTTTGGTTCTTTTGGAAGTTCCGCTGACTCGGCGGAGGCCGCGCAAGCTCGACGTTTGGCGGATTACAAAAAGTCGGATTGGCGTGACGCCTACCTCCCTGGCCGTGACCTCGACACGGTGATGGGCATTGATATTGAAACCACAGGCACGGATCCGGCCCGCGTGTATATCATCGACGCCGGGTTCGAATTCATGAACATGATCTCGCCGCGTCCGGCCGGTGAGCCTTCGGGCTACTGCTACGAACAGGGCTATTACGAGCCGGCGACGCGTACGGTCAGGCGCGTCTTTCCTTCGGAGTGCCTGCACAGAACGCACTGCTCGGCAATCCTTTGATCCTCGACCTTACTGGTATTGATGTGCGCGATCGCGCCGGCACTGACTTTCGCTTGTTTGACGAATGGCCCGAAGCGCAGGTCGGATTGCTGCAACGGCTTGAACAGCAGCCGTACGTTGCGCACAACGCCCGGTTCGAGCACAGCTTTTTTATGTTGAACGTCGCCGGATATGCGGAAAGCTATCGTGCCGGCAATATTACGATCATCGACACGTTGCCGATGAGCCGTCGTTGGGATGAGGGGTCGATTCCCGATGATGAGCATCCGTATGGCAATAACACGTTGGATGCGTATGCCAAACGCCAGGGCGCGTTGGACGCTTCCCAAAGCGAGCGGCATCTTGGCTTGGAAGATGCGCATATCATGCTGGTCGCCATGAAGCATCATCTTGGTGCGCTGCATGCCGAGGGGCGTGGGCCATGGAGCGCGGCCGGTAGGCCAGGCAATGGCGGCAAACGGTGCGGCAAGCGTTGGTAGACGGTAGGTGCTGGTGGGCGGAGTGTCTCGCAAGTTGGGCGGCAAGACACAAGCTGGATGGCGCAACGCAAGTTGGATGCCGTAGCGCAAGTTGGATGGGCGAATTGACGCTGCTGAATGTGTGCCACGCGTAGTCGTGTTGTTTCCCCGCTGGATGTCTTGCCCGCTGGATGTCGTGTATTTGTCCTTCGGCCACGCTCATTCACTCACTGCGGTTGCGACACGCCCGGATGTTGGCTTGCGGTGGGGTGTTTTGAGGTTTTTCCGACGGTCTTTTGCCGCGCGATGGTGTTCCTTGCCCGCTTTTCCCGCGTTTTCGACACGCCGGTGGAGTCCAGTGTTTGCAATGGTTTTCGTG
>ENA-OQIR01000910-OQIR01000910.1-human-gut-metagenome-genome-assembly--contig:-NODE-910-length-11429-cov-1.147584_pt1 | contig 11429 bp, 12 predicted proteins | sample MGYA00242580_ERZ504745 | MGnify/ENA primary metagenome ERZ504745 (study PRJEB26092, sample SAMD00036214) | human gut metagenome | host: Homo sapiens | study: EMG produced TPA metagenomics assembly of... | reverse complement strand
GCTTTTAGTCCGCAGTTGAAGTCGTGCAGGTTCTTGATGCCTGAAACGGCACGTGCTGTGGCGTTGAATAGTTTGGTCGGAATGGTTTTTGATAACGGGTCATAGCGTTTTTGCTTGTATCCCGATACTAAGTCGTAGCCATCTTCTGTAATCATTCTGTATAATTCCGGTATTTCGTCCGGGCTGTCCTGCAAGTCGGCATCCATTGTAATCACCACATCACCTTGCGCCTTTTCAAAACCACAATACAAGGCAGGGGACTTGCCGTAGTTCCGGCGGAATTTAATACCTTTTACGTTGTCCGACTCCGAGCGTAGTTTCTCTATCACTTGCCAGGAGTGGTCGGTGCTGCCGTCATTGACAAAAATTACTTCATAGCTGAAGTGGTTGGCATCCATTACACGTTGAATCCATGCGAATAGTTCCGGCAAAGATTCTTCTTCGTTATACAAAGGAATAACTACAGATATATCCATCTTTTATTCATTTTTCTTTTTACGCATCACGATCAATGCCGTAGGGATAGCCATTAGCATCCCGTAAAACATATTTTGTGATATCAGTTGAAATGTCATTTCCAGCGGGGTAAGTCCCGACAGTAAATCTATCGCTTCTTCGAATTGGTTCAGTGAGGTTGTCAGTTCGGCTCCGGCAGTTTCTTTGAACTGATTTAAGATGGAACGGTATGCCTCGAATACGAATCCACCGTCTATATAGCGGAAGTAGATGTAGTGAACTACCGCAACAAACAGAGAGGCGAACATATACATAAAGGTAGTGAATAGAAACGCACGTGAAAAAGTGATGCTTCCGTCACAATGCCGTTCTCTGAACTTTTTTGGCAAATATGTATCCTAAAAAGGGTACTCCTATAGTCAGGACTATAAAAAGTAATTGTAGGAAAGGTATTCTCAATCCTAACGGGAAGAGCATGAATTTGAAGGCCCATAAAAGACCCATGCCCGTACCATAGCGCATGCGCATTCCTGCAAAGTCGGTTTATAATTCGTCATTCTTTATTAATAAGTGCACAAAAGTACTTCTTTTACGGGAATCCGTCCTATAGTTATGGGTGAAAAATGTATTTTTTCTGCTAAAATCAAAAAAAAGTATTCGAAAGTATTGTAGTTTTGAAAATAATGTCTACCTTTGCACTCGCAAAACAAAAATGGGTAAGTCCTATACGGCCAGCTCCTGATGAATCCTCCAGGGCTTGATCGCAGCAAAGGTAGTTGGTTGTAGCGGCGCGATATAAGTAAGCTTACCCACCCCGCCTCTTTAGCTCAGTTGGCCAGAGCACGTGATTTGTAATCTCGGGGTCGTTGGTTCGAATCCGACAAGAGGCTCGGAAAAGCGAGAAGGACGAAGAAATCTTCATTCTTCTCGCTTTTTTTTATTATATTTGCGTTGATATTAGTTTTAAGGTTGGTACAACCGTTATTTAAGAGTTCTTTTTTATGATAGAGTCACAGATTGTGGCAAGAGTATTGCCGTCTAAATGCCGTGAAGCGGTAAAGGTCCTTTTGCAGGAAGTGTACGGATATGAAGATTTCCGTAATTTAGAAGTTTATGATGACTTGTTCAAAGGTAAGGAAAAATTGCAATTGTCTCAAGGGCAATTAAATTGAGGAGGTCATCATGGAAGCGAAAAAGGGATCAAGGGTGACCTCGTCTGCTCATAATTTGCTCCTGACAGCTCCGACCGGAGCCGGAAAATCATTGTTGTTTCAGCTCCCTGCTATTTATCTGGGTAATGAATATAAGCTTCTTACTCTTGTGGTTTCTCCGCTGAAAGCATTGATAGTGGACCAGGTTGAGGCGTTGCGGGAACTAGGGTATGAACGTGTGGCGTATGCTTCGTCCGATCTTTCACCTGAACAAAAGAACGAAGTATATCGTCGTGTCCGTGAAGGGGAGGTTGATCTTTTTTATCTTTCCCCTGAATTATTGTTGGCGTATGATATCAGTTATTTTGTAGGTGAACGCCGCATCGGACTGGTAGTGGTTGACGAGGCTCATACCGTGACCACTTGGGGTAAAGAGTTCCGGGTGGATTATTGGTTTCTAGGGCGTCATTTGGAAGCTTTAAAGAATGCGTTGGGGTATGTATTCCCTGTTTTTGCATTGACGGCCACTGCTGTGTGGAATCCCGAAGGCGGGAACGATATGATTTTTGATACCATCCGGTCGTTGCATCTTGCTCCGTGTGCCTTGTATGTGGGCACGGTGAAGCGTGAAAATATCGCTTTGACATTACCGCCATGACCATAGAGGAGGGGGAAACCTACGATAAGCCAAGCAACGTACTGTTGCCGCCCGGGTGGAGGATTTTCTGGACGGGCATAAGACTATCATTTATTATCCTTTTGCCGGAGGTATAGATATGAAACTGAAGACCTGGGTGTATCCGGCTAACTGGCATTGGGTGGCATCTTATTATGGTAAAAAGGATAAAGAGCAAAAAGCCGAAATTATACAAGCTTTTAAGGAGGGTGAGAAAAAATAATCGTTGCTACGAAAGCTTTCGGTATGGGGTGGATATCAGCGATATTGACCGTGTGTATCATGTGGCTCCATCCAGCACCTTTGTCGATTATATTCAGGAGATTGGCCGTGCTGCCGTGATAAGAACATTACGGGTGTGGCGGTGACGGATTTTAATGAGCGCGACTTTTATTATATGAAACGCCTGCATTCTGCGGGTGCCATCTCCCAGGAACAGTTGGGGATGATTCTGAAGAAAGTTTGGGAAATATATCTGATGAAAGGCTGTAGTGATGAAATGCAGATGTCTTTATCCGATTTTGAATTTGCAGTGAAGTTGCCTCGTAAAAAGAACAAGCTGGAATATGAATCGGATTTGGAGCAAGTCGTCAAAACGGCTTTGTTATGGATAGAAGAGGATTTGAGTTTCCGGCATGGCGGTTCTCCTGTTGAAATCAATTCACAGACGTTGTTTTCCGATGGCTATGTGCAGGAAAAGACGGGTGATGCCGCTTTCCGTAAAAAATACAAGCAGTACATGGTTCCCGTGAAAGGGGTTGAAGGAGTTTATAAGGTGGCTTTTGAATCTTTGTGGGAGAATTGTTTCTCGGAGATGGGATACCGTGAGTTTAAGCGCGATTTATACAATGGAAATCTCTTTGAGGGAGTTCGTGCGGCAGCTGTGGGTAAGCATGATGTCTTGTTAAAAGAGAGTGCGGCGGATATCTGCTCCAAGCTGGCAAGTCTCTTGAAGAGTTTGAAAGATTTGTTGACGGTGAGTCTGTATGGTAATAAAGGAAAGTTCGAGGAGGACGATTTGCGTAGTATTTTTGCGGCGTATGATATGGATGTTTCTTCTGCCAAGCGTTTTATCACTTCGTTACTGGAGTCCAGGGTAGAGGAGGGCAGAAGTGTGAGTTACATCACCAGTGCAAGAAGAAAGATGAAGACAAACTGATGTTTACCGTTACCCGTGGTTTTGATTTGTTGCTTTCCCGTTACCAGAAGTTGTGTGCCCAGCGTATCACAGGAAAGAAAGGAGACCGGCTGTTGTTCTATGTCACTCCGTTCTCCGATCTCAATATGCTGCTCAACTTGCTGTCTATGCTCAATGTGGTGGACTTTACCGTAGAGGGGGTGTTCCTTCTGTTGGAGTACGTGTCGTGATGCGGAGATATTGAAAAAGGAAGCTGCTTCGGGGGACTATCATAACCATGTGCTGGAGAATAATGAGAAAATATTCCAGGAACAGATAGAGTTGTTCCGGCTGTTCTTTGGCAATACAAAACTGAGCGATGAGCAGCGATGGGAGTTTATAGAGGATTATTTTACGGGGATGAGTTTGGAGGGATTGAAAGAAAAATATTCTTGTGTTGTGGAATGACAGCTGTAAGGGCTGTATAATATAACTCGTTGGCGAAATTAATTTTGCCTTGTATGATTTCACGTTAGTATATGAGGTTGTGCCAACGTTTTGACACAACCTCTACTTGATAGCCGACAACATGGGCATTAAATTCACTTGAAATGAATTTGTTTTCCCACTTTTATTGTTAATGCGAAGAGAAGTCGTTATCTTCGCATTAACAATCCATTTAAGAAAAAGAGAATGATGAAATATCCCATTGGCATACAGAGTTTTGATCAAATAATAGAAGGTAATTGGGTCTATGTGGATAAGACCGATTTGGTTTATCGTTTGGTAACGACGACCAAAACTTGTTTTCTTAGCCGTCCCCGTCGTTTTGGGAAGAGCTTGTTGGTAAGCACGTTGGATGCCTATTTCAAGGGGCGCAAGGAACTTTTTGACGGCTTGATGATAGCGAAGTTGGAGAAAGACTGGCATCAGTATCCTGTGTTCAAGATAGATTTCAACGGTGTTAACTTTACGGAAAAAGGAAACTTGGAAGCTACCATAGAATATTATCTTGCCAACTGGGAGAAAATCTACGGAGAAACTCCCCGTGAGGTTCCTATGGGGAAGCGGTTCGAACAAATACTTTCTCTAGCCTATCAGCAAACGGGGCGTCGTGCCGTGGTGCTGGTAGATGAATATGACAAGCCTATTCTCGATGCATTGGATACTCCTCTGGAAGATGCCAACCGCGAAATCTTGAAAGCTTTCTATTCCACCTTCAAAGGGCTGATGAATACTTGAGGTTTGTGTTGCTTACGGGAGTGACAAAATTTTCGCAAGTCAGTGTGTTCAGCGGGTTCAACCAGCCTAAAGATATAAGTATGGATAATCATTATGAAGCATTGTGTGGTGTGACTCAGGTGGAATTGGAACATTATTTTGCAGAACCTATTGCAAATTTGGCTGAAAAGTTCAATTATACAGTGGAGGAAATGAAAGACGTACTCAAAATGCAATACGATGGCTATCATTTTGGCAGCGGCTTGCTTGGTGTCTATAATCCTTTCAGCCTGCTCAATGCTTTTGATATGAACGATATCCGCGACTATTGGTTTGCATCAGGTACTCCTACTTATTTGATCAAACTTCTGCGGCATAACCACGAGCAGATGGATGAATTGACTGGGCGTTACTATGATCCTTCGATGTTTGTCGATTATAAGGCCGATGTGGAAAAACCGCTGCCTATGATTTATCAAAGCGGCTATCTGACGATCAAGGAATACGACTCCCGGAGAAACCGTTACCTGTTGGACTTTCCAAATAATGAGGTGAAAAAGGGATTTCTGACCATGGTGGCAGCCAATTATTTCAAACCCCAAGAGTTTGAAGTTTCCAACTGGATTGTAGATGCCGTCATTTTACTTGAGGAAGGGGAAACTACGGCTTTTTGTTCAGCTTTAACTTCTTTCCTTGCGGATATACCTTATGATTCTCATGGCTCGATAAAGACGGTTGAAGCGACAGAAAAACATTTTCAATATACTTTCTATCTGATTCTCCGTTTGCTTGGGGTATATTGCCAGTTGCATGTGGAGAAAACTCAGTCAAGAGGAAGAGTGGACTGTGTATTGGAGACAAAGGATTATGTATATATATTTGAGTTTAAACTGGATGGTACGGCTGCTGAAGCCTTGCAGCAGATAGAGGACAAAGGATATGCTACACCTTATCAGACAGACACGCGCAAAGTCACGGCTATTGGTGTCAGTTTTCATCGGAAACCATGACGGTGGAGGAATGGGAGGAAAAACGTTGTAGCCAGTTGAGATTAAATAATAGTGCAAAAGTAATGCCTCAAGCCGGAATCATCACGATCCCTCTTGAGGCAGTCTTCATTTATGGAATTGGGAATATAAACCGCTTACGCTTTAAAATTGCGTGCTATTTTTTTTATATCCATATACGGCACGGTTACCCAATTCTTCTTCAATGCGGAGCAACTGGTTGTATTTTGCCATACGGTCGCTACGGCTCAGTGAACCGGTTTTAATCTGTCCGCTATTGGTGGCTACGGCGATATCTGCAATGGTAGCATCTTCCGTTTCACCGGAGCGGTGGCTGGTCACAGTGGTGTAGCCGTTACGTTGGGCCATTTCGATAGCATCCAGAGTTTCAGTCAGCGAACCGATCTGGTTTACTTTTACCAGGATAGAGTTTGCACAACCTTCACTGATTCCTTTTTCCAGGAACTTCACATTGGTAACGAACAAGTCATCACCTACCAGCTGGCAGCGGTTGCCAGACGCTCGGTCAGCATGCGCCATCCTTCCCAGTCGTTTTCTGCCATACCATCCTCTATCGAATCAATGGGGTAGTCCCAACTCAATTTTTCCAGATAGGCAACCTGTTCGGCGGCACTGCGCTTTTCCCCTTTGGGCCTTCAAACTTGGTATAGTCATAGATGCCGTCATGATAAATTACGGAAGAAGCACAATCCAGACCGATGGATGATATGTTTAAACGGTTCATATCCGGCAGCTTCAATAGCGGCAAGGATACAATTCAAAGCATCTTCAGTGCCATCCAGTGCAGGGGCAAAACCGCCTTCATCTCCTACGGCTGTGCTTAGTCCGCGTTTTTTCAGCACCTCTTTCAAAGCATGGAATACTTCTGCGCCCATCCGTAAGGCCTCACGGAATGTCTTTGCGCCGACAGGACGAATCATGAATTCTTGAAAAGCGATAGGAGCGTCGCTATGCGAGCCTCCGTTAATGATGTTCATCATCGGGACGGGCATGACATAGGTATTTGTTCCGCCGATGTATCTGTAAAGAGGGATATCCAGATAGTTGGCGGCAGCTTTTGCCACAGCCAGGGATACGCCCAAAATAGCATTTGCGCCCAGTTTTGATTTAGTTGGGGTTCCATCCAGATCAAGCATGGCTTTGTCAATGCCACGTTGGTCCATAGAGTCCATTCCTTTCAATGCCGGAGCGATAAGGTATTTATATTTTCTACAGCTTTTAATACGCCTTTGCCCCCGTAACGGTCTTGTCACCGTCACGTAGCTCCAATGCCTCATGTTCACCGGTTGACGCACCCGATGGGACAGAGGCACGGCCCATAATCCCTGATTCCAATATCACATCCACTTCCACAGTGGGGTTACCACGTGAATCCAAAATCTCTCTTCCTTTAATCTCTGCTATTTTCATATAATTCTAATTTTATAAGATGGTTTTATTTTAATAACAATAGAGAAGCCGGATTTGTTGAGGTGCCAGGGAAAGTTTTTTCATGATATTTACTTTTTTATTTCTTTCCACAGAGTACATCCGTCTTCTTTTTTCGTCTCCCTTTAATAAAAGCTAGAGATCAATATGAAAATAAAATGGATAGTGGGGGGGCTGTTATGGGCAAGTTCTTACTTGCAGGCTGCCGCACAGGAATATAAACTGTGGTATGACGAACCCGCTCAGGTTTGGACTGAAGCGCTTCCGGCTGGGTAACGGGCGGTTGGGAGCGATGGTATTCGGCAATCCCGGTGTGGAGCATATCCAGTTGAACGAAGAAACTATTTGGGCAGGACGTCCCAATAATAATGCTAATCCCGATGCGTTGGAATATATTCCCAAAGTGCGCCGGTTGGTGTTCGAGGGAAAATATCTTGAAGCACAAACGTTGGTACCGAGAAAGTAATGGCGAAGACAATAGCGGTATGCCTATCAATCGTTTGGCGATCTGCATATTTCTTTTCCGGGGCATACACGTTATTCCGATTACTATAGGGAACTGAGCTGGATTCAGCTCGTACCATCGTGCGTTATAAGGTGGACGGGGTGACTTATCAGCGTGAAACACTGACGTCGTTTGCCGATCAGGTAGTTATGGTGCGTCTTACTGCCAGCCAACCCGGAAAGATTACTTGTAACGCCAATCTTACTACTCCGCATCAGGATGTGATGGTTGCGACGGAAGGGGAGGAGGTTACCCTTTCGGGCGTATCTTCCTGGCATGAAGGACTCAAAGGGAAGGTTGAATTTCAGGGACGTATGACTGCACGTACTCAGGGAGGAACCCGGTCTTGTCGTGACGGAGTCTTGAGTATAGAAGGGGCGGACGAGGCTGTGATTTATATTTCCATTGCTACCAACTTTACTAATTACAAGGATATAACAGGTAACCAAGTGGAGCGTGCGAAGAACTATCTGCGCCGGGCTGTAAGTAAAGATTATATGACATCACGTAAGGCACACGTCGATTTTTTCAAGCAATATATGGACCGTGTCTCTTTGGATTTAGGCATAGACAAATATGCAGGGGTAACCACTGATATGCGTGTACAGAATTTCAAGGAAACGAAGGATGATTTTCTGGTGGCCACTTATTTCCGTTTCGGCCGCTATCTGTTGATTTGTTCTTCACAGCCGGGTGGGCAGCCTGCTAATTTGCAAGGCATTTGGAATGATAAATTATTTCCTTCCTGGGATAGTAAATACACGTGTAATATCAATGTTGAAATGAACTATTGGCCGGCGAAGTGACGAATCTCAGCGAATTGCACGAGCCTTTGATACAACTGATCCGTGAAGTGAGTGAAACAGGGCGTGAGTCGGCCAAGATTATGTATGGGGCGGATGGCTGGGTATTGCATCACAATACGGATATATGGCGTGTTACCGGAGCTATAGACAAGGCTCCGTCAGGATTATGGCCTACGGGTGGAGCCTGGCTGTGCCGTCATTTGTGGGAACGTTATCTTTATACAGGCGATATGGAATTTCTCCGCTCGGCTTACCCTATCATGAAAGAAGCCGGTAAGTTTTTTGATGAAATCATGGTGAAGGAACCGTTGCATAACTGGTTGGTGGTATGTCCGAGCAATTCTCCGGAGAATACTCATGCAGGCAGTAACGGGAAAGCGACTACGGCTGCCGGGTGTACTTTGGATAACCAGCTGATATTCGATTTGTGGAATCAGATAATCACGACCGCCCGTCTGTTGGGTACGGATGCTGAATTTGCCACCCGTTTGGAACAGCGTTTAAAGGAAATGGCGCCCATGCAGATAGGACGTTGGGGGCAATTGCAGGAATGGATGATGGATTGGGACAATCCGCAGGATGTGCACGTCATGTGTCACACCTTTATGGTTTGTTCCCCAGTAATCAGATTTCTCCTTACCGTACTCCCGAATTGTTTGATGCGGCACGTACTTCGCTGATTCATCGTGGCGATCCGTCTACCGGATGGAGTATGGGATGGAAGGTATGTTTGTGGGCCCGTCTGTTGGATGGTGACCATGCTTATAAACTGATAACCGATCAGTTGACTCTCGTACGTAACGAGAAGAAAAAAGGAGGAACTTATCCTAATTTGTTTGATGCCCATCCACCTTTTCAGATTGACGGTAATTTTGGTTGTACGGCGGGTATCGTAGAAATGCTGATGCAGAGCACGATGGTTTTATTTATTTACTTCCCGCATTGCCGGCGCAATGGAAAGAGGGAAGCGTGAACGGGATTATAGCTCGTGGAGGTTTTGAATTGGATTTGAGTTGGAAGAATGGTAAAGTGAGCCGGTTGGTGGTGAAATCCCGTAATGGGGGAAACTGTCGTTTGCGTTCTTTAAATCCGCTGGCAGGCAAAGGCTGAGAAAGGCGAAAGGAGAGAATCCGAATAAATTGTATGCCATACCCGAATCTTACAGACCGATTATAATAAAGAAGCGAAATTGAATAAAGTTGAGTTGAAAAAACTTATCTTTATGATCTGGAAACCAAAGCAGGTGAAGAGTATATATTCTTAGGTAAGTGATGATTCTTGCATTGATTGTAAGGATGAAAAATAGTAAAAAGAAGAAATATGAAAAGAAACAGGATTAAACATTATTTGCTCATTGTTGCTGGCAGGTGGAATGTGTGCATGTACTGCCACTCCTAAACAGACCGAAGAAATCAAATGGAGCGAACGTATGGCTCAGTCGGAAATGCAACGTTTCCCTGAGCTTGGATGATAGAAAAAGCGAAAAAGCCTCGTTGGGGCTATACGCACGGACTGGTGGTGAAATCCATGTTGGAGGAATGGAAACATACCGGTGACACTGCCTATTATAATTATGCAAAAATATATGCAGACAGTCTGATAGACACCGACGGTAAGATAAAGACCATGAAATATCTTTCTTTTAATATTGATAATATCAATGCCGGAAAGATTTTATTCGATTTTATGAAAAGACGGGAGACGGGCGTTATAAGGTGGCGATGGATACTCTTCGCAAACAACTGGCCGAACAGCCCGTACCAGTGAAGGCGGTTTCTGGCACAAACTGGTATATCCGCACCAGATGTGGCTGGATGGTATATTCATGGCTTCTCCTTATCTGGCTCAATATGGTAACGTATTCAAGGATACTACGGTCAATGCCGATATTGTGAATCAAATAAAGCTGATTGCCCGTAAAACGTATGATCCTAAAACCGGTTTGTTCTATCATGGCTGGGATGAGAGCAAGACACAAAATTGGGCAAATAAGGAAACCGGGTGCTCACCCAACTTCTGGAGCCGCAGTATAGGCTGGTATGCCGCTGCCGTGGTGGATGTATTGGACTATATGCCGGCGCAGTTCGAAGGACGCGACAGCATTATGACGATTATAAATACGTTGGCCGAAGGCATTGTAAAATACCAGGAGCCTGAAACAGGGGTATGGTGGCAGGTGACTGACCAGAATAACCGTAAAGGAAATTATCTGGAATCTTCCGCTTCATCGCTTTTTGTATATTTCTTGTGTAAAGCGGTGAATAAAGGATATATCCCCGTGGAGTACAAGGCCGCTGCGGAGCGTGGATTCAACGGTTTGATAAAACAGTTCATTAAAGAAGAGCCTGATGGTTCATACACTATTACCAACTGTTGTGCTGTTGCCGGATTAGGCGGTAAAGGAAACCGGGATGGAAGTTTTGCTTATTATATAGGTGAGCCGGTGATAGAGAACGATCCGAAATCAGTAGGTTCCTTTATTTTGGCAGCTATTGAATATGAGAAAATGAAGCAGTAGGAATAATCTGAAAAAGATGAGGACATTTGTCAAAAAGGTCTTCATCTTTTCCGTAAACATCAGGACCTTTTTTAAACACCTTGTTGTTTTGATAAAAGCTCTTGTTTGGAGATTGTCAATTAATTAATAAACGAATTTGAAAATACAATGATGAACAGACACGCATTACTTTCCTTATTGGCTTTATTGCTATGTTGCTCTACTTCGTTGCCGGCGCAGAAAGCGAAAACGTATATTCCTGGAAGAACGGCAAACTGGTGGTGTCCGAGGAGGGACGCTACCTGAAGCATGAAAATGGAGTACCTTTCTTCTGGTTGGGTGAAACCGGATGGCTGATGCCGCAACGCTTGAATCGTGACGAGGTTTCTTACTATCTGAATAAGTGCAAGGATGCTGGATATAACATGGTGCAGGTGCAGGTATTGAACGGTGTGCCTTCCATGAATATTTACGGCCAGTATTCCATGACAGACGGTTTTAATTTCAAAGATATCAACGCAAAGGGATTTAATGGATATTGGGA
>ENA-OQIR01000908-OQIR01000908.1-human-gut-metagenome-genome-assembly--contig:-NODE-908-length-11431-cov-3.458068_pt1 | contig 11431 bp, 15 predicted proteins | sample MGYA00242580_ERZ504745 | MGnify/ENA primary metagenome ERZ504745 (study PRJEB26092, sample SAMD00036214) | human gut metagenome | host: Homo sapiens | study: EMG produced TPA metagenomics assembly of... | reverse complement strand
CGCAATTTCACCGGAACGGTGTATAATTGCGCCCTTTATTCTAAAGGGTTTTGGACGTTGCTGCGTTCGTGAACATCATGCACCATCTTTGCAAGTGCCAGCACGACTTCAGGTTGACGGAACGAAATTTTCAGCAGTTCCATCACCTGATCGTCGGTCAGTTCTCCCGGACAGACCAGAAAGCTTTCCAGCATTCCGGCACGGGTGCAAAGACGATGCGCACGCTCTCTCCGGTTTAGCTCCGACATCTGGCGTTCAAGGATCTTCTCCCGGTGCTGGTAAGAGCGCAGCTTCTGCTCTGCTTTGGCTTTTTCATTGCGGAGGTAGGCAAGATCGGTTTTGGGTTGGGTCATGGCATCACGCTCCTTTGCAAAATAAAAAGCCAAACAATCAGTATGGAGGCTGATCATTTGGCTGTGGAAACATATTTAATTTTCGCAGTTTAATCGAACTTTTACGGTAAAAGTTCCATTCTTCTTTTCGGCATAAAAATCGCCATCGCTTTCCCGTACCACACGTTTTACATTTTTCAGCCCATATCCATGGTGGCTGCCAACCCGAAGGCTACGCGAAATATCACTGTATGGATTGTCAAGGCGGTAGAAAAGGCTTCGATACTGTTTGCGCAGCTGCAAATGGATCTTTCGTTGTTCTGGCGGCAAGCCACAACAAGCTTCAATTGCATTGTCGAATGTGTTTCCAATCAGGATGCTTAAAGATAACGGAGATATAGATAGAACTTCTGGAATCGTTACGTCCAGAGTTACTTTGATGCCGTTTTCTTCTGCTGTATGTAAACACTGATTTAACAGTGCGTCCACAACTGGATTTCCAATCGTAGAAATATTTTTGGAACGTTCAAAGGCATCCGTTGCATCTCGTACAATTTTGTGAAGTTCTTCGGAATTCCCACGCCCCGCCACCGCCTGCATTGCCAGAATATATTTTTTGATGTCGTGCCAAAGGGCTCTTGTTTCTTCTTGCCGTTCCTTTAGCTGCTGGTAATACTCCATCTGCAAGCGATATTGCTGCTCGTTAAATTCCGCTCTGAATTTTTCCTGCTCATTTTTTCGGAGAGCTTCTACATAGAAAACAATCAGGATATTCATTAAGAGGAGCACTACCATCAAGCCAATCAGGTAGTCTGGAAATTTCATCCGCTGCATGGTACTGTACCACATAACAAACTGCGATACTGGCAATTTGGATAGCGATGATCGGCAGCAGCCAAAGAATACGAAGAACATTTTCTTTTCGACTGAAAAAATGCGAGATTAAGATCAGCAATGGAATCTGAATCAGATTTGAGAACACCACATAAATCAATCTGGCCGATCCTGCTTGCATTAAGGCATCAGTATCAGAAACTTGTAGCCCCATAAGAAGCATCGCAAGAACTTCAACTACTGCTACAAGCGTGAAAAACGCAGCACTTGCAAAGATGGCTTGCCATATTTGTGCTTCATAAAACAAAATGGCCAGAAGAAAGCTCCCAGCAGAAAGTAAATCGTTCGTGGCATCACCCAAGTTGGAAACAGACTTAAGAGACATTGCCCAACGATTAGAAGCGCAATATAAAGATAGAACCATCGTGAAGATAAATCTTTTTTCTGGAATAAACGGTCAACGAAAAGTACAAGCAGTGCGATGTTGGCAAAGCTTCCGGCAAATTCAACAAAATAATATATCATCTTCCCAAATAAGCGTTAAAGTTCTGATTGAACTCCTGACGCTTCCTCCGGCTGATCGGCAATTGATTTCCACTCGACAGAACAACCATCGTTCCTGTGGCATAGATAATATGCTCCATGTTGACAAGATAGCTTTTATGGGGTGAAGCAAAACACCTTTTCGGCAACTGTTCTAAGGCTTCTGGAATCGTCATTCGCAGAGTGAGGTCTTGACCTTTACAATGAATCAAGACTTTATGCCCATGGCTTTCCAGATAATAAATGTCCGATGTTTCCAATGAGAGTGTGGCTCCTTCATATTCAACGGTAAAGTGTTTGGAATCCAATTCTTGAACGACTGCATCCATTGCAGCAGCAAAAAGCGATTCATCAAGTGGTTTCACTAAATACCGAAATGCAATGCCATACCCCTGCACAGCGTATTCATGCCGCTTTGTAACAAAGATCACCAACGGATGCTTTTCCATCTGTGTTAAGATTTGCGCCATCTGGAATCCGTTTGAAGGCATTTCGATGTCAAGCAGCAGAAGATCGAAGGATTTCTTTTTTAGCTGCAAATCACTTAAAAGCACTGCACCGTCTGTGTAATTTTCAATGTCAAAGTCGCCATGGGCATCGTATCGCTTGACGCTTTGAACAATATCTTCAAGTTCTGACGGTTCATCATCGCAGACTGCAATTCGATACCTCGTCATTTTGTCGTCCTCCACAAAGTAATGTTTCTGACACTATTATAAACTGTGCATTTGCGCCTGACAAGTGGTTTGACATACCACTTTTGCCACCATAACGACCAGTTTTGCCAAAGGTCTTGCTTTCGGAAAATCTATGGTACATTGATATTGAAATTAGTATCAGTGTTTCTACAATATCAAAACCGGGAGGGATAAGCATGAAGTTTTCACCATTGGAACTTTTACTGGTTATTTCGATAGCGGTAATCGTAGGAATCGTACTGGCAGTTATTGTAAAGTATCTGATTCGCTATGCCATTAAGTTTTTACGCAAAAATTGAAAGGACACTGATTGCCAATGAAGAAAGCATACTATGGCCTCCTTACATTTGCAATCATGAGCTTGTCTTATGATTTGTATTATTGGAACATGAGAAGTGCTGTGGGTGTTCTAAGGGCAGAAGATAAGGCGCTTTGTTTATCAAGTGGAATTGTTTGTGTTCTTATGATAGCTTTTGTTATAATTAAAAGCATCAAAAATCGCAAATAGACTGACTTGAAAAACGGTATTGATAATGAAGAAAAATTTGTTAAGCATAGTGATTCTTGAATGGTTTGCGCTTCTGTGAGTGGTTATAATGATTATGGTTCATTTTTTTAGATCGACTGAATGATTTCAGGCTTGAGGTGAGCAAAGATGAAACACGATAAGTTGGTTTTTATAAGAATTATATGTTTGGTTGGAATTATAGGAGAAGTACTATTTCCAAATAGTACAGTCGGCATACTATTCGGCCTAATTCTTGCAATCACAAGCGTCATTTTCTTGCTGATGCTAAAAAATGAAATGGCTTTAGAAAAAAGCGAATGTGAGAATAATTATTCGATTTCTATAATGTGCATTAGTGTCGTTGTACTTTTACTCATCATCGTTGGATACATAATACTGAAAGGTTTTCAAATTATTACGCTGTCGGATACGCAAGAATATTTCTTTTCTGAAATTCTAGTATTCTCTTTCATGGCTCTTTTTGGTAGCTGTGCTAATGCTCTTCCTTTTAATAAATATGTTGGATTACGTTTGCCGTGGACTTTAGTAGATTACCAAACATGGCGATATGCTCATAAACTTTTACATGAACTGACTTTTCCTGCTATCCTTTTTAGCATTGTTATTCTCAAGATGTTTCCCAATAAATCAAAAACACTTATGATTTGGTCAGTACTGTTATATCTTGGAGTACCATCTTTTTTCTCTTACCTTTACTATAAAAAGAAACACCAGTAAAATATACAATATGACCATAAAACAGAAAATTGATTACCGTATTAGGAGGATTTTATATGATGGGACTGTTTTTGATGATTATTCAGCCGCTTTTTACATTTTAGGAACTCTCGCATTTGCAAAGTATCTTTGGAAAAGTGAGTAGACCTTTGAACGTTATTCGACTGACGGACGAAATAAACTCGCTAAGTATCTAGGAAACATTGATTTTACGGAGTCACTAATTATCAACTGCGTGATTTGAAGAAGAGGCCGCTTTATGAAAATCACACGAGATGAAATGTTTTTTTCAAAAGATCTTATTCATACACTGGCGTATGTCGGAATGTTTGCGGCGGCAATTATATCGGTTGGAGCGTGTAAGTCTGGAATTTGGGTGGCTGCGATATTAGCATGGATTGTAGCAGGTATAATTATCGGATTGCGACTATTTCTGACTATAAAAAGGCAGAACTCTTGAAAAATGGAACAAGAATCACCGGAAAGGTTACAGCAACAAAACGAGTGCATATAAAATTTCATTTGAGTACCTACCACCTTGCCGATGAAGATGTAATCTATCCATATGTGGTGCATTATCAGTATAAAGTTAAAGGTGAGACCTATAATGACAAGTCGCAGTGGTTTTGGTTCAATCCATATATTCCGAAAGGAACGCCAATAAAAATTCTAGTGGACCCAAAGAATCCGACCCGAAGTACAGTTCTCAACCCGGAAAATCAAGGTTGAGAAAAAACATCGAAAGAAAAAAATTATGAGTAAATTTATAGGAATGTTGTTGTTGGTTGCTCTTGCAGTACGATTGGTAACACTTTTCTTCTTTAAGCAGAATACTGTTCTGAATGAAATATCACTGGTACTGTTTATATCTATTTTCGTGGTTACAGTTATTGTAATGCTGGTAAAGTGGTGGAAGTGGAGAACTAAATAATTTATATCATTGTGTTGTAGGGCTGTTTTATTTATTATCGTTATAAAGGGGCACTATATGGAAAATACTGATATTCCCCAATTTCATACTTATCGAGAAGAAATCGAATTTGAAGGGACGTTAATACAGGCTGATATTTTTATTGACAATAAAATGCTTGAAGACAAAAACAGCTTTTTAATAAGTTTTTTGTGCAAATCTAATACGATATATAAAATGGTTTGCAGAAGTGTTTTAAAAAAGGAAGGATATTACATAAATCTAAAATTCAATGGTGTAAAATTGAAAAAACGTGTCCTTTCAGTGTCACAAAGCTTTATTGATAGTAACTCGGAAACATATAGAATCGGCCTTATGTGTTCTAATGATTTGAGCATCTAAATCAAAAGACAGTCGATGGTACGGTTCGGAGTGAAGCATCAACAAACCAACAGCCCTCTATTTGCGAGGACTGCAAGTAGAGGGCTGTTGGTTTATTTGGAATATTTTAATTAAAGGTCAATCTTCTAACCTGCCATGGTCACAGCCAAGTGAGAGATAATGCTCAATCTCACCACCCAGCACAAGCTGGGCATACTCCAGCGGCTTATTGTACAGCAACCAGTCCAGTTCCGCCCGCTGTGCCGGGGTGTTGCCGTACTCGTCCTCAATGGCGATACAATCAATGGAAAGGGTGGTGCCATCTTCAAATTGGGCTTCCACCCGGTTAGCGTCCATGTTGTAACGACAGGAAAGCACTTTTTGAGGGGGATTATGGTCAGAATTCTGATTTCGTTTCATTTGAATTGCTCCTTTAATGATTTTGAAATTTAATTTTCAACGATATGAGGTCTCTTTTTCTTTCTCTTAGGTCACCCAACCGCACTATCCTGCATCTGCCGGATGATTAGGGCAAGCTGCACATTTGCCTGTTTGTCCAGACTGGCAAGATAGCTGCCCAGTTCACCGGACAAGACAAGCTGATTGTACCGGACGATGGTGTTCTTCCAGATATTTCTTATGTAAGCGGCCCCACCGCCCGGTGGGGTGCTGCTCTGCCGGGGCTGCCACGGTCAGGTTCGGCAGATAGTAGTCGTTGACAAGGGTGTAGTCCAGACCGTTGTTGCTGTCGTAGAGCGGTTTCTTTAAGGTAGTCATGCTGCATTATCCTCCTTTGGTTTCGGCGTTGGGGCCGCCTCTGGGTCAGGTTTTGGATTTCCTTTTTTCTTGTGATAGAATTCCAAGGTTTTCTTGTTGTGGTTAATTCTCCTGCACTCATCGGAACAAAATTCCTGCTGGCTGTGTGTAGGCCAGTAGGAGTGACCGCACACGGCACAGGTGCGCTGCCGGTAGTAGTGAGTTCCTCTCTCGGCTTCTCTATCCGCTTTCTTTTGCTCCAGTCTTGCCTGATTCCAGCATTCCCTTGAGCAGAAAAGCTGTCGGTTGCTCGTAGGTGTAAACACCTTCCCGCAGTGCGGACACGTTTTGGTTTTAATGATTTCGCCACCGTTTTTAGCGATTATCTTTGCTTTTCGCTTTTCTCGATAGGCTTTTTCACGTTTACGCTGCTTTTCCATGCGCTGCCGTTCTTCCTGCTCCTTCTGCGCTTTCAGTTCGGCAAGTTCTTCCACGGTATAAGCAATATCGACTTGGCCGATATAGTTGAAATAAATGTCAACCTTTTGTGTGCGGGCATTGCCTGCACCCTCGGCTTCATAAACAACGATTTTATCGACAAGTTCGTTAAACATTGAATCGGAGATTTCTGTTGGATTTTTGCACTTGCGAATCAGCGAAATGAAATGCCGAATATCAGCAGAACTTGATTTATCTTCGGCAATTTCGGATTTCATCGTTTCCATCTGCGATTCCAATTCTGCTTGCTCGCTATCATACTGTGCCATCAGCTGCTTGTACTGTCGTTCGGGCAACAGTCCAGACATAAGATTTTCGTACAGACTACGAATAAGGGCAGAAAGCTCATCATAGCGTTTTTGACAACGTTTCAATTCCGATTGGTTCTGCTTCGGCTTTTCTTCACGTTTTTCTTTCCAAAGCGATTGCAGTTCCAAAGCAAAGGTTTCTTCATCTTTTAGAACAAATCTCGAAAAGCGTTTAACCGATGCTAATATCAGGGCTTCAACATTATCGGCGCTGATTGAATGGGCAGTACAGCCATTCACCCGACTTGCATATCCACCACAACGATAAGAATATTGAGTAGACCCATCCTTTTTACTGTAGTGTGTTTGCAAGGTCAATCTTCTGCCGCAATCGGCACAATACAGATACCCGCTTAAACGTTGGTGTGCGTTCCCCAAGCAGAAGCACGATTCACTCGGCATCTGCGTTTCTGAACACTATCCCAAAGTTCTTGCGATATAATTGGTTCATGCGTGTTCTGGAAAACGTACTGTTCATCTTCATCTGTTTCTTTTCTCTTGTGAAGTTTGAAATTTGTGCTTACAGATTTTCGTAAAACAGTGTGTCCCAGATATTCCTGCCGACCTAAAATCGTTCTTACGGAGGAGGTGCCCCACAGGTACGGATTGGAGAACTTTGTCCCATTGTACTGCTCCGGGTGATATTTCTTTGCGTATGCAGCAGGAATCAGGACTTTTTCCTCTGTCAACAGTTCTGCGATTGTCCGTGGGCTTTTTCCTTCGTTCGCAAGAAGAAAAATGCGCTTTACGACTTCGGATGCCACCGGATCAACAACAAGTGTCTGCTTGTCGTTCGGCAAACGGTTATATCCATACGGAATAGAGCCGCTGCAACGTTTTCCATCTTTCATCCGGGCATCGAACACAGCCTTGATTTTATTGCTCGTGTCTTTGGCATACCATTCGTTCATAATATTCAAAAACGGAGCAAAATCATTGTCTGAAGCATTGTTGCTGTCGATGCTGTTGTTGATTGCAAGGAATCGGACGTTTTTCTGTGGGAACAGAACTTCCGTATAAAAACCGACTTGCAGATAATTTCGTCCTAAGCGGCTCATATCCTTCACAATCAGCGTTTCGACATTTCCTGCTTCTACTTCTTTTATTAGAGATTGAAAGCCGGGACGATTGAAATTCACACCTGAAAAGCCATCATCTGTAAAATGGCGGATGTTCTTGAAGCCGTTCTTTTGGGCATAATCTTCCAGATATTTCTTTTGGTTGGTGATTGAATTCGATTCACCAGCAAGATCATCATCTCTTGACAAACGCTCATAGAGTGCGGTGATTTTTGATTCTTTAGGCATTTGTTCTACCTCCTTTCTTATGGAATCTTTCAATTTAGGACAATCAAATTTATTGTCCTGATTAAGTATAACCTTCGGGGGCTAATTCGATGGCTGTGGTGGTCTCGCCAAAGGTGGATGCCCAGCAGTCGAAGTGGGTCAGCTTTTTCTGCTGGAGGGTACTGTACTGCAAATAGCGCATGACCGTGTACAGCTCGGTCATGGAATTGCTCACGGGCGTACCCGTGGCGAACACCACGCCCCGCCCTCCGGTGATCTCGTCCAGATAGCGGCACTTGCCGAACATATCGCTGGATTTCTGGGCTTCGCTGGTGGATAATCCTGCGACATTTCGCATTTTTGTGGTCAAAAGAGGTTCTTGTAAAAATGACTTTCATCCACAAAGAGCCTGTCAACGCCAAGCTGTTCAAAGGTGATAACATCATCCTTGCGGCTGTCGGCGCGCAGCTTGTCCAGCTTTGCTTCCAGCGTTTTCCGGGTCTTTTCCATCTGCTTGATGGAGAAATTCTCGCCTGCGTGGACTTTCAGCTCGTTGATGGCGGCAAGCGTTTCATAAATTTGCTCCTGAATGATACGCTCCTGCCGCTCAAAGGACAGCGGAATGCGCTCAAACTGACTGTGCCCGATGATGACGGCATCGTAATCGCCGGTGGCGATACGGGCGCAGAATTTTTTGCGGTTGGCGGTCTCAAAGTCCTTGCGCCGTGCCACCAACAGCTTGGCATTCGGGTAGAGGTTCAGAAACTCCGATGCCCACTGCTCCGTCAAATGGTTGGGTACGACAAAAAGACTTTTCTGGCACAGCCCCAGCCGTTTTGCTTCCATGCAGACGCTGCCATTTCGTAGGTCTTGCCCGCGCCCACTTCGTGTGCAAGCAACGTATTACCGCCATAAAGCACATGAGCAATGGCGTTGCGCTGGTGTTCCCGGAGGGTGATCTCCGGGTTCATGCCGACAAAGTGAATGTGGGAACCATCGTATTCACGGGGGCGGGTAGAGTTGAACAACTCATTGTACTGCTTCACCAGCGCAATACGCCGCTGGGGGTCCTGCCAGACCCAGTTTGCAAAAGCGTCCTTGATGACCTGCTGTTTCTGCTGTGCCAGCATGGTTTCCCGCTTGTTCAGCACACGCTTCGGTTTGCCCTCGGCATCCTCGATGGTGTCGTAGATGCGGACATCTTTCAGGTTCAGGGTCTCCTCCAGAATCTTATAGGCATTGGCACGGGATGTGCCGTAGGTCTCGGACGAAATAATGTCACTCCGCCCGGTGGCGGTCTTGCCCTCCACACGCCACTCGGCGGTATACGGAGAATATCTCACTTTGACTGCATGGCGCAGATAGTAGGGAATCTGGAAGGTTTCGGTCATAAACTTCTGGATAATGTCCGGGTCCAGCCATGTGGCACCCAGGCGCACATCAATTTCAGAGGCTTCCAGTTCTCTGGGCTGCGCTTGGTCAGTGCCTCCACATTGACGGAAAACTCCGGGTTGGTCTCTGCCGCAAACTGCGCCATCCGCAGCTTTGCCCGAACATCGCCGGACAGGTATTCGTCTGCCATCTGCCAGCCCGCTTCCGGTCGGTGGGGTCGGCGGCAGGGTCTTTGAAGATCACGCCGGAGAGTTCGGTGGTAATGCGCCCATACTCGCCGGGTGTGCCCAGCAGCTCCGCCATATAGGCAGATCCACCTTGCCGTGTTCTCCGATGGATACCGCCAACGCTTCGCTGGGGGTATCCACACTGGTGACGGTGCGCTCCGGGCGAATGGTGCGCTTGGTGAACATCGCTGCCTGGATTTAAGCTGCCCTTGCTCGTCCAGATTTTCCAGCGAACACAGCAGATAGTAGGAGGAATCCTGCTCAAATAATCTGCCGTTTTTACGGTCATTCAGCAAGCCATATTGGGCGGTAAAGGCATCATAAGCGGCATTCAAACGCTCCTGCGTTGCCTTGATGTCCTCGTCCGGGAAGTCATTCAACTGTTGCTGAATCAGCTCGTTGACGATTTGCCGTAGTTCCACCATGCCGGTGACACGGCCCTTGGCGGTGTCGGACAGCTCCACCTGCGTCATCACGGAATTTTCCCGGTAGAACACCTCGCCGTCCACCACAGTGTAGGAGAAATTCTTCACCTCCGGGTCGGCAGGCAGGGTGCGCCGGGTGGTTTCTTCCTCGGCAATGTCAGGGATGTCCACCTCGGCGGCGGTGTACTGCCCCTCGATGTGCTGCACCGCTTCGGCAAGCTGGTCGGCAAGTTTTGCGCCCTCGATGGGGTCAACGGTCAATTCCCCCCGTCCGTACTGGGTGCTTTCGGTGGTCAGCTCGCCCAGCACCATCTCCGGATGGTCTACGAAATACTGGTTGATGGCAAAGCCGTCCTCGGTCTTGCCAAGCTGCACCCAGTCCGGCTCAATGTCCGCAGGGCGGTTACGCTTCTGCAAAAAGATAATGTCGCTGACAACATCTGTGCCTGCGTTAGCACGGAACGCATTATTCGGCAAACGGATGGCACCCAGCAAATCGGCACGCTCTGCCATGTGCTTGCGGGCGGTGCTGTCCTTGCTGTCCATGGTGTAGCGGCTGGTGACGAACGCCACCACGCCGCCCGGACGCACTTGGTCGATAGCCTTGGCGAAAAAGTAGTTGTGGATGGAGAATCCCAACTTGTTGTACGCCTTGTCGTTGATCTTGTAGTTGCCGAAGGGTACGTTGCCCACCGCCAGATCGTAGAAGTCACGCCGGTCTGTGGTCTCAAAACCGGCAACAGTAATGTCAGCCTGCGGATACAGCATCTTGGCAATGCGCCCGGTGATGCTGTCCAGTTCCACGCCGTACAGCCGACTGTCTGCCATGCTGTCCGGCAGCATTCCAAAGAAGTTGCCCACGCCCATACTAGGTTCCAGAATGTTACCGCTGTGGAAACCCATGCGCTCCACGGCATCGTAGATACTACGGATGACGGTAGGGCTGGTATAGTGGGCGTTCAGGGTGCTGGAACGGGCGGCGGCGTACTCATCCTCGGAGAGCAGTCCTTTCAACTCTGCATATTCCTTTGCCCAACTATCTTTGCTGGGGTCAAAGGCATCCGCCAGACCGCCCCAGCCCACATACTGGGAAAGCACTTGCTGTTCCTCAGCGGTGGCACCACGGTGCTCCTGTTCCAGCTTGAACAGGGTGCGGATGGCTTCGATGTTCCGGGCGTACTTTTGCTTTGCGCCGCCCTCGCCCAAATGGTCATCTGTGATACGGAAGTTCCCGGCAAGTTCAAGTGTGGGACGTTCCGCTTCAACTGTGGGCGATTCTGTGCTTATCGTCTGAATTACAATGTCAAACGGCAGATTGTTTTCCTTGGCGGGGTATACGGCAACCGTTTTTTCAGTACGAACTGGCCGGGTAGAATTTGGTTCGTTCTGCCGCAAGCCCTCCTCGAATTGTTGCTTATTGATAACTTCGTTATCCCATGACTGCCCGTGCGTACTGGTGTCGATGCGAACATCCGTTTCACCCACATAGCCAACTTTCCCCTCAATAGTTCGAGTGGGGAGTTCGACCACAACATTGTCACCGACCTTGTAATCGGGCAGGGGGGATTCCATCATATCCTGCTCCTCGTACAACT
>ENA-OQIR01000907-OQIR01000907.1-human-gut-metagenome-genome-assembly--contig:-NODE-907-length-11438-cov-2.261692_pt1 | contig 11438 bp, 14 predicted proteins | sample MGYA00242580_ERZ504745 | MGnify/ENA primary metagenome ERZ504745 (study PRJEB26092, sample SAMD00036214) | human gut metagenome | host: Homo sapiens | study: EMG produced TPA metagenomics assembly of... | reverse complement strand
ATTTTTCTGCCTGATACCGTCTTTTCGATTTGGTTCAGGCTCTTTTCATCATCGATCATTTTATCCTGATATTCTAAATAAAGCCTTTCGATATAAGCCTCATCAAAAGCAGTTTTCTTGTCTTTGCTGATATTGGAAAGGATATGATTGATATCCTTTGCCTTAAGCTGACCTTTTCCAATTAAATATTCCGCGTAATTCCGGTGCAGATTGTATTTAGCCGACAAAGAATATTCTGTAGTATAGCCCCAGGGGCTTTCCTTCCGGATAGCCAAAATGTGGTCGTCGATAGCATCGAGAACAGAATCCACATTATACTTAACCGAATCATACTTATTCATATAATCCATAATCAATTCTAAGCACAAATTGCCCGGAACCCTTCCCATTCCCATCAGCGAGCCGTCGATAACGCAGTCTCTGTTCACATTACGCATCCCGATAAATTCCTGCGCTAAGGAATAGGACAAGGAAAGATTTTCATGCAAATGGAGTCCAATTACAATCGACTTGTCCAAATTATGCTCCAATAAAGAATAAATACGAAGCAAATCACTTTTAATCATGGACCAAAAGTATCCACAATGGAAAACGCATAGGGCTTAATTTGGTTAATTTTTTGGATCAGATTTAAAATTTCCTGGTCGGAATACCCCATAATATTGATGGGGTTGCAAAAACATTTATAACCCTTTTCCATCACTTTTTTGACGAACTCCAAGCCCTCGTCAATGTCGTAATCATGAAAGGTTACACGCACCGCTTCCACTGTGCCGTCATTTGGCTCCAGCTTTGTAATGTCATATTTATTATGAAGGGCCATCACCGTGAATTTTGTATTTTTCTGCTCTCTGGGAAGTATTTTTTTCAGTTCCGCAATATTATTGAACAGCGTTGCGTTTTATCATAGCTGCAGTTTCGCAAAAAACCGACTTCCACGTAGTCCGCGTTGGAATCCACCAGCTTTTGAATGATGCTTTTGGCTGTACGATAGCCAAATTTCCAATCATTAATATATCCACCGTCGCGCAGCGTACAGTCCAACAACTTAATACCCATCTTTAGCCTCCTAGCCGTTGCTTCATTTTATCTCTCACTTTTTCTAAGTCTCTTGAAGTGTCTACCGATAAGGAATCGCTTTCTACTAAAGAATAGTGAACTTTAATTCCATTTTCTAAAAATCGAAGCGTTCCTAAATCTTCGATTTTCTCAAGATATCCGGCTTTTTATTCGCATAAAAATCCAAAGCGGCTTTATTATAACATTCTACACCAACATATTTTTTATAGGTATACTCAGCGGTTTTGTGAGGATAAGGGATTGGGCTCCGGGAAATATAAAGAGCATATCCCTCATTGTTAGTTACGATCTTCATATTGCCAGGATCAATGACTTCTACCGGATCCCGAAATTCCCGCATTAACCCTTGAACCACCGGCTCTTGATTATTTGCTTCTTTAGGAATTACATTAGGGATGATTTCATTTTCAATCAAAGGCTCATCTCCATTGATACTGATATAGTAATCAGCCTCTATCTTGTTGGACAACTCATATAATCTGTCGATCAAACAAGCCCCATCTTTAGATGTCATAATTACATCCATATCATACTTTTTGCATACATCCACAATTCTTACATCATCTGTAGCTACAATAACCTGATCGAACTCTTTTACTTTTTTTGCCTGCTGGTAAACCCACCAGATCATTGGCTTTCCACAAATATCGACGATCGGTTTCCCAGGAAGTCTGCTGGATTGATAACGGGCAGGAACCACACCTAACACTTTCATTTTAAACTCTCCTTTGTATTAAAACAAGTTTCAATTGTCTTTAGTAATAGCATAAGCTTGCCATGCAGAATATTGAAAAGCTGAAAGGCTTCTCAATATTGGGATTTGGATTTTAACCGCCTCATCTGACAAATTCTGCTTCTTTAATCCGCAGAATTCTCCTCGTAAATAAAGTCGTGAAGCAGATCTGTCGCCAAATCCAAATCATACACATAGTACCAAACACCGTCGATTATTTCACCGGAAGAATTACAATTCTCATTAGGCAAACTCATCTGTTCCATGGTAGCGCCGGAAGTAACCGCCCAAGTACCGATCCCCAGCATATCATTATCCGATAATGAAGTCACGCTTTGGGACAAAACCATATTAATCAAGCCTGGATACTGCATCACATCAATCGCCTTTGCTTGATCAAACATAGCGGACAGCACCTTGCGCTGACGGCCCGTTCTCTCTGAGTCGCCGCCTGTATCGCGGTTTCTGGCAAAAATGACAGCCTGGTCACCGGTTAAATGGACTGATTCTCCGCTTTCCGTAATCGGTTCGCACTGAACGCCCAATTCCTGTATTAATCTATTGGCAACCTCGCGTTCCTCTTCTGTTACCGCAATATTAATACCACCCAAATAATCAATAATCTCCGCCAGCTGGGAAAAGTTTACTGTTACAAAGCCCTGAATAATTTCATGTCAAAGTTTTTCATTAATTGTTTTAATGGCCAGTTCAGGCCCTCATAGGCATAGGCATGATTAATCTTTGTCTGACCATAGCCATCAACCGTAACGTACGTATCCCTTGCAATAGAGGTTAATTTTATTTTATTGTGAACGCGGTCGATCGAAAGAATCATCAATGCGTCAGAACGTCCGATATCGTTGTCCTCTCTGGAATCGACGCCAAACAAAGCAATATTCGTAACATCTAAATCCTTATATTTTTCTGCAACCTCGGATGAAATACCAAGCGTCTCAGGGGCTTCCGGAAGAGGGACTCGTCCAAGCTGGGATAAGGTGGCTTTGATGTAGGCGAATACAATACCGGCTATCATCAAAATAATCCCCAGGATAATACATAAGGTCACAATGATTTTTTTCTTTGCAGACCATTTTTTCTTTCTCTTTTTATATTTTTTGTTCCCAGTGGTCCGGGCGTATCTATCAGAATTAGAATAAATATCATTTTCGGATGATCTATTGGGCTTCGCGTAGCGATGCCCCGTATACCTGTCTTTCTTTTTCATATAATCGCAACCTTTCTACAATCGTTTTATGCTTGCTTTTATGTCCTCATGCTTTACACCGTTTTCAAAAAAACGCATCTATTTTAAAGCTTTCGCCAGCATCCTTCTTCACGGAAATAATTCTATTTGATTGCCTTACTAACCTAGGGCCAACCTAAATTCTACAAGATTAGAGATATCCTTAATAGTGTTTCCAGATGTTTTTATTCGCCGCCTTTCCCTTTGTTCTGAACATTTTTCATCTGTTTGATCAGATGAATGAGCGCTTTCCTTTTTATGATAAACACAAAGCACAAGACCGCCACAATAAGATATCTAACAATGGCCAAATTATAAAAGAGCATGATAAAAGCAGTCGCCGTAAAGACACCCAGCACAATAAAACAGATCGCTTTTATATTAAAAATACTCTTTTTTAATCCCAGTTCCTTTTTACAGATAGAAGTGCTGAAGATATAATGGGCAAATGCCCATACAATAAAACAAAGCAAGGTAGTATATCCTGTAGCAATATACCCCCACAATGGAATAACAAATGAATTTAGGGCAATATTTAAAAGCGCCCCCATGCACGAAGACTATCATAATAAAAATATTTTTTTCAAAGTAAAATTCTAATCCGGCAAATACATTATAGAGCAAACAAATGAACATGCTTAAGGTAATGGGCGGTACGAGCCAAACAGCCTCATAATAGGAAGCCGGCGCCATAATCCGGATAATTTCCGGGGCGAAGGTTACAAGCAAAAGACTGACGCCGCCCAATAAAGCCACTAAGGCAGTTACCAGCTTTGAAATTTTTTGATACTCCTTTTTGGCCATGGACTGGTAAAACCAAGGAGTATAGGAAGAATTAATGGCTGTCATAACAATATTCAACATCAAACCGATAGAATAGGCCACGCCATAAATCGCGGCGCTTCCTGTACCGCAAAATTTATTGATCATCACGCGGTCAGAATTATTTAGAATCGTAACCGATAAATAGTGGGGGATTAACGGCAGGTTAAACGCGAGGGCAAACTTCCAGTACTTTTTATGAAAAAAGTTTTCCCTTTTATCATATTAAATACGTAGAGCACCAGTCCGGCGCAAATATTCACAATCGCAGCGGACAGGACCCGTGCAACACCCTTTTCCTCCGCCAAAGACACAGCCAAAAGCCCGACTCCAACATTTGCCAAAGAAATAGTTACTGTAATCGCCGTCATAGCCCTATATTTGTAGGAAAACCTTTGTTTCGCGGACCATAGGGCTAAAGCCGGCTCATAAACAATTCCAAAAACATTGCCAGCACTAATACTGTGGGCAGTTCAATCAGAGTGTTGATCGGTTGGCGGAACATTAAATAGACTATGAAGAAAACCGCCGTAACAGTGGTGGACAGCCCTAAAAGCGATGAAAGAAACTGATTCTTTTGACCGGGGTATTTTATCATGCCGTTGTTAAAAACACCAGCAGATAGATTTAGCGTGGTAAACACAGAAATAATAGCCATCCAAGACTGATATACCGTCAAAAGTCCGTACTGCTCTGTAGTTAAAAGACGGGTAAAAATAGGAACCGTCAAAAAAACAATTCCCTTTTGCAGCACGGTGCATATGAAGAACCACAAGCCCGCCTTAACCGGAGCCGGTATCTTTTTATACTTATCTAGAAGCTTGTTCATATTTCAAATCCTAACTAGCTACCCTAAAAGTTTCAAGAATATATTTGCGATCGGCAGGATAGCTCCAATTCGCATTGCTATTAAAATTAACGGTTACCAGCCGCCAGAAGTTTACGGAAACAGTTTTTAATAACAACGTACTTTTCCTCTTTTTTAGAAAACACAACAAGCGCATCATTATCTATTCTAATAATTGAAGAAATTCCACTTTGATCTCATAGTGTTTTCTGTCAAAAAACTATACTGCCGCTCTCTGTATTTATACTTTTTAGAAACATCTATGCCTAGCTTATGAAACGACGTCATCTAAATTCACCCTGGGAAAAATCTCCAATTTGCCGCCACGGGTGGCGTTGTATATTTTTACCGGATGCGTGTCCGTGTATTTTTTGCCGCGCGATAAGACGCCAGCCATCAGGTTCCCAATTTCATCCAGCTTTATTTACTCTCAATTTTTTCATTAGTGTCATGATTAAAATGTTTTTAGGGCTCGTATAATTACAGTCGCAGCCAGTGAGATAAATCTCTGAAAAGCCCATATAAACAGCTAACTGGATCGCAGAATATACAATTGTGTTGGCGGCAAATACCACTTTACTACTGTCATCCGAAAACCGAATCCTAAACTTATATCCGTTAAAGCAGTGATGAAATCTCTCATTTGTGGGATACAAAATATCGCCCTTGCGATATGCCTGCGGAATGCTATCCGAAATAAACCGCTGAGCCGCTTTCAATTCATCTATGCCTTTGCAATTTTTTTCATACACCACTCTATCCTGAACACAATAATAGGTCGGCCTCCAATCCGTATCAGAAAAGCAAGTATATATGCTGTTGACCGAGAACGTAATCTCACCCTTCAGCTTATTAATATCTTCAATGGATTGGCTGGGCCTGTAGCTACGATGAAACACCTCTGTCCCTTATGTCTATTTTGGTAGAGCTTCATCGGCTCATATTTTGGTACGACGTACCCAAACGCAGTTTTCTGAAGAACGCCTTAATCCGGAACCAGATTTCATATTGGACTACACCGCGCAGCCATCGTGCTGCCCGACGCAAAAAAATAACAGGCTGAAACAACACGTTAAGGAACGGACTGCCAAGTATCTTTTCACGTAAACTCAAATAACGCGATTTTTTCTGAGACAAATTTGTTTGATCGGCATGAGTTTCAGTTTGCAACTCTTAAATTCTATACTTTTATAGTAATTTCGCTCATTAAAATTACTTAATATAATTCCATAGGCAACCCAATTAAGACCACTGGTAAAATGCGACCCCATAAATTGAAAGATTATAACAAAAACAAACAAGCCCCATTTGATCGCTGATTTTCCCTTCACACAACGATAAAGAAGCAAAGAGATAAAGGCGGTCAAAGTAATTACGCCAAAAATCCCTGTTTCCACCATATAATAAACAAACGAATTAACAATTACAACTTTCAAATTCCACTGGGATAAAAAGCTTTCAGTATTTACATTACCAAATCCACAGCCAATCCCATTATATTGTAAGAAACTTTCTCCTAAAATTTGATATGCCCGTCCTATTCTATAGTTGGTGGACGAATCGTAACCTTGAAAAGTCGAAACTATCCTTAGATATAAATCATTTTCTGTTACTACTAATACAACAGCTACGATCACTAACAGCACACAACCACTTGTGTAAACAACTGTTTTTATCCGTGTGTTATGCTTTATCCAATCATACAACAGCATTACTGAAATCGCTAAAAAGCCTATACCAATTGTCCCCATTGATTTAGCGAAATAAAAAATTATTAAATTAATTATTATTAAGATACCCAAAAATACCTTTTCTCTCCTACAGTCGCTTACTAAAAAGAAGCCAATCAGTATTACTAATAAAATAACTAGTCTAAACCCTAGTTCACTCGGTTCGAAATAAACAAATTGTAATCTATTCGGTGAAAAAGCATTGTTTGGATCATCGATAATCCAAAAAACTTCACTATTACGAAAAATTAAAGCAATTGGCAAAGTAATTGCAAACATTATACTGACTATTTTGGCAATAGATAAAATGTTAATTTTATCTGTATTATCCATAACATATAACATGACTAAGATACACACAGAAATTTTCGCTAACATAATTACTAGCTTAAAAATGTTGATCTCTGGACGTATTATAATTTGAATAACGCCAAAAAGAAAAAACACTTAATATATAAATAAGGATTTTAATTTTAGAACGATTTTTCTATTTTCCATAAATATAAAGGCCCTAATAAATACCAGAAATCTAAATTTCCCATCAGTTTTTCAGGTAAGACATATCTTAAAATATGCTGAAAATAGAATACAAGCGCCGCGCAATAATCTGTAATGCGGCGAGCTTAGACCTAGCTGCGGTTTCTCTGTCATGTATATCTTCCTTTCCCTAGCAGGCATCCGCGCCAGACAAGACGGTAATAAACGTTATACAAAAAGATATCCAAGTTTTTAAGGGATTCGGTAAAATAACGTTTCCGGCTGAGATGAATATCGTGCTTATAGTGTATAGTTCTTTCTAGCTTCCGATAAGTTTGATACTGATAGTTAGGATTTCGTTTCAATAGCTCCAGCAATTCCAAAGAGGACTGAAACATAACCTCCAGGTCCGCAGAAATATTACCCCCGGTGTATTTGTGCGTATAAACAAAAGCGTCGTTTACAGACACAGACATCTTATTATTGAACATAAGAAGCCACAGCAGATAGTCATCCGCTCCGTTTTTTTTCATCACACACCGGCGCCATTCCATAGGAATACTATTCTTCTTTATCAGGCATTGTCCAGGCGATACAATAAAATCTCGATCATCACGTGGGCTTCGCTCTGGAAGCAAATTTTAGTGAGAAATGATTTCCATAAATCGCCGCCTTTTGATGATCCGGCAGCTCAAATATCCCGTTGCCCAGTACTAAATCCGCGCCTCGCGCGGCTTTGATCTGCGTGCACAGACAATCCCCGCTGATCTCATCGTCCTGGTCTAAAAACAGAACATATTCTCCGGCGGCCTTTTCCAGCCCATTTACGCGGGATTGATGAATCCCGCTGTTTTTTTTGTTATCAATCACAATCAAACGAAAACTGTGTGATTCATTTTCGGGGAGCTCTACCCTTTCCCATGGACTGTCATTTACAATAATTACCTCAACGGACCGTTCCTGTCCCTGAGCAAGAAATTCCTTCGCTGCTTTTTCAACCATTTGATAGAAGCCTGCCATATAGGAATTCCCGCAGTAAAATGGAGTTATAATCGATATTAGCAAACCAGTTAACATCCTCCTTTTATTTCTCCGACTTATCCAATATTTTTTGATCTGAACTAAACAATAAAGGCCGAAAAAGCTATGACGCCTGGCCAAAAACAAAGCAACGCGTTTTTCTATGGAAAGATGAATTCCTTGATTTCCGGCAATAACAGACCGATATGGTTCCGTGTCGGTAATTTCCCTCATCTGCCTGCGCTTATCCCGGAAAGGGGCCGGGTTTTCTTTGACAAAAACCAGCTGTGAAGCCAGAAGCAGGTAACATAATCCAGTAAAAGTATGAAACGCGGCAATAAATCTTTCTTCTCTATTTTCGTTTAAATCGCTTTCTATCGCCGCCAGAGTCAAGCCATACTGCTCCATCATTTTAGGATTATAATTTCTCACAGCGGAATTACCCAGCTGCCGATAATGATAAAAAGGGCGGTTCAGATAAACCGCTTTTTTTAAGCCCCGGTAAACCCGGAAATTAAATTCCACGTCTTCCCCATTTTTTAGTCTTTCATCATATCTGCAGCCCTTTATAACATCCGCGGCGTAAAGCTTTCCCCAACTAGAGCCGAGCAAGCCCATAAAAAAAGGGTCAAATTCTTCTATTCCCTCGCCGGCATGGTAAATTAAGCCATTCTGCGGGTATGGAACAGCCGGCACCGATCTGTTTGCGTACTCCTTTTGATAACACCAGAATACAATATCTGCCTGCCGCTCAATTCCATTCCGATAGCTTCCGCTAAAGTATCGGGATCAATCCAGTCATCAGCGTCTACAAAGGAAAGATATTTCCCGCGCGCCTGCTCCATGCCCCGGTTGCGCGCCGCAGAAACACCCTTGTTCCGCTGATGAATCACCCGAATCCGGCAATCTGTTTCCGCCAATTTATCGCAGATTTTCCCGCACCGGTCCGGAGAACCGTCGTCTACTAAAATAATTTCAATTTCTTTGAGCGACTGCTCCAGAAGGCTTCCGACGCACGCTCTAAGGTATTCCTCTTTGATTTTATACACAGGAACCACTACTGAAACCAATATTGGATTGTCAGCTTGAATCATAGGAGCTCTCCTTTAAAACACTTCTCATAAATCCGGGCAATATGATCCCAATTATAGTAGCTGGTAATGCGTTCTTTCGCTTTCCGTTCAAATTCCTGCCGGTCATCCTCAGACATACTGTCGCAATCACCGATTAATTTAGAGAGACTGCCAGCTTTCTTTTCCCAATACAGCGCTCCCTGACCTCCTACCTCTCGGTTAAACCCTACTCCCAATAATAAATTCATCTTAGTGCTCGCCAAGGCTTCCAATAAAGAAGGATTTGTTCCTCCGACTTCATGACCGTGTATATAGCCGTAAGCATGCTCTCGAATAAATTTCAGCAGATTTTGATCGTAAACCGTACCTACAAACTTAATTCGGGGATCTTGGTCAAAGCCTGTCTTTTCCTTTAAAATCTCATAAAACTGATTTTGCTTGACATCAGTAATTAAAACAAAGTCCCTTCTCGTTGTTGAGCTCATAAATTCCGTAAGCATTGTCTGAAAATTATTTTCTGGTACAAACCTGCCCACCGCCAAATAATACTCATTCGGCATAACCTTCTTCTCCGCAAACCATTTTTGCGCCTCAGATGCTTCCGCTGTCAAAGTGCTTTTTGACAAATCCGCGCCATAAGCGATAAATGTGGTATTCGGTTCATATGCCGAATATTCCGTTTTAATATACTCCTCTATTTTTCTGGAATCACAGATCACTAAATCCGAGTGCTTGACCATGCGCTTTTCCGACCATTTAAGATACCTGCGCACAAGCGGGCTCCACTTATCCCGCTTCCATTCCAGGCCGTCGGGATTAATCATCAGTTTAGCGCCTAGACGATGCAGTTTTCTTTTATAGAGGCCGAAAACAGGCCCAACGCCGCATCCCAGCATATACACCACAGCGTCAGCCAGCTTGTGATGTTTTATATAGCGGCAGCATTCCCCCAGAGAAGCCGTGTCATAATAAATCACTTTGCGGGTCCCAGCTTTGGAACCTTAATTTGAAAACAACGCGCGTGATTATATTCAAATTCTCCCTTTTTCTCTGAAAGACAAGAAACATGATAAAAAATCTCCTGATCCTTCCTGTGCGCGGTTAATTGCTCTACAAATGTTTCGAATCCTCCATAGGAGCGGGAATGCCGTTGCTACCAATAAAAACACGTGCCTCATGAGCTAAACTCCCTTATCGAATATTAATATTAAAAATATCAAAAGCAAAAATTATAAAAGCTTCTAAACTCTGCCTAATTCTAGATTATAGCTTATTTTTCCCCATTCTTCAAGTTTCTGTGCCATAATCAAACCACTTTATTTCTCTTAGTTATTATTTATGAATTATCGTGAAATAACACTCCTATTTGCCTGCCGCCAAAAAACCTCCAAAGCTTTCTGTCTTTGGAGGTTCTATTATAATTGATAGCCTGACATCGGTTCTCATCAGGAAGCCCTTCCCTATACTTTGTCGATAATGTTGTCCGGGTTTTGTACGTAAATATTCTTTATGTATTGCGTTGGGGAAAAACCGGTGATACTTTTAAATACTCTGCTGAAATAGAACTGGTTTTCAAACCCTACTCTCTGGGCGATTTCGGCTATATTCATGCTTTCAATTTTAAATAAGTCGATGGCCTTCTGAATTTTAATATGATTTTTGTATTGGGAAATGGTCATCCCCGTTGCTTTTGAAAAAGTACGGGAAAGATAGGCATAATTCAGTCCCAGCTTTTTAGAAATTTCTTGAGAACTGATATTGTCGAAGGCAGTGCTTTTAACCAAGCTAGTAATCCTATTAACAATGCCGTCGTTTCCCCGACCGGTAACAGCGCTGTCCAATTCTACCAGACTAAGAAAGATGTTTTTCAGTTCGAGACTTAATCTGGCTCGTACCAAGCGCGAGCTCGAGGCATAGTTCACTGTCATGTCCTGCATAGAAAGCATCAGCTTTTCTGCATCGTAAGGCGGGATATTGAGCCTTTTGGGAAGAAGCATTATTTCCATATTAGGATTTACAGTGTTTTTGGATGACAAAATACATCTTGTAGAATCGCAATGGGCACAAACATTGTTGTAAAAATGGACATAATACCATCCGGTTCCGTCGTCGGCATAATATTTCGAGGTGTGATGCAGACCGCTTTTCAAAAAGAAGACGTCGTTTTTTTGAAGCGTATACTCTACCCCGTCTTCTTCCACACGAAAGGCACCGTCTAAGATAAGTAAAAAACATTTGGATCCATCACTCTGTCAGGATGAATCCAATGAACGGTATTTGTAATTTTTCCCGCTTCACAGATTTCCAGTTCCGTTTTGCAGCAAAACTTAATTCGATTTGTTTCCATAAAAGTCAGCCTCGTTTCAGCAAATGTCAAAAAAAGATATATATTCTAATAAAATATGAATGGATA
>ENA-OQIR01000906-OQIR01000906.1-human-gut-metagenome-genome-assembly--contig:-NODE-906-length-11447-cov-1.856537_pt1 | contig 11447 bp, 9 predicted proteins | sample MGYA00242580_ERZ504745 | MGnify/ENA primary metagenome ERZ504745 (study PRJEB26092, sample SAMD00036214) | human gut metagenome | host: Homo sapiens | study: EMG produced TPA metagenomics assembly of... | reverse complement strand
CTTATTGCGTATCATTGATGCTTACAGTGATTTGACGCTTGTTGATTCCAATTCCATGCTTTTTTATTTTTCGTCAGCCTTTTTTTTCGATAGAGGCGGTTCGATAAACAAATTTCACAGAGCCCGGCATTCCGTCGGCAATTCCGGAATAATTTTGATAACTTCGGGAAACGTCGCCTAGGCTTTTAGTCTGGCCGCCAGCTGAGAAAGATCGCCCTGGAAGCTTCGGTAATTTTCTGGATTCCATCCTCATTAAATTGCTTCATCCCTTCAGAAAGCTGCATTCCGCCGTCCTTCAGTTGGGAAACGCCGTCTACCAGAGCCGAGGAACCGCTTTGAAAGGAGGAAATTCCGTCGTACAGCTGCTGCGCGCCGTCCTTTAGCTGCTGTGATCCGCCCTTCAGCTCATTGGAGCCAATAGCTAAATCTTTACTGCCTGCGTAAGCCTGGGCCACTCCGTCTGTGTAGTCCTGCAAACCGCTGTAAAACTGCTGATAGCTGTCAAGCTGCTGCTTCAAAACAGCGATACTGCTTTCACCGTTCTTAGCGCTTTCAACCGCAGCCTGAATTTGCGACTGCACTTGGCTGCTCTGCATGTTCTGGTCAATCAGCTCCTGTTTTTTTTGAGAAACCAGGCTGTTTACTGTCTCGGCCATCTCCTGGCTGGCCATTTTTTTGCTGACGGCGCTGGCGATTTGCGCTTGGGTGTCTGCATCAATCAGACCAGAGGCACAAGCCTGCTCATATTCCTCGGCCGTCATAGCCTTTCCCGCGGCAGCCAGTACGCCCTCCAACACCTGCTTGCGGACGGTATCCTCTACTTGGACACGTATTTCGTTTTCCTGAGCGTTGACCGCCTGAGTGACCTGCTGCAAAGCGGTATTGTAGGCAAGATCATAGACGGTGGTTTCGTCCAAAGAATCCAGCACGCTGTCCAATACGGCAGCGTAATTGTCAATGGTCAATTGAGGTACCGACACTCCGGCCGCCTCTAATTGGGATTGAGCGGTGGATAATAAAGTTTCGAATACGGCTTTGGCGCCGCCGACCAGGTTCTGGCTGTTGCTGTTCAGCTCTCCCAGGCCCGAGCTTAGCTGGGAAGCGCCGCTGTTTAAGTCGGAGGCACCGGAATACAAATCCGCAGCGCCGCTGTTGAGGTTTCCAGCGCCAGAGGCCAGCAGATCCTATACCACCGATCAATTCCCCAGATTTTCCAGCAGCGCGGAAAGCCCGTCGTACAGCTGAGAGGAGCCATCCACCAGTTCCAGGCTGCGTCGTTGAGCTGGCTGATCGCAGAAGTCAAATTCTGCGCATCCAGATCTTCCAAATCCAAGTGATTGAAAATATCGTTAGAAGCGACGGTCAAGGTGGTATCTAGCCTAAAGTCCTTCACATCCGCTGTCAGCTCCACATAATCGGGAATTTCCAGCTTGCGTTTGTCCAGGTTTAGGCTCTCCTGCAAGCCCGGCATGGCGAAGCCCATAACCACGCTGCGGTCTCCATCGGAAAGCAGCTTGCCATTAGAAATTTGGACATTTGAGAAAACGTCGTTGTCCAGAACAGCGCCAGTCAGCATGACAAAGGGAACATAAACCGTCTCTTTTTTGCCATCGATCTCTATGGTTTCCTTTTGGTTGTTTTGATAGCTGAAGCGGATGGTCACTCTGCCGCTTTTTCCTGCCAAGTCTTCGGCGGAAATAGGCTTTCCGTCCAGCTGATAGGAGATGGATACATCCACCGGAAGAGCCTTCTGGGTGGTGCCCTGATAATAAATATCGTTCCCTTTAGCGTCCCAAACCCGCATATTATTGGGATTCATAGTGTAGGCTTCATCACCTTTTACGTTTTCGATACCATCAAGCTCGCTGATGTCATTGATGAAATTGGCACCGGCAGGATTCTTCAGCCAGTCGCTGACAATGATTTTTTGGACGGAACCGTCTGCGTTAGCCAGAACATATACGGTTTCCTCCTTGGAATTTTGACCGCCGGAGGCTGAATGGACGGCGGTTGTTACCGGATTTCCCACAGAGATGCCATTTTGTTTGGGGGCCGTGACGGCAGAAGCGCTGCAGATGCCTATGAGCATAGTAGCGGCCAGACAGATGGCGATGATCTTGGCAGCCACGTTTTTCTTTAATTTCATATGAAAGACCTCCTGATTACTCTTTTCGTTATAGATTATTACTGAGAAACCTTCTGTTTTTTAGGCCGGAAGCCCAAGGTGGTTTTACCGATGACAGGGTCAAACAGCAGAAGCATTGCTGGTAGAATAAACATAACCGACAGCATACTGATGATCGCACCCCGAGCCATCAGGTTGCACATGGAGCTGATCATGTCGATGTTGGAATAAAGCCCAACTCCGAAGGTTGCCGCGAAGAAGCCCAAAGCGCTGACAAGAATAGAGGAAATGGAGGTTGAAAGCGCGATGGAAACCGCTTCCTTTTTGTTGTGGCCTTGAAACCGTTCTCTTTTATATCGTGTGGTCATTAAAATAGCATAGTCCACAGTGGCTCCAAGTTGAATGGTACTAATGCAGATCGGCGCGACAAAGGGAAGGGATACGTTGGTATAGAATGGAATTCCCAAATTGATAAATACGGCAAACTCGATCACCGCGACTAAGATTACCGGTAGGGAAATGGAACGGAGCACCAGAGCGATAATTATGAAAATAGAAATAATTGAAATAATATTCACTACGTTGAAATCGTGATTGGTAACTTGGATCAAATCCTTTGTGCAGGAGGCTTCATCCAATCAGCATACCGTTCGGGTCATATTTTTTCAGAATATTATTAATCTGTGTGATTTGGCCGTTCACCTCGTCGCTGGCAACCGAATACTGAGAGTTGATCAAAAAGAGCTGATACTTATCGTTTTTCAGAAGTCGGTAATAGAGGAGGGAAGGATTTCCTCAGGTACCGCCGAGCCTACCACGGAATTGAAGCCCAACGCATAGGAGACTCCGTCTACTTGATCAATCTCCTTTATCATAGCTTGAGCGTCCTTAGCCTCCATTTTGGCGTCCGCAAGGATCATGTGGGTGGTACTGATGTCAAAACGATCCTTAAGCTTGGTGTTGGCGATCATATAATCCAAATCCTGAGGTAAAGATTCGCTGAAGTCATAGTACATTTTTGTATTGCTGTAGCCATAAAGCGCCGGGCCGACAATGACCAGAAAGATCGCCAGAAAAACCCAAGCGCGTTTGGTGATGAAGCGGGACAAGCCGTCCATTTTCGGAAGTAAGGATCGGTGCATCGTCTTTTCGATGGGACGATCCAATACCAAAATGAGAGAGGGAAGAACGGTAACACAGCAAATCACTCCCAGTAAAACTCCCTTTGCCATGACAATACCTAAATCCCAGCCGAGGGTGAAGCTCATAAAGCAGAGGGCGATAAATCCCGCAATGGTGGTGATGGAACTGCCTACGACAGAGGTGATGGTGTGGGCGATCGCCTGTGCCATAGCCTCTTTTCTATCGCCGTTAAAATTACATTTTTCCTCTGAGTAGCTGTGCCATAGAAAAATAGAATAATCCATGGTCACTGCCAGCTGAAGCACAGCGCTAAAGCCTTGGTAACGTAAGAAATTTCTCCAAGCATAAAGTTGCTGCCGAGGTTGTAAAGGATGGCCATACCGATGCTGGCCAGGAAGATAAAAGGAAGAATCCAGGAATCCAAAAACAGCATCATGCGATTGTGGCAAACAGTACCGCCAGGCCCACATAAATAGGCTCCTCCTGCTCGCACAGTGCCTTTAGGTCGGTTACCATAGCCGACATGCCGGATACAAAGCATTGGCTCTGTGGTCTGCCTAATCTGAGTGATGGCCTCCATTGTTTCATCGGCCGAGGTGGAGGTATCGAAGAAAACTGCCATCACGGTAGCGTCCCCGTTATTAAACGCGTCATAATACTTTTCAGGCAGCAGCTCCATTGGAACCGACAGATCCATCAGGCTGTCGTACAGATGACAGATTCTACATGGTTTACCTGCTGAAATTTTTCTTTTAGATCCGCGACCTCTTTCGTTTCCAGCCCTTCCACGACTACCATGGAAAAGGCGCCCTTTCCAAAATCATCCAGTAGAATGTTCTGCCCCTTAACCGTATCCATATCCTCGGGAAGATAAGTAAGCATATCGTAATTGATTCGGGTGCTCAGCATTCCAAATAAGGAAGGAATCAGCAGTAAGACGCCGAGAATTAAAATTAGGATCCGGCATTTTACCACCCTTTGCCAAATTTAACCATTTTATTTTTCGCCTCCAAAAGTGATTGCTGCTTAGAAGTCAGCATAGATTATTTGGGTTGCTCGTGTATTTCCCGGCATTCTACCATAATAGGCACCACTCTTTTTTGCTTTTGACGGTATAGCCCGCCGTCAATATGTTCTCGCCGCTGTTGACGGCCAGTGCTGCCCCGGTTACTCTTACCAGAATTTCAGCCGTACGGAAGGTAGAATTACCAGTACAAGCCCCAGTCCAGCGCAGAGTAAGGCGCACAGCAGCATAACCCACCACTTTTTCAAACCAAAGTGCTTAGCATCCAATGCGGTTTGCAGCTTGAAAACACTGTCTACCAGCACTAGTATGCCTACGCTGAAATGGAGGACAGCAACGGTGTCTCCAGGATGAAAAATTAGTACGGTTCCTAAAATCAAAAACACCAGCCCATGGCGAAATCAAATTGAAAGTTCAGGTTGTAGGAATCTTTAGAGAAATATCCCGCAAGACGGACAGCTCCTACCAAGATCGCCGCGGACCCTACTACATAGCATATGGTTATCACCGACGCGCCAGGCCAAATCACCAGAGCGATTCCGGCCAATAGGGAAAGAATTGAAATTGTGATATACAGCGCCTTGATCCGTTTCATTTTATTTTCACCTCGGTTTCAAGCTCGGGCAGCCCGTAAAGGGCGTTTTCATTTCGTTTTCTATTATAAAAAGGAAGTAGGGAGACGGCTATCAACAGAAATAGACTGATGACGGATTTTTCAACAAAGGAAGGGAACTGACGGAAAATCGATATAAGCCTAGATGTGTCGGAGGTGCTGAGGAACAGGAGGCGCCATTGTAAGATTCCGTTTTTTATGGTATAACAAGAGTAACGATAGCGGCATTCTGCTGAAAAAGCTGTAGAAAAGCCGGCGAATAGGAGAAAGCATATGTCGATTTATACAAAAAAGGCAATCATGGATTCTTTTGTGAAGATGTTGTCACAGAAGTCCTTTGATAAAATAACCATCAAGGATATTATTGAGGACTGTGGACTGAACCGCAGCACCTTTTACTATTATTACGAGGATATTTATGCTTTGCTGGAAGATGTGCTCCAAACGGAGTTAGAGAGGATTACGGGCAAGCAAGTCGCCTATTCGTCGTGGCAGGCTGGATTTTTGGAAAGCGCTAAGTTCGTTTTGGGAAATAAAAGAGCGGTGTACCACATCTATAATTCTATCGGACGTGAGCCCTTGGAGAAGTACTTATATCAGATGACTTGGGATTTAATGGTGGGGTTTGTCCGACAAGAGGCCAAGGGTTTAGAGGTTTCAGAAGAGGATATCAATTACATCGCGGCCTTTTACCAATTTGCGTTATCGGGATTTATTTTTCAATGGCTCCAGGATGGCATGAAGGAGGATCCCAATCTAGCGATTCAAAAGCTTGGCGATATTTTTGACGGCAGTATAAAAAACGCCTTGCTCCGCTGTCACGGTAAACAAAGAAATTAATGGTGGATTGAATTTTGTCAGCAAATGCTTTTATCCCGCTTGCTGTATCTAAATAAATGGAACTCTAAAAAAGGGACTGCGGCTGAGCTTGTTTCACCCACTGAAGGAAAAACCATTTCCGGGCTAGGGAGGATATAACATGAAAGAAAATAATGGTGAGCGAGCCATAAAAGGCTTTCTGCGCGCTTATATGGCAGAAAGAAAGCTCCATAAGGCGGTCGCTTATTTGGATAAGAATATCCAATGGATCGGCACTGGCGCTGCGGAGCATAGCTGCACTTATCAGGAAACGGTAGCGGCCTTACAGGAGGAGCTTCTCACGGAGCCTTGGCCGTATGATTATCAGTTTCAAGCATTTCAGGCCACACAGGTAGATGAAAAAAATCAGCTTTTTTTTATTCTGCTGACGGCAGCCTCCCGGTCGCCGGAATTTGACTCGTCACCAATTTTGGTGAGAATTACGGCCGTCTGCCACTGGACAGAGGACGGATGGAAAATTGTGTCGATTCACTTTTCTACACCGAATCTCCAGCAGGATGATGGGGAATATTATCCTCGAGGCTGGAAAAAGGACAGCAAAAAATCCTTTTCCCGCAATATGAGAGGTAGCTTTGTAGATATTCTAAATCGAAGTGTGTCGGGGGGAATCATCGGATGCTATTTGGAGCCCGGTCTGCCGGTATATTATATCAATCAGAACATGCTGGATTATTTAGGGTATGAATACGGCGAATTTGAGAAGGCGACCGGTAATCTGATCGTGAACTGTATTGATCCCGGGGATTGGGCTCAGATGGAGCATATCATTGATACCGCCATGAAGGAAAATAAAGAATATGCCGTTCGTTATCGGATGCGAAAAAGGGATGGCTCTTATATTTGGGTCAGCGACATCGGGAAAAAATCCTGGATGAGAAGGGGGTTCCAATCTGTATCGGGGTAGTGCGGGATATCACCGACGAGGTGGTGATGAAGCGGCGCTTGGAGCAGGAAAGCCTGCAAAGGCAGCGACAGGCAGAGGAATACAGCCATATTTTTAATTCCGTTTTCTGCGGCATTGTTCAGTACCGTATGGACAGACAGGGTGGAGTAAAGTTTGAAAAGGCTAATTTAGAGGCGATCCGTATCTTTGGATATACACCGGAGGAATTTTGGACAAAAGAGAATTGGGATCTTTCTAATTTGATTGTAGAGGAGGACAGGACAAAAACCCTAAAGGCTGCTCTTTCCTTAGAAAAACCGGGACAGGTTTCTCAATTTGAATACCGGCTGCGCCAGAAAACGGAGCGCCCTATGGGTCATCGGGACTGCTGAGGTTATCCAGATTTCTTCTAGTGAGGGTGTTCTAATTCAAAGTGTTTTCTTGATATCCAAAGCAGAAGATGATGGAGCTGAAAATAAAGAGCTGCTGACCTTGAATGAGGGAAACAATGAATTGCTGCGTCTTGCTTTAAACAACACCTCAATTTACGAGTTTTACTACTATCCTAAAGGGTTCCGCGTGATGTATCCTAAACGTACTGGCGACTATTTTGGACTGCCGGAAACAATGAATAATGTGCCAAGATATTTAATACGTCATATGGCGGCGGAAAGCAGGACTGCTTTAGTAAAAATGTGCCGAGAGGTACGCAGGGGAGCTAAGCGCGCCACCGTGGAGCTTCAAGAAAAAAATGGACGCTGGAGCCGAATTACCTTGTCCGCAATTCAAGAGAACAATCATAATATTCCCACGGTGATGGTAGGCCTGGTAGAAAACATTACCAAGCAGAAGGAGATGGAGCTGGTACTAGAACGAGCCCGTTCCCTGGATTCAATTACCGGATTATACAATAAAGATGCAGGCTTAAAAAAGGTTCGGAGCTTTTTAGAGCAGAAGCCTAAAACGCAGGTTTCCGCCATGATGATTTTAGATTTGGATGATTTCCAGAAGCTAAATGACGAGGAAGGGCGGATGTTTGGTGATGCTATTTTAGCGGAAGTAGCGGATATCTTGAAAAGCAGCGTAGGTCCAGAGGATATCCTTGTACGGCTTGGCGGCGATGAATTTATGCTGCTGATTAAAAATTGTAGTAAACAAAGGGCCAATGAGCTTGGCCCGTCGATTGCACAAAAAATTAAAGAAATCTGTTATCATCAAGAAAAAGATCTCCATGTTTCCGCAAGCATCGGAATGTGCGTTACGTCTGTTATCGACGAATATAACGGCCTTTACCGGTGTGCGGAAAGCACGCTGCAATATGTAAAAAAGCATGGCAAGGGCAAAGCGGCTTGCTATTTGGATGTTTCCAGCGAGCTAGGAACTATGCTGACACAGGTCTATACCGGAGAACATCTGCTCAATGAGGTGGTCAGCGGCAGTACGGCGGACAAAAGGAATCTTGCGGATATGGCACTGGAGTTTTTAAGTAAAGCTAAACACCTTGACGATGCAATCAGCCTCCTCTTGGCCAAGGTGGGAAAGGCTTACCGTCTGGATCGAGTATCCATGGTGGAAATTGAAAGGGATTATCACAGCTTCCACTATTCCTATCAATGGGCTAAAAACAAGCACGACCTGCAAATGGGAAATACTTATTATATTAAGCCAGGCAGAATGGAAGAGCTTTCTCAGGAATATGACGCAGATGGCCTGTGCGATTGGAAATTTCATGAGGACAGCCCTATGGCTTCCTGCTTGAGGTGTGCTATTTGGAATTCTGGAGTTTATACCGGACACCTGGTACTGGAAAGCCATGAGAAAAACTATCTGTGGACTGAGGCTCAGAGGAAGACTCTGCAGGAATTAACCCAGATCATCTCTACTTTTGTGGCAAAAGCTCATGCTGACGCTGTAAGTCTAGCTAAAACACAGTTTTTGTCTCGAATGTCACATGAGATTCGTACCCCTATGAATGCCATTGCGGGGATGACCACCATCGCAAAGACGTCGCTGGATCACCGTGAAAAGGTGTTGGACTGCTTAAATAAAATTGAACGGTCAAACCAATATCTTTTAGGCCTTATCAATGACATACTGGAGGTTTCAAGGATTGAAAGCGGCAAAATTGAAATTAGTCCAGAGTGGGTGGATATGGTAACGGTTGAGCGTCAGCTTAACGAGATGTTTGCCTCCCAAGCAAAGGCAAAAATATTACCCTTTTGTTCCAGCGCCAGTATGAGGAAAAGTATGTTTTTTATTTGGATACGCTGCGCTTCAATCAGATTTTATCAATTTGATCGGCAACGCTATCAAGTTCACCAGACCGGGAGGAACGGTGATTGGCCGGGCGCGTCTGGAAAGCTTTGAGAAGGATATAGCGTATATCAGATTTAGTATTGAGGATACTGGTATCGGGATTGCTCCCGAAGCGATAGAAGGATTTTTGATTCCTTTGAGCAAGGGAGCGCCAAGACTGCTCAAGAGTATGGCGGCACAGGTTGGGACTAACGATTTCCAGTCATTTGGTACAGCTGATGGGAGGAAAGCTGGAGGTAAAAAGTCGGCTTGGAGAGGGATCGGAGTTTTATTTTACCCTTCCGTTAAAATTCAAATACCGGACATTTGGCCAAACTGTCTGGGTGAAAAGAAAATAGAAAATGTCTCAATGGATTGGAAAGGGAAACGGTTATTGGTGGCAGAGGATAACAAACTAAATATGGAAATTGCCGTAACCCTTTTGGAAATGGAGGGCTTTCAGCTGGAAACCGTTCAGAATGGGAAAGCGGCCCTAGAGCTGTATTTAAAGAAAGAGCCATTATTATTTTGACGCAATACTGATGGATATTCAGATGCCGATAATGAACGGCTTGGAGGCTACTAAGGCGATTAGGCTTTCCCAGAAGAAAGATGCTCGCACTATACCGATAATTGCCATGACCGCTAACGCCTTTGATGAGGATGCAAGGGAATCTATTCAGTATGGGATGAACGGTCATTTAAGCAAGCCCTTCACCATGGATAGACTTTTGGAGGTGCTTTCAGAATGCCTATAGCAGGTAAATTCAAGGTCAGAAGGCTTTTATAAAGTCCGATCAAACCAATGGATCAATTGGATACAGCCGCTTTTTTCGAGCAGAAATGCGGAAAAAAGCGGCAATTTGCCTTGAATCTATTGTTGACCAATGGCTTCCTTCGTTTACTTTTTAGATTGCAAAAACGCTTTCTGTGTGATAAAATACTTCAGTAAGTATACAATTTTGGACAGTTTATACCCTTGTATAAAAAAGAATAAAAAATACTGTTTCACCGGAAAATACGGAAAAACAGTATAAAAATAACTGATATAAATTGTCTGAAATTGTATAAAATAACGGAAAATAAAGGGGGATAGAATTTATGAAGCTGATTATTCAAATACCTTGCTATAATGAAGCGGAAACTTTAGAGGTAGCGCTGAATGATCTTCCGAAGCAGATTGACGGCATTGATGAAATCGAATATTTGATCATTAATGACGGAAGCAAGGATAATACGGTAGAGGTAGCCAAAAATTGGGGTGTCCACTATGTGGTGAATTTTAAATGCAATAAAGGCCTTGCCAAGGGGTTTATGGCAGGCTTAGACGCTTGTCTGCGGCAAGGAGCTGATATCATCGTCAATACTGACGCCGATAATCAGTATTGCGGCGCGGATATTGAAAAGCTGGTTCGTCCGATTCTGGATGGAAAAGCGGATATCGTGATTGGAGAACGGCCTATCGACGATACGGAACACTTTTCTCCTTTAAAGAAAAAATTGCAGCATATTGGCAGTTGGACAGTTCGCGTGGCTTCTAAGACAGATGTGCCGGATGCACCAGTGGATTTCGGGCTTATAGCCGCCAGGCAGCCTTAAAAATGAATGTTGTCAATGAGTATACGTATACTTTGGAAACGATCGTACAGGCGGGCCGGAATAAAATGGCAATTACCTCGGTGCCGATCCGTACAAATCCCGAGCTAAGAAAGTCTCGGCTTTTCAATAGTATGTTCGGTTATATTAAAAAATCTATGCTGACTATTATAAGAGCCTTTATGATGTACAAGCCATTGAGATTTTTCACGATTATCGGCAGTGTTATCTTTTTAATCGGCTTGATTTTGGGAATCCGCTTTCTGGTATTTGTTTTTATGGGAGAGAGCGGAGGGCATATCCAGTCGTTAATTTTAGCCAGCACGTTATTGCTTTTAGGCTTCCAGACCTTTATTTCCGGGCTGCAGGCAGATCTGATTGCTTCCAACCGGAAACTTTTAGAGGATATTCAGGAAAGAGTACGGAGATTAGATTACGACCACGATAAAAACAAAAAAACCGACGAATGATAAAGGAATTTCAGTAAAGCCTTGCGGCTTTTCTTGAGAATCGGGCGGTATCTTTTGGGCGGAGTGTTTTTATTGCATGTTAAATTTTACAGCTCTCATAAAGAGATGCGTTGAACCTGAGAGGGCAAGAATGAAAGCGAGAAAACCGCCGGGAGGACTTGAGATTCTGACGTCATATTTTTCTCCCAGAGGTTTTCGCTTTTTTCTGCCCATTTTTATTTGTCTACGCGATCTGACTCTGGCGGCAGATTGTTAGGGTTTGTATGAACAGATAGGCTGAACTTAAGCCATCTCTTTCTAAGATGGTTAAAAAGGAAAGATATAAGGAGAAATTTATGTTTCAAGAGCTAAAAAATAAAAAGGTTTTATTTATTACTACTAAAAATTTAGACTATTTGAGAAATACCCAGGAGCTTCGG
>ENA-OQIR01000905-OQIR01000905.1-human-gut-metagenome-genome-assembly--contig:-NODE-905-length-11465-cov-3.657788_pt1 | contig 11465 bp, 16 predicted proteins | sample MGYA00242580_ERZ504745 | MGnify/ENA primary metagenome ERZ504745 (study PRJEB26092, sample SAMD00036214) | human gut metagenome | host: Homo sapiens | study: EMG produced TPA metagenomics assembly of... | reverse complement strand
CTCGACGGACTCGCCGTTGCGCACGATGGCGACAACCTTGGCGCCCTCGATAACGTCGTTGTCGTAGCCGTCAAAGTCGGTCGCAGCGACCTTGTCGGAAAGCTCGACCCACACGTCGTTGAAGCTGCCCCAGGCATCGCCCTTGGCGTTGGCGCGGGCGCGGGCCTTCTGGTCCTCCATGCAAGCGGTGAAGCCGTCCATGTCGACGTCATGGCCAGCGGCGCCCGCGATCTCAACGGTCAGGTCGATGGGGAAACCAAAGGTATCGTGCAGCTTAAAGGCGACCTCGCCCGGAAGCACGGCGCCCTCGGCAAGAGCAGCCAGGGCCTCGTCCAGGTAGACGCGGCCGTTGTCGAGCGTCGTGGAGAAGCGCTCCTCCTCAGAGGCGACGATACCCTTGACGAGTGCGACGTTCTTGAGCAGCTCGGGATAGGCCTCGCCCATCTGAGCGTTGACCTCGTCGATGAACTTGGTCAGGAAGGCGCCCTCGATGCCCAGCAGGCGACCGTGGAACACGCGCGGCGGAGCAGGCGGCGAAGGACGTACTCGCGGCCCTCGTTACCGGGCAGGATGCCGTCCGAGATCATAAAGTCGACGGCACGGGAGTGATCGGCGATGATGCGCAGCGAGCGGCTGGCGCCGGAGTAATCGTCGGCGTCATAGGTCTTGCCGCTGATCTTCTCACCGAGCTTGATGAGGTGCTGCATCAGATCGCGTCGTAGTTGGCGGTCTTGTGCTGCATGATGGCGGCCATGCGCTCCAGACCCATGCCCGTATCGAGGTTGCGGTGCGGCAGCTCCGGCATGGAGCCGTCTCCTGGCGGTCGTACTGGGTAAACACGAGGTTCCAGAACTCAAGGAAGCGGTCACAGTCGCAGCCGGGCTTGCAGTCGGGGCTACCGCAGCCGACCTCCTCGCCCATGTCAAAGTAGATCTCGGAGCACGGACCGCAGGGACCGGTGGGGCCAGCGGCCCAGAAGTTGTCGTCCTCGCCAAGGCGCGAGATGTGATCCTCGGCAACGCCCAGGGAGCGCCACACGTCGTGGGTCTCGTCGTCCTCGGTAAAGACGGTGAAGTACAGGCGGTCGAGCGGCAGCTTGAACTCCTTGGTGATAAGCTCGAAGGCCCAAGCGCAAGCCTGCTGCTTGGAGACGCCACCAAAGGAGAAGTCGCCGAGCATCTCAAAGAACGAGAGGTGACGGCCGTCCTCGCCGATGCAGTCGATGTCGTTGGTGCGGACACACTTCTGGCAGGAGATCGCGCCGATCTCCTTCATGGCCTTCTTGCCCTGGTAGTACTCCTTAAACTGGTTCATGCCGGCGTTGGCAAGCAGCAGCGAGGGGTCGTCGGGAACAAGGGACGAAGAAGGATAGAGCTTAAGACCGCGCTCCTCAAAGAAGTTGAGGAACTTGGAGCGGATCTCGGCCGTAGTCATTGACGGGTAGTCAGCACTCATAGAGGGAATCTCCTCGGTTTCACATCGAAACAGTTCAAACGTAACGATATTACCATCCCGCCGCGCAAGTGCAAAAAAGAGGGCCGACATAAAGCCGACCCTACAGCGAAAGTGCACGTTATTTAGGAGTATGCGATGCTTTGAAAAAGGCTACTGCATAATTACATATAAGATTCACCCGGAAGGAGCGATCGATGAAAAGCAAACGATTTGTCCTGAATGCACTTCTGGTTGTAGCACTTTTTAGCGCTTTTGGCTTTCTCCTGCTGGTACGCAAACCAACCAGCATTTGGCTACGTATTGTATGCAGTAATGTCCGGCGATAAAGCTATTACACTCTACGCGCAATTGACGTTCTCTTTTTCTATGTAGCCGGCCCCTTATCAATCGCTTTGCTCGCGTTTCTTGTCATTTACAACTTCAAGAACGCTAGCGGTGCCTATTTGGAATCCGAATCGTCCATGGAGCCGTCGATGCCGGTTTTGGTATCGTCGTCCGAGTTGGAGTCATCGTCCTTGGCGAAGGGATTCTTGAAAAAGCTCGTCGCATCGGGCTGCAGGCCCGAGAGCTTGATCCAGGGATTCTCGAGCTCGGGCTTGGGCATCGCCTGGGCTCGGGCGCGGTCTCGTTGCGATGAGCTCGGACTCGTAAATGAACGTATCGTCTCCAAGCGCGTCGTAGGCGGCGACCGGGTTGCCCTCGGCATCGCGATATGGCGTGCCCTTAAATACAGCGCCGTCGTATGCCACGAGCTGGCGACCGGTCTCGTTCTCAAAGTAGTAGACGAAAATGCCCTTGAGGGCCGCGCACAGCGGAATGGCGATGACCATGCCGATGGGACCATAAGTGCCGAACCAATAACGAGGGCCGTCAGGCTCATGATGGGATGCACCTGCACCGAACTCTGCATGACCTTGGGGGAAATGACGTTATCGGTGACGTTTTGAGCCACCATGGTCACAACGAGCGTCCACAACGCCAGCATGGGCTGAACATAAAGCCGAGCACCGTGGCGATCGCCGCGCTTACCCAGGGACCGACAACCGGGACCAAGTGCATGATGCCGGTAAAGATGGCCATGAGTGCCGCGTAGGGATGGCCAATGAGCGTAAAGCCGATAAAGGCGAGGATGCCACCGCAGATGGACGTCACGACCATGCCGCGCATATAACCGCCGACCGAGCGCGAAAGAATCGCGACCATAAAGCGGTACGAGGTCTCTTTTTCCTGTCCGATGATGGTACAGACCTCGTGGTGCATACGGGGATAATCGCAGGCAAGCCAGTAGGCAAGCACCAAACCCAGGAAGATTACGAACAGCTGCGAGGCCGTGTTGGTGATCAGCGGGAACACGCCGCGACCGAGCTCAGCGGCGATTTGCGATACGTACTTGGACGCCACAGTAACCAGCGAGGACAGATTATCGTCCAGGTACTCCTTGAGCGGCGTGTTGTTGAGCGTCTTAGCGTGCGAAATCATCTCGTTGAGATCACCGCCCGCAACGCGAAGCTGCTCAGGCAGACGGCTCAGGACTTCCATAATCTGACCGAGCAAAATAGGCGACAGGATGCAGACGACGCCGACGAGCACTGCCACAACCACGATCAGCGCGATGAGCGAACCGATGCCACGACCGACGCCGTGATGCTCGAGCCAGTTAGTGATCGGCGACATCACAAAAGCGATGATGGAACCGACAGCGAGAAACTCGATAACAGGCGCCAGGATACCCATAAGGTTAAAGATGACGCTGCGATGACAATGCAGCCAACGACAGCCCAAATGCGAAGCGTCAGAATACGAGTATCACGCAGCGTGCGGTCGGTTTGTTGGGGGTGCTCAATCATGAACGAACCATCACTCCGTCGGGGTCGATCTTGTCCTGTATCTTCTTAAGGGTACGGCGCAGCAGGCGCGAAACCTGCACCTGCGAGATACCCAGCTTCTTGGCGATCTCGATCTGGGTCATGCCCTTCACAAAGCGCAGCTCGATAACCTCACGCTCACGCGGCGAGAAATCGCGGATGGCTTCCTCGATCACCAGGCGGTCATCGGTAAAATCGAGCTCGTTGTCGTCATCGGCATAGCGGTCGAGAATCGAGGGGGCATCATCGGAATCGGACGCGCCAGGAGCCTCGATGGGCACCGAGGTATAGGCCGAAGACGATTCCATGGCCTCCAGCACCTCGTCGACGGTCACACCCAGGTACTCAGCGATTTCTTCAACCTTAGGCGAGCGCTGCAACTCATTGGTGAGCTTGTCGGTGGCCTGGTTGACCTTGGCAGAAAGCTCCTGCAAACGGCGCGGCACGCGCACGCTCCAGCCTTATCACGGAAGTGACGCTTAATCTCGCCCAGGATGGTAGGCGTGGCAAACGTCGTGAACTCGAGTCCGCGCTCGGGGTCAAAGCGGTCGATAGCTTTGAGCAAACCCAGATAGCCGACCTGCATGAGGTCGTCGAGCGGCTCGCCGCGGTTCTTAAATTTGTTGGCAAGAAACCTTACCAGGTTCATATGGGACATGACGAGCTGCTCACGTGCGTCCGGATCACCGGTCTCTTTGTAGCGACGAAACAGCTCGCGGGTTTTCTCCTTGTCCCAAGCGGTCTTACCGCTCCGGGAACGTTCGGTCATATTAGATATCCGCCTTGAGGTCGAGGGAAAGCGTCAGGGGCGCCGCAGTCTTTTCGTAGGAATCGCACACGCTTGCCAGAATGAGCTCGGCATACACGGCAGCCTGATCATCCTCATCGACAGTCGCCTGGTCACCAAAGGTAAAGGTCATGCCCACGTGCGATTCGTCGACGTCGAATTTGATCGAAATGTCGTCAGAATCAACGGCCGTGCAGCCAAAGATGAAGGCCTCCTCGGCAGCCATACGGATATCCTCGATGCGATCGACGGACATAGAGCACAGCGCACCGACATTTGCCGCCGTCATGCGCACAAGGCGCGCCAGACGCGGATCCCCGGCAACAGTCAGCGTGATGGGGCAAGTTGCTTCGCTACTCATCGCAGGACTCCTCGGAGGTCTCGGCGGGCGTATAGGTGTAATACTGAGCAGGCTTGGCTGCGGGCTTCTGAGCCGCAACCGCACCATCGGCGGCCTCGTCCTCAGCCTCACCAATCAGAACGCGCTCGATAGGCTGCTCGGCCTCGGTGGCGGCAGCGGCGAGCTTGCGATCGGCGTCGGCTGCAGGAGCCTTCACCTTATTGAAAAGCTTCTGCACGGCGCCAGCAGCAGAATCAGTCACGCTCGACACAGCGTTGCTTGCCTCGGCCATGGTGCCCGTGACCTCAGAGATGTCGCGAACGACCGCCTCAACCTCAACGAGGTTGGACGTCAGGGCGTCAACGGCAGTCTTGCTCGACTTAAGCAGCGGCTCCATCTGGGCAAGTGCGGGCGTAAGCTCGTCAACGGCACCATCGAGCTTTGCCACCACAGGCTGAGCCTCGGCGATGGTGTTGTTAAGGTCGCTCACGGTCTTATCGAGCGAATCAACGACGGTGCGGGTCTTTCGCAGTGTGAGCGCGAGCTCGATAACAGCCCACACACCGGCAACGGCGAGCAGCAGCAGGGCGATTTGAATGGGACTCATACAAGCCTCCCGAAGGAATCGAAATACAGACGCTGTTCATGGTACCCCAAAGAAGGGGAAAGATACCCAAAGGGGATGTGCGAGGTGCCAATGACCTACTTGGCGCATTGCCGCTACGGTCGCGCTCGCTTTGCTCTACGCGCCACTCTTCCCAGCCGCGGCCGGCAGGCTGCCAAAACGCACCGCGCTCCAACCCCTCGGGCAAATAACGCTGATCGACCCAGCCTTCGGGATAATCATGCGGATACTTATACACACCGTATTCGTCGCTGCCCGGGCGATGACGATCGCGCAGATAACTCGGCACCTCGCGGAGCCCACTTGAATGGATATCGGCCAACGCCGCATCGATCGAAGCCTCGCACGCGTTGGATTTAGGCGCCAAGCACACATAGAGAGCAGCCTGAGCCAGATTAATACGGCACTCGGGATAGCCAATGACCTCGGCAGACTTAAACGCGGCATGCGCCACCAAAAGCGCTGTGGGTCGGCGTTGCCAACATCCTCAGAAGCCTGAATCATAATACGACGAGCGATAAACTTAGGATCCTCCCCCGCGTCAATCATGCGCGCGAGCCAATAAATCGTGGCATCGGGGTCGCTACCGCGCATAGACTTAATAAACGCACTGATGATGTCGTAGTGCATGTCACCGTTTTTGTCGTACGAAAAGCCACGGCGCGGATTGGCAATCTTCACGTCGTCAACAGTGATGGGATAGCGCTCCCCCGCCGCCGGCGCGGGCGTTCCCTCGGTATCGGGGCGCGTGACGGCAATCTCGCTCGCAAGCTCAAGCGTCGTGAGCGCCGATCGAGCGTCACCCGCTGCCAGTGTGCAAATGGTCTTAACCGTATCCTCATCGGCCGAGAACTTACCGTTCAAACCCTGCGGCGCCTCGAGCGCACGCTCAATAAGCGTGGCGATATCCTCGTCTTTAAGATGCTCAAGTTCCACCACGCGACCGCGCGAGAGCAATGCCGAGTTGACCTCGAAGTACGGATTCTCCGTCGTGGCGCCAATCATAATGACGGTACGGTTCTCAACTGCATGCAGCAGGGCATCCTGCTGCGACTTGGAAAAGCGATGAATCTCATCGATAAAAAGAATGGTGCGGCGGTCGTACGTATTCAGGCGCGTCTTAGCCTCGTCGATCACGCGACGAAGATCCTTTACGGTGCCCGTCACAGCGCTGACCTCGACAAACTCGCTCTTAGTATGGTTGGCGATAATATGTGCCAGCGTCGTCTTGCCCGTACCGGCCGGCCCATACAAAATCACACTCGACAGCACGTCGTGCTCAATCGCGGCACGCAACCACGAACCCTTACCGACGGCCTTTTGCTGGCCCACATACTCGTCGAGCGAATTGGGCCGCATGCGCACCGCAAGCGGCGCATTCTGAAAGGAACGCTCGCGCGTCGAAGCAGAAAAAAGGTCGTCCATAGCCATCCCGTGCGTCAATCAAAAACGTTTTCCACCAACAGTATACCGAATAAATACGAACTACCGTTCGTTAATATAGGTACGGTGCGGAAACTTCAATCCCGGGAACAGCTTGCTCGTAAGCTCGCAGAAATAGCCGTCCGTCATGCTCGCGATGTAATCCACCACCGCTTGATCCTTGTCGTCCTGCCAGGCATAGGTGCGATCGTAGTAGAAAAGCTGCCGCTCAATGCGAGAAATGTGGTGCTTAAAGATATACGAAGACTCGTCGCCTTCGTTTATATCCTGCAGGCAACGGTCGTAGAGCTTTTCGAAGGCCTCGCGCAGCTCCGCTTCGGAGTCGCCTTCAATGCCGCCCTTGCTATAGATCTTCTCGTAGTTCTCGCGCTTGGCTCGGCGGATCTCCTCAAACAGGTCCTCGCTCATCTCGATGCGTGGCTTACCATAGCTGTGCTCGACGATATCGATGGAGGCATGCGTAAGGATCCAGCTGTTGTATGCCCCGCCCAGGTCATCGTCAAAGGCGTCGGGTGACAGCAGACCCGCCGAAATGGCGTCTTGGCGATCGCGCCCCACGTAGGCAAGGATATCCGAGATGCGAACCACGCAGCCTCGAGCGTCATGGGGCGCAGGTGCTCAATTGCGCTGTAACCTGTGGCAATGCAATCCTCAACCGTAAGGTCGAACTGGTCAAAGGAGCTCATGTCCGAAAGCTCAAACACACGCTGTTCGTACTCACCGTTGTGGCATAGCACGCCGTCGAGCGTCTGGAGCGACACGTTGCGGCCGTACAGCGCGTCGAGCACGCGGACCGACTGCACGTTATGGAAAAAATAACGACCCGTGCGCTCGTGATAGATATCGTTGAGGAATCGCTCACCGGCATGGCCAAAGGGCGTGTGGCCCAAGTCGTGGCCTAAGCAATCGCCTCGATCAGATCGCAGTTGAGCCCCAGGCACGTCCGATATCGCGCGCGATGCGCGAAACAAGCTGCACGTGCAGGCCGCGACGCGACAGGTCGTCGTTGCTGCGAAAACTAAAGACCTGCGTTTTGCCTGCATAACGGGTGTATGCGGGCAGATGCAAAATCTTTTCGGTATCGCGCATAAATGCCGGACGCATGAGCGTGCCCACATCTGCGGCTCGATCGAAGCGTCGAATGACCTGGTCGTCACCACATTGATAGGGATTAACGACACCTGAGCCGCGGTCGGCGGCGATACGCCCGACCAACTCGGGCGACAACGCCGCGGGAATGCGATCCATACGCGCCTTAATGGCGGCTGTCTGTTGATTGGTTGCCATGGCATGCTCCTTAAAAAGGGCGCGCAAACGGTTACAGTGTACTACCCACAACCTCGATTATGGCAAATATCGGCACCAAAAACGGCAGCAATGGCAGGGAGCGCGATTTTGCGATGAGACAGGCGGCGGCAAGGGCCAGGAGCGCAGCCGCAAACGCGACGATACCACCCAAGGGATCGAAGGTACAAAGGGCAAAGAGTGCCTTGGCGTCCCCCATACCAATGCCGGGAGCGTGGCGAACACGACGCCAGAGCGACTCAGTAAGCATAAGGCAAGGTAGGCGATGGCAGCAAGACCGGCATGGTCAAGCGCCGTGTTAACGCCCTTGTCGAGCCAAACGCCTGCAAACGCCGCCACCGCACACGCGCCGGCAAGCTGATTGGGAAACCGTCGCTCACGGGCATCAATCGCCGCGCCGGCAAAGATGCAAATCCAAAACGGAATATAGACCATCTAACACCTCCTTGGGCAGCAGCTCAAACGCAAAAACCACCACAAAGGTGCCTGTCCCCTTTGTGGTGGTTTTGATCGTGGTTATTTGGCGCCTTGCATGACCTCGTCAAGGGTAACGCTCACGGCGTGCTGCGTCGGCACCCAGTCGACCTTCAAGAACAGTGCTGCCACCGTAATGGGGATATAGCTGAACATAAAGATCGGGAAGGTAAACAGGTTGGTCACCAGACGCCACTTTTGCGCGCAGTGAATGTGCTTGTGCTCAAAGATGGTCGTGAGCAGCGCCAGGATAAAGAACGTCTGATACATCATGGCGAAGGTCATAATGAGAGAAGCGGCACACGCCTGCATCTCAACCTCGGTGGCCAGGAAGCCGTGCGAAAGACCGCCCACAATCAGGAACGTGGCATTGGCGAGCATCGAGATCAGAGATAGCAACATACCCGGGGCGATCGTCATAAACATGTCGTAGGCGGCAAAGCGATGGTAGCGAAAGGTCGATTTGACAGGTGCTTACCATACGTAAAGAACACCTGGTAGAAGCCCTTGGTCCAGCGCATACGCTGCTTCCAGGAAGCCTTAAACGTCACGGGCTGTTCGTCAAAGAACTCCGCCGGTGCATAGCCAATGCGAATGCCGTGAATGGCGCAGAACGTGGTGAACTGAATATCCTCGGTCAGCGTATGGAACTGCCAACCGTGCATGCCCTCGATCACGCTCGCCGAGATAAGGTAACCCGAACCCGAGACAGCGCAGGACGTCTTGCAGATATTACGCGCGTTGTTGAGAAAGCGCGCCTCTCGCAGATACCACGTAGCATTAGCCGCCGAGATCCACGAGCTGCCGAAGTTCTTGGAGTTGCGATAGCTCGTGACCACATGGAAGCCCTGATCAAAGGCATCGTTCATCTTGGAGACGTAATCGCGGGCGATGACGTTATCGGCATCGAAGATAAAGTAGCCTTCAAACGTATCGGGATACTCGTTAAGGATGCGGTCGAAGCCAAAGTCCATGACCCAGCTCTTGCCCTTGCGGGCAAGGTCATTGCGCTCATAAACGACAGCGCCCGCCTCGCGCGCGAGCTGCGCCGTGTTGTCGGTGCAGGCGTCGGCGACCACAAAGACCTCGATAAGCTCGGACGGATAATCCTGATCCTTGATGGAGCGAACGAGGTTGGCGATTACGGCCTCCTCATTATGCGCCGCGATAAAGAAGGCATAACGATGGAGTTTTTTGGCCTTGGGAGCGCGACCTCGCCACGAAGAGCGCCAATGACAAAGAAGACCACCTGGTACAGGAAGCAGACCGTGAGCAGCGTGACGACAATCTGGTTGAAGATCACGATGGGTGTGTTGGTTTGTAAAAAGGCGAGCATGCAGGCTCCCAGCAACGCATTACGTAAACAACCGTATATCTTACCGCAGGCTTACCGAGTTCAAGAAACCACCTAATACTGGCTAGGCTTCGAGTAGGCCGAGCTGCGGGACGATTTCGTCACCGGCGGCAGTGCGGCCGAGCGAACGCGAGGCCAGGTCATCCAGAACCGCGGCAAGGTCCCACGGCAGCTCGTCACGACACTCAATGCGCTCCCCCGTCACGGGATGGTCGAACGCCACGTGCCAAGAATGCAGGAACTGCCTGGTCAGGCCCTGATCGGCGCGTGCATCGCACTTACCGTAGAGTGGATCGCCCACGCAGGCGTGGTTGATATGGCGCATATGCACACGAATCTGATGCGTGCGGCCGGTAAACAGATGGCACTCGACGAGCGTGTAGCCGTCGTCAAAGCGCGTGGAATCAAAGCGCTCGAGCACCTTGAAAGTCGTGATGGCCTGGCGCGCAAAGGGTCATCGGAAACCGCCATCTTGACGCGGTCGCGCGTCGATCGGGCAATACCGGTGTTGATAGTGCCCTCGTCCATGGCGATGTGACCGTGAACGAGCGTGATATAGCGACGGTCGAGCGTGCGCGTGCGGATAAGATTTTGAAGCGCGCGCTGGGTGTCGTCGTCCTTTGCCGCGAGTATAAGGCCCGAGGTATCGCGATCCAGGCGATGCACGATGCCGGGGCGGTCCTCACCCTGCACGGTACCAAGATGATCGATGCCGCAGTGGTAGACCAAGGCGTTCGCCAGCGTACCGCTCTCGTGGCCATGGGCGGGATGGCACACCAGGCCGCGCTGCTTGGAGAGCACAATGAGGTAGTCGTCCTCGTAGCGGATATCGAGAGGAATGGCCTCGGGAATCACATCGGTGGGATCATGCTGCTCGGGCAGGTCGACCGAGATGCGGTCACCGGAGCGCACAGCATATTTTTTTGACAGGCAGGTCTCGCCGTTGACGGCAACGGCACCGCCCTCGATCAAGTGCGCGCAGGCAGAGCGCGTGGGACAGCCATCGTTGGCGCCCAAAAAGGCATCGAGACGCTGGCCAACGGAATCGTCGGCAACGAGAATATGGATGTCGGCCATTAGCGCTCGTTCCTTTCGCGAATCTTGCGGGCACGCTCCCCACGCTGATTGGCTTTGCGTTTGGCGCGGGCCTCGTCACGGGCGTTGAGTTCGGCAGTCGCATCGACCTCACGAGCGGCGGGCTCAAGAACATGTAACCGATGAACGCCAGCACGACGCGACCGTAATGCCAATATCGGCCACGTTAAAGACGGGAAAGTCGATAAACGTGGTGGCTATAAAATCGGTCACGAAGCCAAAGACAAGGCGATCGATCGCGTTGCCAATAGCACCGCCCGCAACCATAGCCATGCCCACAACCTCAAGACGAGCGAGCCGAGGCGCACGGAGCAAGTACAAGGCAATGGCGACAATGACCGCAAGCGCCAGCACGGCAAACGCTATGCCATGCCCCTCGCCCATGCTGAAGGCGGCTCCGATATTGCGGACAAACAGAAAATCGATCACGCCGGGGATAACGGTCACATGCAGGGCATCGCCAACGGCACGAACCGCAAGCTTGGTCAGCTGGTCAACAAGCAGCACAACGAGCGCTACCCCACCAGCAACACCCAACCGCCAACGCAAAGGCGGCGTCATATCCGCACCACGACCCAAAGAAATCCCCTACCCTCAAGAATAATCGAATTCCGTTTAACGCAGTAGATAATCATACATTGACGCAAGCAAGAAGCGACAAATCTCCCAAGAACGGAAACACCGCAGGTAGAGCATAAATGAGCGAGCAGGTCGCATTTGAG
>ENA-OQIR01000904-OQIR01000904.1-human-gut-metagenome-genome-assembly--contig:-NODE-904-length-11481-cov-1.397657_pt1 | contig 11481 bp, 10 predicted proteins | sample MGYA00242580_ERZ504745 | MGnify/ENA primary metagenome ERZ504745 (study PRJEB26092, sample SAMD00036214) | human gut metagenome | host: Homo sapiens | study: EMG produced TPA metagenomics assembly of... | reverse complement strand
TTAAAAGATTGATATTATGTAGTATCTGAAAGTTGGATTCCACAAATGTATATATATCAACGGAGATAAGTCTAAAAGGTGAACAGTCAGATAAACAGCATACCGATTGCATAATGGTTACTCCTTTTTCTTGGGGGTGTATTTATCTCTGTATGGGGTGTAAACTGTCTGAAAACGGGAGTAAAAGGTAAAAAGTAGGGGTGTAGGAAGTTTTTTATGATAAAGAATTGTTTTAGCTATTGTTCAGTATATCAGGGATTTATAAAACGATGTGATAATTCTAATAAGGGGTGTAAACCCTCTACACCCCGATGAATAATCATTTTGGAGCTAAGACTTCCATAAAAAATATCCTTTTGCCGTCAGAATTCATCCTCTGTATTTCATGGATTTCCATATAGTCATATAAATCCGTAGCCTTGGCAGTTTTTCCTGCCAGTCCGAGTCTGTCATATATTCCCCGGAGTTTGACTTTAACTTCAGCCTTTGAGTAAATGGAACCAATCCTGAATTCTTTCATGCATTCCTCCTTTATCCTATTAAGCGCAAGAAGGAAGTCACATTTCTTGATTGCATCATCTTCCCTAAAATCAAGACTATATAAAACATCGAAGCCCAAGGTTTCATACCAATAGTGATATTCTAAATCTATAAACGGATTCTGTAATAAAAACATGAGTATTGCGGATAATTTTTTCTGAAGTATGAATATCCTTTAAGCCTGTCTTTGTGGTGTGCATTATAAAATCCCCTTTCAAAATCACTGATATCCTTAGGACGATTATTGATGTTTAAGTGCAGCCTTTATACTTGTTAGTAACTGGGCATGAGTTATTGTAGTAATAATTCCTTTGAAACCACCTGTTCCATCTTGACACCATGACCAGATAATTAATAGAAAGAGAAACTTTTTCCGTTATCATATATAAGATCAACATAGTCTGCTGTAAATTTCTTGTCGGCTGCTTTATCACGGTATAATTCAATAAGGAGATCTTTACATTCATCAGTGGATTTGTTGTATTGTTTCGATTATCCAATTTAGATTTTTCCTCCATCATGTTCTGCAGTTGTCTGAATTCCTCCTCAGAAACAGTTTACCGGATTTATCTTGTAATATATTGTCGCATCATTTTTAAATGGATTAGCGTCCAGTCTTTGCCTTCCAAGAATCTGTGGAATATCAATTATAATGTCCAGCATCTGCCATTCTTTTCCAGCATTTATAAATATATATGTACTGGCATTTTTAGAATAAAAATCCACTCCCTCGAAAGATGCCTTTGTACAGAATGTAAAAAGTCTTGTTGACCGGATTATGTCTGTCCGTACAAATATCTCCGATTGAAAACCCTTTCGGAACATTTGAGCTTTTGCTTTCAGAACACAATATACAGACTTCATCAGGTTTAAGATTGTTTTCCATGATAATGTTCCTTATAGACCTGACCTCATTGATAAAGATACATGCCTCTCTTGAATATACAATGTTCCCATCAATAATCTTTCTTTCAAAATGACCGGTCTGTCTATACTTCTCAATAATATTCCTGCAAAGAGATTCTGCACTTTCACCCTTCTTCATCATTCTTTCCTTCAGTATAGGTTCCCTGATTACACCAGGATCCCATGATAATATGTATTGATGAATCCCTTTAAGTTGTGGAATATAATCAAGAAATATTTCCGGTATAGGTGTGGCAGACAGATAGCATATTCTATTAACCTCACTGTTAAGATATGCAAGGAAATTCATGCCGGTACTACCTTTGAACTCAGCATCTCCCAACAGACATTGAAATTCATCCACGACAAATATAACCTGTCAGTTAGTCCTGATGACTTGATAACAGAAATGACCTTCTGTGAAGAATCAAGTGTAACGAAAATCTTTGCAGGTTTTGTCCGTGTAAAAGGTGTATTATAACAATGTGAATCCAGATACATTTTCAATTCCCCCATCATATGTGATATCTCCTTCTGTCTGTTATAGCATAAGGGAACATGAAATAAGAAACTCTCCTGATATTGCCTGCTTTTGACTTTCAGAACAGGCAGACGTGGAGAAATGATTACTACATCCAGATTTGAATCAAGAAACATGGATGTTCCCCCACAACCTGTAATTGTTTTATTAAGAATGAACTTATCATTTAGAGGCAAGATATTGTTCAAAAGATTTGGATAATCACTCATATACCTACATCCATTAGGCATATCTATATGTTTAATCACTAGTGGGCACTTTAAATTAAACATCGTTCTTTGAAATCTTTGATAATCGCATAGTTAAATATCTTTTTGGAGCGTGACGATTTGAATTGAAAAGTTGTTTTAGCTTTGTCCAAAAGCTAAAAACAATGAACCAAGGCAAATATATCTTCGCTCAACTTACAGATTTTCTTCCCCGTCGTGTCCTTGACCGTTTGGTAGAGAAGTATTCCGGGAATAAGAAAATCAGAACATTCACCTGTTGGAATCAGATGCTGTGCATGATTTTCGGACAACTGACCGCCCGAGATAGTATGCGTGAGCTTATGCTCAGCCTTGAGGCACACAAGAGCAAGTACTATCACTTGGGATTCGGTGCAACAGTTAGCCGTACCAATCTGGGGAAAGCAAACCGGAATAGAGATTATCGTATCTACGAAGAATTTGCTTATACCCTGATTGCGGAAGCCCGTAATAGCTACAACAAAAATGACTTCGAGGTGAAAGTTGACGGTAATGTTTATGCCTTTGATTCCTCCACCATAGACCTTTGTCTGAATGTTTTTTGGTGGGCGGAATTTAGGAAACACAAAGGAGGCATCAAACTTCATACCTTGTATGATGTAAAGACTTCCATACCGACAATCGTACTGGTAACCAATGCTAAAGTACATGACGTAAACATGCTGGATGAGTTGAGTTATGAAAAGGGAAGTTTCTATATCATGGATAAAGGATATGTTGACTTCACCCGTTTGCATAAGCTTCACACCTGTGGTGCTTACTTCGTTACACGTGCAAAGGATAATATGAGATTCCGTAGAATGTATTCCCGTGAAGTCGATAAAACAACCGGAATAAAATGTGACCAGATTGGAATACTTGAAACGTATAAATCGCTCAAAGCATATCCGGCCAAACTTCGGCGGGTTAAATACTACGATGAAGAACTGGGCAGAGAATTTGTGTTCATCACCAACAACATGGAACTCTCAGCAGAGGAAGTAGCCTTGCTATACAAGAACCGTTGGCAGGTGGAACTATTTTTCAAATGGATAAAGCAACACCTGAAAGTAAAATCTTTTTGGGGAACCACGATGAATGCAGTCAAGACACAAGTCTACTGTGCCATCATAACATACTGTCTGGTTGCCATTGTCGCTTACAAATTGAAAGTTAACCGTCCAATCTACGAAATCCTACAAATTTTGAGTTTTTCTCTACTGGATAAAACGCCTGTAAGAGAGATACTTACCAATTGCGATTACAAAAATGTCAAAGAACTAAATTATAAACAATTGAAAATCAGCTGGGACTAAGTGCCCAGCAGTGATCTTGAATATCTTTGATTGAAGGAATATAATGGTAAGGTATAGCATTATTATTAACCCATATATCCGGATCATAGCTTAGATAATTATGCCTTGCAATATCCTTACAGCTGAGATCCTTACTGGCAACATCAAACTTATTCAATAACTGTTCATACAAGTCCCTGTGAAATTGTGGGTCCTTGTTATCATGTAATACAATGGCTTTCAGTCCATGTCCGCTTGGCGTTGTAAATACACACTTTACACATGAGGTTTTTATCAGCCTGTTGCGAAGATGTACTAAATCATCATAGTTGTCTATATGGTCAAAGTCTAACGCTGTAATACATGAATACCCTGTTAGTCCATTACTGCTGATTTCAGAAAATGTACCGTTATATGCAACAGCAGGGAGAAATCTGTATTTTAAGTCCTGCAGATCTATTGGATTGGTACTTCTAAAAAATCAATAATCTGTTTAATGTGTAATCTCCGTATTTATTGTCATGTAGAATAAGATTACCATTCCTGATAGTACATATAATTTCATCAAGGCTTTTTGTTTTCAATCCATACTTAGTATGATTGATTCTTTTTAAATATGTTATCTTCATTATTATTATGTTTTTTCAGTTATAAAGATTTAGGGCTTTTTGAGAGGGAGTGTTTTTACATATTTGTATTGTCATTTTGATGAGTCATTCGAAGTTTTTGATTTTCCAGTAATACAGGACACTGGAGGAATACAGGATAATGGGACATAAAAAGAAGAAAATCCAACTCTGGCTTCCTCCCTTCAATCTGATAAAGCAAAGGAGTCATCAATGAAACTTTTATCTATACTTGACGTAGAGGTCGGAAAACGAAAGTAGGTAGGAAAACTACTTCGTTTTTCTCCTACTTGATTATAACTTATACGCTATTGCGAAAGGTTGTACTTATTTTTCTCCTCTCGTCTTTTATGGATAGCATGACACGGACCCGGTATAGTGCTGGCACGTGCTGGTTCATAGGTCTTCTGGTCCTTGTTATCTCTGATAATCGCCTTAAGGTACGTTTGTTAGTATTGGGTCTTCAGTCCAGGTGGAAACCATGTTAAGGGCTTTGGCTTCGAATGCATTGCCGCTTAATGAAACAAATGTGTCTGTGTTTCCATTTCCATTGCTGAAATCCAGTTTGCCACTAATCCATCTTTCTCATTCTGTCAGCAATAAGCCATTTTGGTTTGGATATTTCGTCTGCATTCAATGCCTTGTCCCAGATGCGAGCATAGGTGATGCTTCCGTTAAGCCAGCGTTTCCCGCCGGACTGCCCTATGTCGAAATTTTCCGTCAGATCAATTCCTTTCAGGTCGTCTAGTTTTCCTGCCTTGTATCCGAATTCTTCTTTTACACCGTTTATATATAAAGCAATCCTTTCGTCTCCAGTCTTACTGCCATCCAATACTACAGCCACGTTATACCATTTATTCTTTTCAATCTTATTTGTACTTTCGTATCGTATGCCACCTTTATCGTCTGCCGCTAGTTGCAAATAACGGTCGTCTTGGTTAGAGCCACCCTTGCGTACATCTACTCGCAGTAGGAATATCTTTTCTATTCCCATAACCGTGTTGATGCGTGCATCGCTGCTTCCGTTGAGGTCATCAATCTTTATGCGTGCATCGCTGCTTCCGTTGAGGTCATCAATCTTTATGCGTGCTTCGAATGTTATCGAATTTAACGAAGTAAGATTTTGGGCTTTCTCACCATCTATTTCAAACGGCACTTCAAAACTGTTGTTACTTCCAAGGTTTACCACCTTGTCTGCTTCAGAAACTGTTATAGACAAAGTAAGTTCCTGCCCTTCTTGGTCACTCACGGTGAGATCAGTAGTGCCAGCTTTCAGTCCAAGTAAGCTGAAATTGTTATCATCTACTTTTTCAATCCTTACTATCGTATTGTCAGTTGCCTCCATAGTGTAACCACCGTTACCTTTCTCTACGGTAATTACTATTTTATTGTTTACACCTACTTTGGGTGTCAGGTTCGATACGTCTATCGAGACTGGATTGATTTTTACGCTAACTGTAGCCTGTTTTCCTTTGGCATCTGTGAATGTTATAGCAGTTTCCCCTATTTTCAGTCCTCTTATAGTATAGTAAGGCCTTAGTTTGTCTGTATTCTCTACGCTGATAACAGTTTCGTCTTTTACGGCGTATGTAAGTTCATCGTTGCTCGAAAAGTTGCCCATTGTGACAATCAGTTCTTTTTCCTCGTTTACTTCCATTTCGATGGTCTGTTCGTTGAACTCTAGTTCAAACAGTCCAACATTTACGGATATATCTGTTTTTATGCCTTCCGCGTCAGTCACTTCCACAGTGGTCGCTCCATTTTGTATTCCACTTTTGATTGTAATCTGTTCACCGTCTACTGTGGCTGTGGCAACTTGTTCGTTATAGCTTTTTACGGAATATCCCCCGTTGCCAAGCATAACGTTCACGTTTACTTCTTCGTTATGCCCTATGCGTACTACTGGTTTGTCCACAATTACTTCATAAAGATCTTGTTGTACTTCTATGGCATCTTCCTTACCGCATCCAGTGTTTGCAATTAGTATTACGCACAGGAGCGACAATCCTATGTATCTTAAAAATAGTTTCATATTTTTCTTTATTTAAAGTTATACGTATTCAGTAAGGTAAGTTTATAAGAATTAATAATTAAGAGTTCCAAAACTCACCTTACTGTCTCGCTTTACCATCCAGGATTTTGTTCAATGGTAGGTGTCTTTTGCAATTCGCTTTGGCGGATTGGAAATAAGTAGTGTTGTATGGCGAATGTACGTTCTTCTACGCAAAAACGTTCCATTCTGTATTTTACACCATCTATTTCAATCTTTCCGTTATTATCCTGGACAGGGCGCATGCCGTTAATCATTCTTTGGCAGCGCGGCAGCGGTCCGTTGTTTGCAGCCCAATATTTTTGTGTCCTTTCAGAGTTGTCGCTTCCGCTTGATCTCCATATGCTTTCTTTCGATAATTCCTCCCTGCTTGTAGGCTCCAGGTATAGTCGGCATGTCCAAGGGCGTTTCCCTTCGTAGAAAAGTTCTACCCGGCGTTCGCGTTTGATGTATTCGCGCATCAAGTCTTGGTCTGTTTTTACTGTCGGTGGCATTGGCTTCATAAAAGAGCGTGCTCTTACCTCGTTCACCAAGTCGTATGCTTTATCAATGTCTTCACCCAGTTCGTTGCAAGCTTCAGCATATATGTAGATGAACTCCGGAAGGCGCCAGATGGCAGGAGCATTTATACTGAAGTTACCAGATTTGTTCCATGACTCCTGTTGGAATTTTCGCAGGTAATACCCCGTAGTGGTGGCATTGGTTGCTCCTATCTGGTCAGATCCGGTTGCAGTATTCAGCGTTTTCTGTTCGTTGTTATTGTTGCGGTATGGCGCACCATGATAAATGACATCACGATAGAAGCGTGGGTCGCGAGTACCTTTGGCATATGGATTTGCGTCATCATAACCACCCTTACGTGCTTCTGCCGAATATATCGGATAACCGTAATCACCTACTATGTATTCATATTCGTCTACTTGTTCCTGAACTGGTTGTTGACGCGAACTGCCTTCGCGACTTGGCGGATAAATATCCCCTTGCCAAGCCTGGTCTTTGCTTTTAGTCATAAAGAACACGTATTCGTTTGCAAATGCGTCCATATCGTAGAACATGTCCCAAAGGCGTGCATAAACGCGGCTGTCGTTTAAGTTCCCTCCGGCAGGATCTTTAAAATCGGTTTCGTCGTGTTCTTCATAAAGGGAATATCGTTTTGTCCCTCCAACTTCAAAGTTCAATACAGCATCAGCTGCATCTTTTGCTTTTCTCCATCTGTCCGCGTCGTAAGCATATTCGCTTTCAAAAACACGGCTCAATGTATATCCGTAGTCGGATGCACCATTCCACAGCGGGGTTGCCGCTATTCCAACGCACGTAAGCGATAAGTCCCAGACACGGCACCTTGGTCTACCCCGTCCGAAGTTTTCGGAAGTCTTTATGTATTTGTTTGGCACCATTTCGAATGCAGTCTGTGCATCTGTCACGATTTTTTCAACAATTGAGTGTACTGACTCTTTTTTGAAGTCCATGTTGTCGCCGGCGTGTATCACCCTGTCGATATACGGGATCTCGCCGTACATTCGTGCTAACAACATGTGGAAATACCCTCGCATAAAGTACATTTCTCCGATGCGTTTTCTCAAATCACCATCCTGTTGCGGGTTGTCGGGTGTGTCATATTTCTCCACGTTTTCTATTATAAGGTTTGTTTTGCGGATTCCTTCATATAGGCTTTCCCAATACTGCCCACAGCTGCCGGGCAGTGAGTTTGGATTCCATGCACCGTTGTTGAAGTTGTTGGTGATGTTTCCCTCCACGTTCGTACCTTCACATTCGTCGGTAATGGCACTGTTGCTGAAATGTTCGAAGAACACCAATGGACGGTCGGCTTTTTTGGCAGCGGCATACACATCCGATACCATGCCGTTCACTTTCTCGTAGCGAGAGAATGCGTCAGCCTCCGTTATTTTATCGTCATCGTCACGGTCAAGATAGTCGCTGCAAGCGGTAAAAACAGACAGCGTTGCGGACAATAAAAATGCGTGTATTAATATATATGATTTTCTCATGTTTGCTTATATTTAGAATGTAACGTCTATACCAAAATTGAAAACTTTCTGTATCGGATACCAGGATGCACCGTCTCCTGATTTTGTTTCAGGGTCAATGTCCACATCTCCCAGCTTGTCGAATGTAAACAAGTTCAAGCCTTGCAGGTAGATGCGGGGCTTTTTGTATGTTCAGCTTGTGTAGCCATTTTGGAGATAGATTATAGCCTATTTCCACGTTTTTCACGCGTAGGTACGAAGCATCGTACAGGAAGAGGCTGCTATTGCTGTTCTTGTTATTGTCGTGTGTGCCATAATGCAGGGCCGGATATTTTGCGGTTTCAGCCGTTTCCGGTGTCCAGCGGTCTAGGTGCATTTTCTTTACCTTACCTATCTTGTCTTGGTCGAATTGCGGAAAATCATATACAGCTGCCCCATTTAGCAATATTGAGGTCAGTGTGGCACCTTGCAGCAACACGCTGAAATCGAAGTCCTTATATTGGAATCCGAATGGAATACCGAACATCAGTTCAGGGCTTCGTGGGTTTCCCATTGCGGTACGGTCCTCGTCGTCGATTACTCCGTTGCGATCCAAATCTTTGTAAACGGCATCACCCGGATAAGTGTTCCCCAAGGCTGATAGCCAATTTCGTTCAATCTGTCTGCTTCTTCCTGGTTTGCCACGAAATGGTCGAATACATAGACGAAGTCTCATACAGCCGTTTCCCGGTTTCTTTGCGCCAATGGTTTTGGCGTGCCACTTCTGCTTTGTATTTTAGACGGTTGCGTGCGAAAGTCAGGTTAGGACGGATGTAATAACGGAAATCTTTTCCTATTCTGTCGTTCCAACTCAGCTCTATATCCACTCCACGGTTGGTCACAATCCCCAAATTCTGAAACGCCGCATCTTTTCCTACGATATCGGGATATGCCATAATGCCGTCGCTGCTCATATCAGTGATGATATCGAAGCGATATTCGTGGAAAGCGTCAATTGTCAGCGACAGGCGTTGGTTCAATGTCGTGAAATCAATACCCACATTGAGCTTCCTTGCCTTCTCCCATGTTAGGTTCTCATTTGCCAAGTTACCTTCTGCCGTACCTCCTACGTTAGTTCCGAAGTTGTTTCCGAAGTCATATCCGCTACCGCTGCCGTAAAATGCGAGGTAAGGAAAACGGCTACTTACGTTGTCGCTACCAACAAGACCATATGAAACCCTCACTTTCAGGAAGTCTATCCATGATGATGTGTCGTACATGAAAGGCTCTTCCGAGATTACCCATCCCAAGGAACCTGCCGGGAAGAAACCATAACGTTTGCCGGGAGCGAAGTTTCAGAACCGTTGTAACCGAAGTTGAACTCTAACAGATATTTCTGGTTGTAGTAGTATGCCATGCGTCCAGTAAGACCTTGGCTACGGTAAGTCAATTCGTTGTTCACAGTGCGGTGGCTGCGATTAGCAAGCAACATTGCAGTCACTTCGTGCTTTTCGTAGAAGTATGGTTATAGTCCAAACGCACTTGATAATAAGACCGTGCGTCTGATGCGTTGTGGCTGAATCCGTTGCTTATGGTCTGGTCTATGTCGTACTTGTTTCCCGTCTTGTATGCTCCGGTGTAATGTCCTCCTTCCATATATACGTCCGAGCCTTCTATCGGCATGAATGTGGCATATTGCGGGTATTCTCTGTAGCCGTCCTTGTAAGTATCCAGTTTGCGATTTATCCAGCGTCCTTCTGAGGCATCATATGAGAACATCACTTCTGCTTTAAGTCCTTCGGTAAGGAACCCCATGTCAAGGTTCATAGCAAAGCTTCCGTTCAGGTAAGTGTTTTCTCGTTAAGGTAGCCGGTACGGGTCAATTCGCCAAGAAGATTGAAACGATAAACATTGTCACCGTACAGCATTCCGTAAGGGTTCTGCTGGATATACTCCTCGTTTTGCGGATGCGAGTTCTCCTCAACGAGGATTGGAAGATAAGGCGGCTGTGTGGCACAGATTGTCATAAGACGACTTGCCGTTGTTCCAGGAGCATTACGGTCTGTAATGCGAGCACCTAAGTCCAATTTCGTACTCAGATATTTGTTGATATTTATGTCTATGTTAGAACGGAAATTGTAGCGACTGAAGCGTGTCTGTGTATCATACTCGCTCACGTCGGAATACTTATAGTTGCCTCCTTGTGAGAAGTAGTTAGCCAACACATAGTAGCGCGCCCTGTCCGTACCGCCTCTTATTGACAGGCTGATGTCCTCTTGCATTCCCGGCTTGAATGCAAAATCATAGTAGTCCCAGTTGTATCCCAATCCGTCAGAATTGTCTCCCTTTGCCCTGCGGAAGTTGTCTATGGCTTCTTGTGAGAACAGGCTGAGACTGCTGATATCGGCTCCAGTCATTTTGGCGTCGTTCAGTTTTGCCTCGTTGTATAAAATAGCATAATCAGCTGAACCTAAATATTCAGGGAAGCCTATGGCTGGTTAATGCCGACAGAAGCCTTCAGATTAACCGTTGCCTTTTCCGCTGCTTTACCTCGTTTGGTAGTGATGACAATTACACCGTTTGCTCCACGGATACCGTATGCCGCCGTTGCCGATGCATCTTTCAGGATTGTGAATGTCTCTATTTCGTCGGGGGCGAGATAGCTCATGTCGCGTTCTATACCATCGACTATTACTATTGCACCTTGGTTACCATAAGTGGATTTACCACGTATGAACAGTTCGCTTTGGTCCACTCCCGGTTCACCTCCGGCATACTGGTTTACAATCAAACCCGGCAAACGTCCCGCAAGTGCGTTGTTGATATTTGCTGTTGGGCTTTGTGTCAGGTCTTTTGTAGTAATGGTAGCCACTGAACCCACCATCGTTTCTTTACGTTGCTTTGTATAACCTACCACGACAACTTCCTGAAGGGCTTTGGTATCTTCATTCAACAATATTTTCAGTTCTTTGCCAGTTCCGGGTATAACTTCTTGCGGTTGATAACCCAAATATGAGAATACCAATGGTGCTTCAGCATATGGCAGGCTAATGCTGAATTTACCGTCTATGTCTGTAACGGTTCCCGTATTGGTTGAACCTTTCATTATGACGGACACACCGATAAGAGGGATGTTGGTAGCTTTATCCAAAACTACACCGGTTATTGTAACCTTCTTGCTTTGTGAAATCTCCTTTACAGTTTCGCATTCGGCCATGACCTGTGCCGGAATACCTGCTAATAATGCACAAGAAACAGTCATCAGACATATATTCTTTATATGTATCATTTTTAATTTGTAGTTTTTAATATTAGTTGTAGTAATTCAC
>ENA-OQIR01000903-OQIR01000903.1-human-gut-metagenome-genome-assembly--contig:-NODE-903-length-11489-cov-2.932230_pt1 | contig 11489 bp, 12 predicted proteins | sample MGYA00242580_ERZ504745 | MGnify/ENA primary metagenome ERZ504745 (study PRJEB26092, sample SAMD00036214) | human gut metagenome | host: Homo sapiens | study: EMG produced TPA metagenomics assembly of... | reverse complement strand
CATTCGCTTTCAATATAAACAAATTAATACGTTTCGTAGTATCATAATATAATTCTAAGGTGTATATAGGATTGATGTTTTTTATCTATATTCTCTACTTTTTCCCAGTTCTCGATATCTAAAATAGCATTGACCTTATCTTTGGACGGTACTTTCGCAGAAAAATTTATTTTCCTACTAAGCACACGTGGTGACTTTGAAGAATGTCAGACGATTTTTTATGAAATCAAAAAAGAAACACTGACCGTTATAGTCAGTGCTTAGTGCTAGTGTACCGACAAGTTGATTCTTGAAACAATCTTGCAGGATAAATTTTTTTATTTCAAGGCGGAGGAAGGAGGCGTAGCGGTGGCTACGGCGACCGACGACAACGCGGAAATAAGAAATTTAGACGCAAGATTGTTCTAGAAATCAACTTGTTGGTACACTAGTTTTGTTACCCATTTTTGCATACGAAAAGGACACCTGCCAAAATCTGCCAGTGTCCCTACTATATTTCTTTAAAATCACACATCTATATAGTATAAAAGGTATCGGAATCTCTTCTGTTCAAACATCTTTTCCATATATTATGATGATATGGAAACAGTGGCAACCGGCTGACATGGTCAAACTTTCTGACTTTAGTCTCTTCTGGCTTTGCGTCCCTACCTTTCAACAGGTTTGCCTTTAAAATATTGTTCATTTTTTCCAAAAAATAAAATACCATGTGGTTGTTCTTACGTCAATAATATTTTGGTGGAAAATTTACATATATTTTAACCGAATCAAGTAACTCCCCTGTGGAGGTTGCGAAAAGCAATAAGCAGTGGGTGAGGACCTGCTTGTATCAGGAAGAGTTCAAGCTCAATGTCATCAACTGAATATCTTTATCCGATAATAACTTACTATTAAATTTTGTCTGTTGCCGTATATTATCTTGCACCTGCTGTTTATTTTTCTAATCTCGCGGAAAAAATGCCCATTCGCCATTTCCAACATACCATCTTTTGGTGTTAGTATATTCTAACCTGTGTGGAAATGCAAGAGAATTATTCTGCATCTGTTGAGAAAGTATCTCATAAATCAAGCAGTATCCTGTTGACAAATTTTTATCATTTCACAGCAAGATAAGACAGAATAGAGCAATTATGGTAATTCCATAAAATAATGCAGGTAATAAATCAGGTAACATCCTGCTATCAGTCTGAAAATATCATCTTCTATCTCTTTTTCGCTGCTGTTTAAAGTAATTTTGTTTCCTTCTATCTGAAGTCCCATTGTATCCGCGAGATTCTCAACCGTTGCCTGTCATATTCTTTTTCATCCAAAAGAACAGACTTCTCATAAACCTGAATTTTCCGGTTTTATCACATTCCAGTCTCAGATGCAGTTCAGGGAGTTTTCCGGGTTTAAAGGTTATCTCACTGTATGTCATAGATCGTCTTACTTTTGTGATCCCCTGTTTCACTGCCAGTATGATCCATTCATCCAATACAGGTCCTTTATACATAGGCTGTCCATATTGCAGATGTAATTGGGCTGCCTTGCTGATGCAGGCATTTCTGCTACGGTTATTCAGACGTTTATAAACATTGCTGCCCTCAACCGGGTAGTATTTCTTCAGTATCTTCTCTTCGGCTTTTGTCCATGGATCATTGGTTTTCCTGCTTAATCCCAGAATCATCGCTCTGTATTTGCATGCCTGAAGAGATCTTTCAGGAATGAGAGTATGCACATATCCGGCACCTTTTTCTTCATAATATCGGGAAATGATCGCATCCTCTTCCTGTGTCCATGGAAGTCTGTTATTGTCTGATCTGACATTTAAGTACTTAGCTCTGGACTGACAGGCAGTCAGAGTTCTCCCTTCCAATCGTTCTGCTGCCTTCCTGCCTTCCGCTTTGTAATATGTTCTTATAATTTCATCTTCTTCTGCAGTCCATTCTTTTCTTCCCAGTATGCAAAGACCTAATTTGGCAGCTCTTTTATTACATGCCTCTTTGGATCTTCCCTCCAGTCTTTTCTGAACTTCAGCACCTTCTGTCGGATAATAGTTTCTCAGAATTTCATCTTCGCTGCTGCTCCATTTTCTGTTTGCCCCGGAATAAGTAAGTCCTAATGCAGCAGCTCTTCCTCTGCAGGATTCTGCTGATCTCTGATTTAAGCGATAACGTACCTTACTGCCCTCCGCAGCATAATACTCTCTGAGTATTTTATCCTCTGCCTCTGTCCATAATCTGACATATTTAACATCATTCTGTACAGTTGCTGAAGAGGAAATGTTTTTGGATATTTCCATTTTTGATGCCTGGATCCTGCAGCTTTTTGCAGTTCTTCCGGATAATCTTTCACAGACCTGATCTCCTTCTGCGGGATAGTACTTTCTTAATATTTCGATTTCATCGGCTGTCCATCTTTTTTTCGTATTTGCCATGTCTTACACCTGTTTTATATATTATTTCAAACTGAAATATTCACTACTTCTTACTTTTCGTAACCTTCGCAAAAGAATTCCATATGTGAGTGCAATATCTACATAGAAATTCCTGAATGTACAACATATTCATACCCTGTCTCCGTAGTATAAGTTTTTTCCTGTCCCAGTGCCGGAATAACAGATTCAGAGCTGTGCAGACTTCCACTTTTAAATACGATCATCACTTCTGCTTTCTTTTCATTAACCGGAGTTATTTCTATATTATTGATTGTGTTTTCAATCATGGCTCTGGTGATATCTTTGGGTTTTACGCAGGAATATTCTTTTGCATAGTCTAATATCCTGTCCATCTGATCTGTCAATTCTGTTTTTGAAAGAGGTTTCATGCTTTTCAATTGTTCCAGATTCGCTTTTTTCTCTGCTATCTGCTGTGTAAAAACCTTGTTTCTGCTTAAAAATTCCGCATCAGAAATGTAGCCGCCCATATTGTAATCCAGCAGCTTATCTCTCTTCTGTTCCAGTACTGTTATTTCATGCTGTATGTTGTCAATTTTTTCTTCAGTTCCTTCTGTTTTGTTAATCTCTTTCTCATAAAGTTCCAGATACTTATGCAATATACTTTTATTGCTTTGAGCCAGATTGTTATAAACATCCGATATCATCTCCAGCAGGATTTCTTCTTTTACCGGTTTTGATCTGCAGGAAACTGCGCCCTGTTTTATGCGATGACTGCATACCCAGGTCTTTGCAGCTTTTCCGCGGACAGTTCTGACTTTCAGCCAGTACGCAGCTTTATCTTCCGCACAATGTATAAGTCCGGTAAAAAGGTTGTCCTGCTTATAGGAAGTTTTTTTCAACTTGATATTTTTACTTCTTTCTTCCATAATCCTGTTTGCATCTTCCCACAGTTTTTCATCCACAATTGCAGGGACATGGGTACCATCGTCTTTATACATCACCCATTCATCTTCAGGCAGGAATTTCTGTTTCTTAGTAAAGAGATCAACTATTTTTACTTTTCCACCAACATAGTAACCCTTATATTTAGGATTTCGGATAATATTGGCAATCACATGGCTGTCAATCTTTCCCCCTTTATAATTTCTGTATCCACATTCCCATAAAAATTGTTCCAGTGAATGGGTAGACCAGTTTCCCAGGGCATATTTTTCAAAAATAAGCTGTACCATTTTTGCCTCTTCGGGATTCAAAAACAGTTTTCCGTTTCGCTTGTCCCATCCATATATATGTGAATTACCAAGAACCACACCGTTCTGTATGGATCTTGCATGACCGAAACGCACACGACTTGAAAGTTTTCTGCTTTCTTCCTGTGCAATACCGGACATAATTGACAGCCTGAGTTCCGAATCCTCATCTAATGTATTGATATTGTCATTCCTAAACCAGACAGCAGTTCCACAGTCCAGAAGCTCTCTTGTATATCGTATACTGTCTAATACGTTTCGGGCAAAACGGGTAATCTCTTTAGTTATGATAAGATCAATTTTCCCGGCTTTTGCATCCTGGAGCATTCTCTGGAATTCCTCTCTGTGGGTTACGGTAATACCGGAGATTCCTTCGTCTATATAACCATCCACAAGCGTCCAATTCTTTACGTCTGAAATCAGTTGTTCAAAAAAAGTCCACTGATGCTCAATAGAGGTTTTCTGTTCCTCCTTATCCGTACTGACTCGGGCATAATACGCCACATTCAGTTTCAGATCAAATATATTTTTCTGCCGGGATTTCAGTTCCTCACGGGTTGCATAAATATCCATGTTATTCCTTTCCAATCAACTGATTCTCTGGCAATATTCACCTGAACTGTCCATCTGTTCTCCATTCTTCGCGACTACTGTATTGAATGTATTCAAGGTTATAATGTCTTTCTGGATACTGCTATGCAGTTTTTCGGAAATCTGTCCATTATCAAGCATTTTGTCATTAATCATTGTCAGTACAACCTGTTCCAATGTCATAAGCATTCCTCCTGTTCTGTATGTTATAATGTGCAATTTGGCATAGAACTATCCAGCGGTAATATGATGAATTTCATAAAATTATTATAACTGATTCAAAGATAATTGTTTTTGAGACGAAAAAAAGCAGCTAACCTATTTTTCATAGACTAACTGCTTAAAGTACGTAAAAAACCAGAAAGATCTAACAGTTCAAAAGATTCTTTCCGGTTTTTTACACATATAAAGCGAGGGCATCGCTCAATCATCTAATTTGATGATTTTACGACACCCCCATCCCTTCAGATATATATATCAGGAAGACAGTTCTATCTGCTTCATTCTTCCAGAAAATCACGGATATAGGATACTGCCAAATCAAGGGCCTCCTGTCCAAGTTCTGCGGAAGAATCTTTCGGATCAAAAGGTCCAAACCAGCCGCTTGGAGCAATTTCTTTGGTATCTCTCACAAGACGTACGATACCACCCTTGAAATTAACTGCCTGGATATAAGCCGCTTTCATATTCTCAGAAGGATCCTGTGCATTGATAGGCTTGCTGAGCTCCAGATGTACTGATTCCGGAGCAATTGCCATCATAGCTGAGGTCTCCAGAACATCACCATGGCCGCCTTCAAACTTCTTGTCCAGCTGAGCTACCAGACTCCACCAGTCTACGCTGCACATACACCACCTTTATGATATACCTCCAGAGCTGCCCGGTCAATGGATGGAGTATTGCCGCCATGGCCATTCAGAATTACAAAACGTTTTGCGCCATGCTGCATCAGAGAATCCATGATGCCATGCAGAACCATGTAAAGTCCTTCATAACCAATATTAATACTTCCCTCAAAGCTTAAGTGATAAGGACATACACCGTATGGAACAGTAGGTGCTACGATTACGTTATCTACATCCTCCACATGATCCGCCAGATAGGACGGTACCATAAAGTCCGTTCCCAACGCACCCTGTGTTCCGTGCTGCTCGGTGCTTCCCACCGGAATCACAATAATCGGATCCTTCTCAAAAGCCTCTTTTGCTTGTGCTGTAGTCATTTTTGCAAGATACATTTTAAATACGCCTCCTAACTTTTATACTGTAAAATGACGATCAATAGTCTCCTGCGGCGGAGTTTCTGTAAATTTACTTACTACAATCATTACAATAGAAGCAATGATGGTAGTCGGGAACAATGCATGGAAGCCCATAGCCAGCGCCTTGACAGACGGATTCAGTGTAAAGAGCAACAGTGAAATAATACCTACTATAACCGATGCGATTGCTCCCTTCGCTGTTGCTTTCTTCCAGTAAATTCCAAACAGAATCGGCACTACAAAAATTGCCATTCCTGAGAATGCAAACAGGTTAATCTCAAAAATACTGCCTGGCTGGAATACACCAAAGCAAATTACAACGATACCGATAATTACAGTCACTACCTTAGACAGGCTCATAACAGCCTCATCTGTAGCATTCTTATTGATAATCTTCTGATAAATATCACGGGTAACAGCACCGGTGGTGGTGACCAGAATACCATCGATAGTGGACATACCTGCTGCCACGATACCTGCGATGAAAATAGAAGCCAGGAATGGATTCATTCCCCTCTGCAGAATCATTGGAATAATCTGATCTGCCTTCTCGATATTCTGAATAGAAGCGATACCATTTACACCGGCCCACTCAATCAGAGTCGCAGAGAAAAACATACCTGCAGTACCAAGAAGAATTGCTTTAAACATAGTCTTATGATCCTTCATGGCAAAGAATTTGGTAAACAGATGCGGCTGTCCCATAGTAAAGAAGGACCACAGTACAATGTTGGATATATAATAAGTCCAAGGCATATAACCATTGGCACCCGGGAAAGTCAAATAAGCCTCATTCATGCTCTGAAGTGTATGGTTAATATTGGAGAAACCTCCACCCATTACTATAGATACAATAAAAGTAACCACTGCAGTAGCAATCATCAGAGACCCCTGGATAACGTCTGTCATCATGGCACCTTTCATACCACCAGTCATACAGTAGAGAATGACAATGATACCCATTCCCACAACGCCTACCCATTCAGGCAGTCCGGTAAATACATGTACAATAACGCCTGCTCCGATAATCTGTGCACCCATCATCGGAACCAGGAAGAAGAGCATCATCACGCCCAAAACACCGCTCATATTCTTGGAGTGATAACGATCTGTCAAGTAATCAGCCATGGTCAGAAAACCATATTTATGACCAAGGGTAATCAGCTTGCGGCCAATCAGAAGAGCCGGAAGAATCATGCAGAACACAGCTCCAGGTACAGAAATAGCCATTCCTGCATAGCCTACACCGTAAATGGTTCCCGGTGTACCAAGAAATGTTCCCATGGAAAACTGAGTTGAGAAATATGCAATACCACTTACTACCACGCCAGCCTTTCCACTCAATACAAAGAAATCGCCAATATTATTCGTCTTACGTCCTGCGTACCAACCAATAAATGCCATAATTCCAAGATAAAGTACCAGAACTGTATAGAAAGGAATCGGTGCTGGCTGAATTACTGCTGCTCCATTCATTTATTTGTCCTCCTCATCATAAGTGTGATATTCTTTTCTCTTCATACACATGCGATAATAAACAATAATCAGCGCAAATGTAATGGCAGTGTGAACAATCCATCCGAATATATAGAGTGGAACACCACCAAATGCGGGAATATACGTCTCGCTGTAGAAAAACGGGAACGGAATCATAATTAATACAAACATAATCAGAAAAATAATCAACCATGTCCGTTCGAAGTGTTTCTCAAAAAGTTTCTTCATAGCCTTTTTCCTCCTTTGCTTTCGAAAGAAATCATGTAATATATACTATGATTTTCTTTCGATTTTTTGTTAAGTATATACTTTACTTTATATTTTCCATTATACATGCTATAATAAATTTGCAAAGTTTTTACTTATATTTTTATGAAAAAAATATAAAACATTGCATGCACCATGCAAAGAAAGGACATCGTGTAATATCTATGGATATTTTAGAGCATCTTCAAAAACTTTATCCTGCCCTGACAAAAAAGCAGAAAACAATCGCAGATATCTAATTGCTAATCCGGAGGAAATCAGCTACATTACACTGGCACAGCTAAGCCATCAGACCGGTACCTCCGAGCTGACTTTGCTTCGTTTTTGTCAAAAACTGGGGTACTCCAACTTTCTGGACTTAAAGGAGCAGTTTCGGGACTATACCCAGAAAATGATTAAACAGGCCTCCTCTTCTTCCTTTTTTCTGCCGGAGCGCATCTCAGGCGAAGCCTCCGAACGAGAACGGATCCTTCATGAAATCTGCAATACAGAGGCTACAGTTTTCTCTGATTTTATTGCTAACATCAATCTGGAATCTGTGATAAAGGCTTCTGATGAAATCCGAAAAAGCAGCCATATCTACATTTTTGCCCATGATATTTCCCTGGTACCCGGTAAATTTCTGCAGGGTCGTCTGGAAATCCTGTACCTTAATGCTGTGTTGATTGATTTATCAGATCTGGAATTGACCCAGAAGACTATCCAACAGCTGACGGATGGTGATCTGGTAATCTTTTTCTCTTTCCCCCGTTATTATTTTCCTATTGGAAATATTGCTAAAAAAGCGGCAAAATCAGGTGTACCGATTCTGACCATCACCGACAGTGATACTTCTCCGGCGGCAGCACACAGCACACTTTTGCTGCTTTGCCCCACCTCTACGAAGCTGTTTTACAACTCCATGACCGTGCCCATGGCCATGCTCAATATTCTGGCTTCCTGTCTCGTCATCGACAGTATATCGCCAGCAGAACGTCAGATCTTTATTGATACCTTGCCATCCTGATTTCCAGACAAAAAAACCGGATATACAGTTTTCCCGCAGGAAACCATATATCCGGTTTCGTTTTTATTCTCTTTTCATAGCAGTTCGATTTCTGACCAGTTACCTCTTTTTATCTTTTATTTCTCGTAAGTTCCTTTTCGGAGTACCTCTCCATGCTTCATAAAGATCTCTCCCCTTGCCACATAGGTATCCAGCGTCAGGTTCTGATCAAACAACAACATATCTGCATCGGCCCCTTCTGCCACAATTCCCTTGATTCCCTGTAAATCCAGGCTCTCCGCCACCTGACAGGTCATATAAGGCAATGCTTCCTCCAGATTCATTCCAAGGGCCTGCACCATATATTTCAACTCTTTATAAAGCGCATCCACACCAGATACACCTATCTCCAGAAGGCTGCCGTCCTCAGCATAATTAGACCAGCTTCCGTGTCCGTCAGAGCTCATGGTAATATGCTCTGTGGGCAATCCCCGCTTTTTCGCCTCCAGAACACATTCTCCCGGTGAAGTGTGCATACCACAAGTCAGATCAATATAGCCTCCCTGACTTAAAAATTCATATCCATCCTCCAACAGCTTTTCATTCCGGTTCACGTGAGTGGGTCGGAAAATCCGTACGGGAACGGAGCTCTCCTCCAGTGCCCGGAATACCGGAGCCAGACCAGCCTTGTCATCTCCCATGTGAAGCACCACAATACCCGGTTTTCCACTGAGCATTCCCGCCACACGGGCTTTGCTTGCAATCTGAATCAGCTGATCCTCCGTCACATTAGGTGCCTGTGATCAGAAATTGCCAGCTTCACACCCAGAATCTCCTTCACAAATACAATATCTCGATCTATCTCGCCTGTGAGCGTCGGGCTGGGATATCCGTAAGCACCTGTAAGCATATAAGCACTCACGCCCTCTTCACAAAGTACCCGGGTCTTTGCGTAAAGATTGTCCACACTCCTGGTAATACCATCTGTACCCAGAAGTCCCACCACTGTTGTGATACCGTTCTCTACCAGCTCCGACATCTGTAATTCCGGTGTCCGCGTATGAAAACTTCCCTCTCCGCCGCCCCGGTGATATGTACATGCTGATCTAAAATCCGGGTGTAAGAATTTTTCCTTCTGCATCCAGTATCTCACATTCCACAGGCAGTTCTCCGATGGAATCCTGTATACATTCAATCTTTCCTCCGCAAATCAAAAGATCTTTTTTTCCGAGATATTCCGGTGCGTAAACCTCTGCATTCTTTACCAATAACATAACTATTCCTCTTTTTCCCGTAGCTGTTCATTACGCAGATACTCCAAACTATCATGAACAGTTACTTTTCTTTTTTCGTTTCTACTCAAAGTATATACGATAGAATCCGTTTTGTCTATGAAAGTTCTGAATAATTAGCTATATATTTCCACCATCAAGGTACATCCGATATGAATATTTCTTGTTCAGATTCATATACTGAATTCTTAGGCAATGGAACTCATCCAGAGTAATAGTGCTTCCCCAATGCTCAATCAGATTCATGTAAGCAAACGCATGAGCAAGAGCCTCATTTCTGATTTTAGAATAGCCTTCTTTCATACGCTCCATCGTTTGTCCCATTGGCAGAAGTAATTTCTAATCGGTTGTCATATACCGCCACCTGTATCGTACCATAATGAATTATCAAAAATAAAATCTAAGGTGGACAGATTGCTTTGTCTATTGTAATATATGCTGTATGGAATTTTACGAGGAGGATTTATCATGGAAGAAAAAATACTTAATTTTATTCTGGAATGTGCAGAAGTCCAGAAATTGGTTCCATTCTCACTTATCGAAGAAGAATTTAATCTTATTCTGGACGAAGCCTTAAAGTCTGTCATTACGGATGCTCTCTGGGATAATGATACTATTTCTGACGTAACTATAGGAACTGATGGTTTTACTGTCACATTTTTCGAGAATTGATCGTAAATATCAAACTAATCAACTGATGACACGAACACAGCCAGAACCATAAACAAAGTATCTGATAAGCAGACATGATCTAATACCCCCTTATCAGATACTTTTTTATGTTCCATATCTTGCCTGCAATTTACGACCGTCTATAGCAATCCTCGTAAATAATGCATTTAAGACAGTTCAGCAGAGTGCGAAAGACAAGGAAGATATCTGCAGGCGTGCTGACGCAAGGCAAAAATATCTGACGCAGATTTCACACTCTGATGGACTGGATTAAGATGCATTATTTTAGAGGATTGCTATAGTCATATTTCTCAAGCCCCAGATTCTCAAAACAATATCTGGCTTTCCAACACTCTTCCTGCCATATTCGATTGCCTCAGCCGGACAATAGCAGATGCAGGCCATACAATGCGTACAATGCTTTTCCCATACAGGTTTCTTATTTTTCATTGTCACATTGTTTAACGGACAGACTTTTACACATTTGCCGCATCCGGTACAGGTCTGATCTGCATAAAATGCCTTTGCTTTTACAAATGCCGCATAGAAGATATCATTCACCAGACCACTCTCAAAAGATGCACCGAAGCCACTTTTTGATAGAAGCTTCTCTCCATGTTTGATCGCCATCACAGCTTTAGCAATATCAGGACCTGCTGCCGCAACGATCTTCTTTGCTTTCTCCACATCAGGAGCATTAAACATGGCAATGTAATTCTCCGGCATAATGATCTGTGCCGTCCCCATATGCTTTAATCCTTTTTTCTCACTCAGTTTTCGATTGTATATATCTGCGCCACCAATACCGCTTCCGCAGCTCATCACATACCAGACATTCTTCGCCCCGACAAATTCTGTCTGTCCGATCCAGTCAGAAACCACACGCGGGATCCTCCATGCATAAGTCGGTACCACCACTACCAGATTCTCTCCTGTCTTAACAGTTCCGGTATCACCCGATTTAATCTGTTCGTTCATACAGAGCAGTTTTTCCTGCAAGCTGCCGGCAATCCTCTCTGCTACATATTTACTGTTTCCCGTTCCTGAAAAATAAACAACCATGTCATTTCCTCCTCGCGCCGTTTTATCCTAATAAAAAGATATCACATTCGTTCCGTTTTCTCAATATCCGCGGAAGCCCTACTCCAGTATCATTGATCTGTTTGTTACTGTTCACACGCCACTGTCCCGCGAGGTGTTTGGCATGAATATGCCAAAATCCCGAGACATACAAGCCAAAATTCCATTGCCGCAGGCAATCTGGAATGAATTTGGCTACGTTACTGTGAACGGAGTG
>ENA-OQIR01000902-OQIR01000902.1-human-gut-metagenome-genome-assembly--contig:-NODE-902-length-11492-cov-2.049978_pt1 | contig 11492 bp, 14 predicted proteins | sample MGYA00242580_ERZ504745 | MGnify/ENA primary metagenome ERZ504745 (study PRJEB26092, sample SAMD00036214) | human gut metagenome | host: Homo sapiens | study: EMG produced TPA metagenomics assembly of... | reverse complement strand
TTGTCATAGCTTTGAGCGATACCTCCGGATAGTTCCCAGTTGTCACCGACAAAAGCAAAATGCCCGTCTTTAACGGTGTAGCGTGATTGCGGATGGATGCGTACGGTCATAAAGTTTTCGCCCACTTCCGTAGCGGTCAGTTCCGGGACAGTGGGGTCGGAAGCTGTAACGGTAAGTCCCGTAGAGTGATATTTTCGCACTGGTCGATTACGAAGCTGGTCATTTCGCCATGGGTGACGAAGCGGGCTCCCTGACCGTCTATTGTCACGTTTTTCAGGTCTTTCAACCACAAACCGATATGTTTTGTCTGATCGGGGTTTTCTTTTTCGGAGGCTGTATTGGAGATATGGTAAAGGATCTGTGACGAACTTTCGCGATGGAGGTTATAATCTGCATTTTGCAGTTTGATGACAACCGCTTTCCCGTTATAACTCCGGGCCTGTTCGATTGCTGCCTGGATTTTCTTTGTCATATCTCCGTTTTCCGGGGCAATCCGGATTACATGTTGTGCGTTTGCTATGAATCCCGAAAAGAGACATAGTGCAATAAGGATCGTTTTTTTCATGGTGTAATTAAGAATTTAGAATAATAAATTGACGCAAAAGTAAGAAATAATGCGTCAATATTGTCGGATTACTGCTGGTTTTACGAATAGAACATTATTTGAAATAGTATTTTACCAGACAGAGATTATCGTCTTCCTGTAAATTTTTTACTTTACTGAACTCTTCCGGCGGAAGAATATTATGCAATGTCCCGATCTCCTCCGGTGATACGATCATTAAGATCGCGTCTCTCCTGAAAGAGAAAGGAGCAGGCAGAGTTTACATCTGCTCTACCTTCGGATTCTTTACCGATGGTCTTGATAAATTTGACGATGCTTACAAGAAGGGCTACTTCGACAAGCTTCTTACTACTAACCTGGTTTATCAGTCACCGGAGCTTCTTGAGAAGCCATACTACATCAGCTGCGATATGAGCAAATATATTGCTCTGATCATTGATACGCTGAACCATGATAACTCTGTCAGCCACCTTCTGAATCCGGTAGACAGAATCAAACGCTGCGTAACAAATTACATGAGCCAGCATGAGAAATAAATAAATCATAACGCACGCAAAGCGGCTGCACCTTCTGAGAACGATATAACAGTCTCTCAGAAAGCGCAGCCGCTTTATATTTCTGTAACAGACGGATATCCATGATCCGCATCTGCTGTCTGCTTTGCTTTTGATCTTTATGCTGAAATCTTCCTGCAAAGCTCACATAGGAAGCTTCTGATAGGGAATCCTCTCTTTATCCAGGATCTCCATTTCTCTTTTATGGCAGGTACTTATGATCACCTGTCTGTTTTCTTTATGCAGCCATCTGAGAGCCGCTGCAAGACGTTCTTCATCATACATGCCAAATACATCATCAAGGATCACAGGGAACGGTTCCTCTTTGCAGAAAAGCTCTCCTGCTGCCATACGAAGGGCAAAATAAATCTGCTCCAGTGTCCCGCGACTCAGTCTCTCAATGGATACGATACGCTCCCCTGTGTTCACAGACATATGCAGTGCCTCATCCATCAGAACCTCCTGATATCTGCCACCGGTGATCTCACTTAATATCTCAGATGTACGTTTTTTCAGACGGATCCCTACCTGATCTGTAATGTTTCCGGAAAGTGCCTCAATAGTCTCCATAGCCATATTCAGCGCCTGGATTTCTGTTTCCTCCGGAGTGATCACTTCTGTGTTTTCTTCACATTCCGTCAACTCTGCCTGCAGGTTCTCCAGCGCTGTATGCTTCTCTTCGTAGTCACTGTCCAGACTGTTCCGGTTCCAGGTCAGCTCCTCATGTCTGGAAAGCCAGCGCTCTCTCTGACGTTCTCTCTTATTCAGCTCCCTGCTGAGCCGTATACGAAAAAACAATGCCGCTACAGAAATCGCCGCAGTTGCCACGCCTGCCAGAACACTGAAAATGACCTGCCCGGAAAAAGCTGCCAGGCAGCCGGTACCGGCAATCCCGCCAAGCAGCACAACTGTCAGAACTGCATCTGTCAGCTCCCGCCTTCTTTTACACGATCGATCCGAAGCTCAAGAAGATCCTCAGTACTCCGTTCTCTGGTACCTATGTTCATCCCATCCTGCTGCTGCATGATCCGCTCACGCTTCTCATCCAGTTCACGGATTTCTCTGCGGATATATTCCATATTTGCGGAAATCTTTTCTTTTTCCTTTTCCAGCTCCTTTTTTCGCCGGGCCGCTTCTGTCAGATATCCTTTTCTGGACATTTTCAGCATCTGCATGGCTCGTCCCATGTCAATGGAACTGTCACCGGTTCCCTGGTAGCTGGCCATGTAATTCTGCAGTTCACGTACGAGATCTTTTCCTGTAACGCTTTTCAGCTGTGCCACAGACACCGTATTATCATAAACTGCCTCACTTACATTTCCGAGAATAGTCCCAAGAGCTCCCTGTTCCGCATCTACAAGGCTGCCATCATCTTCACAGAGAAGCTCTCCCAGCTTCTTTTCTTTATAAAAATTCCTGGTAAGACGATACTTCTTCCCCTTGCTTGTAAACCACATGATCCCACCATATTCTGCCGGATTTTCCCATGGTTCATATTTTGTATATGTATCGTTCAGAGCAGCCTTTCCCCGCAGTCTGCGAACGCCGTAAAACATGGAGCGAATAAATGTATGTGTGGTAGTCTTTCCACTCTCATTTTCACCGTAAAGTACGTTGATCCCAGGTGAAAGCTCCATATCCTTGTCCCGGATCTTCCCGAAATTTTTTATTTTTAAACGTCTGATAACCATCTTATGCTATCCTCCTGTGATGCCCCTTATCGCCGGCTACCTGTCTCAAGCAATGCCTGAAGCCCATAATACAGCGCCTTTTTTTCCACGGTATCCATACCCTTTTTGGCCAGAAAATAACCGATATAATCACCGATCAGAGTACCGCTGTAGCGTTTGTAGAGCTCACCAAGATCATACGCCGGCCAAGATTCATCCACAACATCGGTAACATTTCCGAGACTTTTCAGTTTCTCAGGAATCAGAAGAATATCCGGCGAACGCATTCCCTGAAGAATGATCCTGTAGATATTTCTTCCTCCTCTGCGGAAAATCTGGGATTTTATTGCTTCTTCCAGAGATATCTGTGTGGTTTCCTCGTGAAGTGTCATTACCAGCTGCTGATAGGAACGGCAGGCAAATGGAACGAACTCTGTACGGATCCTTCCGTTGATCAGTCGTCCCTCCATATATCCATGTTCCCCTGTATCATTCCTGTCAATGGGCTCCAGAGCCCCGGAAAAGGCCGCCTGGTCACGGATCAGGATCTGCGGCTTATGGATATGCCCTAACGCCACATAATCGAAGCCTGACGCCGCCAGAGCTGCTGCACTGAGAGGAATATGCTTCTCATCGCCGCCATGGGCCAACAGAATATGGATCCTTCTTTCTGGACAGGGGCAGCCTGATCATAAAGTCCGTCTTTTATTTCCCGGTCATAGTAACTCAGTCCATACACATAGACATCAAGCCTGGGATCTTTAACGCAGGTCAGTTCCCGGCTCCTGAAAAATATAACATTGGAATTCCACTCAAACGTATTATAAAAAGAATCTCTGCTTATAAAATCATGATTCCTGCCATCAGATACACTCTGGTATCCGGGATGGTGGAAAACAGATAATTTACTTCCTTAAGCTCTCTCATAAGAGGCTGGCGGTGGAACAGATCTCCGGATATAAATAGCAAATCCACCGGATCTTCGCGGATGCCCGCAATAACCCGGCGGAAAGTGCTCCAGATTTCTTCCTCCCGCTCTTTGCTCCACGGGCAGCCCCTGTCGGGAACCGCACCCAGATGCACGTCTGCAAGATGAATAAATCTCATAATGTTCTCCCTTGTGTGTCAGTCACACATATCAATACCTGTTGCCAATTTCTCTCTGCTGATCTCAGGAGCACAGAACGTCCTGCTGTGCAAAAGTGTTCTGATCAAAGATCGCAGTTCTTTACAGTTCTCGGGAATGGGATCACGTCACGGATGTTGCCCATACCTGTAAGGTACATGACACATCTCTCAAATCCAAGACCAAAGCCGGAATGACGTGTGGAACCATATTTACGAAGATCCAGATAGAAATCGTAATCCTCCGGTTTCAGACCCAGCTCATCCATACGTGTTCTCAGCTTGTCGTAGTCATCCTCTCTCTGGCTTCCTCCGATGATCTCTCCGATTCCCGGCACCAGACAGTCCATAGCCGCAACTGTCTTTCCATCCTCGTTGAGTTTCATGTAGAATGCCTTGATCTCCTTCGGATAATCTGTAACAAATACCGGTCTCTTGTAGACCTGCTCTGTCAGATAGCGCTCATGCTCTGTCTGAAGATCACATCCCCAGAATACCTTGTAATCAAATTTGTCATTGTTCTTCTCAAGGATCTCAACAGCCTCTGTATAGGTCACATGCGCAAATTCAGAATTAAGCACATGGTTCAGTCTGTCAAGAAGCCCTTTGTCAATGAAGGAATTGAAGAAATTCATTTCCTCTGGTGCATTCTCAAAGACATAACGGATCACGTATTTCAGCATAGCCTCTGCAAGCTCCATAGCGTCCTGAAGGTCTGCAAACGCACACTCAGGCTCGATCATCCAGAACTCAGCTGCATGACGGGTAGTGTTGGAATTCTCAGCACGGAAGGTCGGTCCGAATGTGTAAATGTTGCGGAATGCCTGTGCATAAGTCTCTCCGTTCAGCTGTCCGCTTACGGTAAGGTTTGTCTCCTTTCCGAAGAAATCCTGTGAATAATCAACACTTCCATCCTCTGTCAGCGGAATATTCTTCGGATCCAGTGTTGTTACCTGGAACATCTCTCCTGCACCTTCACAGTCACTTCCTGTGATCAGCGGTGTATGCACATAGACAAAGCCTCTCTCCTGGAAAAATTTATGGATCGCATATGCGCAAAGAGAACGTACACGGAATACAGCCTGGAAAGTATTTGTTCTCGGTCTTAAATGTGTCATGGTCCTTAAGTATTCAAGACTGTGTCTCTTCTTCTGAAGTGGATAATCCGGTGCGGAAGCCCCTCTACAGATATCTCTGTTGCCTGGATCTCAAATGGCTGCTTCGCCTGAGGGGTAGCTACCAGTGTTCCCTTGACAATGATGGCTGCTCCAACATTCAGCTTGGAAACCTCTGCGAAATTCTCCATGTTATCGTGATATACGATCTGAAGAGTTTCAAAAAAGCTCCATCATGAAGTACGATGAATCCAAATGCCTTGGAATCACGAACACTTCGTACCCATCCACCTACAGTGATCTCTTTGTCAAGATACTGTTCACGGTTTCTGTAAATCTCTTTCACTGTTGTCAGTTTCATAATCTATACCTCATTCCTCATATTCAGGATCACACGTCCCTGCGGACCTCCAAACGTCCGTATCGAATTAAGTATAGACTATTCTCATGGTTCGTGCAAGGAGTAATTGCCTTGCCGGACAGAAAAATAGCGGACCACCGAACAGAAAAATCCCGCCTGGCGGAATGTCTCCGGCAGACGGGATTTTCTGTCTGTAATACCATTAATAATAAGATGCGTTGATACTTCCTGTGTTGAGATAAGTAATGCAGTAATAATAGATCCTCTTGAATGTCTTTGTTGTGTAGTGAAGTCCGTCATCGCCGTCATCCACACCATCATAGCGGGCATTGGTCCCGTAGCCTTTTTCATAAGTACGCTGTACATATCAATATACTTGTAATACAAAGAAAGGCCGGAACGGATCTTGCTGTTGAATTCTCTTACCTGTGCCTCTGTACGGGCACCTCTTCCTGCTTTTGTGATCATAATGCTGTTGATCGGGTTTACGGACATGTAAAAGAGTTTACAGTTCTTACTTTTCAGTGTGGATGCTATATTGGTCATATAGCTGACATAATTACCTGCATTTCCCAGGTCATTGACACCCAGGTTAAAGATAACGGCGATCGGTTTGGAACCTTCTGTTTTGTCGATTTCTTCTATAAGCTGTGCATATCCTGTATCCCGGAACCAGCTCAAGCCCTTTCCTGGATTTGCAACAAAAGAAACCCCATTTGTTACAGAACTGCTCATCTGTTTTTTCAGTGTCGCCTGTATTCCTGCAGTACGGGAATCTCCCACAAAAATGACCTTACTGTACATCATACCGATAGCCGGATGAGCCATCTCATCGGAACTGATGTCCTTTTCCAGTGCACGGTTAAATACCGTCGCATACAGATTGGTGTTTTTGCTGATCCGCAGAAGTTCGCCGGCTTCGTAATCCGGATCTGTGGAAGAACCGGTCCGTCTGGTTTTAGACCAGCCCATAAACGTATAACCTTCCGCATTGGATACGGATGGGAGCTTAAGGTAACCGCCCTTTCCAAGTGTTACTGTCTTCCATACGGTTCCGTTTGCCTTGCGGAGATTTACTTTTACTGATTGCATCTGTACGGAATAGTATCTGATATTACCGGAGATTTTAATCTTCGTTCCTGCTTTTTTGCAGTAGATGCCTTGCCGTTCTTTGCTGTCGACCAGCCAAGATTTACATATCCCGATCTGGACGGAACTGCAGGTAATGTGTAATATGTACCCTCTTCTACTTTTTCTGCAGCTTCTTATATGCGGAATTGGTGCTTCCATTTCCAAGATAGAAGTTTACGGTATAATACTTACTCTTTCTGCGGACCGCATACAGAGTCATATCTTTTCTGACCTTTACGCTGGCACCTGCTTTATATACTACCTTGCTGCTCCTCTTCCGTGTGGTCCATCCGAGATTCTGATATCCCACAGCTTGGGTACTGCCGGAAGCCGGATCGTGGTATTTAATGTCACATTCCGTGTCAGTGCAGTATACGTCTTACTTTTGCTGGTACCTGAATTATTATTGAACTTAACGGTATAAACAAGCTTCGCCGCCGACACCTTATGCGATGCAGCCGGCACAAAGATCAGTGCAGCTGCCACAAGTGCCAGCAGAAGCCATTTTATCCGAAAGGCCTTTCCGGTTTTTTCCCTGTTTTTCATATAAACAAACTCCTCCTGAAATACATATCCATCCCCGGGTGCCTCCGTACTTTTTACAGAGTATTGATAAATCTCATAAATGCATCCCTGCCTCTGGTGTGCATTTATAAACACCGGCATCCTCCAGTACATGAACAAATACATTGCCCACTTCCCTACGAAGGACTTCCTGGATATTATCTTTATCAAGTTTCTCATATTTTGGCAGAAATTCTGCAACCCATGCAGCATGTTTCTCAATTTTCTCATTGGAAGCGATATCCCTGCCGCTTAAAATGTATTCTTCAAGAAGCTCCAGCTCTTCTTTCAGACGGGCCGGAAGAACAGCGAGTCCCATAACTTCGATAAGACCGATATTCTCTTTCTTGATATGATGATAGCATGCATGCGGATGATAAACCCCCAGCGGATGCTCCTCTGTTGTGATATTGTTACGTAATGTCAGATCCAGTTCAAAGGTATCTCCCACTTTACGTGCGATCGGTGTGATGGTGTTATGCGGCTCTCCGTCTGTTTCTGCAAAGATAAATGCAGCCTCATCAGTATATCCTCTCCAGCCTGCCAGTACATGTGTTGCCAGATCGATCAGTCTCTTCTCGTCTTTACTACGGATACGCAGTACGGAAAGAGGCCATTTTACAATGCCGGCTTCCACATCTTCGTATCCCGGGATCGTCACATGCTTTTCAATCTCTGCCTTTGCCATGGCAAAGGTATAATGTCCGCCCTGGAAATGATCGTGGCTGAGGATAGAACCTCCTACGATCGGAAGGTCCGCATTGGAGCCAAGGAAATAATGCGGGAACAGCTTTACAAAATCAAACAGCTTGATAAATGTATTTCTCTCGATCTTCATCGGAGTATGCTGACTGTTAAATACGATACAATGTTCATTGTAGTAAACATATGGAGAGTACTGGAAGCCCATGGACTGTCATTGATGGTGATCGGATGATCCTGTGGTTCTCCCTTGCCGGATGATTGACTCTTCCTGCATAGCCTTCATTTTCCGGACAAAGCAGACATTTTGGATAGCTGCTGGATTTTACCAGCTTGGCAGCTGCGATAGCCTTTGGATCTTTTTCCGGCTTGGAAAGGTTGATCGTGATATCAATCTTGCCATATTCGCTGTCTACTGTCCATTTCTGATCTTTTTTTACGCGATAACGTCTGATATAGTTGCTGTCCTGACTCAGCTTATAAAAATAATCTGTGGCTTTTTCCGGATCTTCTTTATAAGCATCCCAGAATTCTCTCTGTACCTGGGCAGGACGCGGCATCAGACAGTTCATCAGCTTTGTATCAAAGAGATCTCTGTACACAATACTGTCCTCAATGATACCCCTCTTTACAGCCTCATCAAGAAGTTCGTTCAAAGTCTCCTCAAGATCAATTTTAGCATACTCTGTCTCCGGTTCTGTATATTCGCTTTCCCCAAAAGCATCCAGAAGAAGATTTGTTGCATAAATTCTTTCGCATTCCGGAGTAATACCACTCTCCATCCCATACTGTACCAATTTTTTAATACTTTCACTTAACATTACTTTTTCCCCTTTCCTGTCGCACTTTTCCCGGAAAACAGGACCTGTTTTTCCTGTTTTCGATTTATGCCAAACGGGAACTCCCGTCTTGCCATCCTTCTGTAGCCCCATGGCCTTGGCTTCATCCGGCCTGCTCTGTAGGCATCACTCTGTGACGTTTTCTATATAGGTGAGAAATACATTTCCGGCACTCTCAAACAGCGCTGTACTGTCATTCATTCCATACGGCTGATCTGTCCTGTTGCCGGATCATAAAGATAGGTATTATATTCATCATAGCCTACGATCACCACACTGGAATTTTCTCCTGTCTTGGCGATCACCGGTCGCTGGGCACTGACTCATAAAGAACATTGTCAAGAGTACAGCCGGTCAGATCGATCACCGTTCCCATATCGCCAAGGCTATCTTGAAGTTCTTTTTTCTTCCAGTTGGCTGTACGTATACTTTCCGGCACATCCTCTATATTCATCTGAAGCTTTGTTTTTTTGTTTCCACGTTCCCAGACGTATTGCTGCGCACGGTTAAGTACAACTCCAGTCTGCGTATCCGCGCGTTTCACAGCTGCAGCCGGATCGGTGTAGATACGGTCAAGAGAACCATATGCATAAACATAATAAAGTTCTCCCTGCGGAACGGTGGTATCCAATGTTACCGATGAGTCTTCAGTACTCTTGATCTTGGAACAAACAAGCAACGGACTGTCTGTCTCTGGTTTCTGGGTCATGGTCAGGCGGATCAGCGTTCCTGCACGGTTTGTAGTGATCAATGCTACATCTATCTGGCTTCCGGATGCTTTTTTGTTATTCATGATATTGTCCTTTTTCTGGATGTATAAGCATTCCCCGATTTTGCAGAAAGTTCAAACTCCATCATGGTACTGCCAACCGTTACGTTGGTGATATAAAGGCCGTCCTGACGATACTCTTTTTTCACTTTTCCTTTAAAGCTTTCAATGCGGAATGTGCTGATTCCCTCTGTTTCATGTCCGTTGGCATCAGTAAGAATGTCCTCATCGGAAAGGATCCCATATACCAGATCTTCATTCATAAATCCCAGAACTCTCAGATTTTTTCCGCTTTCCGGCGAAATATCTCTTGTTTTCAGAGAATCAAATTCAATTTCCCGGATCTTCCCTGCATCATCTCCGGATTCGATCAGCCATGCTGCATGTGCCTTGGTATCTGACACAACAAAATGGTTCTGTTTGATCCCTTCTTCAAGAACCTGTGAGGTTCCTGTCTCAATATCTACCTGATACAGCTTCTGTGCAAACAGCAGAAACAGTTGATTGTTTTGTTTACATAAGTGAGTGTTCCGAGATCTTCCTTCAGGAACTCGTAGGATTCTGTACTTGGTATGAATACTTTTTCTTCCACCACATTGCGGTCGCTATTGTAGTGATAAACACAGACACCGCTGTATCCCTCGTGAACACCACGGTTCATATAACCGTACAATACAAAGTCCACATCCCCGTTATCTGCCACTCGGATGATCTTGATATCATGTTCGTCGCGCACATATCTGGAATCGTTATCTTCCTCTTTACGGAAGCTGAAGATCCTTGTGATCTTTCCGCTGGACGGTGCATAAGACCAGAGATCCCCATCCTGCTCAAAAGCAACAATCTTTCCACTGCTGTCTGAAGCGTAGGTGACATTCTTGTCACGGACACCCAGAAGCAGGCCTGCATCAGAAACTACCTTCTGAGATGGATCAAATACCTTCGTTGCAGAACGTTTGAAATCCAGCAGCATGATCCTTGTTTCTGTATAACGCATACGGTAAAATTCCGTAACATCATAAATTTCGGTTTTACCCTCATCATCCTGTGCGGAAACCTGATAATCCAGCGTGATACTTGCCGTCGTTTCATTGATATCATCGATCAGCGGAACTCCTTCCATATAGAGCTTCGGAGAAAGGGATCCCCAGCTGATATTGGAAAGTCCGGAATTGATGGAAATATTATTGTAATTCGTTCCGCCGGAAGTATCCTCCGCTTCCAGATATCCGGTCAGCGTATCTGCCTGTTCCTTGTCCAGACACTTTGTGGAAAAATCCCTGACAAACTGAAGATACGCTTCTGTATTCAACTGGGTTCTGGAAACCACTCTTGTGTAGTAGTAAACTTCCCCCGCACTGGTATCCAGCGTAATCTGCATGGAATACTCCTGGTTCATGCGAAGGTCACTGCCAATCTCAATCTCTGTACTTAAACAGCCGTTGTCCTCTTTCGTGAGATTCTTGATCTTACGGTTCTCCATAACCTTACTTCCGTCTGAAGTCCGTACCTCATAAGCAAGCCCTGTTACTGTATCAGCATATGGTTGATCTCAAAAGACACTTTTTGGTAGTATCCAACGGAGTAATACTTCCCCTCATGAAATCGGTCTGCATCTGCTGTCTGTATCCATACATCTTATTTGCCTGGGTACTTCCGATCTTTACCATAACCTCCGGAAGTGTGGCATCGTTCATATCGGAGCGGTTATCTGTAGACTGGCTGTTCATCAGAAACGAGGTCCCGGCTACTACTGCCACAAAGATCACCAGCAGTATCGCTCCCTTACGTAGGATCTTCATCATGTCATTCTCCCTTCTGTGAAGCTGACTCTTCCGGATAAAGAAGCCTGTCCAGGGTAGGAGCCACATGAAGAGCCTTCATGGTATCCGAAAAACTGTCCCTGCTCTTTTTCTTTCCGGTTTTTACTGCGCGGATCAGAATATTCTTTGGTGTATGTTCCATATCGATAAATTCAAGGAGCTGGGTTTCATATCCTTTGCTTTCCAGAAGCTCGGCACGAAGACCATCTGTGATCAGAGCTGCCATTCTTTCCTTCAGGATTCCATAACGCATAACAGGCTGAAGCATTTCGTT
>ENA-OQIR01000901-OQIR01000901.1-human-gut-metagenome-genome-assembly--contig:-NODE-901-length-11529-cov-1.698649_pt1 | contig 11529 bp, 17 predicted proteins | sample MGYA00242580_ERZ504745 | MGnify/ENA primary metagenome ERZ504745 (study PRJEB26092, sample SAMD00036214) | human gut metagenome | host: Homo sapiens | study: EMG produced TPA metagenomics assembly of... | reverse complement strand
GGTTTGGACCGTTGGCGATGATATCGCTTGGATGCGCAAGGGCCCCGACGGCCGCCTGTGGGCCATCAACCCGGAGAACGGCTTCTTCGGCGTTGCCCCCGGCACTAACATGAAGTCCAATCCCAACGCTTTGATTTCCACCCAGAAGGGCACCATCTTTACCAACGTGGTGCAGAATCTGGATGACAATACCGTTTGGTGGGAGGGCCTGGATAAGAATCCGCCTGAGCACGCTCTCAACTGGAAGGGCGAGCCCTGGAACGGCAAGACCTCTGAGGAAAAGGGCGCCCATCCCAACAGCCGTTTCCACGCTCCCGCGAAGAACCTGCCCCTGTATCAGCCGATGAGTTCGATTCCACCAGCGGCGTTCCGATTTCCGCCATCATCTTGGCGGCCGCCGCGCTCAGACCACTCCTCTGGTATATCAGTCCCGTGACTGGGCCAACGGCGTGTTCGTAGGCTCTATTATGGCCTCTGAGACCACCGCCGCCGCTGCCGGCGCCGTAGGCGTTGTCCGCCGTGACCCGATGGCTATGCTGCCCTTCTGCGGCTACCATATGGGCGACTATTTCAAGCACTGGTTTGAAATGGGCGACGTGCTGGGCGATAAGGCTCCTAAGATCTTCAATGTAAACTGGTTCCGTCTCGACGATGAAGGCCACTTCATTTGGCCCGGCTTCGGCGACAACTTCCGTGTGCTGGAGTGGATCATCAAGAGATGCGAGGGCGAAGTGGACGCGCAGGAAACCGCCATTGGTTACGTTCCTTATGCCGAGGATATCAACCTGGAGGGCCTGGACTTCAGCCTCGAAACCCTGAAGAGCATTCTTTATGTGGATAATGAGCAGTGGAAGAAGGAAGCCGAGGGCATCACCGAGTTCTACAAGAAGTTCGGCGATAAGCTGCCGGCTCAGCTGGCAGCCCAGTTGGATTCCCTGAAAGCCAGACTGGACAAATAAGCTGTCCCTTTTCATTCAAGAAATGTAGGAAAGCGCGGATCATAGCGATCCGCGCTTTTTTATTATTCTTAAACCTGTAGGATACAGCGCGAAGCGGTGTATCCTAAAAAACTGACCGCTGGCGGGTGGATTAGAAGCTTAAGCGAAAGCAGCACCTTTCCAGTACTATGGCGATGGCCCAGGGATCACCGCCGCTCATGGGTAGGTTTTGTCCCGGCGATTCCTTTTCCCGGGGGTTGCCTGCCTTTTTATTATTGTTAAAGTTCTTCGAAAATAAAAAGAAACAGCAGAAAAACGTATGTCTAGCGCTTCTGCTGTAAATTCAATTACAATATTAATTTCTGTCTTGGGCGTATAGAAGAATGGGTGCTACCGCAGGAGAAAAGGCAAAAGGGCAATGAAAGCCCCCGCCGCCATAAAACAAATACCGCCGAATTTGGTGCTGATGCGGTAAAGGCCGGAGGCTCGTCGGCGCGGTAGGATTTCCACTGTTCGGTAAGGCGCCAGAAGGTCTCCGGCCTGCAAAAAGAAAAACGCCAAGGGCCAGTATCAAAACGCCTGCGATAACGGCCCAGACAGCCTGAGGCTCCATAGAGCTTTCCCCCTAAAATAAGTTTCAAGATACTGCGCAAGGAAAAATAAAAACTACCGCTGAAAAGCCTTTTAAAGGCATAGCGCATAAATTCGCGCTTTAGATGGTTTTCATAAGAAAAGAGCAAGGAAAAGAGATGAAGAGTAAATACTTCACACAGCAGGCCTCAAAAGAAATTATAATTTCAAAGGCAGACCGGCTTTGTCGGTAAAGCTGCCGCATGCGGTCATGATAAGATCGATCAGCCAGCCGATGCCGCAAAGGCCGCCGGTAAAAAGATAGAGGAGTCCCGTGCCGACTTTTCCCACATAAAAACGATGGATTCCCAGAATACCGAAGAAAAAGCAGAGAACAAAGGCCACCCAGCGATGGCTGGGGGAAACCGGAGAAACTGGCATGGGAGAAATTGGGGAAGGACAAGGAGTATAGGAAGAATAGGGCTGTTGGTAAAAGCCATTGACAGGCAGGGCGGCGCCGCAGCTACCGCAATGATGATTTCCATGGGGGTTCTCCCAGCCACAATGAGGGCATCTCATAACATTCTCTCCTTTCTGATTTTATCAGTATAATGAAAAGAAAATAGTTTGTCAAGGATCCGTCTTTTTATGACAGTTAATACTGTGAAAATTTTCAAAAATCTGTGCATTTTGCAGAATTAGGAAGAATTTCACAAATATAGTTGATTTTATGACATAAAAATTTTACAATGTATTCATAATTAATTTGAGGAGGATTTAAATGGCACAAAATTCTAATGAATTCAGGCCGACTCATCCAAAGGGTGATTTTTTTGACCTGAAAGGACAAAATACCAAGGTAAGCACAGAAATTACCGCTGGTATTACTACTTTCTTTGCGATGGCATACATTATTATCGTCAACCCTAATATGCTGCAGCAGACCGGTATGCTTGGGGCGCTGTATTCCTGGCCACGATTATTGCTTCGGTTATCGGTACATTAATTATGGGCTTATTCGCTAATGTGCCTTATGCTCAAGCTCCCGGTATGGGCTTGAATGCGTTCTTTACGTTTACCGTATGTTTTGGCTTGGGCTTTGCTTGGCAGGAAGCTTTGGCAATGGTTTTTCTGTGCGGCTTGATTAACGTAATCATTACCGTGACCAAGATCAGAAAGCTGATTATCAAAGCGATTCCGGTGAGCCTGCAACACGCTATTGGCGGCGGTATCGGTATTTTTATTGCCTATATTGGTATCAAAAATGCCGGATTGATTCAGTTTACCTCTGATCCCGGTACTTACGTGCTGGATGAGGCCAGTGAACTGTAGTTGCGAGCAGTGCCGCAGTGCCCGCCATTGTTACCTTGAATACTCCCGCGGTTTGGCTGGCTCTGATCGGCTGGTGCTGACCATTGTATTACTCGTTTTAAAAGTAAAAGGAGCTATCCTGATCAGCATTATTGCTACTGCTTTGATTGGTATTCCTATGGGTCTGACCTCTATGGCGAACACCACCAGCTTTGGCGACGCGATCAATCAGCTGCCCACTACGTTTTGTGCTGCTTTCGGAAATCCCGGAATGGGGTCTCTGTTCTCAGACGCTTCCAAGCTTCCCTTGGTTTTAATGACTATCTTTGCGTTCAGTTTGTCTGATACCTTTGATACCATTGGAACCTTCATTGGAACCGGTCGTAAAACCGGTATTTTCAGTGATGAGGACCAGCAGGCTTTGGAAAAAGGCAAAGGATTCCGTTCCAAAATGGATAAGGCTCTGTTTGCTGATTCCACTGCTACCTCTATCGGTGCTATTTTAGGTACTTCCAATACCACTACTTATGTGGAGAGCGCGGCTGGCATCGGCGCAGGCGGAAGAACCGGTTTGACCAGTGTTGTGACCGCTGCTTTGTTCATCCTCAGTGCGTTCTTCTCCCCGTTCCTCAGCGCGATTCCCAGCGCGGCGACTGCTCCGGCTCTAATTGCTGTTGGTATCATGATGCTCAGTTCCTTCAAGGAGGTTGAGTGGACTGACTGAATGAGGCGATTCCGGCGTTCTTCGCAGGTATCTTTATGGCTATCTGCTACAGCATTTCCTATGGTATCGCGGCAGGCTTCATTTTCTATTGTATTGTCAAAGTTTTCAGAGGCAAAGCAAAGGAAATCCATCCGATTTTGTGGGTCTGCACGGCTTTGTTCATTTTGAATTTTGTTGTTCTTGCGATTATTTAAGCTTAGTGGCTCTAAAAGCCCCGTTTTCATTTGAAAACGGGGCTTTTTTGTGGTTCCACCCAGGATTCTCAAAATCCCTGGCAGAATTGGGAGTGAATAAATTAGAAGAATTCAGCAGAAAAGAGGTTTTAACTGGTCATGAAGAAAATCCGGCTTTCTTTATAACTGTAATAGAAGGCGGGCTGCTTTTTATATTTATTCCTCCCGCGGCGCTATTCGGCTTCCCGGTAGTTGCTAGGAACGAAAACCCGGGAAGCTCGTCGCTCAAGCGCAGATCAGATCCAGAACCTTATCATCCCGGACGCTGCCGATAAAATCCAAATAAAAGAAATACTCAAAATAGTGCTCAAATTTGCGGTCAGGAATCGGACGGGACTCGATCTTGGTTAAATTCAATCCCAGCATGGCGAACCTGCCCAGTACGCTGTAAAGGGAGCCGGTGGTGTGTTCAGGGAGAAGCAAAGGCTGATTTTGTCAGCGTCATCCGGAATGGAAAGAGCCTTGGAGATGGCGACAAACCTGGTTTGGTTGGCGGAGCTGTTTTGAACATTTTCCTCCAGGATGTTCAGACCGTATTCCTTAGCGGCCTCCCGGGAGCAAATGGCGGCAAGGGCCGGATTTTTTTCCATGGCGACCATTTCCGCGGCGGCGGCCGTGTTGGAGTAATTTACCGGCTTGAGGCCGTGCGCCTTAATTTTTAGGGAACATTGGGAAAGCGCCTGGGGATGAGAATATACCTGCTTTACTGTTTTCAGAGAAGCGTTTTCCGAAGCGCACAGGAAATGCCGGATAGAAAGATGAGCGGCGCCGACAATGGAGAACCGGTAGCGGAGAAGAAGGTCATATACATCGGAAACAGAACCGGCAGAGGAGTTTTCCACCGGAATCACGCCGAAATCCGCTTCATCCCGGTCTACGGCGGAGAATACATCCTCAAATACCGGATAAAACGCGGCCTTACTGCCAGGGTAAAGCCGCATGGCCGCCTGATGGGAAAAGCTGCCAGCCACGCCGGGACAGGCCACAACCGGTTTTTTTCAGAAAGTATAGGCTTGCCGGCGGTTTGAATCTGGCGGCGAAGCTTCTTTCCAGAGTGTAAGGCTCCGTGCTGAAGGGCGCGGCTGGCCTGCATAATGGAGGCGTACAGCATTCGGGCTGCGTCTCCATATTCCCCGGCCTCCTGGGCCACTCGGTTCAGAATTTCCTCCTCCCGCTGGGCGTTGAAAATGGGAAGATTCTCTCTCTCCTTGATCTTGGCGACCTCCCGGGAGCAATCCATCCGCCGGCAGAATAAAGGAATCAGCTGGCTGTCGATGGCGTCGATCTGGCGGCGTACTTCTTCTAATGTCATAGAGATCCCCTTTCCAGCAGTAAATCAAGCGTCGCAGCCGCGGCCGCGGCCTCCACAACAGGCACCGCCTGGGAACGATACAAGGATCGTGGCGGCCCTTGACCACCAGCTTCGCATTTTCCTGCCTGCTCAGATCGATGGTATCCTGTTCTTTTCCAATGGAGGCGGTGGGCTTGATTCCCACCCGGAATAGAATGGGCATACCGTTGGTGATGCCTCCCAGAATCCCGCCGCAGTGTTCGTGCGGGTCTTTACCTGCCTGCTTTCATTGTAATAGAAGCTGTCGTTGTTTTCGCTGCCACGGCGGCCGCAGCAGGCGAAGCCGTCTCCGAACTCCACGGCTTTTACTGCTGGTATGCCGAATAGGATGGAGGAGAACACGTTTTCCACGCCGCCGAACATCGGAGAGCCGGCGCCGGCGGGAACGCCGGTAACGGCGCACTCTACCACGCCTCCTACGCTGTCGCAGTCAAGCCTGGCACGCTCGATTTCAGCCCGCATGTCGTCTTCGGCCCGGGCGCGGATGACCGCAAAAGAGGAGCGGCTCAGCCGGGCCATCAAGTCACTGGGGATGTCCAAAGCGGGGAAAGAGTCGTCAGTTACGGAGGCAATCCTTGCAATGTGGGCGGCGATTTTTATGCCCCGGCGCTCCAAAACCTGGCGGCAGACCGCCCCGGCGAACACCAGAGGCGCCGTCAGACGCCCGGAAAAATGGCCGCGCCCCGGATGTCGTTAGCGCCCTGATAGCGGATGTATCCGGTATAATCGGCGTGGCCCGGCCTGGGCAGCACCGACAGATTTCCGTAATCCCCAGAACGGACGTTGCAGGTTGCGGATCACCGCTGCCAGCGGAGCGCCGGTCAGGGTGCCGTTTCGTACGCCGGACAGAATTTCCGGCAGATCTTCCTCCTTGCGGGGAGTGGAGGATAGATCCCGGCCGGGAGCCCGGCGGGCCATTTGAGCGAAAATCTCCTCCTGATCGATGGGGATGCCGGCGGGCAGACCATCCAGCACCACGCCGATCCCGTTACCGTGGCTTTCCCCGAAAATAGAAAGCTTTAATTGGTTTCCCCAATTAGATGACATCCGCTTTCCCTCCTAACGAAATAAAGTCCTCAAAAAAGCCTGGATAAGACTTGCTGACGCTTTGCGCGTCTGTAATTTCTACCGGCTTCTCACAGCCCAAAGAGGCGACCGCCATGGCCATGACGATCCGGTGATCGTTGCAGCCTTCGGCCCTCCCGCCGGCAAGCATGGGTTTTCCGGTAACAACCAGGCCGTCGGGCAGTTCCTTAATTTCACCGCCCAGAGCGGCGATGCCCTGGGCTACGGCTTTCAGCCGGTCGCTTTCCTTGATTCGCAGCCGGGCTGCCCCGGTGATGGAAGTGATGCCGGGACAAAGGCCGCCGTGACCGCCAGGATAGGGACCAGGTCGGGAATTTGAGAAGCGTCGATGGCAGGAATCGGCCGCAAGGCCCCGGGAGAGATCCGGAGCCCCTCCGGCTCCCAGCTGAGCTTAGCCCCGAACCTCTGAAACAGGGAGAAGGCCTGACGGTCCCCCTGCGTGGAGTGCTTTTGCAGGCCCCTCAGAAGAATGGAGGAACCCTGTGCCTGGGACAGCGCGCCGGCGGCCAGGAAAAAAGCCGCCTGAGACCAGTCGCCCTCGATCGCCAGATCCCGGGGGACATAGCTTTGGCTTCCGGGCACCAGCCAGCCGTTTTCCACAGGCGTAACGGTCACGCCGAAGCGCTTTATCATTTCAATAGTCATATCAACATAGCCGGCGGATTCTAAAGGAGAAGTCAAACGGATTTCGCTGCCGCCGTTGAGAATGGGAAGGGCCAGCAAAAGACCGGTAATAAATTGAGAGCTGATATTGCCGGGCAAGCGGAAAACACCGGGCCGCAGAGCGCCGCTGATAGACAAGGGAAGACCGCCCTGGGTGCGGCAGGCGACGCCGGCCTGAGGCAGGCAGTCCAAATAGACGCCGATAGGGCGTTCCGGCAGGCGGCCCCGGCCGGTAAATTCAGCGCGGACCCCTCCTGCGGCCGCTGTAGGAATGAGAAACCGCAGGGTAGAGCCGGATTCGCCGCAGTCTAAAACCGCTTGGCTGGGGGCGAATAAGCTTCGGGAATCCACGGTCAGGGTGTCTCCCGTCAGAGAGGTTTTTACGCCCAGCGCCTCCACAGCCCGGCAGGTAGCCTCCATATCCTGAGAAAAGGAGAAATTGGAAAGATGGGAAATTCCCTTAGCCAGGGAAGCGCAGAGAATCGCCCGGTGGGCGGCGCTTTTAGAAGCGGGAAGGCTGACGGGTCCGGTAAGGCTTTTACCGGGAACAGATACCTTACGAATCAAGGGAAGGCCTCCTTTCCGGCAAGGGCAGCCGTCTGGTTTGCCTGGCGGCAGTTATATGGCGCCGGCCGGTTCTCCTTGCGGACGAAAGGCTTAGCTTTCCGTTTAAAAATTTGCTGCCGCCGAACGCGCTGGAGAGCGCGCCGCCGGGAATACGAGAATTGCAGGTCAAAGGGAAAGCCTCCCCTCCAGTAAGGGCAGCAGGTCTGCCTGGGAAATGGGGACCACGGCGCAGCGGCCGATTTCCTTTAAAAGCACTAGGTTCAGTTTTCCGTTTAAGGATTTTTTGTCGTTGACCGCGCTGGCGGCTAATATTTGATCAGAAATAGGATCGCTGACGGGCAGGCGTAGGCCTGCAGCACAGAGACAATCTCATCCGCGGTCCCCCTGGCTGTAAACCCGGCGGCTTCGGAGGCCCGGACGATCCGCACCATGCCGACGCCGACGGCTTCCCCGTGGGAAGGGCCTTGAAAATGGTAAGCTTTTTCCAGAGAATGGCCCAGAGTATGGCCGAAATTTAAGATCATGCGTTCGCCTTTATCCCGCTCGTCGTTTTCCACCACCTGGCGCTTGATGTCTACGCACTGGTAGATAATATCCTCGAGCCGTTCCCAGGCCTGTCCGTCCCTTAGGCTGTCGAATAAGGCGCGGCTGCGGATGCATCCGTATTTGACCACCTCGCCCATGCCGTCGGCGAAGTAGCGGGGCGGCAGAGTGTTTAATGTGTCCGGGTCGATCAGAACCAGGCGGGGCTGCCAGAAGGCGCCCACCAGGTTTTTTCCCTGAGGAAGATCCACGCCGGTTTTTCCGCCTACAGAGGAATCTACCTGGGCCAGCAGGGATGTAGGAATCTGGACAAACGGAATCCCACGCAGGTAAGAGGCGGCGGCAAAGCCGGCCATATCCCCGGTGACGCCGCCCCCGAACGCCACGGCGAAATCGGTGCGGGTCAGGCCGAATTGGGCGAAGGCTCCAGCATGGCGGCGATGGACGAAAGATTTTTGCTCTCCTCTCCGGCGGGGAATACGTGAAGCGTTACGTCATAGCCGCGGCTTTCAAAGAGGCCTTTACTGCCTGGGCCTGGTTGCTAAATTAGAGTCTGTGACCACGGCGGCCTTACGGGCCCCCCGCAGCTCCGGAATCCGGCGGATCTCATCCCCGGCCCGTCGCAGCAGCCCCGCTCGATTTTAATTTCATAAGGGGTTCCTGTTTTCACCAGAAGGGTTTTCATTCTCCAAGCGCCTCCTTGATTTTCCGTCCTTTCCGCAGCAGGGCTTTCAGCTTTTCCTGATTGCCGCCGCTGATCTGGTTCCGGATAGCGGTAAGGTTCTCGATTAACGTATCGAGCTCTGCGGTCAGCGGTTCCCGGTTTTCCAGAAACAATTCGCTCCAAAGGGTTTCGTTGATCCTGGCCACCCGGGAAACATCCCGATAGCTTCCCGCGGAATAGCCCTTATGGTTGGGGCATTGAGGGCTCATCACGTAGCGCAGGCCAGTACATGGGGGAGCTGTGAGGTAAAAGCGATCATCCGGTCGTGCTCCTCCGGCGTGGTTTCCGGCGTCATGGTAAAGCCAATCTCCAGGGCAAGCTTTTTTAGGGTGTCGACGGCCATTCTGGGAGCGCCGCAGGGCACCAGAATGTAGCTGGCGCCGTTGAATAAAGATGCTCGGAGACCTCGAAGCCGCTGCGCTCCTTTCCCGCCATAGGATGGCTGCCTACAAAAATGAAACCGTATTCCTCCGCCAGCGCTTTCAATTGGGAGCAGATGGCGGTTTTGATCCCGGCGGCATCGGTGACGATGCACCCCGGACGGATACAATCATGATATTGCTTTACAAAGTTCACCGCCGCCTGAGTATAAGCAAAGATAAATCACATCGGCGGTTTTCAGAGCCTCAGGCGTGCAGATCTCGTGGACCGCTCCCAGCTCCAAAGCCCGCTGGGCCACCGCGGCGGTGCGGTTATAGCCCATGACGTAATGGCCGGTGTATTCCCGAAAGGCCTTGCATAAGGAGCCGCCGATTATGCCAAGCCCAATGACAGCGATCCGCATCTCAGCCCACCTTACGGCCGAAGGCCTTAGCCGCAGCGTTGACATGCTTGGCCACCTGGTCAAATTGCTCCGGGGTCAAGGACTGGGCGCCGTCGGAGAGGGCGTGCTGGGGATCGTTGTGAACCTCGATGATCAGCCGTCGGCTCCGGCGGCCACGGCGGCCAGGGCCAGAGGCTCTACCAGCAGCTGATGCCGGAGGCATGGCTGGGGTCTACGATGACCGGCAGATGGGACAGCTTTTTCAGAATTGGCACTGCGGAAATGTCAAGAGTGTTTCGGGTGTAGGTTTCGTAGGTGCGGATGCCCCGCTCACAGAGGATAACCTTTTCGTTGCCGCCGGCCATAATGTATTCCGCGCTCATCAGAAGCTCCTCGATGGTGGAGGACAGGCCCCTTTTCAGAAGGATCGGCTTATCCAGCCTGCCCAGCTCCTTTAACAGCTCGAAATTCTGCATGTTCCGTGCGCCGACCTGGATGATATCCACATCCTCGAACAGGGGAATGTGGCTGACCCGCATGATTTCCGTGACGATGGGCAGGCCGGTCACCTTTCTTGCTTCCCGCAGAAGCTCCAGGCCTTCCGCTTTCAGACCCTGGAACGCATAGGGCTGGTACGGGGCTTGAAGGCGCCGCCCCTGAGGAACTGGGCGCCGGAGTCCTTTACACTTTTGGCGATCTCCACGATCTGCCGCTCCGACTCCACAGAGCAGGGGCCTGCGATCAGGCTCAGGCTGCCGTCACCGATTTTCTGGCCTCCAGGCAGTGTGATCACCGTGTCATCCGGGTGGAATTTCCGGTTGGCTTTTTGTAGGGCTCCTGTACCCGTTTGACGCTTTCCACAATATCCTGGGCGGAGATATAATCGATATCGATGGCCGAGGTATCGCCGATAAGGCCTAATACGGTGGACTGGGTGCCGACCCATTCGTTGACCTTTACATCGTAGTTCTTTTGCAGAGAGTCTACGAAATTGTCCACCATCTGTTTGGTGCTTTGGGGCTTTAATACAATAATCATGCTGGTTTCCTCCTAGAAAATAGTTTGCTTTGTTATGGCTTTTGACTTTTTACGGAATCAAGCTTTTCTTCGGGCAATAAAAAAGCGGAACTCTCTGCGAGTTCCGCGAAGCGTCAGCCGTCAAATTTTAACTAAATAAATATAGAAAAACAGAAGACGGATTACGTCCGAAAAAGATCGCAGTTTTTGATTTGATTGCACGCAGAAAAATCCCAAGCCATAAAATAGCTGGGATAGAGAAAGCTTGTAAATCGCTTTGTTTCTGTGGCAGAAATCATAACTGGCGTCCTTCCGAAAATTGATTCTGGTAACATAGTAATACAGTTGTCAGCTGTTTGTCAAGTTTTTTTCTTCCAAAGCCTGCAAAACCTGCCGGCATACGGCGTTAGGAGAGCCTTTCGTGGGAATTACTACATCGGCGGCCCTCCGATAGAGGGGCATCCGCTTTTGGTGAAGCTCCCGGATAAACCGGAAACGGTCCGGCCGCTGGAGCAGAGGCCGGTTCCGGTCGTTTTTCAGCCGCAGCTGAAGCACCCGCACCGTGCATAGTACGCACAACCATCGGAACTTTAGCTTTTCCTCCAAACATGTAACGCATCTTAGATGCCTGTCCTAATAGGGCATCAAAACAGAATCCAATAAAATCATTAAACATCAACTCTGGTACAGGTCTTAGTCCTGTAAAGCGCATCCCCACCGAAGCTGATAAATAGCCGTGCTCAGAAATCGGAGTATCAATAACACGTTCCCTGCCATATTTTGGCATCAATCCTCGTGTGATACCCATGACACCGCCCCAGGCATCCTCGTTATTATTTTCTAAGTGTTCAACATTAACACCACCTGCGATATCCTCTCCTAGTAGAACAACTCGCTCGTCTCTTTCCATGGCTTGATCGAGCCCTTCATTGATGGCTTTCATAAATAATGTTTCTCTAGTCATTATGAATCCTCCTCAATCAGTCTGCAAATACGTCTTCGTAGAGAGCTTCTTCTTTTGGAATTGGGCTCTCTTGAG
>ENA-OQIR01000900-OQIR01000900.1-human-gut-metagenome-genome-assembly--contig:-NODE-900-length-11531-cov-4.114784_pt1 | contig 11531 bp, 14 predicted proteins | sample MGYA00242580_ERZ504745 | MGnify/ENA primary metagenome ERZ504745 (study PRJEB26092, sample SAMD00036214) | human gut metagenome | host: Homo sapiens | study: EMG produced TPA metagenomics assembly of... | reverse complement strand
AGCAGCCGAGGGTGCCTGCATACTGGATTTTGGGCGAAAGGCGGGCGCTATGGGTCGCGTTCTGTAAAAAATGGCCAGCTCTTGAGGCGTTGGGCTCAGAATCAGGGCTTCCAGCGCTGTTTTGTGCGTCCGATCCCGCGCCCGCGGACTCCGGGATGCTGAAAACTCCAGAATTTGCACGCCGCCCCCTGGGGTACCTGCAGGCAAAAAGCAACCGCCCCGCCGAAATATGCAATCGGCGGGGCGGTTTATACAAAATTGCTGCTGCGGGCGCGTCGGCAGCTCGCTAGAACTTGAATCCCAGGACAGGCTACTCGGCGCTTTTGAGGGCGCGACCATGTCGATCTTGTTGAGGGTACGATTGGTGGCGAGGTTGACGATAAACGTAAAGCCAAAGGAAAGCACCACGGCGAGCACGTAGCTTAGCGGCTCGACCTCGACGTCAAAGTACAGCGACGGCATCTGCAAAATGTACGTAAAACTCTCGGCCAGCAAGCCGCCCAGCGGCACGCCCAGCGCGGCGCCAATCGCCGTGAGAATCAGTGTCTCCTTGTTGACGTAATGGTGCACCTCGCCACGGCGGAAGCCAGCACCTTGATGGTCGCCAGCTCGCGTTCGCGCTCGGAGATATTCGTGTTGGACAGCGTAAACACCACCACAAACGATAGGCACGCCGCCATAAAGGTCACGAGCACTACGACCGAATTGATAATCGTAAAGTTCGCCTCATAGTTTTCCCAATGCTCGGCCGTACTCGAAATCGTAAGCCAACCGTCACTCTTAAGATTCTTGCTAAACGCAATCTGGTCGGCCGACGAACCCTTAAGCAGCACAAAGACGCCGTTAAGACGTGCGCTTCGACCGAACGCACGCTCATAGGTGCCCTGCGTCATGTAAAGCGTGTTGCCCAGATAGTTAAGCGAAATGTCGCTGACTTTGACCTTGGCAACATTGAGCGACGAATCCTGGACGTGAGCCGTATCGCCCGGCTGAATCCCCAGCACCAGCTGTGAACTTTTACTCAGATACACGTCTCCGTCACGCAAAGGCAGCGGTTCTTTGGACTCATCCTCCAGACGCACGTAATCGCCCAAGTCACTCGTGCGGTCATCGGGCACCACGATCAGCTGCACGGTCTCGCTCTTGCCGCCAAACGTAAAGGTGACGTTGTCGGTCATAATCGGCAGGGTCGAGGTCACGGTCACGTTGAAATCATTGGCCGCGCTGCGCTCATCCAATGCCGCGCACGTCTGCGAAAAATCGTCGGGATTGCGACCGCCAGCAGGTCGTAGCGCGTGATATGCCCGTACTGTTTGGGCGAAAGCGCCACCGACGTATCGCGAATGCCCATACCGCAGATCACGAGCGCCGTGCAGCCGGCGATACCGAAGATGGTCATAAAAGCGCGCTTTTTGTAGCGGAACAGGTTACGTGCTGCCACCTTGTTCAAAAAGCCCATGCGGCGCCAGATAAAGCCGATGCGCTCAAGCAAGATGCGAGAGCCGGCGCGTGGGGCCTTGGGACGCATGAGCGAGGCCGGGGTCTCGGCCATCTCGTGGCGGCAGGCGATAATCGTAGCGCCCACCACGCCCACGGCAAACAGCGCCACCGAGACGATTGAGGACACGATGTCGTACGAGAGCAGCATCTGAGGCAGCGAGTACATGTCGTCGAACACCGTAAACAGGAACAGCGGCAGGCCCACAAATCCGATGATGTTGCCGAGCACGCCGCCGATCAGACATGCCCACAGCGCATAGTCCACGTATTTGGACAGGATGCGCTCGCGTGAATAGCCAAGCGCCTTGTACAGGCCAATAAGCGTGCGCTCCTCCTCGACCATGCGCGTGGCGGTGGTAAGACTGATGAGCACAGCGACGACAAAGAAGATAAATGGGAAAACCGTGGCGATGGCTCGATCGAAGAACTGTCGCTCTCGACGCTCGAGTAGCTTGCGATGTTACCGCGGTCCTGAATGTACCAGGTGCATTCGCCCAGATCGGAAAGCTCGGCGCAGGCATCGGCAAAATGCTGGTCGGCGGCGGCGCGGCGCTGGTCCAACTCGGCCTGAGCCTGGACGCGCTCCTCGCTGCCCTCGGCCATACGGTTGATGTTATCCTGCTCGATCCCAAAGAGCATGGCGGCCTGACGCTCGGCCATATCCAAGCTTGACGGCGTGTCAACCGTCAACTCCTGGACGCGCGCCTTCTCACGCTCCTCGCGGATCTTCTCGATGTTGCCTTTGACCTCGTTGATCTTTGTCGTGTAGGCATCTGAATAGGAGTTAAGACTCTTGGCTCCCTCGACGATCACGTGGACTGCGGAGTAGGAAGAAGATGTCGCGGCATCTTCGCTCACATAGAACTTATAGTCCGCAGCCGAAGCAGCGCGAAAGGCGTTGACTGTCGAGTCGGAGCTCACGTCGGTAGGATCGAGGACCTCGGCCGTAATGGTGTAATCGCCCGCGGCAAACTGATCCTTGGCACTTTGGTTGGACGAGCTCGCGTCATTGGCGGCAAAACTCACCGTATCGCCGAGCTTTTTGCCCGAAGCCTTCAGGAACTTCGAAGTCACCGCGACCTCATCGGCGCTCTCGGGCAAATCGCCGCTCACCAGCACCGGCTGATCGATGTTCTCCTTGGAGAGACTTTGCACGACCACGCGCTCGCGCGTTGTGCCCACGGCGGTGTAGGCGTCTCGGTGTAGATGCCCTCGACCGTCTCGATGCCGTCGACCTCTTGGATAGCCGCGAGATCGTCGCGCGTAAGGCCATAGGTCGACTGCACGTTAATGTCATAGACATTCTGCTGGTCAAAATAGGCGTCGACCGAATCGCACAAATCCTCGCAGCCCGCCTTAAGGCCGCACATCACGCTCACGCCAAGCGCAGTGATGACCACGATAGATAGGAAGCGCTTAAGACTGCCCCGAATCGTGCGGTAGATGCCACGGCGAAAAACCGTCGGCACCATATCGTTTGAGCTTTGAGCGGTACGGTAGGTCGCGAACTCCCGGTCGCGGCCCGCGTGCTCCGTATCGTGGTTTTGGCTGTTTTGGCAATCTTGGTCCATGGGCGCTACCACTCGATCGTCTCGATAGGCACGGGATTTTGCTGGACCGTCTCGCTCTCCACGCGGCCGCTCTTAAAGCGGATCAGGCGATCGGCCATGGGCGCCAGCGCGGAGTTGTGGGTGATGATAATGACCGTGATGTCCTGCTTGCGGCAGGTGTCCTGTAGCAACTGCAAGATCTGCTTGCCGGTTTTGTAGTCGAGTGCACCCGTGGGCTCGTCGCACAAAAGCAGCTTGGGATTCTTGGCCAGTGCGCGGGCAATGGACACGCGCTGCTGCTCGCCGCCCGAAAGCTGTGCCGGAAAGTTGCCCAGGCGCTCGCCCAGGCCAACCTGACGAAGCGTCTGTTCGGCATCGAGCGAATCGGGGCAAATCTGTGCCGCGAGCTCAACGTTTTCAAGCGCCGTCAAGTTGGGGACCAAATTGTAGAACTGGAAGACAAAGCCGACGTCGGCGCGGCGGTATTCCACGAGCTGCGCCTCGTTGGCAGAGCTCACGTCGCGCCCGTCCACCGTCACGGTGCCGGAGGTCGCCGTATCCATGCCGCCCAGAATGTTGAGCGCCGTGGTCTTGCCGGCACCCGAAGCACCCAGAATGATGGCGAGCTCGCCGCGCTCGACCGTAAAGCTCGCGCCGTCGAGCGCATGAATGCGGGCATCGCCCTCGCCGTATGCTTTGACGACGTCTTTGAATTCGATATAGGCCATCAATCGGCTCCCATCTGGTCGGATAACTCTTTAGTATTACCCATTTCGCACCGACCAAAAAGGGACAGGTTTATTTTGGCAGGTTTTATATGGGGAAACGGCAGCTATAGATGAGGCGCCGGGGAGGCCGAGAAATCATCGACGGGGTCAGGCCGACCGCCAAACACAACGCACGCATCTCAATCTGTCAGCCAAATCATTCGAACAGCTGTTCGTTTCTATGATATGATTCAACTATCTAAGCAGGCCAATACGCAGAAAGGCGGCCAACATGGCGTTCGACTTTAAGAAGGAATGCAAGGAGCTCTACAAACCTGCAAGCAAGCCGAGTATCGTAACTGTCCCGCCTATGAGCTACGTTGCCGTTCGCGGAAAGGGCGACCCAAATACCGAAGGTGGCGAGTATCAAAACGCCCTGCCGCTACTTTACGGCATCGCCTATACCGTCAAGATGTCAAAGAAAGGCTCAAGGAGTATCGAGGGCTATTTCGACTTTGTGGTACCGCCGCTCGAGGGTTTCTGGTGGCAAGAGTCCCCGAGCGGCGACATCGATTATGTACACAAGGACAATTTTAACTTTATCTCGTGCATCCGCCTGCCCGATTTCGTCACCCGAGATGACTTTGACTGGGCAGTCGCGGAAGCCACGACCAAAAAGAAACTGGACTTTTCCGCCGTCGAACTGCTTAAAGTTGACGAGGGTCTCTGCGTTCAATGCATGCACACCGGGCCCTACGACAACGAACCGGCGACCGTAGACGCTATGCATGAATACACGACCGAGCTGGGCTATGTTCCCGACCTCTCAGACACCCGTTTACATCACGAAATCTATCTCTCCGATCCACGCAAATGCGCACCGGAGAAACTTAAGACCGTGGTTCGTCATCCTATCAAGCGCGCTGAATAGCGTGGGGCGTCATTTCACGCGCTAGGTTTTAAGCCAGCCAACCAGCCGCCTCCTAGGCCGTCCGGTAATTATCTTGACGCGGCCCGTCGCATCTTATAAGTTTGTTTTGCTAAAGCTGGAAAGCCTCTCAACGATGCGCAACTCCAGCTCTTTTTCTATCAAGAGAGCAAGTGTCGGAAAGCAAAATGTCAGAAAGCAGCGCTTCGAGCAAAATCAAACGCCTGGTCAACACCTATAGCGGTCTCGTGCTCATGGGCGCCGTCGGAATCCCTATCGGCGTTATCGTTGGCGCCATCTGTGCCCTTTTTGGTCGTGTGCTCCTGGCGATCGGCGCCTTCCGCGACGAGCACATCGCGCTGCTCCTTCCCTTCCTCGCCCTCATGGGCTTGGCCATCGTATTTGCCTACCGCACCTGGGGCAAAGGCACCGATCGGGGCATGAGCTTAGTATTCGACGTAGGTCACGGACGCGAGGACGCCATCTCCCCGCGCTTGGTGCCGCTCATTATGCTGAGCACGTGGGGAACGCACCTCTTTGGCGGCAGCGCGGGACGCGAAGGCGTGGCCGTGCAGATCGGCGCCACCGTCTCGCATTGGATCGGCCAACGCCTGCCTTTCCGCGACCCCGGCAACACGTTTTTGCTCATTGGTATGGCCGCTGGCTTTGCCGGACTCTTTCGAACGCCGCTCGCCGCCACGGTCTTTGCTATCGAGGTGCTGGTTGCCGGACGCATTGAATACCGCGCGTTGTTCCCCGCGCTTACGGCTTCGCTTGCCGCAAGCATGACCTCCGGCGCCTGGGACTCGAGAAGTTCGAGGTCGCCGTTACCGCCTCGTATGCGCTCGACCTCCCCGGTCTTGGACGGCTGGCGCTGTTGGGCATCGCGTTTGGTATGGTCGGTGGAGCTTTTGCCTGGTGCCTTGCCCACGCCAAGACCCTTGCGGCGCGGCTGCTCCCCAACCCTTACATACGCGTTGCCGTTATGGGCCTTGCGCTGTCGGCGATTCTGTTCGTGCTGTGGCAGGGGCGATACTGCGGCCTTGGCACCAACCTGATATCGGCGGCGCTCAACGGTAACGGCAAGGTCGCCATCATGCCTTGGGACTGGGCGCTCAAATTCACACTCACCATCGCCACGCTTGCCGCGGGTTATCAAGGTGGCGAGGTCACGCCGCTGTTCTCCATCGGAGCCAGCCTGGGTGTCGTACTCGCCGGGATTCTCGGCATGCCCGTCGAGCTCTGCGCCGCGCTGGGCTACGCCGCCGTCTTTGGCAGCGCCACCAACACGCTACTCGCGCCGATCCTCATTGGCTGCGAGGTCTTCGGTTTCGGTAATCTGCCGGCGTTCTTCATCGTCTGCGTTGTGGCTTATCTGTTCAACATGGATAAGTCGATCTATACCCTGCAGGAGCACAACCGCACCCGATAAACAGGCGTTTGCCACCAAAAAAACGCGCGCGACAGGCCAGGCCCGCCGCGCGCGTCATCCTATACGCGATTAGTTATTGTTGTTGGTCATCGAGGCCACTGCTGCTGCAAGATTGGAAATGGGCATTGTCTGCAGCCAGATGCGGCCCGGACCGGTGAGCACAGTGTTGAACACGCCTTCACCGCCAAACATGATGTTTTTGACGCCCTTGACCATCTGCGCGTCGATGCTCACCGTCTCCTCAAAGCCGGCCACGTTGCCGGTATCTACAATCATTTGCTGACCAGCAGCAAGCTCGTACTCAACTAGGTCGCCGTCGATCTCGGCAAAGGCAATACCCGAGCCCGTGAGCTTTTGCATGATAAAGCCCTCGCCGCCAAAGACGCCGGCCTTTGCCTTCTTGTTAAAGTGGATGCTCAACTCAACACCACTTTCCGCGGCAAGGAACGAGCGCTTCTGCAAAATCCAGCTCTTGCCAGGACCGATCTCGATTGGCACGATGCGGCCGGGGAAACAAGAGCCAAACGCAATCATGCCATCGCCGTGCGCGGTCCAAATGTTTTGGAACAACGCCTCACCCGAAAAAGCCTTAGAGAACATCTTGCCTATGCCACCGCCCGAGGTGGACATCTCCATGTTGGGGGTCATCCAGACCATGGCACCACTTTCGGTGATCATGGATTCGCCGTCGCTAAGGTTGCATGTAACAACCGGGAAAGCCCCTCCGCCGATCTCGTACTGCATGACCGTCTCCTTTCCCTTCGGGAGCCGAACAACGATGCCTATATTTTAGCAGCTAGAGGTGCATTTATTTGCGTCGGTGGCGTTCATGGCGCCGACCACGGCCAGCCTCCGCCGACGTTTCCCCAGATAAAACCTGCCAAAATAAACCTGTCCCTTTTTGGCAGGTTTTAAAAGCGGACGGTGAAGACGATCTGATGATCGTGGTCGGATACGGTGGCGGATCCGCCATGGGCTTCGGCGATGGCGCGCACCACGGATAGGCCCACGCCCGAGCCGCCTGTCTTGGAGCTGCGCGACACATCCGCACGATAGAAGCGGTCGAACAATCGGTCCAGATCGCCTTCGGGCAGCTCGTCCACGGCATTCGATACGACAAGCTCGGCGCCGCCCTTACCCTTGCCGTGCGAGACGGCACGCAGGCTCAACTCAATCACGCTGCCCTCGCTCGCATAGCGCGTGGCGTTGTCCAGCAGCAACTCAACCACCTGCGCCACCGCCGCAGCATCGGCATGGGCCCGCACGCCGCTCGCAATCGACATCGACAGACGCTTGCCGCGCGAAACCGCCACCGACTCAAACGGCGCCGCCGCCTTGTCCACTGCCTCCGAAAGATCGATCGATGTCATGGTAAAGCCCGCCGAGCCCTCGTCCATACGTGCCAAAAACACCAGACGCTCCGTGAGCGCCGTCAACCGTGCAACCTGTTCGTGAATGCTCTGCGTCCACTCGCTCTCGCCGCTCTCAATTTCGTGTACCTCGTTAGCGGCGTCGATCACAGCTAGCGGCGTCTTGATCTCGTGACTCGCATCGGTAATAAAGCGCTTTTGCTTGCTGTAGCTCTCGACCATCGGTCGAATCACCGCGCCCGAGGCCACCGTCACAATCGCCAATACCGCCAGCCAGCCAATGCAGCTGATGGCCACACTGGCACTTAAAAACGAATGAAACTCGAAAGCTCGCGCGAACAGTCCACAAACACAAAGGTGGTCTCTTCGTCTTGAGCTGTAGTCGTATAGCGGTAGTTACCAGAAAAGCCCGAGGTCCGGCCCTTGGAATACAGCCCCGCGGCAATGCGGGCGGCACGCTTGGCGCCCACCGCAGCAATGCGGGCCGTATTGACATCTGCCACCTGCCCGCCGGCAATCGTCACCGTAAAGTAGCGCGTGTCAAAGGGAGACTCCGCCGTCATGCCTTCGAAATGCCTGATGTGAACGCCCGCCTGGCTATCGCCGGCTTCCTTGCCATTAGCGGAATCGGCTTTAGGCTCGTCCCCCCAATCGATGCCGTCCTTGCCCGCCAGGATATAGTCCAGGCGAGCGTCGGCCGTCTTGCAGACATGCGAGTAATTTACGATATTGATGCCGGCAATGATAAGCGTGAGCACCACGGTCACGGCACCCATGGCAACGAGGATAAACTTGCGACGCAGGCGGCGGCCCAATGCGTCAACAGAATTAGCCCGCCCCGTTCTACTCGAGGCGGCGTGAAACCGCTCCGTTATGCGCTTGCACCACGTGCGCACGCTCACGCCTGCTCACCCTCCTCGACAACCTCAAGCGAATAGCCCTGGTTACGCGATGCGCGGATGGCAACGTCGGCACCAAGCGCCGTCAGCTTTTTGCGCAGGTACGAAATATAGACCACACCACATTGGCGCCTTCGGGCGCGTCCTCACCCCAAACCTCGAGCATCAGACGCTCGGTGGGCATGCGCGTGCCGGCGTTGCGCATAAAGAGCTCCATAAGCTGAAACTCACGATTGGCCAGATGTACCTCGCCCAAGGGACCCACAAGCGTGCACGATATCGTATCGAGGCGCACGTTGCCCACGCCGAGCGTCGTGGTGTCAATTGCCGTCGCGGCACGCGTCATGGCACGAATACGCGCAAGCAGTTCCTTGGCGGCAAACGGCTTGGTCAGATAATCGTTGGCACCGGCATCCAAGCCCTCGACCTTATCGGACACCTCGCTTTTTGCCGTGAGCATGATGATGGGCAGTCGCTTACCGGCGGCACGTGTGCGTTTGAGCACCTCAATGCCATCCATGCTGGGCATCATGATGTCCAGGATTGCGGCGTCATAGTCGTTGGCGAGCAGATATTCGAGCGCCGTCAGACCGTCGAGGGCGGTGTCGACCTCGTAGTCGCTATGTTGAAGAATCGCGGTGAGGGCGCGGGAGAGGCCGGGTTCGTCCTCGGCAAGCATCAGCTTCATAGTTGTTCCTTTGGCGCACGGCTCTACGGGTTTTGATACTGCCGATGATAGCGCACCGCCAGCCGCCTTAGCGCAGCCTCAGCTGCTCAACCTGCGCGTTTTCAAATACGCAGGATATGGCTTAGCCAAACTTAAGGCGCAGATACCGAGCGCTTGGACGCATGCCAGCCGCGAAAGGACAGCGACTCGTCCTTCACGGCGCCTTCGTCATGCAAAGTGCCCTGGCGTTACTCCTCGTACGCGCCTCAAGCCGAAGCAGCCATTCCTTGCGGTCAAGCCCGCCGGCATATCCGTTGAGCGAACCATCGGCGGCAACTACGCGATGGCACGGCACGATAATCGAAATGGGATTACGCGCGACCGCGGCCCCCACGGCACGGGGAGACACAACGGGCGCCTCATTTCCCGGCACCCGATGTCGAGCGGCAACACGCTGGGCGATCTCGCCATACGTAGCGACCTCGCCACGCGGGATAGAAAGCAGCTCAAACCAAACCTCACGCTGAAACGCCGTGCCGACCATATGCAACGGCGGCGTAAACCGAGGTTCCTGCCCTGCAAAATAAGCATTCAGCCAAGCCCAGGAACGCTCAAGCACCGAAGAAGCCGCACCATTTGCCGGACTCACCGACGATATGCCACCAATACCGGAAACCGCATCGGTGCCTTCAACATGTTCGGAGTCTTCCCGGAGAAGCGTGGAGCCAAAGTGCTCCTGTCCCTCAAACCAAAGTCCCGTCAGACCGCGGCCATCAGCGGCAAGCAGAATCTCGCCCAAAGGCGAAGCAAACGTCGTCGTGACCACCAGCGGCTCCTTTCAAAACTCCGAACCATGATACCGCGAATTGTGTAGACAACCCCCGCAGATACGTCCGGACAAACTCGATTGTCTAAGAGAGGGCGTTTTCCCTCTCAATATCGGCCGATACCGAGTCGCAACGCCCAAAACGATATCCGGAAAAAAAGAAGGTGAATGGTTTCCCAGGAAGTGACCGAGTAAAACTAGGGCCCCGAAGCATCCGCATTTTTTGATTAGAAAACCGCAGGATTCCTATGGCAAAACTGCAGGAAATGACCCCCGAAACATGCCGATGCTTCAAGGTCCAAAATAGGTCGTTCACTTCCCGGGAAACCATTCACCTTCAATTCGCACCAGCCCCTAAGCCCTCAACAAGCAACAAACGCAGGCGCGCCAAAGTTACCGCCTCAACCCCAAAGTCCCCGCAGGCAGCAGGCGCGACAGCGCCGCAGCTGCCGTCACGGCCCCGCAGTCCCCAAGGGCGGCAGGCGCAAAGCGCCGAGGCCGCCGCCGGGACCAGGGCCCGCAACGGCCACGTGCCCTCACATCAGTCCAGCGGCCCCAACCAACAACGGCCCATCGCAGGCGCTTGCAGCAGCGTCACCGCAGGCGGAGGCCGGGCTTAGTTTCAGAACACTCCGCAGACCAGTGTGGCGCCTTGTCCGCGGCTCCGAAGGAGCAGGACAAGCGCCACACATGGTCGAGGACGTTCTGAAAACTAAGCCCGGCCCCCGCCGGACAGGTCACACTACTCGCAGAGCAGCTTAGCGATCTGGACGGCGTTGGTTGCCGCGCCCTTACGGATTTGGTCGCCGCAGCACCAGAAGGTGATGCCACGTGCGGCCTCGGGGTTCGAGATATCACGGCGCACGCGACCGACCCAGATCAGGTCCTGGTCGGAGGTGTCCATCGGCATGGGGAAGCGATCGTGTGCATCCTCGGCACCCAGATCGTCAACCAGCTTCACGCCCGGAGCGGCAGCCAGCGCAGCACGGGCCTCCTCGACCGTAATATCGCGCTCAAACTCGAGCGTAATGCTCTCGGAGTGCGAGCGCAGCACAGGCACGCGCACGCAGGTGCAGTTCACGCGCAGCTCGGGCAGGTGCATGATCTTGCGGCCCTCGTTTTGCAACTTCATCTCCTCGGAGGTAAAGCCCTCCTCCTTGACGCCGCCAATCTGCGGAATCAGGTTGCTCGCCAGCTGGGCGGCAAACGCGCGCGGCTCGGGAATCTCCTCGCCACGACCCAGGGCGGCCAGCTGAGCCTCGAGCTCGGCCATACCGGGAGCGCCGGCACCCGAAGCCGCCTGATACGTCGAGACGATCATGCGCTTCACGCCAGCGAGCTGATGCAGCGGCCACGTGGGAACCAGGCCGATAATGGTCGCGCAGTTGGGATTGGCGATAAGACCGTGATGCCACTTGATGTCGTCGGCATTAATCTCGGGCACGACCAGCGGTACCTCGGGATCCATACGGAAGGCATGACTGTTGTCGACCACGACGCGCCGCGTTTGACGGCCTCGGGCAGCAGCTCCTTTGCGATATCGTCGCCGGCAGCGCCAAGCACAATGTCACAGCCCTCAAAGGCCTCGGGGCAAGCCTCTTCGATCACAACCTGCTCGCCGCGGAACTTCGACGGTTTTACCCGCGGAGCGC
>ENA-OQIR01000899-OQIR01000899.1-human-gut-metagenome-genome-assembly--contig:-NODE-899-length-11535-cov-2.599667_pt1 | contig 11535 bp, 17 predicted proteins | sample MGYA00242580_ERZ504745 | MGnify/ENA primary metagenome ERZ504745 (study PRJEB26092, sample SAMD00036214) | human gut metagenome | host: Homo sapiens | study: EMG produced TPA metagenomics assembly of... | reverse complement strand
GTTTTGTACCGGCAAAAGCAAGAGCCGGAACGCGCCGCGCGGGAGGAACAGATTCAAAAACTGACCAAACAAATCAAAGCCCTGTGCCATGAGTTTATATCTGCACCGACATTGAAGCAGATGCCGCCATGATGCAGGAAAAGCTGCGGCAGGCAGAGCTTGCCGCACAACAGGAAAGGAACGAGGTGAAGGAAGATGAGTACAAGCGGCGAAGCAGCCGACCAGATGGCGCGAGAGGCGCTTCAGTTTTCCGAGGTGGCTATTAAGCTGACGGCTCTCGGCTTTAAGAATTCTCTGGCACTGGCCTTGGCCTATGCCAAAGAGAATCCGAAGGTTCGAGGGAAAACCAGCTTAGACCGGCTTCTGCGTGAAAACAAGGAGCTGAAGGTCATCCCCATCAAAACCGAAGATGTATCCCAATTCAAAGAGTACGCCAGGCAATACGGCGTACTCTTTGCTGTTATCAAGGATAAATCTGCCCAAGGAGAAAAGGTTGACATTATGTTCAAGGCGGAGGATGTCAGCAAGCTCAACCGCATCTATGAGCAGATGGGTTACAACATTCCGAAAGCGCAGGGACAGACCGACCGAAAAAAAGCGTCCGCCCGCAATCCGCAAGGGCCAGAATTACGGGTGCCAGAGAAAGGCTCTATGACTTATGATAAGCGCCCCTCGGTGCGGATGAAGATCGATCATTACCGTGCGGTCGCCAAAGCAATATCCGAAACGCAAAAGGCTCTGCAAAAAGGAACCAAAGAAGCGGTTACAAAGGAGGCTCGATGATGTACGAAGATGGTTTCAATATTGAGGAATGGAAAGAAAAAAAGCTGGCAGAACGGCAGGAAACCTTTGCTGCACAGGAAGAAGCGCTGAAAGATGTGTTTGCCGGAGGGCAGACCCTTGCCAACTACTTTTACCAGCGCGGCAGGCTGGGCAGCCACATCACTGCCGGGAATACGGCACTGATCCTGCGCGCCAACCCGCTGGCCTGCGCGGTTATGTCGGCAGACGACTGGAGCAAGTACGGACGGCGCGTCAGCAAGGGCTGCACGGGGATCGCGCAGATCGTGCGCAGCAATGGATATTATGCCGTTGCCAAGGTGTTTGATGTTTCTCAGACCTACGGCAACAAGCCGTACCCGATTGCCGCTGTGGAAAGCACGAAACAGATTGAGAAAGCCATTGATGTGATGCGCGAGATCTCACCGATCCCGGTTCTGCCGAAAAACGAAGTCGAAGGGTTCTGCTATGATGCCGAGCGTCAGGAGCTGGTATTCTGCGCTGCCATACCCCCGCAGGAACTTTTGCAGCGGCTGCCCGCGGAGATCGTGATGGCGGCTGCTGAATCTGCCTATGCCGGTATCTCGGAAAACGAGCTGCTGCGCCAGACCGCCGCCATAAGCGTGGAAGTCTGCGGACGGCTGGGCTTGCCGATGCCGCCGGATGCGGTTCAAACACTGGAGGGCATGAAAGAACACATCCCGGACGGCGAGGAACGCAGGGCTTTGGAAAAAGTGCGGGAAACGGCAGTCACCTTTGGGGATGCCGTGTGCAAGCGCCTGAAACTGGAGCGCGGTCAGCCTGCTCCGCAGCGGGAAGAACGGTGATGCCGAATGAACCCCAACCGCACCGATAAAACCGAGCTGATTTTATGGGCGCTGCTGTTGCTGCCGCTGCTCTGGCTTGCGGCTGCGCTTGCACAGGCGGCAGAACAGGCGCACGGTCTTGCAGAAATCACAGCGCTGCTGTCAGAACTAATACAGAACCCTGCCGCATTGCACTGGTGCCAAAATACTCCGAAATTTCTGCTGGCGGTGCTTGTCATTTATCCATTGGCTGTTTACTGCTACAAGCTCGATCAGGCTGACCGCCGCCCGGTGAGGAACACGGCTCAGCATTGGGGAAGTGTGCGCCAACTCAATGCAAAATACCAAAACCGCAAGGATAAGGTGCAGAACTATATCTTCTCGCAGAATATCCGATTCAGCACAGACAGCCATGCCCACCGGCACAATTTGAATGTGGTGGTCATCGGCGGCTCCGGCAGCGGCAAGACCCGTTTTTATGTGAAGCCGAATGCCATGCAGGCCAGCGGCTCTTATCTATTTCTGGACCCCAAGGGCGAGCTTGTGCGCTCTCTTGGCGGGTTTTATGAATCACTTGGAATTCCGGTCACAGTGATCGACCTTGTGCATTTCAAAGGGCACTACAACCCCATGCATTACATCGATTCCGATGAAGATGCCGTTAAACTGGCGTATGCATCGTCAGCAACACCAAGCCCAAGGATGCCCCGGCCAGCGGTGGCGACAAATTCTGGACGATGCCTCGGTGCTGCTGATTTCCGCGCTGATCCTGTATCTCATTTACGAAGCGCCGGTATCTGAGCAGAACTTTTCCACCCTGATGTACATGATCCAGAACTGTCAGATGGAAGAGGCAACATGGGGCCGAATCCCTTGGAGATGCTTTTTAATGAGCTGCAGGAGCGTGACCCGCTGCATCCGGCAGTGCTGCAGTTCAACAGCTTTAAGCTGGGCTCCACCAAAACGCTGCAATCTGTGCTGATCACCGCTTCTGCCAACCTGTATATGTTCAATACCGCGCAGTTTGCCGAAATGACCAACACCGACACCATGTTCCTGCCGCGTCTGGGGCTGGAAAAGCGTGTGATTTTCTGTGTCATCCCGGACAATGACAAAACCTATAACTTCCTCATCACGATGCTGTACACCCAGCTTTTTGACCAGCTTTTCCGGCTGGCGGATTCTGAGCCGAAGTTTGACGGCGCACTGCCGATCCATGTGCGATTTATGATGGACGAGTTTGCCAATGTCGCCTTGCCTGCCAATTTCAAGAATATTCTGGCTGTATGCCGCAGCCGCAATATCAGCTGTGATATTATTTTGCAGTCCAAAAGCCAGATCCAAAGTCTGTACAAGGATGATTGGGAGGCATGATCGGCAACTGCGACAGCCTGATATACCTCGGCGGCAACGAATATGCCACCTTTGAATGGCTATCCAAGTACATCGGCAAGATGACCGAACGCACCAAAAGCCAAAGCATCGGGCGCGGCAGCCGCGGTTCCAGCAGTGACAGCTATCAGCTTACCGCCCGCGACCTTTGCAGCCCGGATGAGATCCGCCGCATGGATGATGGGGACTGTCTGGTACTGCTGCGCAGCGAACCGCCGGTTATAGACCACAAGTTTGATTTGATGCGCCATCCCAATGTAAAGCGCACCCCGGACGGCGGAGCCGCCCCTTACCGTATGCCGGACGACTATGCGCAAACCGCACAGACCATATCGCCCGATGTTGTGACCGAACTGACCGAGCCCGCAATCACCGATGTAATGTACGAAGAAATCAAAAAAATCATGGAGGAAATTCACAATGAACAAGAAAGAAAACTATAATACGCCCGACCAAAACGATGCCCGCCAGCGCAAAATCAAACGCATCTATCTGGTCACTGCCACCACGGCCGCCCTTGCCTTTACCATGGCAATGCCCGCCTTTGCCGCCAACGACCCGCTGGCGACCATCAACGCACTGAGCAATTTTGTGTTCAGCGCCATTAAAGCTATTGGTGCCATTCTGCTGGGTTTTGGCATTGTGCAGATCGGTCTCGCCTCAAAAGCCACGATGCCGGGCAGCGTGCGCAGGGCTTTATGACCTTCTTTGGTGGTGTCATCATCTACTTTGCCAAGGATATTCTGGATATGATTCTGTGAAAAATGCCATATGGCACTTGTACTTGTAGTCAAATTGTGATACAATCTTAATGAATAGGAGGTGCCTACTATGATGCAAACATTTGTTCGCCCATCGCGTGATTTGCGTAATCATTATGCTGAGATTTCTGGCATTATCAAAGAACACAATCATGTAATCATTACCAATCAGGGACGTGGAGAATCTGTTCTCATCAATATTGAGGACTACGCCAAATATGAAGAATACCTGCATCAGCGGTATGTGGCCGAGGAACTGGCAAAAGCCAAGCGACAGGCTGCTGACCCGAACACACAGTGCAGGATCACGATAGTGTATGGGGGACGCTGAGCAAGGAATATGGCCTATAAAATCAACTACCTGCCCCTTGCCGTGCAGGACCTGACAGATATAGCACAGTACCTTTCAGGCTTTTACCCTAAGACGGCACCGCGTGTGTTGCGTGAAATTCGGGAAAGAATAGAAAGGCTGTCCACAACGCCCAGTATGTGCGAGGAATATGAACACGACCCCAGCTATCGAAAACTGGTTGCCGATAAATATCTTGTGTTCTATCGTGTTCAAGAAGTGCAGCAGATTGTAGAGATTCACCGTGTTTTGCGAGGCTCATGGAATCTGCCGCAGTATTTAGAATAATATCGAATGTATGACCGATTTGCTTTCGGGCAAGGCGGTCATTTCTTTTGCCGGAAAGAAGGTGAAACCTTGAATCAAAACTGGATCGTAGAAAATCTGAACAACGCCTTTTCCACTTGGAACGGCAAATTGACAGAGCTTTGGGGGCTGGTGACAACCAGCCCCCAAACTTTTAAGGGCGGCGGTAGTGGCGTAATGCAAAGTCTGCACAATGCGATGATCGGCATAGGCTATGCGCTGATCGTGCTGTTCTTTGCCATATCGCTGTTCAAAAACACTGCCAACTTCCATGAACTCAAACGCCCGGAGGCTGCCGTGCATTACCTCATCCGCTTTGTGGCCGCCAAAACCTTGGTGGGTTACGGCATGGACATCATGCTCAACATCTTTTCCATCTGCAATGGCGTGGTCAGTGATATGGCTGCCGGTATGGGCGGCATCTCACAGGCGATGGTCGCACTGCCCGGTGAGGTGCAGTCTGCCATTGAAAATGTCGCTTCTTAGCCAGCATCCCCTTGTGGCTCGTCACGATTCTGGCAGTCTGTTCATCACAGTGCTGTCGTTCGTGATGATTCTCACCGTGTACGGGCGGTTCTTTCGCCTGTATATGTACACGGCGCTGGCTCCCTTGCCGCTGGCGAGCTTTGCCGGGGAAAGCACACAGTCGGTCGGCATTTCCTTTATTAAGAGCTATGTCGGCGTCTGCTTGGAGGGTGCTGTCATCGTGCTGGCGTGTGTCATCTATGCCGCTTTTGTCAGCACGCCCACAGTTTCAGGCGGCGAGGCAACCACAATGGTGTGGAGTTATCTGACCGAAATTATCTTCAATATGCTTGTGCTGGTCGGGCTGATCAAAGGCTCTGACCGCATAATCCACGAAATGATGGGGTTGTAAAAGTATGCAGATACCGATCAATAAAGACATTCGGCGCTACCAAGAAGAAATCTTTATGGGCTGACCCTGCGCCAGTTGCTTTGTTCCGGCATCGCCATTGGGTTGGCGGTGCTGATTTATTTATGGGCAAAACAGCTGTTGGGGCAGGAACCGCCAGTTGGTTGTGTATCCTTGCCGCGGCACCCATTGCCGCCGCGGGATTTTTAAGCTATGACGGGCTGCCGTTTGAAAAGTTTGTTATCATCGTGTTGGAAAGCACGATTCTGTACAGCGGTTGGCGGGTATGGAAAACCGAACTGCGCCCCAAACAAAAAGGAAAGGTGAAGAAGATTGCGTTTAAGTGAGTATGCGTCCACCCAAAGAACCTACGGCAGCCGCAAGGTGCCGCGCAGTGTGCAGCAGAGCATCCCTATCGACCGAATCTATGAGGACGGGACATGGCGCTGCGGCAATGTGTACAGCCAGATGTGGTCCATGCCGGACATCAACTTTACAATGAGCGGTGAGGACAACAACGCAAAAATACTTAACCTGCTCGGCAAGGTGTATATGGGTGTGCCTTCTGACTGCTGGCTGAAAATCTGCATTGTCAGCCAGCGCATGGACGAGAAGTCCTTCCGCGAAAATGTTTTGCTGCACCGCAACCTTGACGGCTTGGATAAGTGGCGTGTAGAACGCAACCGCCGAATCCGACAATGCGTCCAAGACGCGGGCAATGTGGTGCAGCACAAGCAAGCTGATCGGCGAGAATGGGCATCTTCAGCCGGAGGACAGAAGCCTGATTGCTGCCAGCCTCAAAAACATTTACAAACCGCTGATTGCCTCCGGCTACACAGCGCCTTGCCCGACGCTCAGTGATTTGTATCGAGATTTGAACAAATCCAACCTGCGCCGCGCAAAGCAGCTGGCGTTGATGCTGGATGCATTCGCCAACGGCAGCTTGCAGGCGTTTTCCCACACCACCAATGTGGATATGAACAACCGCCTGATTTGCTTTAATATCCAAAGTCTGGGCGACCAGCTCCGCCCGATTGCCATGATGTCCCTGCTGGAGTTCATCAATATGCAGGTGATGACCAACCGCCGCAAGGACGCCACGGCGGCAACATGGATCTACTTTGATGAGATTCATGTGCTGTTAAAGGACCCGATGAGTTCCAATTTTCTGTATTCCTCTTGGAAAAGATTCCGAAAGTACAATGCCTACGCCACCGGCATCTCGCAGGATATTCAGGACTATCTGGATAACCCCGTGGCGTATGCGCTGCTTTCCAACAGCGAGTTTGTCATTATGCTGCGGCAATCGAAAAGTCTGGAAGCATTGGAACGCCTGTACGGGCTGTCCAAGCCGCAGCTGGAATTTCTGCGCAACGCCAGCGAGGGTCACGGCATTATCAAGATGGGCAACAGCATGATACCGTTCTCCAATCTGGAACCCAAGGATACGGCGGTGTATAAGCTCATCACGACCAAACCGGGTGAGGCAACCGCAGAGGAATGATACAATCACCCATAATACGCGGATCACCATTCATTTGCGTTCTGCGCATCGGCAACACAGATATTGTAATGCGGACAAACCATGCAGCAGGAATAAGCATTCCGGTGTATAAAAATAGCGCCCACTTTTCGGTGAGCGCTATTTTTATAATACTGCGAATTGGATTTGAAACTAGGGTTTCACTCTGTCGGATGCAGGCATCATTCATCTGCTGAAACGAGCTTTACCACTATTCATTTTCGGGGGGGTAACACGGAAACGTTTTACTGTCTGTTCCAGTGCGCGGATGTCCACAGGTTTGGACAGGTGTTCATCCATGCCGGCCTCCTTGCTCTTTTGCATATCCTCAAGGAAAGCATTGGCGGTCATGGCAAGGATGGGGATGGTTTTACCCAGCGGGTTTTCGCCGCTGCGGATGCGGCGGGTGGCTTCCAAGCCGTCCATTATTGGCATCTGCACATCCATCAGGATTATGTCATAATCACCGGGCTTTACACCGGCAAAGGTATCCACAATCTCCTGACCGTCGGAGCAGATAGTGCAGCTTGCACCACTGGCTTCCAGCAGCATCTGCAAAATCTCGGCGTTGATGGCGTTGTCCTCGGCGCAGAGGAACTTCATGCCGGACAGAGGAGAAGCGATTTCTCCTCCTCCGGGAGCATCTGTGCCTCTTGCACCGTATCAGCTTCGGTATCAATGGGAAATTCCAGCACCACCTCAAAGCGGGTGCCCTTATCGGTGGCGCTTTCCACGCTGATGGAACCACCCATCAGGTCTACGACGCTCTTGGTAATAGCCATACCAAGACCCGTGCCCTGAACCTTGTTGGTGCCGGATTTTTCCTCTCGGGTAAAGGGTTCAAAAAGGGTCTTTTGATAGTCCTCACTCATGCCGATGCCGTCATCCTGCACCACAAAGCGGTATCGGGCGTAATGTTCGTTCCGGGGCAGCTCGTCCAACTCCAACCGGATGTGACCGCCTGTGGGTGTATACTTGACCGCGTTGGAGAGGATGTTCATCAGTACCTGTTTCAGACGGTTGGGGTCGGCCAGCACGTTTTCGTGCTGCAGATGGCTCTCCACCGTAAAGGTCTGGCTGCGCTGACCTGCCTGTTGGCGGATGATGCTGTCCAGCTGGCTGATCTGCTTGGGAAGGTTCATTTTTTCCACATTCAGGGTGGTCTTGCCGCTCTCGATGCGGCTCATATCCAGAATGTCGTTGATGATGCCCAGCAGCAGCTGACCGGAGCTTTCCAGCTTACCCAGATGCTCGGCCAACTTTTCCGGCTGATGCAGCTCGTTTTTCATCAGGATGGTAATGCCGATGATGGCGTTCATGGGGGTGCGGATGTCGTGGCTCATGTTGGAGAGGAAGTCCGTCTTAGCCTTGCTGGCGCGCTCGGCAGTCTGTAACGCATCGGCGGCAATGACCTGCGCCTTCCGCATTTCATCGTTTGCCTTCGTCAGCTGGATGTTATATTGTTCCAGACGGAGGTTTGCTTCTTTTTCGACCCGCAGCTCTCGCCGCTGTTTTTCCCGCAGGAAGAACCAGCCAACGGAAATTGCTGTGATCGAAAGCACCACGCAAATCCTATGATGATGCCCATGGCGATGTTGACCAGCTTTTGCGTATTCACTGCTACATATTCTGCAGGGACAAGGAATGCCAGCGTCCATTGGGCGTTTTTTCATCTGCCTCAGGGCGTAGAAATACTCGGTTCCGTCCAGTACGGCGTTGGAATAGCAGGAGCCTGTGCGGGCAAGCTGCTCCTTTGCTTCCGCAAAGGAAGAACCGTGCAGATAGGACATCTGGGAGAGCACGGTGTATACGTTATGCCCCTTCAGCAGTTCGGTATCATTGGCATTGAACAGCTTGAAACCGTTGTTGTCCAGTACATAGACGCTGTTGTTATTTTCGTAGGCATCGTAGCGGAAATAATCGTTCAGCTGGGTCATGCTCTGCGAAATACCAAAGTAGCGCAGGGTGATCTCTTTTTCTCCGCTTTGCAGTGTGATGGGGGTGGCAAGCTGTTCCAGAAACACCATCCGGGAATCGTTCACGGTCAGCGAGTTGGAAACGTAGCTGACCCGCTGCGGAGAGTCTGCCAGATAGTCCATTTCTCGCAGCAACCCCATGCTGCCATGCTCGGTATAATAACGTCCGGACGCATCCACGGCTACCAGCTCAGTCTGTTTTTCAGGGTAATTGGAAAGCTCCGACAGCTTATTCAGATAGCGATAGAGATCGGTATCGGTTTCCAGCGGGGTGTTGTACAAATAATTGCACTGCACATCCACATCGCTCCAGTGGGTGTCGATCACATCATCCAGACTGCGGAACATCTGGTGGGTGACCTCCTCCATCTGGCTCAGCCGCTCATGATAGACAAGGTTCCGGATGTAGGTCTGGCTCACGATAAGAAGGGTCAGGATGATTGCAAGGCTGACAACGCCGATGCCCCAAAGCAGATGTTTGTATTTTTTCTTGTTCACATCCAGTATCTCCTGTCCGTTCTATTCAGCTCCATGCGGTATCTGCCCGGCTGATGGAGGTGTATGCGCCAAAGAAAGCTTTTGCGGCATCCATACCCACCACGCCGCTGTCCACGACGTCAGCCTCGGCGGCCAACTGGTCGCTCACACCGCAGATGGCAACCTGATACGTCTTGTCCGCCTCCGGCTGCACCGGGCTTGCCATCACATAGGGGTAGCCCTTGCCGTTGCCGTAGGCATCGTAGCCCGTAGCCAGCAGGTCATTGATCTGCTGCCCGGTCAGGGTGACGGTCTGGATGGTGCGGTTCCAACCGGTGGGCAGGATGACCGAAAGGTCGTAATCCGTAATGCCCTTGGCGTACAGCTTGGCGCTACGCCGTGATGGTTCTGATCGGTGGGATTGCCGGGAATCCAAGTGCTCAGCGAAACCAGCGCAAGGTCGCTGCCGGTAGCCTGCGCAAAACAGCGCCCCACCAGCATAGCGCAGTCCTCCTGCGAAAGCTCCTCCGTGACCGTAGTGATGGTATCCGGGGTGTTGTTCACCACACTGTCCTGATCCTCATCCATCTGACGGATCACATCCTCCATGGTGGCATCGCCCTTGATAAAGTCCAGCATCTTGGTGCCGGTGGTCACGATGGTGTTTTCCCAGCCGGAGTAGATAAAGGGCGCGGTATTGCCCGCGTTCAGGACATCGGCAACATCGGCGTAGTAGGTGTCATCTGCCTTTGCATCCTTGAAAGGCAGAAGGCTGCATTTCAGCGTCTTTGCGGGAATCAAGGCACTGGAGCCTTCAACGGTGGAAAGCACGCGCATCACCTTGAGCGCATCCTCCAGCTTCTGGGGGTTCTGCTCCAGCTTTTTGTTCAGACCGTAGAAACGGTTCACCTTCAGCACAAAAACGTTCTGGGTGCCGTCCTCTGACAGATAGGGCATCAACCCGAATTTATCGGCATTGTCATCCGATTCCACGATGCCGTTGGTGCCGCCTATCAAAAACAGGGTGTTGCCCTCGGTCATTCTCTGCCGGGTCACATTGTCATCAAGGGCATCGCCGGAGTCGTTCAGCATCCCGATGTCCTTCCACTTCTGGACATACGCCATCGCCTGCATCATGCCGGGGGTATTGCTGACATTCGCCTCGCCGGACAGATAATCCTTCTGCCACAGCTTACCGTCCAGTGTGCCGAGAAAATCGGCGTCTGCAATGTTGCACAGATACTGGAAACCATAGCCGGGGTACTGGATCTGCGGCAGGCAGAGATCGACCCCGGCTTCCTTTGCCTCAGCAGCCAGTGCTTCCAGCTCAGCGAAAGAATTGGGCAGCTCCCAGCCGTGTTCCCGCAGCAGGTCTTATTGTAGGTAATGCCGTAGCAGTTGTAGGAAGAGGGCAGCAGATAGATCGCGCGTTATCGGATACTTCCTGCGCGGAGGGATTCTACATAGTTGTCGGTAAAATCGTAACCGGAAAGGTCCAGCAGCTTGTCGGACACATGGTAGGTCATGGGATCATAGACTGTAAGGGTGCAAATATCCGGCAGGTCGTTCGCCTCAAACATATTCTGCAGGCAGGTGGTGGTGTTATCGCCGCTGTACGGCACGATCTCGATGTTCACTTCCGGGTAAACGCTGTGTACCTGCTCAATAAAGCTTCTTCCTCCATATAGGGTGCCATAAAGGTGATGACTTCGTGCGTATCGTCTTTTTTAACTGTTTCGGTCTTGCCGCCGCAGGCGGTCAGTGCTGCCGTAGCTGCCAGCAAACCGACAACCTGCAAAAAAGAGCAGCGAGAGATTTTTTTCATCATACAATAGTACCTGCCTCACATTTTCGGAAGACAGTACTGCGCAAGTGCTTTAACGCAGCGCTGCCTTAGCTATTCTTACACGCCCCATAGGAACTCCTGCGCTTGCGACCTGTCCGCAAAGGGGTTTGCGCCGAGTTACCATAAAAATGACGATATTATTATACTATTGCGGCAAAAGTGTTTCAAGCTGTTTTTGAAGTTTTTTACATGAAGTAACAATTTTTATCAGATTTTGCCATTTGCGGGGCGTAAAATGCAAAACGACCTGTCGCCCTGATTTTTCCGCACTCCTATTGCCCAAAAAACTAATCTATGCTATAATTTAAATTTAGCGACTGTAAAAATATCACACAATATTTAATAAAATCTTATCCAAAATACAGTGGGGTGTTCCATGATTTTCCGTTTTTTACGTTCTGCTGCGGCTGCGTGCATTTCCCGGGCAAAGCGCGGGGGGCTTTGCC
>ENA-OQIR01000898-OQIR01000898.1-human-gut-metagenome-genome-assembly--contig:-NODE-898-length-11549-cov-3.936088_pt1 | contig 11549 bp, 11 predicted proteins | sample MGYA00242580_ERZ504745 | MGnify/ENA primary metagenome ERZ504745 (study PRJEB26092, sample SAMD00036214) | human gut metagenome | host: Homo sapiens | study: EMG produced TPA metagenomics assembly of... | reverse complement strand
TACCGGCTGACCGGTAACGATCACAGCAGAAAGAAACAGCGATAAAAATGTTTTGCCTCTCCTTCTCATAATACTTTGCCTTCTTTCCATCATTATACCTCGTTATCATGTTACGTTTATGTTAACATATTGTATCATATATGTAATATTTTTTCAACAATCTTTTTTATTTAACATATTTAACTATGCAGAAAAAGCGGCTTGAAAAGCCGCTTTTTTCTACCTTTGCAGGAACCCAATCTCTGTAAAGATAAGTTTCGTTATTTAAATTCAATGGAAGAAAATCTGTAGATGTAGATTTCTTTTGCATTGTGCGTTTTATTCCAAGCTTCAATAAGCAGTTTTCGTGTTTCATCATGCAACATAATAATCACCTCTTGACTCTATCATAGACCTGTTGTCAAGAATGTGCAGTATTTTTTGGGAGTGCTATAAGAAACATCCTGAATTTACAGACCGTTACCGTCGCATCAAAGCACGCCGTGGTCACAAGAAAGCCGTCATTGCTGCCGTATGATCCTGACCGCTATCTGGCACATACTCACAGATTTAAAGCCATATACACCGGAAGGTTTTCTTGACTCCCGTCCTGTGAATAAAGAAAAAGTGTTAACTACTTCACAGGCACTTAATCTGCTTAAGCAAAGAGGTTATTTTATCAAAGACGATCCTTTGTCAGTTTCCTGATTAGGTGTTGCGTTTATATTCAATTTTTCAGCCACCTAAAGATGGCTTATTTGTGATGTCAAAATTTATTCTCTATCCACTATCCCTTTGTTTCAAACTTTCAGTTTCCTATTATGTAATCAGTCCGTCTTTTTTGTCCGTTCTGTTTTTTTCTTCTGCTGTCTGGTAGCTCTCTTTCTGTTTTTCAGGTTTTGTAAAGTCAACTTTACAGAATTTACTTTTCTCTTTCTCAAACCAATTTAAACTTTTCTAAACAAGGGGCAGTTGCCTGTTTCTTTTTATTTTACCCTGATTCTTCTTCCCCAGGATACCCAGTCTCCGTAAGCTTTCCTTCCGTTAGTTTTGGCCCATGGGCGGACTCTCAGAGTATAGGTTCCGCTCACTGCCTGTAATCCTTGTATAGGTTGTCCGATTGTTCCGTTTATATACGGTGGTTCCGCCTGTAGATCTCAGTTCCATATCTGCTCTTGCAAATCCTTTTGGTACGCCAACTGTTACAGACACAGCTCCTTTACTTGTTTTTACAGTTTTAATCTTCACCCTCTCTGTGGGAATTCCGTTCTTTACTACTACTTTTACTGGATAACTCCATGCCCCAAACCTTTTCCCGGACACATTTCCATCATAATAATCCCTGTTGTACGCATGGATTCCCAGATAATACGTGCCGTTTTTTACATTTGTGAAGGTGATGGTCTTTGCATCCTGATTCTTCGCCACCTTCACATAATTCTCAGGTCTGTCAACCCAGCTTTTCTTTGTCAGAACCGCATCGAAACCTTCGCTGTTTGCGCAGTCATAAGCCGCTGCCTTAATAGTTGACCCCTGTACTTTCACATCTTTTATCGTTGCTCCTTCCGGATAAGGCGGTGCAATATGAGGACAATTCTGGGAAATTATATAAGATAATTCTATTCCTCCTGTGATGGAAACCTTAAAAATATCAGTAGCTACCTGTTCTTCTGCTTTCGGAAAAACCTGAATTATCGTATTTTCCCCCGGCATAACAACTCCCGTGTCTTCGTCAATATAGAACCATGCCCTGAAATGTTCCGTATCCTCAAAATCAACTGTGACAGGTTTTTGCCCATTGTTGCATATTGTAATCAACCGTGATGGGCACATCAACATATCCGGCTCTGGTTCTACATCATCCCATGAATCGTACTCTTCCTGAGTAATTGTGAGAAATCTCGTACCACTATTTGGTACACAGTTAACCTCGTAATCCTCCTCTGATTCCCCACGAACGAGAACCCGTATCCTGCACTCTGCCTGAATTCCTTCTTCTGTTTCCATGACAAAAGTTTCTTCATGAATCCCCTGAGAAAGATTTGGCTTTACATAAATATCCACTGCAACAGCTTCTCCGGGCTTAACCTTATTCCCAACTTTCATCGGAAGTCTTCCCTCATATAATAATGGATGCTCTAAATGTTCAAGTCTAAAATCATTCAATTCTGAAATGGATTTGATCTGCCAGCTCTCTGTACCTGTATTTTTTATCTCTAGCCTTTCCCAACCGCCGCCGTTTACTCCAGCCTGTCCCAAATCAAGGATTTCACTAGAAACTGTCGCCTCATATTTCTCATATCTCATTTCACTGTCTGAATCCACAGTATCCTCGAAAATAGCTGAAGCTTCCGATACATCGCCTTCCTGCTCTGTGGTTTCCGAAATAAATGTTTCCTCTCCAGCAGAAAAATCGGCTGCCAATACCGGCTGACCGGTAACGATCACAGCAGAAAGAAACAGCGATAAAAATGTTTTGCCTCTCCTTCTCATAATACTTTGCCTTCTTTCCATCATTATACCTCGTTATCATGTTACGTTTATGTTAACAATTGTATCATATATGTAATATTTTTTCAACAATCTTTTTTTATTTAACATATTTAACTATGCAGAAAAAGCGGCTTGAAAAGCCGCTTTTTTCTACCTTTGCAGGAACCCAATCTCTGTGAAGATAAGTTTCGTTATTTAAATTCAATGGAAGAAAATCTGTAGATGTAGTCTTCCCCCGGATGTTTACCATTATCGCCCGCAATCGGACTGTTCGCATTAACCGACACAATCATATTGTTTGTATTTCTGTCAATCGCTACGGATTCCATTTCAAAACTAAAGAACTTTGATTCATCCAGTTCATTGTTAAAGGCAAAATCCGGAATTAAAACAGGATATTTCTTGCCATCTTTAAATTTCATTGTTTTAGTTCTGCTCATATCAATGTGTAGTACCCTGCTTCCACTGGTTTGCACATCACCATTAGGAAAATATTCCAGTTTTTTCGTCGTAACAATAAATAATCCGTATTTGTCACTGTAATTGATTCCCTGAAGCACTTCATAACCGGTATTCATAAAATATTTTGTTTGATCAACCACAACTTTTCCTGCTGAGAAGTGTACAATACACAGTTTATATATTTTTTTATCTTCTTCACCCTCTGCACCGGTTTCGGTAAGAAGAATAAACTGATTGCCTTTGTAATGGCTGATTGCGTTTGTCCGGTTTTCCCAGGTATACCTATTATAGGGCCATTCTTCAGATGTACTGCCCATAGTAAGCTTCACAACCGAATATTCACCTTTTCCATTAGGTTCCGCACAGGTAACATACAATTCATGATTGTATATATCCATTCCATTGGCATGATACAGACATCTTTTCTCTCCCGGTACTACCTTATTAGCCAGTCTTTTTACGCCCTTCGTACTGCTTGTGTAATCCTCAAATTCCCAAATGGCTGCTGCGCACTTACTCGGTTCTTTATATTCTCCATTTGTACCGGCTTTTATACCATACAACTTTTGAGTTCTGTCATCCCCATCAAATGCTAACGCGCCAAAATTTGTCGTTTTAATATTTCCTATTTCCTTATTGTCTACTTTCATTCCCTTGGCAAGAGCGCAGTTAAAACTATAAGTACCTTTTTCATAAGTAATTCCATTCAGGACAGAAAAACGGTCCTCTGCTTTCCCGGTTCCTGTAATTACATTTGCAGCCAGTACAAGATGACCTGCTTTCATACAAATAGATTCCAGATTATACTGCTTATACCCTTTCATCTCAACATTAATAACCCGTCTGGAATATATGAATTCACATTACTTCTGTAATCCACATGTACAATTCTGTTTCTTCCGGCAGACAATTCATCATTTGTCAGAATAAACAGACCGTAGTCTAAATGGTAATAAATATCTGGATACGGCTTGTATATCCATATCCTCTGTTTGTAACCTTAAATTCATGAACTACTTCATAACTATTAGAACTCTCCAATCTCAGTTTTTTTACAATCAGAGTATCGTTATCTGCATCGTTGGAGCCTCGTGCAAGAATGAAAAATTCATTTGCCGCACCTGTATGTGCAATTCCAAGCGCTCCATACTGAAATTCACTTACAATATCAAACTCCTTAATAACATTACCAGCAGTATCCATTTTTACAATCTTTGTAGTATTTCCATATCCCGCTGTATCTTCAGCAAGCATAAATAATTCTGTGCCGATTTTGCTAAGCCCTAATGCAAAATATCCCAAACCGGTTTTAACTGCCACAGCCTGTGCATCTGCGTTTGAATAATCCGGTGTTTTATATAAGGTTGTTACCTTTCCGCTTGTTTTCACACTGTACATAGTGTCTCCGCTGATTGTAATTCCCGCTACATTCGTCGCAGCTCCTGCATCCACAATTTTTGCTCCTGCTGTAGGTGTCGCTGAAATAACAAGTGTTTTTCCATTAAATGTTCCTGGCATATAAAATATCCTCCTTCTGTTTTTTGCAGACCCTTATAGTTTTATTGGTCTGTTTCATAAGCGCTTACATAAAATAAAAATCCGTTTTCTCTATTTTCGGAAACTACTTTTTATATTTTTTTATTGATTTCTTTTGTATCTGCCATAATGTACTCTTTTACCTCTGTAATATCCCTCTCGATAACACTTAATACATTAAATTTTTCTGTTAATGCTGACAGTAATTCCTGATACTGTTTTTCCCGCTCTTCCTGTCTTGCCGAAAATCTTTCATTTGATTTCACAATGTAGATCAAAAGAAATACTGCCAATACTGCCCATATCCCTTGAGATAATGCAGCATCCGCTGGGCGTTTTAACAAGGTCGTTGCCGCACTGCACCTTCGTTCCGAACATCGGCCGCACGATCCCCGAACAACATTCATTACGATGGCGAAAAAAGCGGGCGTAGATGAGTACGTTGTGAAACGTCTTGCCGGTCACAAGATCACAGACGTAACCGAGGCGGTCTATACAATCCGTGATATTGAGTGACTCAGAGATGAGAATAGGGTAGAGGGAGAATAATTATCTCGCCCCTCCCATTGAACCGTACGTACGGGTCTCGTATACGGCTCTACAACTTATATTCCAACTTTTGCTAAGTAATAGGATAAGGGATTGAGCAGACCAGCTCCATCTTTTATCCTATTTTCAAGTAAATCTTTACTGATAATGAAATTCACCACGTTCATTCCACTTCTTCTGTACCACCCAAGTCTTGAATTTGCAACTTTATGAATATCTTCCTGACTGAATCCGTTTCGGTTCTTCCTGTTTAGATAACTTAGGTTTCTGTAGATGGTTTTCGGCTTCTTCCATTGCTTCATGACTATCATTCTTATTTTGTGTCTTAGCCATTGTCCAAGCTCTTCCACAAATTGCTTCATCAACCCGATTCTAAAGTAATTAATCCATCCTCGCACAATCTCATTTACTCGCTTGATTGTAACCACAAGAGGTCTTGCTATTGCTTTCCCTCTCTTCAGATATTCACTCAGCTTCTTTTTAAGCTTCTTTTTCTTTTCATTGGTAGGTTTTACTTTCCACTCTCCACCGTTTTTCAGAAATGTGAATCCTAGGTATTTGCTTCGCATCGGTCTGACTACTTTCGTTTTTGCTGCATTTACTTTTAGAAATAGTTTCCGTTCCAGCCAATCACTTATGGAGTTCATCACCCGGTTAGCCGCCATTTCACTTTTAGTGAAAATTAATACATCATCTGCATACCTTGTAAAGCGGAGTCCTCTATGTTCCAGTTCTTTGTCTAGCTTGTCCAAGTAGACATTTGAACATACGACTGAAAGAGGACCTCCTTGCGGCACACCGGTAATAGTTGCTTTTTCCAAGCCGTTTTCCATTACACCTGCTTTCAGATATTTCCGAATCAGATTTAATGTGGTACTGTCATTTACTTGTTCTCTTAGTATCTGAATTAATTTGTCGTGATTTACCTTGTCGAAAAACTGTTCTATATCTATATCCACTACCCATTCATACCCATCATTCAAGTATTCCAATGCCTGTCGAATGGCATCATGACAACTTCTTCCGGCTCTGAATCCATAACTATAGTCACTGAATATCTCTTCATAAATATCAGATATAGGCTGTGCTATTGCCTGCTGGATAGTTCTGTCAAGTGCTGTGGGTATTCCCAATGGTCTTTTCTTACCATTGTCTTTCGGAATGTATACTCTTCGGACTGGTTTCGGTATATATGTTCTGTTTCTAAGAGATGTAACGATTTTCTCTCTGTTCTCCCTTATATAATCTCCCAGTTCTTCTACAGTAACTCCATCAACACCACTCGCACCTTTATTAGCAACTACCTTTTTATAGGCTCTGTTCAGATTTTCTTTTGACAAGATCACTTCAATCAATTCCATTGTTGTTACTCCTCTGACTTATCCTAAAATTCATACATAACACCCCTCTAAGGATAAACAGTATTCCTCGGTTACGTTCCTACTTTTCCTGTCCACTCGATTTCTGGCTCATGTATTATTTTAAACATAACGATTCGTACTATAAATCGTTTCAGTCCTTCGGCTTTCGCTACTATGACATCATCTGACTCCCTCTCTAAACCTTTTTCGACCATACCTTTCAGTATGTGAGTAGGGTCTCCCGAGGTAAGACGCTAATCTTTCGTTCCACAACCTCTTGATTTACAACTTCGGTTTACGTTTACCTTTTGGGCTTTGGTTTGTCTAGCAACCTTACCCACCTAATCGCCTTATCAAGTTTCTGTACGTAGGCTCAAGAACTTTGTTACACCACTTCCTTCATCCATACCATTACTGGTACCGACTTGTGGTTCACTACACTTGGCGGTAAATACCCGTGACCGGACTTTCACCAGTAAGATTAGTGCCATGCTCGGCACACTAGAAAAAATGCCGTAACCCTTGTGGTTGCGGCATTTCTTTTCCTGTGATCGGCTCTTCTTTTTGTTTCCTTCGCTCTGTTGCCTACTTGTTACCTACCTGTTTGCCTATCTTGCCATTTTCAAGGCTTCTCACCGTGTCTCAAATTACTTTCTCATTTTTTGATCTAAACTAAGAAAAGTACCGCAGCCCTTGGAACTACGGTACTTTCTAGGTTTGTTGACTCTTTGATTAAAAAGGTTTGATTAGAACTTTCCAGCCTTAGCAGCTTCCTCAATGGAAACAGCTACTGCAACTGTCATACCAACCATCGGGTTGTTACCAGCGCCGATGAGACCCATCATCTCTACGTGAGCCGGTACAGAAGAAGAACCAGCGAACTGTGCATCAGAGTGCATACGTCCTAATGTATCTGTCATACCGTAGGAAGCTGGACCTGCTGCCATGTTGTCCGGGTGAAGTGTACGTCCTGTACCACCACCGGAAGCAACTGAGAAGTATTTCTTACCTGCTTCAAGACGTTCTTTCTTGTATGTACCTGCAACCGGATGCTGGAAACGTGTCGGGTTTGTGGAATTACCTGTGATAGAAACGTCAACGTCTTCTTTCCACATGATAGCAACACCTTCCGGAACGCTGTTAGCGCCGTAGCAGTTAACTTTTGCACGAAGTCCTTCGGAGTATGCTTTTCTGAATACTTCTTTAACTTCGTTCTTGTATGGATCGTATTCTGTCTCTACATATGTAAAGCCGTTGATACGGGAGATGATCTGAGCAGCATCTTTACCAAGACCGTTCAGGATAACACGTAATGGTTTCTGACGAACTTTGTTAGCTTTCTCAGCGATACCGATAGCACCTTCAGCTGCTGCGAAGGACTCATGTCCAGCCAGGAAGCAGAAGCACTCTGTTTCTTCTTCAAGAAGCATCTTGCCAAGGTTACCATGTCCAAGACCTACTTTACGTGTATCAGCAACGGATCCAGGAATACAGAATGCCTGAAGTCCTTCACCGATAGCTGCTGCTGCATCTGCTGCTTTCTTGCATCCTTTTTTGATTGCGATTGCAGCACCTACTGTGTATGCCCAGCAAGCGTTCTCGAAACAGATTGGCTGAATGCCTTTGATCTGATCGTATACATTAAGACCTGCGTCTTTTGTGATTTTCTCAGCTTCTTCGATAGAAGCAATGCCATAGCTGTTTAAAACAGAATTGATCTTGTCAATTCGTCTCTCATATGATTCAAATAAAGCCATTTCCTGTTACCTCCTAAATTATTCTTTTCTTGGGTCGATAATTTTAACAGCGTCTGCAACACGGCCATACTGACCTTTTGCTTTTTCCCATGCAGTATTCGGGTCATCGCCTTTTTTGATGAAATCAGTCATTTTTCCAAGGCTTACGAACTGATATCCGATGATCTCATCATCTGCATCAAGAGCAATACCTGTTACATAACCTTCTGCCATTTCAAGGTAACGAGGTCCTTTTTTCAGAGTTCCATACATTGTACCAACCTGAGAACGAAGTCCTTTACCAAGGTCTTCAAGTCCAGCACCTACTGGAAGTCCTTCTTCTGAGAATGCAGACTGTGTACGTCCATAAACGATCTGAAGGAAGAGTTCTCTCATAGCTGTATTAATCGCATCACAAACTAAGTCAGTGTTCAGTGCCTCCATAACTGTAAGTCCCGGAAGAATCTCGGAAGCCATAGCTGCAGAGTGAGTCATACCTGAACATCCGATAGTCTCAACCAGTGCTTCCTGGATGATACCCTCTTTAACATTTAATGTAAGCTTGCAGGCACCCTGCTGTGGTGCACACCAGCCAACACCGTGTGTAAGACCGGAAATATCTTTGACTTCTTTTGCCTGTACCCATTTAGCTTCTTCTGGGATTGGAGCGGCGCCATGATGAACGCCCTGTGCAACTGGGCACATTTCTTCTACTTCGCGTGAATAAATCATTGTAAAACTCCTTTCAAGTATAGATTAACTTCATGTTGTTATACTCTCCACTGTACAGAACTGCTGAATGAACTGCACAGGATAAAACTCCGATGTCTGCTGAATGACTTCAGAGGAGTATGCCTAACAACCTAGTGTTATTTTCTCACAAAAGTGCTGATTCGTCCAGTCATAAATTGTAAAATTTTTAACCATCTTTGATTTTTTTGTGGTAAAATAGTTCTAATTTCTATTAATGAAGGGATTTCTATTATGACAACAAAGTTACCTGCTTCCTTTCTCCCTGCAAAATTTCAGGTTCTGAGCGGAAGCGCTTTAAAATTAATTGCTATCACCCTGATGCTGATTGACCATACCGGCTTAATGATCCTGTATAATTATCCTGCCACAACTGCAACCCTTTTCAGTTTCGGCGGCGTGGATTACAGCTGGTATCGGATTTTCCGGGATATCGGCAGGGCCGCTTTTCCAATTTTCTGTTTTCTGTTAGTGGAAGGATTTCTGCATACACATAACCGTAAAAAATATGGCCTGAATCTTTTTCTATTTGCATGTATCTCTGAGATTCCATGGAACTTCATGTTTACCAACACCTGGAGATATGAGAAGCAGAATGTATTTTTCACCCTGTTTCTGGGATACCTGGCATTCTGTGCCTGGAATACTTCTGGGATAATCAGAAAATGCAGCTTGTCTGCGTGCTGGCACTGCTGACTGTCTCTGTGTTTCTGAAGGCAGATTACGGATGGCGGGGATTTGTATTCCTGCTGATCATGTACTGGTTCCGCAACGATAAAACCGCCCAGGCGATCATCGGAAGCTGCTGGCTTTACTATGAATGGAAAGCCTGCTTTGCTTTTCTTTCCATTAATATGTACAATGGTGAACGTGGATTTGTAAAAGGAAAATTTCTGAAATATGTTTTTACTGGTTTTATCCGGTGCATCATTATTCATTCTGGTAATCCTGAGAAAACTTTTATTTCATATGTAATATCAGTTACAACAGATATCTTCCGTATCTGACAGACAAAAATATAAAAGGGCAGGCTGTATGACTGAAATAATATCCTTCATACAACCTGCCTCTTCTATCCTTTGAATTATCTTCTAAAAATACCTTGTCAAACGGATATTCGCAATCCCCTTCGCTACTTGATTCAGTTAAATCATTTCTTTTCTGCAACTTCTGTTTTTGACTTATAAATGTGATTTGCAGGTACGCAGCCTCTTACTGAGGAAAGTGGATAAATATTGCAGCAGCGTCCGATCACAGTTCCAGGATTTAATACAGAACCACAGCCTACTTCTACGTTATCTCCAAGCATTGCGCCGAATTTCTTCAGGCCTGTTTCAATCTTCTCGTCACCGTCTTTTACAATAACCAGTTTCTTGTCAGATTTTACATTGGAACAGATGGAGCCTGCGCCCATATGGGATTTATAGCCCAGAACTGCATCACCTACATAATTGTAGTGCGGAACCTGTACCTTGTTGAAAAGTACCGCATTCTTTAATTCTGTAGAATTACCTACTACCGCGCCCTCACCTACGATCGCTTTTCCACGAATAAATGCGCAGTGGCGTACTTCTGCTTCTTTACCTATGATGACCGGACCGTTGATGCAGGCTGTAGGTGCTACTTTGGCACTCTTGGCAATCCATACATCTTCTGACGGGTGGTCGTATTCTTCTTCACTTAAGGTCTGTCCCAGTTTCAGAATGAAATCTCCAATCTCCGGTAATACTTCCCATGGATAGGTTTTTCCTTCAAATAAATCCTTTGCGATTGTTTCATTCAAATCCAGAAGGTTTGCAATTGTAAAATCTTTTAACATAATATTTTCCTCTTTTCTCTCGCTATGATGGCATGTTTTCTTTTATCTGTCACAAATACATACTACTTTGAAGCAGACGGCTTTCTGAAGGTACGTGACCGTCCCGCTGCAGATGTTGCTCTGCCTGCTGTTTTCGCACTGGTTTTTTCAGATGAACTCTTATAATTCACTGCTGCAGCATCAAAGAACTGTCTCAGATATGGCTGGATATTGCTGTCCTCCACCTGTCTGGTGCGAAGGCGCACAAAATGTTCCAGCTTATCCATATATTCCTGTTCTGTAATACTGCCCTCTGCCACATAATTCAGTCCTTTTTCCCAGCTTGCAGTCAGTTCCGGGTTCAGAAGCTGTCTGATGGAGCAGTTTACCACATCAAAGATCATCTCTCCAAGAAGGGTTGGAGTGATCACCTGGGTTTTCTTATTGAGTGCCAGATATTTGATATTGCACAGTTTCTTAAGAATTTCCGCTCTGGTGGCACTGGTTCCGATTCCGCAGCTTTTAATCTGGGCACGAAGCTCTTCGTCCTCAATCAGCTGACCTGCATTCTCCATTGCAAGAATCATAGAACCGGAATTATAACGCTTTGGCGGCGATGTCTCGCCCTCTTTGATACTCAGGCTGTCCACAGAGAGTATATCACCTTTTTCAGGTTCTGCAATGCGGCAAGAAGTCTGGTATCACACGCCATATCCTCAGCCGAATCATCAGCTTTGTTCCCGCCGTTTTTTCCTGTATCCGGATCTTCCTCTTCACTTCCCTCATTGCCGCTGCGCCGGCTCTGTTCACACTGCTCATGGCATCTGCTGCTTTCGCTTCGCAAAAGAATTTGTGGCAACTTTAAGTACCTTCATCCAGCAGTAC
>ENA-OQIR01000897-OQIR01000897.1-human-gut-metagenome-genome-assembly--contig:-NODE-897-length-11551-cov-1.721289_pt1 | contig 11551 bp, 14 predicted proteins | sample MGYA00242580_ERZ504745 | MGnify/ENA primary metagenome ERZ504745 (study PRJEB26092, sample SAMD00036214) | human gut metagenome | host: Homo sapiens | study: EMG produced TPA metagenomics assembly of... | reverse complement strand
CAAATTCTCCCACAAACACGGGCGCTTGTCAAACTCTGCATCCAGACGGCGGTAGAACTCCACCTGAAATTCCTCACTGAACATCTCGCTCCGGCGGTGTGCAACTGCACGGTGTCTGCGCCGTACTCGCTCATCATCACGGGCTTGTGCTGCTCTGCCCAGAAATCCATTTCCTGATTCAGGCCATAGCAGGCAGCGTCCATGTCGCCGGAAAGGTTGTACCAGCGTAGTAGCGGTTGATGCAGACGATATCCATGGTGCGGGTGGTGATATCCTTGGTGTAGTCATTCTGGCAGCAGACGAGGGTGACCGGGCGGTTCTGCGGGTCCAGCTGATGTGCCAGCTCATACAGCGGGTGCCAGTAATCGTAGGCATCCTGCGGGAAGTGCTCCAGATCCGGCTCGTTGCCAAGGCTCCACAGCACCACGCAGGGGTGGTTTTTGTCCCGATGGATCATCTCGGCAAGCACCTGCCGGTGATGCTCCGCAAGGGGGTATTCCTTATAGGGGTTCACCGCTGCCCCGCCGCCGATGCCCACCGCCGGGGTCTCGTCCATGACCAGAATGCCCTCCCGGTCGCACAGGTCGTAGAACTCCTCGGCGTAGGATAGTGCTGGTGCGCACGGCATTGGCGTTTGCCCAGTGGATCAGGTTCACATCCTTCACGTTCAGCACCGGGTCAAAGCCTCGGCCATGGGCGGTAAAGTCCTCGTGCTTGCAAAAGCCCTTGAAATAGAGCGGCTTGCCGTTCAAAAGCACCTGTGTGCCCCGCACCTCAATGCTGCGCACACCAAAGGTCTGGTCGTAGACATCTGCCCCGCAGGTGGCATGCAGGGTGTACAGGTAGGGCGTGCCGGGTCTGGGCTCCCAGAGATGCACTTCCGGATGGTGATCGTGCCTTCTGCACTCTCGGCGCTTGCAACGGCGTTGCCGTCAGCATCCAGCACCGTGACACGGACAGGTGCGCTGCCGGTGGTTTTTACCGCGTACTGCACCGTGCCGTCCACGGCGGGCACTATGGTCACATCCTCGATGTACTCTTTAGGGGTGGTGTAGAGCACCACCGGGCGATGGATGCCCGCATAGTTGAAAAAGTCAAAGTTGGGGCGGTTCTGGGGTGCGGCGGCGCGCTTGGCAGCCTCCACACTGGGGATGCCCGCGTTGTCCGATCCAAAGAAGGCCAGCTGTCCGTCCTCGTTGCCCACAGGCAGGGTGCTGTGGTTTACCCGGTTGTCGCAGGCGACGGTCAGCAGCACCGTCTCGCCGGGGTGCAGCAGGGCGGTAACGTCTGCTTCAAAGGGGGTAAAGCCGCCCTTGTGCTGTGCGATAAGCTGGCCGTTCAGCCAGACCTTGGCCGTGTGGGTCACCGAGCCGAACCGCAGCACCACCCGCTGCCCTGCGCAGAAGGCGGGCAGGGTGACTTTGCGCTGATACCACGCCCAGCCGTAGTGGCGGCGCAGGGCGGTGGTCTGGTCGTTCTGGTCGTTGTAGCTGGCGGGCACGGCGATGGGCTGGGCATCCGGCAGGGGCTTTGCGGGATCGAACTGGTCTTCCACGCAGCTGCCCAGCGCAAACGCCATGTGCCGTCAAGGCTCAGCTTCAAGCGCGCTTCATTCTGTTCAGGATATAACATAACACTTTCTCTCTATTTCTGCAAAAAATGCGGGGCGCGGGTACTGCCCACGCCCCGCTTACGGGTGATTTGTTTAGCCCTTGATGCCGGTGGATGCCACGCCCTGCACAAAGTACTTTTGCAGGGAGAGGAACACGATCAGCACCGGGATCAGTGCCACCACAGAGGCCGCCATGATCAGGCCGTACTCTGCAGAATACTGGGTGATGAACATACGCAGACCAATCTGGATGGTCTTGAGCTCGGTCTTAGTCAGGTAGATCAGGGGGCCAAGGAAGTCGTTCCAGGTGTTCACGAAGGTGAAGATGGTCAGGGTGGACAGGGCGGGCAGGCTGAGGGGCAGCATGATGTGCCACCAGATGCCGTACTCGCTCAGGCCATCAATGCGGGCAGCCTCACACAGCTCGGTGGGCACGCCCTCGTAGAACTGCTTCATCAGGAACACGCCGAAGGCGCTGAAGGCTTGCAGGCACATAATGGCCAGATGGGTGTTGTTCAAATGCCACGAGCTCATCATCATGAACTGGGGCACCATGTAGGCCTGCCAAGGCACTGCAATGGTGGCAATGTAGCCGAGGAAGAGCGCGTTTTTGCCCTTGAACTGCATCTTAGCAAAGGCGTAGGCTGCAAAGGAGGAAGTGAACAGCTGCAACAGGGTGACCACCACGGTGATCTTGACCGTGTTTTTCACAAAGGTCAGCAGCGGGATCTGGGTCCAGATGTCCACATAGTTCTGCCAGCGGGGATTTTTGGGGATCCACTGGATGGGGAAGCCGAACACGTCCTTATTCAGCTTAAAGGAGGAGGACAGCATCCACAAAAAGGGCAGCAGCATACAAGCTGTGATGACGATGAGGAAGAAATAGATCAGGAACTTGGAGATGAAGTTGCGGCGCTTCTGAGAGGCTTCGGTCTTGATAATAGCAGCAGACATAGTTCTTCCTCCTTTCTCAGTTCTCGCCCTTGGAGCCGCGGAACTGGATGATGGTAACGATCAGCACCAGTACGAACAGCACCATGGAAATTGCACTTGCGTAGCCGTATTTCGGGGTATTGACGAAGGCCACATTATAGATGTAGTACACCAGCGTCATGGTAGCAGTACCGGGGCCGCCCTGCGTGATCATGTACATCTGGTCGTAGACCTTGAAGCCGGAGATGGTGAGCATGATGACCACAAAGAAGGTGGTAGGCCGCAGCTGGGGCAGAGTGATGTGCCAGAACTGCTGCCAGCGGTTTGCACCGTCCAGCTCGGCGGCTTCGTTCAGGTCCGGGTTGCAGCCCTGCAGGCCGGCCAGATAGATGACCATGTAGTAGCCCATGTTCTTCCACACGCTGAACAGGATGACCGTGATCATGGCGGTGTCCTTGCCGGCAGCCCAGCGGGGCAGGTTTTCCACCGCCACGCCGAAGAACTGGTTCAGGATCATGTTGATGGGGCCATGGAGGGGTTGAAGATCATGTTCATACCGCTGCCACCGCCACCAGCGAAGCAACGTAAGGGAAGAACGCCACGGTGCGGAAAAAGTTGCGCAGCTTCACGTTCTGGTTCAGCAGCACGGCCATGGCCAGCGAGCAGGCCAGCGTAAGCGGCACGGTGCCGATGACATAGACGATGGTGTTTTTCAAAGCCGCCTGAAAGATTTTATCGGTGGTGAAGAGCTTTACAAAGTTTTTCAGGCCGACAAATTCAATGGCGTGGCGGCCGTCCCATGCGCAGAAGGCCAGCGCAATGGCAAACACCATGGCACCAGCGTAAACACGCAGAAGCCAATGAAGTTTGGCGCAATGAAGGAATACGCGATCAGAGAATCGCGGGTCGATTTTTTTAGCACTTTACGGGGAGTTTTATTCTGGACAGCAGCACTCGCCATAAAAAGAGCCTCCTTTCCCGGAAGTATAACCATTTTTCCAAAAAATGAGCGGGGCGGGCGCTGTGCATACCCGCCCCGCTCGGACAGGGCTTTTTTCCGATGCTCGTCCACCGGAAAATGAATGGGGATCGAAAATGATGAAGAAGGAGAACCGCAACGTATTGCGGAAAACGCTTTATCAGCCGAGAACTGCGGGAACCTGATCGTTCATGTTCTGGATGCCCTCGTCCACGGTCTCGCTCATGGTCATAATGGCATCGTGCTCGGCGTTCAGAATGGTCTCGATATCAGATGCGTACTGGGTGTAGGGCATTTCCAGATAGACATTGCTAGTGGTCAGTGCATCCACAGAATTGCTGTCCTCGGGGAAGCCCTCGGTGGACTTGATGATCTCGGCGGTGGCAGCGGAGCCGCAAGCCGGGAAGGTGCCGGTCTTGGCAATGGCCTGTGCGCCCTCCTCGGAGACACACCAGTTGATGAAGTCGGCAGCGGTCTCTGCCTTGGGAGAATCGGCGTTGATGGCCAGACTGGTCACAGTGCCCAGCGTAGAACCAGCCTCTGCACCGGCGGGGTGCGGATACTTGACGATGCCCCAGTTGAACTTGGTCTCGGCATCCTTCATGTAAGCTTCCAGCGTGGAAATGAACCAGCTGCCCATGTTGACCATTGCGCACTGCTGGTTCTCAAAGGCTGCGGAGTAGTGCAGAGAAGAGGTCTTGAGGTAGCCGTAGTCCATGCAGATGCCGTCCTTCTGCTGGGCAATGACCATATCGGTAGGTGGGTTCATGAAGTCGTAGGTGCCGTCGATGATGGTGTTTTTGCCGTCCAGAATGGAGAACAGAGAAGCGGCAGAGCGCCAGGTGTGGTAGTGGCAGCCATAGACCTTGGTGTCGCCGGAGCCGCTGGTCATCTTGCGGGCCAGAGCATCGTAATCTTCCATTGTCAGGTCATTGGAGGGATACTCCACACCGGCAGCATCAAACAGATCCTTGTTGTAGTACAGCACCCAGAAGTCGCTGCGGAAGGGCACGGCGTAGAAGTTGCCGTCATCGGTGGTCAGCTGCTCGATGGTGCCGTTGAAATCACCGGTATCGCGGGTCAGCACCTCGTTCAGGGGCTTGAGGTAGTCCAGATTGATCAGGTTTGCGTAGCCGGGGATATCCTTGACGGTCACGACATCCAGATCGGCGCTGCCGGCCAGCTGGGTAGCCAGAACGGTCATGTAATCGCTGGAGCCCAGATCCACCATCTCGATGGTCACGTCCTTGTGGCTTGCCATGTAGCCGTCGGCCATGGCCTGCCAGTAGGGAGTGGACTCCTTATCCCACACTGACCACTGCAGGGTAACAGGGCCTGCGGCTGCGGAAGCAGCGGTGGAACCGGCAGTGGAGGAAGCAGCGGTGGAGCTTGCAGAAGAGCCGCCACAGGCGCTCAGGGCAGCAGCTGCGCCGCAGGCAGCGGCAGCGGTAAGGAACGAACGACGAGAGATCTTTTTCATAAGTGTGTCCTCCTTCAGGGCAGTGTGTTTGTTCTGTGCAGCAGCCTCCCCCGTGCCGGGGAGCCGCTCGCTTTTGTTGACACTAGGATACCGCACAAACGCAAAAACCGGAATGGAAAAATTCCGGGAAGAGTTGCAGTTTTTCTGTATCTTTTAAAAAAAGATGTACTTTCTTACACTGGAGTCTGCACTTTCTTGTTCTCTTGCACAGTTTGCATCCGTGACGAGAGAAAAAAGCATATAAAGTACACAATTCTCATGAAAAAAGCCGTTGACAAACCGCGCCGGAATCAGTACTGTATAAAGGAAAGAATGCAAACTGTCACCAGAAAGGAGGCACCGTTATGAAGAGCAGCCACCGTTTCCCGCTGCGGCGGCAGATCGTGTGGGGAATGCGCTTTTTTACCTTTCTTACCTCTCTGGCCGTGGGCGCGGCGCTGTTCATTCTCTCCAACCAATATGTGCGTGCCAACTCCCTGCAGGCGGCAGAGTTCAACCTGCGGCTGGTGGCTACCTCCATCGAGACCAGTCTGGACAGCGCCGATGCTCTTTTGAACTGGGCTTCCATCGACAGCACCGTGCGGCGGTACATCTCGCAGGAAAATATCAACGGCACCCAGACCATTGCCGCCTACGAAGCCGTGCAGGAAAAATACTATTCCAGCACCCTGTACAGCCATATCCTCCGCTTTTTTATTACCAATGAAAACGACCGGCATTTGCAGTTCGGCACGCTGAACTCCTCGGCGGCGCTCAACCGCACCAGCATAAAGCAGTTTCTCCCCAAGGGGTACGGGATGCAGTTCACCACCGACCGCTGCTGCCCGGCAGTCCGGACTGCATCGCCCTCAGCCAGCCTGTCCGCTGCGGCAAGGGCACCTTGCACCGGGGCAGCACCTACCTTGCGCTGGACACCGCCATTATCACCGACCCGGCTGCGGGCTACAACCTGACCGACGGCAGCGCGTTGTACTGGGAAATGGGCAGCCGCCTGTGGCAGATCGAAAACGGCAGCCTGACCGAGACCGAGAACCCGCTGCGGGAGGTGGACTACACCCTGCGCACCGGCAGCAATAACGGCGTGACCGAGCAGACCGCATGGCAGGGCAAGGTGCAGCTGGACGGCCAGAAGTATTATGTAGTCAAGGTAACACTGAACGGCCGCAGCGCGGCACTGGTACAGCTTTTGCCCGCAAATACCTTTTTGCTGCACTACGGCGTGTACCTGTGGCTGGTCGCCCTTGGCACTGCCATCATCTGGGGACTGAGCTTTTTGATGCAGCACTGGCTGGAGTGGGTCATCACCCGCCCGGTGGAGGCGCTGCAAAAGCGCATCGAGACCGTGGGCAGCGGCAACTTTGCCCCGGACCGCACGGTGGAGTGGAACAACGAGCTGGGCGACATCGGCCGGGGCATCAACCAGCTGGCTGAAAACGTGGACAGCCTGATGACCCGCCGGGTGGAGGACGAACGTCGCAAGCAGGAGCTGGAATACCGGATGCTGCAAAACGAGGTGAACCCGCACTTTATCTACAACACCCTCAACAGCATCCGCTGGATGGCTACCATCCAGCACGCGCCCGGCATTGCGAGATGGTCACCGCCTTTGCACGGCTGACCAAAAGCATCTCCAAAGGCACCCAGAAGCTGGTGCCTTTGCAGGAGGAGCTGGCATTGCTCAACGATTACTTTACCATCCAGCAGTACCGCTACGGCGGCGACCTGGAGATTGAGGTCTCCCGCATTGAAAGCGAGACCCTTTGCCGGGACTGCATGATCCCCCGGTTCACCTTGCAGCCGCTGGTGGAAAACGCCATCTTCCACGGGCTGGAGCCAAAGGGCGGCCACGGCAGCGTGCTGCTGGATATCTCCACCGACCCGGATACCGGAGACGTACTGCTGCGCATTACCGATGACGGCGTGGGCATGCCGCCGGAGCAGGTGGCGCATCTTCTGGACGAGCCCGCCGAGGGTGCCGAAAAGGCTGAAAAGTTCCGTCATGTCGGCCTGTGGAACGTGAACCGCCGCATCCGGTATTCCTTTGGCGAGGGTTACGGCCTGACCATTGAAAGTGAAGAGGACGTGGGCACCGAGGTCACCATCCGGCTGCCCTATCAACAGAAAGGAGACACCCATGCTGCGGATATTACTGGTGGATGATGAGCGCTGGTGCTCATCGGCCTGCAGGGGATGCTGGAATGGGAAAAGCTGGGCTATACGGTCTGCGGCACCGCCCGCAACGGCAAGCTGGCGCTGGAACTCATTGAGCGGGAGAAGCCGGATATCGTCATTGCGACGTAAAAATGCCGGTGATGGACGGGCTTACCCTTGCCCGCACCTGCCGGGAACGCAGCGCCTTGCCCGCCTTTATCATGCTGACCAGCTTTGAAGAATTTGGTTACATCAAGCAGGCCATGGGTGCCGGGGTGGTGGATTATCTGGTCAAGCTGGACCTGACCCCCGAGAACCTGCAAACCGCCCTTGCCAAGCGCCGAAAAGGTAAAAAAGGAGCGTGCTTTGCTGGGCGAATTGTCAGCACAGGAAAATCTTGCCGAGAGTGTGCGCAGCTATCAGGAGCGTTTTTCGTGCGGTTGTACGCCGGGCTGTTCCCGGACGAAGCCGCATTGGAGCAGCCTTTGCAGCACATGGAGCTGAACCTTGCAAGCGACGCCTACCTTGTAGCCAGCTGCGAGATCATCGCCAACACCGCCCTTACCCCGCCCAGCAGCTGAAGCTGAGTTTTTCCTGCGGGCGGATGCTGGAGACCACCCTGCAAAACTACCTGCCCTGCTATGTGACCGGGGCGGATGCCATGCGCTGCAATGTGCTGTTCTGCCTGACCGATGCCCAGTGCCAGAACTACCGGACGGTGCTGCGCCCACTGCTGGAACGCGCCAGCCAAATTCTATACAACTATTTCACGGTACGGCTGCTCTGGGCGGTAGGTCGTCCCACCGGCTCCCTGCTGGGGCTGGCGCGCTGCTGCCGGGAAAACGCCCATTTGCAGCCCCTGCTCACGGTGGAGCAGCCCATCCAGTTCGTGGAGGTCAACGAGGGCGACGCCACCGCCGGGAAGATGCAGGTGGTGGCACAGGTGCAGGAGTACATCCAGAGCCACCTTTCCGAGCGGCTGACGCTGGCCGATGTGGCGGCTGTATTCAATTTTTCGCCCAACTACCTCAGCCAGCTGTTCGGCAAATACGGCGACAGCGGCTTTGTGGAGTACATCACCGAGACCCGCATCGCTGCGGCAAAAGAGATGCTGGAACAGGGCGATTTGAAAGTATACGAGATCGCTGAGAAACTGGGGTACGAGAGCGCTTTCTATTTTTCCAAGGTATTCAAAAAGGTCACGGGGCTCAGCCCGCGGGAATACCAGCAAAGTATTTAAAATCGGAGGCTTTTATGATACAGGAACAACTTGCCCATCTGCCGGAATTTCTTCCCGATTACCGGCCCTTCCCCCCTGCCAAGGAACGTACTGCATGGCAGGGGCTGCCCTGCGGGCAAAGCAGCGCTTTTTGCAGGCGGGGAAAGCCGCGCTGCAAACGCCCATTGCGCCCTGCCGCTCTCGCTCTGGCTGGATTTCACCCACACCGGGCGGCGCACCCCATGGGAGGCGGCTTACTTCTCCCGCCGGGCGCGGCTTTGCGCGCTGGTAAGTGCCGAGTGTGTGGAGCACAAAGGGCGCTTTCTGGATGAAATTGCCGATACCGTATGGGCGATCTGCGAGGAAAGTGCATGGCAGCTGCCCGCCCACAACAGTTATGTGCGGGACACCCCGCAGCTGCCCCTGCCGGACACCACCCGCCCCATCGTGGATTTATTTGCCGCCGAGACCGGCGCGCTTCTGGCGCTGACCCGGTACTTACTGCCCGATGAGCTGGATACTGCCGCGCCGGGCATCACGGTGCGGATGGAGCAGGAGCTGGACGCCCGCATCCTGACGCCTTATTTTACAAGCCACTTCTGGTGGATGGGCAACGGCGCAGAGCCTATGTGTAACTGGACGAGCTGGTGCACTCAGAATGTGCTGCTCACCGTTTTTCTGCTGCCCACCACCCAGCAGCAGCGAAAAGCTGCCGTCAAGCAGGCAGCCTACAGCCTCGACTGCTTTTTGAAGGACTACGGCGCGGACGGCTGCTGCAACGAGGGTGCGCAGTATTATCGCCACGCCGGACTGACCCTGTGGGGCTGTCTTGAAATTTTATCCAACGTTGCGCCGGAGGCCTTCCGCCCGCTATTCAGAGAAACAAAGATCAAAAATATCGCGGAGTACATCTGCAATGTCCATGTGGAAGGACCTTACTATCTGAACTTTGGCGATTGCAGCCCCCTGGCCGGGCGCTGCGGTGCACGGGAATACCGCTTTGGACAGGCCGTAGGCAGCGATGCTTTGCAGGCCCTTGCGGCGGCAGATTTCCGCGCCGATGCCGACCCCGACCATTTGCAGAACCCGGACGGCAGCACCCACATCAACCTGTGGTACCGGCTGACCACCGCCTTTGCCGAGCAGGAACTGATGGAATACGCCGCAGTTCCCCAGCATCGTTCTGCAGTATGGTACCCCAGTGTAGGCATTTATGCCGCACGGCAGGGCAGCTGGGTGCTGGGTGCAAAGTTTGGCTCCAACGGCGACAGCCACAACCACAACGATACCGGCAGCATTACCGTATACAAGGACGGCAGACCGTTCCTGATCGATATCGGAGTGGAGAGCTACACCAAAAAGACCTTCAGCCCCCAGCGGTATGAGATCTGGACGATGCAGAGCGCATGGCACAACCTGCCCACCTTTGACGGCGTGCAGCAGCTGCCCGGCGCGGAATACGCTGCCCGGGAGGTGTGCACCGAGGAAAATAGCATCACCGGCGAACTGGCGGGCGCGTACCCGCCCATCCCGGGGCTTACCACCTACCGCCGCAGCGTATCTGTCAGCGAACAGGGCATCACCCTGCGGGACGAAACAGACTATCCCGGCACAGTAGACCTGACCCTGCTCACCGAGCAGCAACCCGTCCCCACTGCGGACGCTTTGCGGTGGGCACACTGGGCGGCATTCGGTTTGACCCGGGTGCCGTAACGGCTGCTGTTACGGCGGTGCCCATCACCGACCCGCGCCTGCGCACCGCATGGCCGGAAACAATCTATAAGATTACCCTGCATTTCCAAAGAATGCTGAACCTCGAACTGTACTAAGGAGAACTGCCATGGAGACCATCAAGCTGAAAATTCTGGACGAAGCCGGCCACACCCTGATGACCTGTGACGCTGACACCGCCGTATCCCTTGTTTACACCAACTGCTACAAGCCCGGCGACCGGGTGGCGCTGGAGATCGACCATCCCGGGCAGTACTGCGTCATCCAGTTCGAGGACACCATGCCCGAAGCCCTTGTGTATGTGGTCAAGCGGGAGATCAACTTCCACATTCCCTTCGGGGAGCAGGCCATCACCTACTCGCCCAAGAGCTTTGCGGGCAGCCGTCACGTTATCCGGGCACGGCTGGCACTGCCGGAAGAGATTGCGCCCGGCGGAATCTGGCCTTCAACTGCTATGACGAGCATGGCGACACCGGTTTTATCCCCACGCCAGCGCCAACGTAGAAACGCGCGGCGAGGCGGTGTTTGCCGCCCGCAACGCCATCGACGGCATTTTTGAGAACAGCGCCCACGGCGAGTATCCCTACCAGAGCTGGGGCATCAACCGCGACCCGAACGCAGCCCTGACGCTGGATTTTGGCCGGGAAGTACTGCTGGATGAGCTGCGCATCACCGAGCGGCAGATTTCCCCACGACAATTACTGGGTCAAGGCCACGGTGGAATTTTCCGACGGCAGCAGGTTGGACATCCCGCTGGTGAAAAGCGCCAAGCCTCAGAGCGTGGCCTTTGAACCCAAGCGGGTGCGCAGCCTTGTGCTGAAGGATCTGATTCAGGCCGAGGGGACTTCCCCCTTCCCTGCCCTGACCCAGATCGAAGCCTTTGGCACCGAGGTGAAGTGATATGAGCATCTACAATGCCCTTTATGGGCGGGACGGCCATGGCGTAGGCCCAAACGAGCCGGAGAAAAAGGCTTTGCACGCTTTTGCCAGATGGTCGGCCGCGACCTCGGCCAGCTGCTGGGCACGAACCTGATGGTCTGCGTGCTCTGCCTGCCTGCCGCACTGGGGGTCTCGCTGGGCGTAACCCTGCTCTCCTGCCGCTGACGGTGGTGTGCAGTGCGGTCACCGGTCTGCTGACCGGCCTGCATGGTGCTGCTGGCAGACTGTGCCCTGCGCAGCTTGCAGAACGACCCCTCTCAGTGGCTGCCCCGGGCAAAACAGACCCTTGCCGCCCATTGGAAAGCCGCCTGCGGCTTTGGCTGCATTGGCACGCTGGTGCTGGGGCTGCTGTGCTTTGTGTCTGCCTTTGTGTTTGAAGCCGCCGCGCAGCAGGGGTATTACCCCGGGCTTGCGGTGCTGGTATTTCTGGCACTGGACTTTCTGGTGCTGGCGGTTTTGGCTACGCTTTGCGCCGCCGTTCTGCCGCTGCAAGCCCCCGCCCCGGAC
>ENA-OQIR01000894-OQIR01000894.1-human-gut-metagenome-genome-assembly--contig:-NODE-894-length-11584-cov-1.334206_pt1 | contig 11584 bp, 13 predicted proteins | sample MGYA00242580_ERZ504745 | MGnify/ENA primary metagenome ERZ504745 (study PRJEB26092, sample SAMD00036214) | human gut metagenome | host: Homo sapiens | study: EMG produced TPA metagenomics assembly of... | reverse complement strand
TCTGGAAGGCTTGCGGACTTTTTTCTTCCTGACCACAGTTTCCTCTTCTTCCTTCGGTGATAGTTGATCAAAAGGAGCAGAACCAGAACTGTCACAAACATGATCGTCGGAAAGTGCATAGATCTCCGGTTTGATCCCTTTACGAACTTTCTGTATAGATTTTTGTGGAAAGTGTATCAATTCCAGGTCCTTTTGTAAAATACGTGATTACAAAATCATCCAGAGACATGGTAAATGCAAGCATAAATCCAGAAAGTACTCCCGGTACAATGTCCGGGAAAACAACTTTAAAAAACGCTTTGACCGGTGATGCACCAAGATCCAGCGCAGCCTCATATGTATAACGGTTCGTCTGCTTCAGCTTCGGTAATACGCTTAAGATCACATACGGAATATTGAACGTGATATGCGCCACCAATATAGTGGAAAAGCCAAACTTCCAGCCAACAGAAATAAATACAAGCATCAATGAAAGTCCTGTTACAAGATCGGAATTCATAAGCGGAATGTTGTTTATAGCCATATAAGTTGTCTTAAACTTCCTTTTAATGCATTGATACCGATACATGTAATTGTGCCTACCAGTGTGGCAACTAATGCGGACACAAATGCTATAATTAATGTATTGCTGAGAGCCTCCATAATCATTCTGCTCTCAAATAAATCCTCATACCACTTTAAGGAAAATTCCTTTCCAGGCGGTCTTCCTTTTCCTTTATTGAAGGAAAAAATAATTAATGTTACAATCGGGGCATACAAAAAGATAAAGATCAGTGTAAGGTACATGCCCGAAAAAAAAGATTTTAATTTTTTCATCAGAATGATGTTCCCTCCCCGTTTTACTCGTAGTGCTCCAGTACTGCCATGCTGATTAAGATAAATACCATTAAGACAAGTGAAGTCCTGAGCCAAGATGCCAGTTATCAGCTGTGGAAAATTCCTGCTCGATAATGTTACCGATTAACATAATCCTTCTCGCACCAAGAAGATCTGAGATGGCAAATGTGGTCAGTGACGGAACAAATACCATTGTAACACCGCTTATAATACCTGGAAGACTAAGCGGCAATGTTACTTTAAAAATACCTGCGCACTGTTTGCACCGAGATCTCTTGCTGCATTTAATACATTCTCATCAATTTTTGTTAGAACGTTAAACAGCGGAAGAACCATAAATGGCAGGAAGTTGTAGATCATACCCATAATGATTGCCGCGTTTGTTCCTACCACACTAAATGTCGGAAGACCTAAGTTTCTGCAGATATTAAATAAAATACCGCCGTCATCAAGAAGATTTAACCATGCGTAGGTACGAAGCAAAAAATTCATCCACATCGGCAGGATAAATATAAATACAACAAAGCCTTTCTTACCCATACCTGTTTTTTTTAAAATCATGGCAAGCGGATATGCAATCAGCAAACAAAGAATCGTACAGGCAATTGATAGACTAAGTGATAGTCCAGTGCCTTTAAATGCTCTGGACTTGCTATGCTCTTACATTTGCAAGCGTGAAGGCACCTGTGCGGTCTGTAAACCATACCAGGCAATCACTAAAAGCGGAATTATAAGTAAAGAGAATCATCCAGACAAAGTACGGTCCAGATAACAATTTTTCTTATTCATGGACCCCCATCGCCTCCTCATCCTCGGATTCCGGCTTGTTCATAATCTGAATGTCAAACGGATCGACATGGATGCTTACCTTTGTTCCAATCGGGAACATGTCGGTGCTGTGGACAAGCCACTCAAAACCGCCGGCCATGACCTCCATCTCGTAATGTACACCCTTAAAGATCATATGAGTAACTACATCCCTCGAAGACTTCCCTGACCCTCTGGCAAAAGATCTACATCTTCTGGGCGAATCACGACATCGACTGGCTTATTTCTTCCAAAACCTTTATCTACACAGGCAAAACGGCTTCCTAAAATCTCTACAAGCTCGTCCTGAATGAATGTTGCACCGATGATGTTGCTATCACCGATAAAATCTGCTACGAATGCATTCTCTGGCTCGTTATAGATCTTTTCCGGGGAACCCTGCTGCTGAATATAACCCTGGTTCATTACAATGATATGGTCGGACATTGTAAGTGCCTCTTCCTGGTCGTGTGTGACATAGATAAAGGTAATGCCAAGCTCTTTTTTCATGCGAATCAGCTCATACTGCATGTCCTGACGGAGTTTTAAGTCAAGTGCACCAAGCGGCTCATCAAGAAGAAGCACCTTAGGCTCGTTTACAATAGCACGTGCAATAGCAATACGCTGCTGCTGTCCTCCTGAAAGAGAATCTGGCATACGCTTCTCGTAACCTTTCAGATTAACAAGCTTTAATGCATATGCAATCTTATCTTTAATATACTGCTTTGACTTTTTCTTGATTTTTAAGCCAAAAGCGATGTTTTCCTCGATTGTCATATTAGGAAAGAGTGCATATTTCTGGAATACAGTATTTAATGCTCTCTTATGAGGCGGAAGAGATGTAATATCCTGTCCGTCAAAAATAACCTTTCCCTTGTCAGGTGTCTCAAAACCGCCGATGATACGAAGCGTTGTGGTCTTTCCGCAGCCGCTTGGTCCTAACAGCGTTACAAATGAATTTTGATAAATATCAAGATTTAAATCATCTAGTATCATCTGCCCATCATAGCTTTTTGTGATACCCTCCAATTTAACCAGCGATTCTTTCATTGTACTATAAAACCATGCCTTTCACACATTTTTTCTGATACCTGATCAAAACGTCGGCGGTGAACTAATCCAAAGTACTGTCGCGCCTACCTTTGATGTTAAGTAATGCTGCTTACCAGATACATAGTAAAAGGTTTCTCCCTTTTTTGCCCGGTAAACCTTATTTCCCAGATGAATTGTGACAGCGCCGTTTAAGACATATCCAAACTCTTCTCCCTCATGTGGGTTGTCTGGATCTGTTGATCCTCCCGGCTCTAATTTCAAAAGAATGGGCTCCATCTGATTTTTCTGTGCATTTGGAACGATCCACTCAATCGTATTTTCGTTCTCTTCATCCTTCTTAATAAAGTAATCTTCCTTTGTAAATACAATCTGTTCTTCGGGTTCTTCTGTAAAAAACTCGCTGACAGAAACGCCCAGACACTGCAAAATATCCATCAGTGTCGCAATCGATGGAGAGGTCAGATCCCTCTCTACCTGTGATATAAAGCCCTTCGATAACTCCGCGCGGTCTGCCAGCTCTTCCTGCGTCAGCCCCTTCATGACTCTCAGCTGCTTTATCCTCTGTCCGATTTCCACATTTACCTCCCATATTGCATCCATGTGACTGCAAAAACACACAATAAAACAGATTTTGTAAAAGCGAAGTAAAGCTAAACAAAATGTTTTGTATTATTTCTGCAATCCTATTATTAAACCTCAGGTTTAGTTTTGCTAAACTCACAATAGACAATTATACCTATTTTTTTTATGTTGTCAAGTAATTTTATTTGAATATTTTCCCAAAATGTGGTATGCTTAGATAGGGCAGTTTAGCAGACTCTGCCACATGATTTGAATGAATCTGTCTGCAGCCGTTTTTGAGTGTAAATCAGGCAGATGCAGCGGCATTTATATAACTAGGAGGTTTACTTTTATGGCACAAAAATATGTTGCATATGTAGGCTCTTACACCTATTATGGTTCCAGCAAAGGCATCAGCATTATGGACGTAGATGTAGAAAAGGGCATCTTTACAAAGCGAAAGGAAGTTTCTGTCAACAATTCTTCTTATCTTGTTGCTTCTCGCAATAACAAATATTTGTATTCTGTTGTTGATGAGGGTGTTGCCGCATTTAAGATCCTTCCTGATGGTGATCTTGAATATTTAAATACTGCTTCTATCCGCGGTATGCGTACCTGTTATCTGACTGTTGATAAGGCTGGAAAGTTTTTAGTTACTGCTGGTTATCACGATGGTAAGATGACTATTCTTAATATCAATGAGGATGGTTCTGTTGGAAGCATTGCATCTGAAATCTTTGATCACGGTACTGGTACAATCGGTGAGCGTAATTCCGCCCACATGTTCACATGCGTTCAGTTTACTCCGGATGAAAGTTCCTCTGCATGGTAGATACTGGTCTTGATAACATTAAGGCATATCGTTTTGATCACTCTAATGGTCATCTTACACTTGCCGATATCATTCACTGTGAATTAAATTCTGCACCGCTTCGTATGCTCTTCTCAAAAGATGACCGTCATTATGTACATGATCTCTGAGCTGAAAATTAATGTAACAGTCTATAATTATCTTCCTCATCCAAATGAGCCTGAGTTTCAGTTTAAGCAGCTTGTATCCACACTGCCAAAGAAATATGACGAGCAGTCTGCTGCATGTGCAATGCAGTTTACAAGCGATGATAAATATCTGTTTTGCTCTAATGCCGGAGACAACAGCTTTGCACTGTATGAGCGCGATCCGGAGAACGGCCTTCTTTATATGAAATGTGTTCTTCCAATCAGCGGTGATTTCCCGAAGCACATTTCTGTCTTCCCGGATAATAAGCATGTTGCAAGTATTAACAAGAACTCTAACTCAATTACTTTCTTTACTGTTGATTACGAGAAGGGTCTTCTTGTTATGAATGGCCGTCCGCTTAAGGTTGATACACCTAACTGCTGTAAGATTGTTCCGATTGAGGGATAAAGTTATATAAAGCCGCGGGGTTTCCCGTGGCTTTTTTCATGCCTATGAAGAATTGTGCATATACTAATAGGGATTTACGCTGATGTGAAAGGATTTCTAATTTATGAGTCTTCTTCGCTCGTTTTCTTCTGACACGCCTGACAGCGGCTTTCTTTTGACTACTGTTCTTTCTGCGCAAAATAATTATCCGATTGATGGTGCCAGCGTTTCTATCGCTAACGAATCTGATCCTGACACGATTTTGGAGGAGCTTTCAACAAATTCTGTCGGTCAAACACCTGATTTATCTGTCGCAACACCGCCTATTGACTACAGCCTAAAGCCTGATGAACCACGCCTTATTCTGCACTGATTCTCACGATCAGTGCACCTGGCTTTGAACCTCTTACTATTCGCGGTACTGAGGTGCTTCCTGACCAGACTGCTATCCAGATGGCACGTCTTCGCCCTATTGGATCTAGTTTAAATAATTTAATTGAGATTCCTGAGCATACACTTTATGGCACCTATCCCCCTAAAAATCCTGAGGCGAGTAAAACCCTCCTACGAGTCAGGTGAGGTTGTATTAAGCCGTGTAGTTATTCCAGAAACTATTGTTGTCCATGACGGCACACCATCTGACCGCACGGCACCAGATTACTACGTGCCTTACAGAGATTATATTAAAAATGTAGCTTCCAGTGAAATTTATGCAACGTGGCCTGAAAGTGCTCTTGTGTCAAATATCCTGGCAATTATGTCTTTCACGCTCAACCGTGTGTATACAGAATGGTACCGCAATCAGGGTTATGATTTTACAATAACTTCATCAACTGCATATGATCATAAATGGATTTATGGACGCAATATTTTTGATTCCATTTCTATTATCGTTTGATGAGATTTTTGACCAGTATCTGTCACGCCCTGATGTGCGACAGCCCATTTTGACTCAGTACTGCGATGGAAAGCGTGTTTCATGCCCTAACTGGATGAGCCAGTGGGGATCGGCATCGCTTGGCGAGCAGGGCTATTCACCTATCGAAATTCTTCGCTATTATTATGGTGATGATCTCTATATTAATACTGCACAGCAGATCGCAGGTATCCCGGCATCATGGCCGCGCTATGATTTGACAGTAGGAAGCTCTGGTCCAAAGGTACAGCAGCTTCAGGAGCAATTACTTGAAATATCGAAGGTCTACACTACTATTCCGCCCCTCACGCCAACTGGCTACTATGATGAGGCAACTGCGGAGCAGTTCGCGCCTTTCAGAATATTTTCGGACTGCCACAGACAGGCGTGGTAGACTTTGCTACCTGGTACAAGATTAGTTATATCTATGTAGGGATTACTAGAATAGGAGAATTAAATTAATCTGCCAAAAGAGGTCTGACCAAATGGTCAGACCCCTTTTTAACAAACGTGATTTTTATTTTGTTTTACTCAACAACTTCTCCTGCTCTTGCTGCATCTTCTGCTGCTGCACGAAGTGTTACCTCGTTCTCCTGGAACTCTACACATTGATCATAGCCATACTCGTTTGCCTGTGCAACCATATCAGCTACGATCTTGTCAAATTCTTCATCAGAGGAAGCGTAGATTGCCTTCCAGGAACCTTCCTTGATACATGTTGTTACCTGTGTCCATACAAGCTGAAGCTCATCAGATCTTACACCTGCAGAATACATGGTACCAGGTGCAATGTGAAGATTTACATTCTTGAAATAATCATCAAACAGCTCGCAATTATTATGATCTCTCCAATCTTGCTCAATCTCAGAACCTGCTGCAGAGTTAAAGCTTGACCATCTCTTGTAGTTATAAGTCTCGCCAACCTTTGAATCAAGATTTGTTGTATCAAGTGCCCATGTTGTATTGTTGATCTTGAAGTTTCCATCTTCGAAGGTGCCGCTGTAGCCATCAGACATTTCTGTCTTTCCATCAAGCTTTGCGCTCTTTCCAAGATCAGTAAAGCATGTATTTCCATCCTCATCATAATACCAGCATACATCCTTTGGACCATACTCAAGCGTCATACGTCCTTCTGGTGTTGCAAGCCAGTTGATGATTGCCATACAAAGCTCTGGATACTCAGTATTGGCACCGATAGTCCACGGTCTGTTTCCGCCATAAATATTCTGACCGTAAGCGATTGGCTCTGCCTCTGACGGCGGACACGGAGCCATCATCTTGCCTTCTGATGTGTGTGCCTCGCTGTTATACAGAGAAGATCCAAGGAAATTAAATACATTCATGAATGCAGTACCATTCTGATAATCCTCAACCATGCCATCATATCCCTGTGTCTGAGAATCCGGATCTAAAAGTCCCTTCTGGTACAGAGTGTTATAGAACTTTAGTGCTGTCAGGTATGGTCCATTTTCCTCTAAGCATGGATGATACTCCTGCTTATCAGAATCATAAAGGCCAATTCCAAATTCATCATAGCCAAAATATGCAGATGCAGTTGACTTTACAAACATAACCATATCGCCGTCCCAGTCTGCAAATAATGATACGCCATAGGTAGTCTTTCCATTATCATCTGTCGGGCAAAGTTCCTTCATCTGTGCAAGAACATCTACCATATCATCAAGATTTTGATTTCTGATAGCCAAGCTCCTTATAAAGATCCCAGCGAAGATCCCACTCATACATGATATCCTGACGCTGATTAGCATCTGTTGCAATATCAAATCCAATTCCATATGTTGTTCCGCCGGAAATCTGTGTATTCTTCTCAAGTGCCGGCTGCATATGTTCTGCAATATATGGACCATAGTCTGCAAGAATATCGTCCTCATTCCAGTCAAACAGCATGCCCTTATCAACTGCCTGCAAATACTCGTCACCATCATTTCCCCAGATTACAAGATCACCAAGATCACCTGACTCCATACGTGTCTCATAAGTTCCATCACTGTCAGGAATGATATTTAACTTTACATTGAACTTCTCTAACATGACCTGTCCAAACCAACCAATCTGCTCACCTGAATAGTTTGCCAGCTGGTCAAATACATTCAGTGTAACAGTCTCATCCGGAATCACGTCCTCCGGAATAGCCTTTGCAGGATCCTCAGTCTCATCTGCTGCTGCCGGAACAACAAACATTGATGCGGACATAGCTGCCGCCATAAACAGTGCACTCGCTTTTCTCAATTTCATATTTTTCTTCCTCCTAATTTTTATATGCTCCGCGCTCTTGCGGTTAACATCATTTATTATCCCTTGACAGCTCCCAGCATAATTCCCTTTTCAAAGTAACGCTGCATGAACGGATATACAACAAGAATCGGAATAACCGTTACCATGGAGATTGTATACTTGATTACCTTGCCGCTGAGTGCTGACTTTACTGCTGAATCACTGACAGAACCACCTGACTGCATCAATGCACTTAAATTAGATGCCTGATTTAAATAAATATAGAGACGATGCTGCAGTGTGTAAAGCTCTGGCTTTGATGACATCAATATCAAAGAATCAGTGAATGAGTTCCAGTTTCCAACTGCACCGAAGATCGCAATGGTCGCTAAAATTGGCTTGCTGAGCGGCCAGATAATCTGTGCAAATATACGGATATGAGAAGCGCCGTCAATCTTTGCGCTCTCCTCAAGCTCCTTCGGAATAGATTCGATGTAGGTCTTTACAAGAATAATATTGTATGGTGCCACAATACCTGGGATTATGTAAGCCCAGTAGGTATTTGTCAGACCAAGCATCTGCATATTCAAAAACCAAGGAATTAATCCGGCATTGAAATACATCGTGATTACGATAAAACGGTACCAAACTTTTCGTCCCCACATCTCCTGCTGTGTTACTAAATAACCTATAAAGCTGATGCTGCAACCATAAGCGCCGTACCAAACACAGTTCTGGTGACTGATACGATAAAGGAGCTCATCAAATCACTTACATTTAAAAGTGCCGCAATAATTTCCAAAATGAATGCCTCTTGGAATAAAATTGATCAGTCCTTTTACAACAAGATCGTTATCGCTGATCGTATTGATAAATAGATAGTAGAATGGAAAGATACATATAATCGTAAACAACGTGTATACAACATAATTGATTACATTAAAAATTTGATCTCCCACACTAGTGCGGTATATATTTTTATGTGTTTTTCATATAATTTCTCGGCCTTTAAATCGGCCTTTTCCTGTGCTGTCTTTGCCATTGTCCCCTCCTTATACGATACTCTCACCACGGATCAGCTTAGACGCACCATTTGCTAAAAACAAAAGCGTAACACTGATAACCGATTTGAGCATACTGACAACGGTGGTCAGCGGTATGGAGCCCTGTCCAATACCAAGCTCATACACATACAGATCCAAAACACGTATAGATGTCGCATTAGTCGCATTCTTGAATACAAGGTACTGATCCATGCCGTTGCTTAATACATTTGCAATGGACATCAAAAGCAATACACAAAAAGTCGGAATAAGACCCGGCACGGTGATGTGCCACATACGCTGGAAGCGTCCTGCGCCGTCAACTGTTGCTGCCTCATAAAGCTGCTGGTCAATACCTGAGATACCAGCTATGTAAATGATTGCGCTCCATCCGATTCCCTTCCAGGTTCCCCAAAGCCACATCTTAAGCCATGTATGTGAACCGTTCATGAGAAGATTATGTCCTTCACTCCATATTCCAAGATTAACAAGAATACTGCTTAAGAATCCATCTGTAGAGAAGATACATGTTGCAATTGAGTATACTAATACCCAGCTGATAAAATTCGGAACAGTAGTAAATGTCTGAACAAAACGTCTAAACTTAAGGTTTTAATCTCACAAAGGAATATTGCAAATGCCATTGGCATCCAGCTTGTTAAAATTCCGATTCCGCTCATACCAAGCGTATTTTTCATTACATTTCCAATATCCTTTACCGTTGCCGGATTTTTCAAAAGCTCTGTGAACCACTTAAATCCAACAAAGTTTGCCATGCTCAGAGAATCGCCGGCTTTGTAGTCAAAGAATGCATATCTCCAGCCCCAAAGCGGCAAATATGAAAATACTGCAACAAGTGCTAAAAATGGCATAAGCATCAAAAATAGAGCATACTTTGTCTCCATTTCAAACTTCTTTTCGCTCTTTTGCTTTTTAAGAAGAAGTATGGCTACAACAGACGAAACAATTAAAATGACTGCAAATGCGGTCATAATTGTGACGCTCTTTGGCAGCATAGGCTCGATTTTATCAACCTTTTCACTGGCGCTTATCTGTTTGTATGCAGTAGAAATCATCACGATACCAGCTGTCATCACCACACCGCTTATCAAAGAAAAAATATTTCCAAGCTTCTTTAAGCGTATATTTCCTAGTGACATACAGGCTGCTGCTACGCCTGATGCAATGCCAACACACATAACGATTGCGCCTGCACAGTCAAGCATGAAGCTTTCTTGTGATACCCATCCCTTCTTAAATGCACGGCCAAAACCATTTGTCAACGTACTATATGAAATGCCTGACGTAAAGAGTGACAGATTCTTATTGATCATTTCACTAATTCTTGCTGGGTTCAGACTCGGTATAAATAAAAAGACAACCGACAGCAGAACGGCAGCGCGAATTACATAATAGAGATAATCATAAGCCTGGAGCTGTTTTGCTTTTTTTTGATTCATTTTCTTCCCCTTTCTGTCTGTTGTCTGCGGTAACGTTTTCGCTTTTTCTTAAAAAATAATGATATATTATGTTATATTATTTTTTTCAAAGACAACTTTATGTTATTTTTATTATAATACTGACTATCTAAATTTGCACTGGTGTTTTTTGAGGTATATACTGGTATTTTTTTATTATTTTACTTGTTTTCTTCTTTGTTTTGTAGTACAATATGTGAAACGCAATCGTTTTCTTTTTTTGCTTTTTGTCTCTTTTGTACGATAAATTAGAAAAATTCGTGAGGTGTTAATATGTATTCTTGTGAAACCTTATTTCCTGCCCATAATCAAATCACGATCATCAAGAATCCTTCTGCTGCAGAAGGCCGTCACAATCATACCTTTTTTGAACTTGATTGTGTAAAAGTAGGGACGCTGTCTTGCTGAGTTGGGGGGGCATTCGTTTTTTCTGCCCGCTGATTCCTTTGCTTTTTTACCGCCTGATACAGCCCATCTTGTTCATCCAAATCAAGACTGCATCTGGTATCAGCTTCTGATCGCACCTGATGTTCTTGAGCAGCTGCTTTCTTTTGATAACAATATTTTCTGCGAATTTTTTCTGCATCTGTCTTTGCTAAGGAAAGCACTGACTGCTTGATCAGCCATACTGACAGCGCAGAACCTGATACTTGGGTACTGCTTGATGCAATGACACAGGAATGTCAGAAAGCTGATCTTTACAGTGAAAAAATGCTTTTTCATCTGCTGCTTACGCTTTTTTATAAATTAATGCGAAACGGTGAGATGACGATTCTTGGATCACATGATTTTTCTAAGAAGACTCATATGGCTGTCATTGCACGCTATCTGCTGCAAAACTACACATGCGCGTCACTGGCCGGACTGGCAGATCAGCTTAACTATTCTCTTTCCTACTGCTCTCACTTTGTTCTGGAGAATACTGGCTTCACCTTTAAACAGCTGCAAAAAAAGATCCGCATGCAAAAGGCAGTCAGTTACCTTTTGTACGCGGATGCGCCAGTAAATCTTATTGCTGAGCAGCTTGGCTACAGCTGTTCAGAGAACTTCATGAAGGTCTTTAAACAGGAATACGGCCTCACTCCTACGCAGTATCGCGCAAGAATGAAGCCGCAGTGAAAATTCTATTACATATTATTAATCTTACGATAACTACGAATTGCTCCGCTGCTACGCAGCTCTCGCAATTCTACGACCATTCGGGTCTTATCCCCTGTTATCGTTCAAATATTGGATCATTCCTGGTCCTAACTTTTCTGTTGGCGCG
>ENA-OQIR01000893-OQIR01000893.1-human-gut-metagenome-genome-assembly--contig:-NODE-893-length-11586-cov-1.820665_pt1 | contig 11586 bp, 9 predicted proteins | sample MGYA00242580_ERZ504745 | MGnify/ENA primary metagenome ERZ504745 (study PRJEB26092, sample SAMD00036214) | human gut metagenome | host: Homo sapiens | study: EMG produced TPA metagenomics assembly of... | reverse complement strand
CAAAACCCAAGCCAATGATGCAGAAGGGAAAAATCCCCATTTATTATTTGCTCCTAATTTAGAAGAACCATCGGCACGCATATTTACAGTTGCAATATATTTATCAGCAAAACTATAATTGAAACGTCCCATAAATGAAGCTATTGAATAACCATTAGAGTATGAGCTGACATCTCCATATTTAACTTCTCCACCTGCGCCTAAATTATTATACTCGAAGAAGTTAGTACCAAACTGCTTTGATTTAGCACCAAAACCAGTATATTTATAATCTTGTAACTCAGCAAGTCCTAAAATATCAATATAATGCTTTCCAAATGCTTTCTTATAATTTGCAGTAAAGTTGCCTAACAACACACCACTCTTGTTATCAGACTTTTCAGCAATACCACTCTGTCCTTGTCCTGCTTTAATATTGTTTGGAGTATATTTTGAATTTTCTTTTACATTATAAGTATATGAACCAAAAGCACTCAATTTTAATCCGTCAATTACAGTCCATGTTATACGCGCATTTGTATTAATGTAGCTATTTGATTCTATATCCTTTATTGTCAAACGTCCCAAAGGATTCTGTGTTTCATTTGCATTAGGATCCTCCGGCCATGATCCATCTTCATTCGCAAAATCAGGGAAAGTAGGATTAAATGCAGCTGCAGAATAGAATGTCTTCTGATAATCATTCAAGTAACGTTTATCGACTTTAGAACCAAACATTCCAAATTCAATTTTACCTTATCATTAAACATTGTTTGCGAAGCATCCAGTTTAGCTGTATAGTTGCGCATATAATTATCCTTAATGATACCCCTTTGATCAATAACACCAATAGAAGCACGATAATTAGACGACTCTGTACCACCTCCAAAAGAAAGACGATGATTCTGAGTATAACCTGTCTGCTGCATTGCTTCAATAAAATTAGTATCATATCCCATATCTAAAGCATTGGCATATCCTCTATCAGCACAACCTGACGATATGTATTGGCATCCAGCATTTCCAAGTTCTTATAAACGGTTTCCACACCAAAGCTGCCATCATAACTTAAAGTCTTAACACCATTTTTACCTTTAATTGTAGTAACTACAATTACTCCACTAGCACCTCTTGAACCATACTGAGCTGTTTCTGAAGCATCTTTCAAAACTGTAAAACTTTCAATATCAGCAGGAGAGATAGCATTCAACATACTCAAATCTCCAAAAACTCCATCAATAATAACCAATGGATCATTACCACCAGACAAAGAAGTTGTACCACGTACACGAATAGAAGCTGATGCAGTCGGGTCACCACCAGATTTCTGAATATTTACACCAGCCACTTTACCCTTTATGGCCTGCAATGGATTCGTTACAACGCCAGCATTCATATCTTCACGTCCGACACGCTGGATTGCACCAGAAACAGTACGCTGGCTTCCCGTAGCATAACCAATAACAATAACGTCATCCAAGACTTCGGTATCTTCATGAAGAACGATCTTCATATTAGCAGCAGCAGGAAGCTCCTGATTTTATAACCGATAAAAGAGAAAACTAAGATATCACCTTTTTTAGCCTCCAAAGTAAAATTACCATCAAAATCAGTAATTGAACCATTGGTTGTACCCTTCACCAAAATATTAGCTCCGATAATAGCCTCTCCGTTTTTGTCTACAACACTCCCTTTAACCGCCAAGTTTTGGGCTAATACTTGGAAGGAAATAAGCATACCTACTATCGTCAATAGTAGACACTTTCCTGTGTGTTTAATAAATAGATTCTTGTTCATATTATTAATTTTAAAGTTAAGAAAATTCTCTTGGCTACAATCTATAAACGTACAGATTGAACTATATATTAAATACCTACTGGAAACAATTATCTTTTATCTTAAAGATTGTATAATATATCAGAGAAGGAAATAACCTCTCTGATATAATTACAATAAAACAATGCCTGATATCACTTGATCTCTTTAATAGAGATAGCGTAACCACCTCCAATTCCAGCTTTCAGAGTCATTTTGCTCTTGCTGGTAACCTTTTTCTTTGTAATGGTATATGCTTGAGGATTCTTGTCCCAACTTGCATCTTTAGCATCTGCATAAATAATTGCTTCATACTTCTTATCCGGATCAAGGAGGTCGAATGATAATTTTGACACATGACCGTTATAGCCAGCTGTACAGCCCACATACCAATCATTAGTATTCTTAGCACGACGAGCAATTGTTATATATTCTCCCGGCTCAGCTTCCAGATATTTTGTCTCATCCCAATCAACAGCTACATCTTTAATAAATTGGAAAGCATCCATAAAACGTTCATAATTTCAGGAACATCAGCAGCCATTTGCAATGGACTGTACATAGTTACATAAAGAGCCAGCTGACGTGCCAGAGTTGTACGTGCATGCGACTTATTATTCGGATTCATCTTACTGCAATCAGGTTCAAAAATTCCCGGAGTATAATCCATCGGACCACCAATAAGACGAGTAAACGGCAAAATTGTTGTATGATTTACATTGTTTCCACCAAAAGATTCATATTCAGTTCCGCGAGCTGATTCATTGCCAATCAGATTAGGATAAGTACGGCAAAGTCCTGTAGGACGTACTGCTTCGTGAGCATTAACCATAATTTTATAATCAGCAGCTTTCTTTACAGCATACAAATAGTGATCAACCATCCACTGACCGTAGTGATGTTCTCCTCTCGGAATAATGTCACCTACATAACCACTCTTTACAGAATGATAACCATTATCTACCATGAATTGATAAGCTTTATCCATATGGCGTTCATAATTGCGGACAGAAGATGAAGTTTCATGATGCATCATCATTTCAATACCTTTACTTGCCGCATAACGATGAATTTCTTCTACATCAAAATCTGGATAAGGAGTCACGAAATCGAACACATAATCTTTGCTCTTACCAAACCAGTCTTCCCATCCTTGATCCATCCTTCCACCAGTACAGCATCAAAACCATGTTTAGCAGCAAAATCAATATAACGTTTTACATTTGCCGTATTAGCAGAATGCTTTCCATTTGGCTTAGTCTGTGAGTAATCAGTTTGTCCCAATTTTACACTTGGCAATTCATCTGTATATGCCATGTACCTTTATTGGTAATCATATCCCACCATACGCCAATATATTTCACAGGATGAATCCAAGAAGTATCTTCTATCTTACATGGTTCATTCAGGTTCAAGGTAATTCGCGAAGCCAGAATGTTACGGGCATCATCGCTTACGATAATCGTACGCCAAGGCGAATTACATGGAGTCTGCATATATCCTTTATCTCCCTTTGCATCAGGAGTCAGCCATGATTCAAAAATCATATTCTTATCATCCAAGTTCAAACTCATACAAGAATAATCTTTCAATGCAGCTTCATGCAAGTTTATATAAAGCCCATCATCAGTCTTCAGCATCAGTGCTGTTTGAACACCTGTCTGTGAGAATACATACTGTGAAGAATTTTCTGTTACAGCCGCACTCATCTTTCCACGTATTTCAGATAAGCGTGAAGTTGTGTAATCGTATTCTTGTGTATCATAATCTCCCGGAATCCAGAATGCTGTATGATCTCCCGTCATAGCAAACTGAGTATGCTCTTCTTTGATAACAAAATAATTCAGATTTTTTTGCTGAGGGAACTCGTAGCGGAAACCTAAACCATCATTGAACAAACGAAAACGGATAATGATATAACGATCATTTTCAGGCTGGTCAAGTGTGACTTCCAGTTCGTTGTAATGATTACGGATTTCACTTTCTTCTCCCCACACCGGACGCCAAACTTCATCGAAAGTAGAAGTACGTGTATCTTTAATCTTAAATCCAGTCATCAGATTCATTTTTTCATCTACGCGTTCCTTATCTTTGCGTTCTGTCCATTCAAATCCGATTCTCTTTTCTGGATCTTCTCTCTTCAGTTCAAGGCCAAGAGTACTAGGCTTTATCACAGCTTTATCTTTAAAGAAAAGCTCATATACAGGAGCCCCGTTACTGTTTAAACTAAAGTTCATTTTTAAATTACCATCTGGTGAAGTCAGATTTTGTGCACTCAATGCAAACGCACAGTAGCACATAGCTACAAAGGCAAAGGTTCTTTTTAGATTCATAGTTTTATAAGGTATTATGATTAATAATTTTTAGGTCATAAGCAAAATTAAATGTGTTATCAGTTTGTTATTTCTTTCATATGAAAAATACAAATCTACAAAACATTTAATTAATTATATTTCAGATAATTGGCTCATAAGACAGGAGCAATAAATATAAATCCATTAGAAACAGAGAATCAAAATTTCACGTTCTTTCAGAGATAATTTATCTGTCAAAGCCACATGCTTCCCACTCAAGAAATCTATGCTTTCCGGCTGTGGCAATATCTCCTGATAAGGTTTTAAACTCAATTCCTGCGGACTATCCGTACCATTCATTATTACAACAACAGACTTGCCATTATACACTCGTTGATAAACATAGGTACCCTGACTGATAGAATAATGTTTTAGTGTACCATGAGAAAGTACTTTATTTCCCTTACGCCAATTCAATAATTTACGAGTAAAATCGAATGCTTCATTCTGCAATGCTGTACGTCCATCTGGTACGAAGCAATTTATTTTATCTTCTTGCCAGCCCCCAGGAAAGTCCTTTCTTAATTCTCCATCTCCATTTCCCTTGTCACCAGTCATCAAAATCTCTGTACCATAATATATCTGCGGTATTCCGCGTGTAGTAAGCAAAAATGTTATGGTCTGTTTATACCTCGTCAAGTTATCAGCCTTCTCATCAGTTGTAGCAAAACGAGAAGTATCATGGTTATCGAAGAATACCAGCAGGTTCATCGGATCAGCATATACGATATCTTGTGTCAGATAGTCGTACAATTTATACAGTCCTCCTCCCCACTCTCCAGTTTCTTCATCAAAAGCTTGGTTCATCAAACTTTGTAAAGGAAAATCCATTACTGTCGGTAAATTGGAATTTCGTGGAGCTGCCAGTTTGCTATCCTTCTGCCAATAAGAAACTAAGACATTACTATTTAACCATGTTTCACCTACGATATTAAAATAAGGATACTCTTCAAGTACTTCCTTACACCATTCACTCATAAAATCAAAATCGGCATACGGATGAGTATCCTGACGAATCCCATTAATGCCAGTGTACTCAATCCACCAGATACTATTTTGAATAAGATAACGTGCTACATGACGATTACGCTGATTCCAGTCAGGCATAACTGAAGTAAACCATCCATCAGTAGCAATCTTACGTTCATACTCACTGGCATGTACATCCATTACGCTAGCTGTTTTAAATGAAGTCTGCACATATTCCGAGTGAAAATTAAACCATTCTTTAGAGGGTTTATCTTTAAACAGGTAATTTTCACTACCACAATGGTTGAAAATCATGTCCATCACAACCTTCAACCCTTTCTGATGTGCCTTTTCAACCAATGTCTTAAATTCCTCATTACTTCCTAAACGACGATCCAGCTGATAATAATCTGTAATGGCATAACCATGATACGATCCCTCTTTCATATCGTTCTCCTGAGTTGGATTCAGCCAAATAGCTGTTACCCCCAAATCTGCAATATAATCCAGATAATCAGCAATGCCTTGTAAATCACCTCCATGCCGAGCAAAAGAGTCATTACGGTCTACTCTATTTTCGAGCATTCCTTCAACAATATCATTATCTGGATTCCCATTAGCAAAGCGATCAGGCATAATCAAATAAAGGACATCTTCAGAAGTAAAGCCTTTTACATCTTCTCCTTTACGTACACGTGGCTTCAGCTCATAAGGTATCGTAAGTTTCTTTTTACCATCTTTTAATGCAATATTAAAGGTTTGCGCTTCAGCTTCAGACAAATCAATATACAATAGTAAATAATTCGGATTATCTTGTTTAACGACCTCTTTTAATATAACCCCTTTACCAGATAAAGACACTTCAGAAGAAGAGATATGGTTGCCATATAATAGAATCTGCAACTCAGGATTCTTCATATCAGCCCACCAGTAGCTCGGAGCAATCTTATCTACCTTTATAGTCGCAGCAGCACGGCAAATACCGCAAAAACTAAAGATAACCATAAATAAAAGCCATGTATGTTTCATGATATTTAAGATTAATATGATTTGAAATGTTTTTCGATGCAAAAGTATACCTTTGACAATATTTTTATTATATTTGGAAAATAAATATAAACGCCTTGTGAACATAAAATACAGAAAACAAAGAACTTAACCTAATACAACCATATCAATTATATAAATAGTTTTAGCACTAAATTTTGTATTATGATACACTTTTAAACATAGCTATAGCACCAAATGAAACAAAATATCCGTATTTTCATAGCAAGATATAAATTCATCTGGCTATTAACCAGTATGATTTTATTAACCCTGTCTGCTCAAGCACAACAAGCTAATCATGAAAAAGTTTTGCAGCAACTCGATGAAGTCATTACTAAGAAAGCTTCTTTTCGCACTGAACGAGAAACAACAATATCTCAACTTAAACAGCAACTACATTACGCAACAACAGAAGAAGACAAGTATAAACTATGTAATGAATTACTCGGACTATATTTACATTATCAAGCAGACTCAGCTCTGTATTATATAAACAAAAAATCGGAATATGCACTATTATTAAATAAACCGGAGTGCCATGACGAAATCATTATCAATCGTGCAGAAGTCATGGGAGTCATGGGTATGTACAATGAAGCATTAGCAGAGTTACAACAAATATCTCCCAGTAAATTAGAACAAGAAAAACTTAATATACTATTACTTACAGCACGTACATGCTACGGATGGTTAGCCGACTACACTATAGGACATGATGCTAAACAAAAATATTTACATCTGACAGATTTATATCGTGATTCGATAATGAATAGTATCGATTCCGGAGTAGATCGCAATATTGTTTTAGCAGAGAGATTCATTCTTTCTGCACAACCGGATAAAGCCCTTCCCATGCTTAATCAAATGCTTACTACGTCCCTTGATTTAAGGCAAAAGGCATATATATATTATACATTATCAATGGCATATGAGGTAAAAAACGAACCTGATATGCAAATCTATTATCTGGCGCAAACTGCAATCATTGATTTAAGCACATCTGTCAGAGAATATGCCTCGCTACAAAAACTGGCACGACTCATCTATCGTCATGGCGATTTAAAAAGAGCATATAGCTACTTAAGTTGTTCTATGGAAGATGCCGTAGCCTGCAACGCTCGTCTGCGTTTTGCCGAAGTTACAGAATTTTATCCAATTATCGACATGCATATTCTCAAAAAGAAGCTCAAGAAAAAAGAATGGTTGTCATACTCTTACTATGCATGGGAATATTAGCCGTTCTATTAATTATCCTAGCATCATACTTGTATTATGGTCTGAAAAAATTATCTATCACACGAAAACATTTATACCTTTCCAACAAAGAACTGCAAGCAGCCAACGAAAGTTTGGCCCAAACCGGAAAGATTAAAGAAGTATACATAGCACGGTATCTGGATCGTTGTGTCAGTTATCTTGAAAAGCTTGAGCAATATCGCCGTTCGTTGGAAAAACTTGCAATGGCTTCACGTATTGATGATCTATTCAAAGCTATACGTTCTGAACAGTTCCTTCGTGACGAACGGAAGAATTTCTATAATGAATTCGATAAATCATTTTTAGAGTTGTTCCCTAATTTTATAGAGGACTTCAATAAATTACTAACAGATGAAGGGAAAATATACCCTAAACCGGGTGAAATACTAAACACAGAACTCCGTATTTTCGCTTTAATACGTTTGGGAGTAACCGATGCCAATCGTATCGCCCATTTTTTGGGTTATTTCACTAGCGACTGTTTACAACTATCGCAGCAAAATACGCAATAGAGCGAAAGGTGACAAAGATCATTCGAACAAGAAGTAATGAATCTATAGCAAATCGATCACCAGCCTTGTTTTAATGGAAAATATATAAAACAAATAGCCCCTCATAAAATTCATTTTTGAGAGGCTATTTGATTTTTGCACATATTAAAAACTTAATCCCGCAACAAAATAAAGCCCTTCCGTAGAAGGATTCCATATTGCTTTAGCAAAAAGAGGCAATGACCAACTTTCCGAAATCTTTATTTCTTTCGAAGCCTCTATACCTACTTCACAAACAGCAAAACCATTTATCATATCTTTCGAATAACTGGAATTTTCTCCTCCTGTATAGAAATCATTTTCCCAAGGAGTTGCTCCAGCCTCTACAGTCCAGTCTAGTCCTCCCAAAACAAAAGGAACAGAAACTGAAAAATAGGAAGCATAAGCTTTACTTCCATCTGCTTTATAACCGATATTTCCAGCAAAGTTCGTAAACCAGTCCACCGATAAGAAGCCAAAGTCATATCCAATCTGCGCTTCAAATGTATGACTCGTATTATGTGCCCCATAGTGGAAGTATCCCGGTCCACCATTAGTCCAATAATCAGTTACAGAGCAACTGAATCCTTTCACTTCATAACCTAAGGTCAGATCAAACTCTTTTATATCATCTTTATCAAATCCAACAGTTCCCCATCCTGTAAGAGAAAAACCTTTGTAAGCCAACGACACTTCTGGCTGAATGCTGACATTTCCCAAATCCTGACCACGCCAAATATAGCCACTTACTAAATCCATACCAACACTTGCATCGAACTTGTCTTGAGCTTTCATTCCAACCGGATAACAAATAAGTACGCCCCAAAGTAATAATATTGCATTTCGGACTGTTTTCATCATCATAATCTACACTTATTAATAACCATTAATTAAAAAACGGCTGCAAAGTTAGAAAATAAAACTTCCTCAAACACCATTAAATTTATTATCATTCTTATTTTTGCAAATACATAAATAAGAGAATCATGATATCTCAAGAAAATCTCATAGAAAAAGAAACGATTATCTTCAAAGACTTATCAGATATATTAGGCCCCAATGTGCACGAACAATCATTTGTATTCAAAGGATTCATTTTCGGTATTTGCACGAAGGGATATATTAAGCTTAAGATAAACTATAATACCCATCATATCTGTCAAAATGGAATATTTATTATTATTCCCCAACACATCATTCATATCAAAGAATGTTCGTCCGACTTCGAAATGAAAGTGATGCACATATTACCCGACTTTCTATGTGCGCTACCTATTACCCCCGATTTTAACCTGTTAAAACAAACAGCCTCAACACCTTGCCTACAACTTCAAGAGAAAGACTCAGAAGAAATAATAACCCATTCTTTCTCTAAACACAAGTACACTCAGTTACTTACAAGAAACAATGCATTTAATTTCTGAGAGTTTAGAACAGTTCCGTTTCTATAAGAGTGGTATAATCAGTCATTTGTGCAATTTTTTATTACTACAAATAACAGATATACTATGCCAGAATAATCAGGAAGTATCAATTGCATCAAGCGCACCGACGAGATAATTTCGTAATTTCAAAAAACTTTCAAGTCATAATTACAGAAAGCACCATGACATACTATTTTATGCAAACAATTTAAACATCTCAACAACCTATCTATCCAGAATCGTAAAGAACATTACAGGACATACAGTTCACTTTCATATATCAGAACTTCTCTGCACAGAAGCTAAAAGACTATTAGATACTACTGATATGGGGATAAAGGAAATAGCAGATGAACTAGACTTTTCTGATCAGTCTGTCTTTGGAAAGTTTTTCGTAAAAGCAACAGGAGTTTCTCCACTCAAATATCGTAAAAGATAACTTGTGACAAGTAACTCTAACCTGTAAAAAACAGCTTTATTACCTCTTTAAAATTATCTTCTTATTTTTCAATAAAATAAAATGGTATGTGAAAAAGAGAATAAAAGAATTCTATTTGCACATACCATTTTTTACAATCTACATCAAACTACTTATTTATACGATTGTCTATAGATATTCAAAACTTCATCATCAGTCAACGGACGTGGATCTAATGTAAATAATCCGCCCATTGTATCACGAGCATTCTGAACCATCTTCGGAAGGTCTTCTTCTTTCAGCCCCCACTCGCTCAATTTTATATTATCCACATGACATTCCTTTTTCATACGAGCCAATGCATCAATAAAGTCACTTGGACGATTACTCTTCTGCTGCGTCATTACATCTGCCATTTTCATGTAACGCTTCATACAATCATTACGGAAAGTTTCGAAATATGCTTCACTAAGCGCTATCAGTCCAGCACCATGAGGCAACTGTGGATAATATGCACTCATTGCGTGCTCCATAGAATGTTCAGAAGTACAACTGGAAGTTGCTTCTACCAATCCGGCAAGCGTACTAGCCCAAGCAACTTTTGCACGTGCTTTTAAATTCTTACCGTCGTTTACAGCTACTGGAAGATATTTATAAAGCAAACGTATAGCTTCTAAAGCATAAAGATCGCTAATTGGAGTAGCACAATTTGCAATAAAACCTTCAGCAGCATGGAAGAAAGCATCAAAACCTTGATAAGCTGTTAAATGCGGAGGTATCGAAATCATCAATTCCGGATCAATGATAGAAAGAGCCGGGAAAGTAAGACTGCATCCAAAACCGATCTTTTCTTGTTTTTCTTCATTTGTAATTACAGCCCACGGATCAGCCTCCGTACCCGTTCCGGCAGTAGTAGGGATAGCAATAATTGGAAGAGCTTTTGTTACCGGACGTCCTTTACCACTTCCACCTGTTACATAATTCCAGAAATCTCCATCATTACATGCCATCACAGCAATAGCCTTAGCAGAATCGATGGTACTTCCTCCACCTAATCCTATAATAAAATCACATCCTTGTTCCCGACAGATCGCCGCAGCTTCCATTACATGCGATTTAATAGGATTGGGAAGTATTTTATCATAAACAATAGATGCTACATCATTTTCTGTCAAGAAGCCGATTACCTTATCTAAATATCCGTATTTTCTCATTGAAGTTCCACCGGAAATAATAATCATCGCCTTTTTTCCGGGAAGTGTTTCGGTTGCCAACTTCTTTATCTCACCACATCCAAACAAGATTCTTGTTGGGATATGCAAACTGAAAACAGGATTTGCGTTCATAATATTCAGGTTTTTAAAGTTTGTATATGTTCAAATATACGAATAAAACTGTATGATATAATACGTAGAATGTTAAATTATATAACAAACATATATTTACACACTAGCATTTACAACAAAAAAGTGCGGAACTCACTGTGAATCCCGCACTTTGTATCTATAAGAACTTAAATCTAAGCGTTATTCTTAAATACACAATAATTATAAAAATAAACTCTTGAATTACCATCCAGGATATTCAGATTCAGATGTACCCCAACCAGCATTTTGTGTCAACATTCCATTAGAAAGATCTATCTGCGCCTTAGGAATTGGCCAAAATCCACCAGTCTCTTCATAACGTTTAGCAAATCCCCCACCAAATTCTTTCATAACAGTTTCTTTTCCACCATTTATAATATTAACCCCAACCTGCTTAGTCAAAGCAGAAACGACATCTCCCCA
>ENA-OQIR01000891-OQIR01000891.1-human-gut-metagenome-genome-assembly--contig:-NODE-891-length-11597-cov-2.245248_pt1 | contig 11597 bp, 21 predicted proteins | sample MGYA00242580_ERZ504745 | MGnify/ENA primary metagenome ERZ504745 (study PRJEB26092, sample SAMD00036214) | human gut metagenome | host: Homo sapiens | study: EMG produced TPA metagenomics assembly of... | reverse complement strand
CCCGGGACGCGCTGGACTGGATCAGCTGGTGCGTGGCGCATGGCGCGGGGAGATCTGCCTGAACAGCATTGACACCGATGGTGTCCGCACCGGCTCGATCTTGAGATGCTGGACGCGGTGGCTGCCCGGGTGAACGTACCTATCATCGCCAGCGGCGGCGCGGGCAAAAAGGAAGATTTCCTTGAGCTGTTCCACCACAAGGGCATCGACGCTGGCCTTGCGGCGGGCATTTTCCACCAGAAACTGCTGACCATCCACGACCTGAAAACCTATCTGAATGAAAATGGTGTCGAAATGCGGCTGTAAGCTCTTGCGTTTCGGGCAACTTTAGGATAAACTGTAAGTATCCCCTTTGGGAGGGAGTATGGACCATGGAACTGAAATTTGATGAAAAGGGCCTCATTCCTGCCATCGTGCAGGATCACTACACCAAAGAGGTGCTCACCCTTGCCTACATGAACGCCGAGACGCTGGCACTGACCATTGCCGAGGGGCGTACGGTGTTCTGGAGCCGGAGCCGTCAGGAGATCTGGCGCAAGGGCGATACCAGCGGCAATGTCCAGCATGTGGTGTCCATCACTGCAGACTGCGACAAGGACGCACTGGTGTGGAGGTGGTCAAGGATGGCCCTGCCTGCCATACCGGTGCCGAGAGCTGCTTCTTCAACGAAGTGTATGTCTCGCCGGAGCTCAAGCAGTTCAGCTGGCAGGGGCTTTACGAACTCATCCAGGGCCGCAGGATCATCCCCAGGAAGGCAGCTATACCACCTACCTGTTCGAGAAGGGCAAGGAGAAGATCCTGAAAAAGGTGGGCGAGGAGTGCACCGAGGTCATCATTGCGGGAGAAAAAGAGGACAAGGCCGAGACCATCTATGAGATCAGCGACCTGGCTTACCATGTGCTGGTGCTGATGGTGCAGGCAGGCATCACGGTGGAAGAGATCACCCGTGAGCTGGAAAAACGACACGTCATTGACCACAAGGTCAAACAGGAAAGGATGCAGTGATTTAGTTATGGCAGATTATAAGAAGTCCAGTGTTCATTGCCACTCGACGATGTGCGATGGCAGAAATACCTTGCAGGAAATGGCCAGTGCCGCCTGTGCACAGGGCCTGACGACCCTGGGCTTCTCCGGCCATAGCTATACTCAGCGGGACCGTGAGTACTGCATGAGCCCCAGCCGCACCGCCCAGTACAAGGCCACCATTGCAAAGCTCAAGGCAGAGTATAAGGGCAAGGTAGACATCCTCTGCGGCATCGAGTGGGACAGCCTGAGCGAGGACAAGCCCGAGAACTACGATTACTGGATCGGTGCGGCCCATCACCTGTACGGCAAGAACACCGGCAAGTACTACGAGATCGACTTCCGCCCGCAGGATCTGCACGACTGCATCTTTGATGATTTCGACGGTGACCCGCTGGCCGCGGTGGAGGCCTACTTTGCAGAGGTGGAGAAGGTTGCCGCCAAGGGCCCGGACATTCTGGCCCACATCGACCTCATCAAGAAGCTGAACGGCGAGGGCGAGTTCTTTGATGAAGAGGCTCCCCGCTACCGGGCCGCTGCCCTCAAGGCCCTGAGCGCAGCCAAAGAGCACAACTGCCTGCTGGAGGTGAACACCGGCGGCGTTTACCGCGGCTACCGCAAGGACTTCTACCCAGTGCATGGATGCTGGAGGAGTGGAACAAGATGGGCGGCAAGGTCATCATCACCTCCGACTCCCACGATGTTTCCAGCCTGACCTTCGGCTTTGAGGAAGCTGCCGCCGCCATCAAGGCAGCTGGTTTCACCAGCGTGGAGGTGCTGACCGGCCACGGCTTTGAGACCCAGGAGCTGTAAAAGAAAAATAAAGCACAACCCTCTCCGTTTTTGCTGTGCAATGCCGGGGAGGGTTGTTTTCCGTAAACTGTGAGGAACCTTATGACCCAAACTGCGAAAAAATCCCCCTTCAGCATGAATGTGGACCTGATGCACGGGCCCATTTTCAAAAACCTGCTGCTGTTCATGCTGCCTATCTTCATCTCCAGCCTGTTCCAGCAGCTCTATAACACCGTGGACACCATGATCGTGGGTAATGTGCTGGGCGATACCGCCCTTGCCGCCATTGGCTCCTGCGGCTCGATCTACGAGCTTCTGGTCGGTTTTGGCCTCGGTATCGGCAACGGCCTTGCAATCGTTGCAGCGCGCTCCTACGGGGCGCAGGATCACGATCTGCTCAAAAAGACCGTGGCAGGCTCACTGGTCATCGGTCTGGCGGCTTCCCTCTGCATTACGCTGGCAGGTGTGCTGGGCCTGCACCCGCTGCTCCTTATGCTGGACACCCCGGCGGAGATCCTGGACGATGCGTACCGCTACATTTTGACCATCGATCTGGGCGTGCTGGTCATGTTCGCCTATAACCTCTGCGCGGGCCTGCTGCGTGCCATTGGCAACAGCGTGATGCCGCTGGTGTTCCTGCTCATCTCCTCGGGCCTGAATGTGGTGTTGGATCTCCTGTTCATCGCAAGGCTGGGCATGGGGGTGCAGGGGGCGGCTGTGGCAACGGTCATCTCGCAGGGCGTTTCGGTGGTGCTCTGCATCCTGTACATCTTCCTCAGAGTGAAGATCCTGCTTCCGGAAAAGCAGCATTTCAGGGTGGGCAGCCACCTTTACTGGGAGCTGTTCAGCCAGAGCATCTCCATGGGCCTGATGAGCAGCATCGTCTCGGCTGGTTCGGTGGTGCTGCAGTATGGCATCAACGGGCTGGGCACGCTGGTCATTGCCGGTCACACCGCCGCCCGGAAGCTGTTCTCCTTTACCACCATGCCGGTCATGGCCATGGCATCGGCATGCTCCACGTTTGTTTCCCAGAACTGCGGCGCAAACCAGCCGGAGCGTGTCCGCAAGGGCATGAAGGAGATCGCCCTGTACAGCGTGGCAGTGGCCGTTCTGGCGATCTTTCTGATGCAGCTGGGCGCGGAGTGGATGGTGCGGCTCATCTCCGGCTCCAGCGAGCCTGTGGTTCTGGAAAACGGCGCACGGTATCTGCTCTGGAACGCGCCCTTCTACTCGGTGCTGGGTGTTCTGCTGGCCACCCGCTACGCCCTGCAGAGCCTGGGGCAGAAGGTCCTGCCCCTCTTCTCCAGTGTCATCGAGCTGGTGGGCAAGGTCGTGTTCGTGCTCTTCTTCATCCCGAAGTTTGCCTATAACGCCGTCATCCTCTGTGAGCCCATCATCTGGTGCTTTATGGCGGCGTACCTCGTGCTGGTCTACCTGCACGACCCGTTTGTGTTCCCGAAAAAAACAGAATAAGGAAAAGACCCGGCTGCTGATGACAGCCGGGTCTTTGTGTCTGCGGGAAGTGGATGAAACGGATCGGGCAAGGGGGCTTACAGTGCCGAATAGCCGAAGCTGTTGACCAGTGCATCGATATGCTGGCCCGCCTTGCACATGGGGCACTCGCGGGAATCGAAGCTGGCGTAATCGGGCAGGTTGGAGGGGTCAAAAATAGAGGTGACCGGGATGCCCAGGCACTCGATGGCGGTGGCGAAGATGGCGCTCAGGCCTGCCACAGTGCCGCCGTAGTAGTTGATCGCCTCGATCGCGGCCTGCACGGTGTAGCCGGTGGTGATGGAAGCAGCCAGGATCAGCACATGCTTGCCCTTAACCATGGGGGCCAGATTGTCGCGCAGGATGATCTGGCTGCCGGTGGTGTACTCCGGGGTGATGACATAGATGGTCTGGTGGGCGTTCATGTTGGCAAAGCGTCCTTGGTCAGCTCGTTGGCAAGGCAGGTGCCGATGACCTGTGTGCCGTCCAGGCAGAGGACAGTATCCACGACGGTGTTGTGCTGGTAGGCAGCCACCAGCTCTTTTGCCACGGCCTTTGCTCGGAAAGGCGGGACTTCTGGGTGGTGACATCGATATAGTAATTGATGTGGCTGTGGCTGGTTGCGAAATGGCCCTTTGCCACACGCAGGAACAGATTGCTCTTGTTGGTGGGAAGCTTTACCATGTTGATCATAACTGCAACACTCCTGTTCTGTCAAACTACGGCCCATTGGCCTTTTTCAGGCGGAAACACAAACAGCGCGGCGGCCCCTGCCGCTGCGCTCCCCTTCTTTTCCATAAACCTATGGTATCAGAAAATGCGGGTGTACACAAGATACAGAATTGCTGAAAATTTGAAGAAAAATTGAGACACTTTGCCAGCACAAACGGCGCAAAAAAGCCGCCCGGCTTTCCCGGACGGCTCAGAATGCAGTGAAAAGGGGACATTACTCCACGGTAACGAATTTCCAGTTTACAGAATACTCTGCGTAAACGGGATCGGGTGTATAGGTCAGGAGCACGACATCGCCCTTGGCCAGCGAAGGCAGATCGGAGACGGTGACATTGCCGGAGACGGAAGAACCCTTCTTCAGGTTGGTCTCACGCAGGGAGTTATCAACAACCAGATCGGTGCCGATGTACTTCTTCACGGTCTTACCATCCGCACTGGTGAACGTGACTTTGAAGTTGCCGGGATTGACGGGCAGCGCATTGGTGCGGCCATTGGTGATCTTCAGGGGGAAGACAAAGCTGGTAGCGCCCACCTTGGGAGCATCCAGAACGAACTTCTTGTCCTTATCAGAATAAGTGCCCAGATCGGTCTGGATCTGCAGAATGGTCAGAGTGCCGGCACCATCACGAACCAGATTGTAGCTGTCGCCCGTGGACTCACAACCGGTAAAGAGGCTGGCACCCGCAACGGCCACAGCTGCAACAGCGGAGTATTTCAGGAAAGAGCGGCGAGAAAATGCTAACGACATAATCGTTCCTCCTTATAATGTGCAAAACGCACGAAATGCCAAAAGGCTCTGCCTATACAATAGGCGAAACGGGGGCGAATGTCAATGGTTTTCACAAATCTTTTGTGAAAATTTCCCACCGTCTCCGTGCAAATCATACGAAATTTCGTCCTGCTTGATCAGGCTTTGGTCAGATCAGAGGCGTTGATGGTAAAGTTCAGGGTCTTGCCGGAAACAAAGGTCGGGGTGTAGGTCACACCGATCTGCTGCCAGGTGGTGGGCACCATGCAGACCAGCTCAATGTAGCCTGCACTGCGGGGGAATGGCAGGAGGCTGTGGTAAAGCTCTCGGTGGTGCTGTCGTACAGCTGGACATAAGCGCCGCCCTCGGCTGCCTGACCGTCGCAGGTGAAGGAGAAGTCGGTGGTGGAAGCGGACAGAGCGTGGAAGTAACCGGCAGTGTTGGCAGCGATCTGCTCCGGGGTATCCAGAGGATAGGCCTCGCCGATCTCCTGAATGTTCTGTGCGCCGATGGCAAAGGTGTCGCGGCTGGAACGGTTTGCAGAGGTGATCAGCATGGCAATGTACTCATAGCCCTCGGCATCGGGGGCACTTGCCAGAGTAAAGACGCTGGTCAGCTGGACCGCCAGATTGTTCCAGTTGCTGATCTTATCGCCGACCTTGACCTCGATGGAGGAGTTATCGCCGGCCTGGCAGCCGCCCAGCACAGCAGCAGCGCCCAGAGCAGCGGCAGAAGCACCGGTGACCTTGAGGAAGGTGCGGCGGGAAATCTTGTTCGACATAAAGCTTGCCTCCTTAATCAATGGCAGAAATCTTTTTCTTCGCTGATTCGTTTATAGCATTTTTTACCGGAAATTGCAAGGCCCTGGGCACAGAATTAACAGGAGTTTCACACAGAAGCTCACTGGTTGGGGTCCAGGCCGCGCACATGGGTCTCGCTGGTCTTGACCAGATTCAGCAGGCTGGGGGTGTACAGCGGGTATTCCCGGGTCAGGCTCTCGGTGGTCATGGCAAGGCAGGAGGGGTCTTTCACGCCCTCGGCACCGTTCAGGTCCTCACCGGCCAGCAGGTCCTCCACGTTGCTCTCGCTCATCCGCATCACGCATCGGAGTAGCCGGGCCAGCGGCGGGCCTCCACGCTGAACAGGCTCTGGGCGTTGTGGGGTTCGGCGGAATAGAGCAGGCGGAACATCTTGGCCACGGCCATCATCAGTTAGGTGCTGACCTCGGTGGTCAGGGCCTTGCTGTGGCATTCGGCGATCTTGGCGTACAGCACGTTCAGGCTGTTGGAGATCAGCTTTTTGTTCATGGTGGGCAGCACGCTGCGTGGTAGATGTTGTCCTTCATCTTATCGGGGTTGGGCAGGTCATCGGCGTTCAGCATCATGCCGTTGCGCTCAGCCGAGCGGCCCAGCAGATAATCGCAGGACACATTATAGTAATCCGCTACCCGGACAACAAAGTCCAGACCGCACTCGCGGATGCCCTTTTCGTAGTGGGAGAGCAGTGCCTGGGACACCCCAAGGTCCTCCGCGGCCTGCTTCTGGGTGATGCCGCGCTCCTTGCGCAGCAGCTTGATGATACGGTTGAATTCCATGATTTTGGACTCCTCAGTAGTGGAAATTGAACTTCTTTGAGTTTTGGTTTACAACATGTTGATTATACACAGTGGAAAACCAAAAGTAAAGCAAGAAAAGTGACGGAAATTCTCGTCATTTTTCGTCATTTTTGTCAAAAGGCTTGCCCCGGATACCATATCTATGCTAAACTAAAGACAATCAACGCATATTTTGTGGCGCACGGCCCGGGCAGGATGCCCACTGCCGGTGCGAAATTTTACAGCAAAGAGGAAATCTTTGCCAGATAGAGGTGTTTTTTTCCATGAAAACGTTCAAACTTCATCTCATCCGCCACGGCATGACGGCAGGCAACCTGCAGGGCCTGTACATCGGCAGCGGTACGGACATCCCCCTGTGTGATGAGGGCCGCGCCAGCTGAAGGAGCTGAAGGAGCGGTTCGAGTATCCGCAGGTGGACACGGTGTTCTCCTCCCCGCTGGTGCGTGCTGTGGAGACAGCGAACATTCTGTTCCCCAATGCAGGCCACCAGTCACAGTGCACGACCTGCGGGAAGCGGGCTTTGGCGTGTTTGAGAACCGCCCCGTGAAGGATCTGGTCAAGGAAGAGGATTTCAAGAAGTGGATCACCCCCGGCTCCGGCTTTGTACCCGAGGGAGCAGACGCCCACCGAGCAGTTCCATGCCCGCTGCGCCGAGACCCTGCTCAAGCTGTTTGAGTATATGATCCGGATGGATGTGACCGAGCTGCCTGCGTGACCCATGGCGGCGTGATCATGAGTATGCTGAGCCAGCGCGCGCTGCCCTCCCGCCACCCGGAACAGTGGATGGCCGACCCCGGCTGCGGCTATACCGTCCAGACCGACGTGCAGCTCTGGATGCGCGACCGTCTGGTGGAGGCCATCGACATCGTGCCCTTTGGCTACGCCGATACCCTGCGCGGGCAGGCAGAAGCCGAGGAAAACGAGGCATTTGAGTAAGAATCTTTGCCGCGCCGCCCTGAAAATATCCAAAACACGTAAAAATGCGGAAGAACAGGTAAAATTCCGGGCAAATCTCTTGACAGAAAGCCAGGAATTTACTATTGTATAAAGAGAACTTATTTTCCCGTTAGGAGGAATCCCCGATGTCACAATCCCTGTCCCGCCGCTCGTTCCTGAAATATGCCGGTTCCGGCGCAGTCAGTCTGGCTGCAGCTCTGCTCACAGGTGTTTCGGGTGCGGCTCTGTCCCCCTGCTATGAGGGCGAACCTGCTCTGCTGGACGGCAAGGCGGCAGTGGAGCTGCTGGGCTATGCGCCTGCGCCGGAGCTGGACAGCACGCTGGTCTATCTGTCGGTGGAGAACCTCTCGGCCCGGCCGCTGGCTGTGGGTGCCAGCTACCTGCAGAGCCGCGGTCTGGACAGCAGGAATGCCCTGTACAGCCTGGGCACCGGCCTGACTGCCCTGTGTGACGGCAGACAGGTGCGGGTGGGCAGCTTTGCAGCTCCCCTCTACGGTGAGAATGCGGCAGATGCCTCTGCCTTTACCCTGAATCTTTCCGCAGGGCGCGGGGCGATGCTCCACTGCTTCTGCGAGACCCCGGCGGACTGGCAGACGCTGGAGCTGATCTATCAGCTGACTTTGCCGCAGGCCAGACCGTCCATTTTGTGGTGCGCCGGGATGCCGATGAGGTCCATCTGGGCGCGGTGCCTGCCACCCTTGCCGAAGTGGGCAGCGTGGTCGATCTGTAAAAAAGCATAAAAAGAGACGGTTCTGCATCGGATTGCAGGACCGTCTCTTTTGCTATAACAGGCTTTCCCCGGTGGAATTCTGCACGGTAAGCTCCTGCCCGGTCAGGCTGGACACCAGCGCCAGATAGCTGCGGCCTGCCGTCAGGGTCAGGGGGCGGCCGTTGGAATCATACAGGGAGAAGGTGGTCTCGCTGCCCTGCGTCCAGGTGATGTTCACAGGTGGCCCTCGTTGAGCCAGACACCGCCGCCCATGGTCAGATCGTAATCCAGCGTCACACCATCGTCACGCAGGGTGGATGCACTGAACAGAATGAGCAGGTTGTCGAAATCTGTCTGCTGGCCGTTGTTGGCATCCAGCTGCGGTGTGCCGTCTGCGTGGAGCATCCGGTAGGTCTTGCTGTCGGCATCGTAGGAGAAGCCGGTAGCGTTCTGTGCGTCAAACTGGACCCGGACACTCATTGCGTCCGAAGCATCTGCATCGGGCAGCTTGCCGTTTTCCTGCATGGGCAGCAGACCCGGAACGGAGAGGAGGGTGCCGCTTTCGCTGTCGGAGCTGCTGGAAGAGGTGTCCGTGACGCGGGATTCTGTCAGGGCCGGGGAGATGTTCAGGCTGCCCAGCACACCCGAAAGTGCTGCACCGCTGGTATGCCACAGCGGGACATTCTGCCAATTGGTCTCACAGGAAAAGGCATTGGTACCCACCTCCAGTGCGTCTACCGCGCGCAGAGAGTAGTAATCAAGGTAGTTCTGGTCAAACTGTCCGCCGCCCCGCTGCACCGGCAGTACCTGCTGGCCCACCAGCAGCCGCCAGTAAAGGTCCTGCCCGGCAGAGACAGGCCCGACCTGCGGCACGGCCCCCACGGCAGGGTAGACCAGGCAGAGCCTGGTGGCCTGCTGCTGTGCGGTCAGGGCTTCCAGCACCAGCGAGGCTGTGGAAAGCCCCCACTGAGTGGTGCTGGCGGCCGCGTTGTCAATGGTGATGGCGACCGGCCGCTGACCCGGCCAGACAAGTTCCTGCCCAGTGAGCGGGTCAGTGGGACTTTCAGCGGGCTGGGAGCTGGGGCTGAGCGCACAGCCTGTCAGCAGTGCGGCGCTGAGCGCAAAACAGAGCAAAGCGCGCATCCAAAAGCGTTTCATCGGTTTCCCTCTTCTGCCCCGGAGGGCAGGTGATTTAGTAGCTGAAATTGCTCCACTCATCATTGTCCACCAGTGCCAGATAGGTCTTGCCCCGGTTCAGGGTCATCTCCTCGCCGGTTTCGGTGTAGAACTTGAGCGGATGGGTGGGATGCGGCTTCTCCCAGCGACCCACCTGCACGCCGCCCCGTGTGAAGAGGTACGCCTGCCCACCGGCCACATAGTTGACCGACTGGACATCGTGAGAATCGCCCGCATAGGCGGCGATATCGGCAAAGCAGACCACCACGTTATCAAAGGTCAGCTGCTTGCCGGTCAGCTCGTCCACCGTGTTCTCATAGGCTTTTTTGGAGCGGTTGTACATTTCCAGCTTGTAGCTGCGGCCCCAGCTGTTGTAGGTCAGGCGGGTCCTGTAGCTCTCGGAGTGGGTGATGCTGATGGTTTTGGCCGCAGGGGCACCGGGAAGGTCATTGGAGCTGCGGTGCGGTAATCGGCAAAGTGGAAGAAAGGCGTTTCGTTGGCGTAGGTCAGGCCGATGCCGGCGTTGCCGGCCGCCTGTTTGATCTCCTTGCCGGAGGTGAACTCGGTGTGTTCATAGGCTACGTTGCGGCCGCGGTTGTCACGGTGGGCAACGTGGGGGTGGACCGGCGTGTTGAAGTAACTCTTGCCGCCGATGTTCAGGCCGGAGTAATCGTATACATTGATGAACTGGGTGCAGAAAATGCTCTCGCCATCGTGGTAATAGAGGGCCTGATGGGGCATGAGCAGCTGCAGGAACTGGTCGCGGCCGGAGCGCAGCGGCCCGACCTCCGGATGGTGTCCGCATCCCGGAACACGGCACACAGGCGGTGATACCGCCCTCCACCTTGCTCTCAATGAGCAGGTCTGCCGAGCCGATGCCGCGCTGGGGGCGGGCGTTCTGTTTTTCAGAGTTGGCAATGTTGTTGACCATCACACCCACCATCGGCCGGTGCTCTTGCGGCTTCGCCGGTCAGAGGGTCAGCGTCGTAGGCAGGCAGAAGGCTGAACGCAGAGCTTGCGGCTTCGCTGGACGCTGCCGAGGAGGCGGCTGCCTCACCGGCTGAGGACGCAGAGGATGCAGCGGCTTCAGAAGAAGCAGAAGAGGATGCCGCCGAGCCGCAGAACAGGCTCTTCATCCAGCCGGGCAGGTCACCGCCCAGAATGGCACTGCCGGGGCTTGCAGAGCAGCCGGTGAGCGCCAGCAGCGCCGCCGTCAGCCCGGAATAGCGAAGTACGGACCGTCGAGAAATTTTCATGGAAAAAGCCCTCCTATCGGATCGGCTTGCCCGGCGCGGAAGTGCGCCCGGCAGGTCGGTTGCAGTTTTGTAATGAACTGCTTTGATTGTACTGGTTCTTGCCCGGTTTGTAAAGGGGCAGTTCGTGGCAAAATCTGCCCGATGACGGCTTTGGGAAAGTTTTTTGTGCAGAAAGCTTGCTTTTTGCCCGGGAGTATGGTAATATTATTCGGCAGTATCGTGTTATGCTGTGCTTTATAATGTATGCGCTCGTAGCTCAGCCGGTAGAGCATCTGACTTTTAATCAGAGGGCCAGGGATTCGAGTCCCCTCGAGCGCACCAAAATCCCACGAAGAATCGCAAGATTCCTCGTGGGATTTTCCATTTTCTGGAGCTCTGCACACTTTTGCACACTTTTTGCACACCGGCGGGAAAGCCGCGTTTTTCCTTGCATTGTCTGCATTCTGTGCATCGTGAGCAGAGCTTGTCGGGCCTCGCCCCGACAAGCTCAGTGGAATTTGTGACAGAGAGTGTCAAGGTTTACAAGGTGCGTCAAGATGGTTTTGCAAATTTTATTGTGATAAAGCGGTGATCGTAGGACTTATAGCATGGCGTTCAAGTGCTTTCCCGTTCAATCAATGTATTTCTGCATTTTGACAACCTGCCTATAAATCCCACATGAACGTTGTGGAATCTTCCAAAGCATCCATGGATGGTTTCTTGTGCCGCATCAAACGTTCAGCTTATTACAACGAAATTCCATATAGCTGCATTGCATCTTGCGGAGGTTCTTGCTATACTTTGTATCGAACGCCTTTATCCGATAGAAATGTTGCGCAATTTGCGCAACCAAAGGAGGCCGCTATCATGCAGCAGCTCAGATTACTTCATGGCGGAGACTACAACCCGGAACAGTGGCTGGACCGGCCCGATATTCTGGCGCAGGACATCGAACTGATGAAAAAGGCACACGTTAATACTGTGACGCTGGGCGTGTTCTCATGGTCCACATTGGAACCGCAGGAGGGGGTATTTGAGCTGGATTGGCTGGCAGACATCGTCCATAACCTGTATGCCAATGGAATCTATACGATCCTTGCAACGCCCAGTGCGGCCCGC
>ENA-OQIR01000887-OQIR01000887.1-human-gut-metagenome-genome-assembly--contig:-NODE-887-length-11653-cov-4.644109_pt1 | contig 11653 bp, 14 predicted proteins | sample MGYA00242580_ERZ504745 | MGnify/ENA primary metagenome ERZ504745 (study PRJEB26092, sample SAMD00036214) | human gut metagenome | host: Homo sapiens | study: EMG produced TPA metagenomics assembly of... | reverse complement strand
ATTTCCGGTTTTTACTGGACGAGATTGCAGAGCATCTTTATGGCCGGGAGCATGATCCAAATGACCGCGCGTTCTTAAATGATCTGCTGCCGTGGTCGGACAAGCTGCCTGACGTTTGCAAAAAGATAATTTGAAGTTTGCTGGAGCCGGGTTTGGCTCCAGTTTTATTTTTGCTTGACGGCTATGGTTGAGCGGTTACGTTTTGGCATTGAACACATGACACGAAATTATACAATTGCGCAAAAACAGAAAAAAGCGCCCTCTGCAAATTCACCTCGCATTGAGGATTTGCAGAGAGCGCTTGTTAAATTTACCATGCGCTCAACGGTTTGAAGCCTTTGTCCAACTTGGACATTTATGTAACCGGCAGCAACTCCAAAATGCTGTCCTCTGATATACTAACTGAGTTCCGAGGACGAAACGATGAAATCCGTGTGCATCCGCTTTCCTTTGCCGAATACTATTCAGCTATTGGCAGGACGCTTTCGATGAGTTTGCTTTCTACGGCGGTATGCCACTAATTTTGTCTCGTCCCTCGGACGCCGCGAAGATGGCGTATCTGAAATCACTGTTTTCTGAAGTTTATTTGAAAGACATTGTAGAGCGAAAGAAAATCAAGCGTGAAGATGTCCTGTCAGCAATTCTTGATCTCCTTTGTTCATCTATCGGCTCCTTCTATGTAGATGAATATGGTTATCGTCAGGTTGATTATCTATTGCCGAATTCCGGAGTTAGAGAATATGAAACAAGCAGAACCGGGACCATATGAACGATACGGTTCAGCACCGTCATAGCGGAAAAGTCCGATTTCGTGACAGAATTGAGGCTTTCGTGCTAAACGGCTTGAAATGCGGGAACAGTTCTATATACTAAAGGCAGAAATAGTCAACGACGGCAGAAGGTGGGGGCGGAGCGCACAAACAGCAAGGTGCAGGAAGCTTTTCCGGCAGAGCAGAGGTTTCCGGATATGCATCGATTCCCGTGGTGCTTTTTTTCGCTGATTTATTGATCCATCACTTGCAGCACACAGGCACAATAGCCGGGTTCGGGCTGATAGCAATGGATGATAAGATTTTTGTTTATCTCGGAACTGTAATCATGGAGGATGTGCTTTGTTCCGTTTAGCGCCACATCTGCATACGATACAAGCCACTTTTTATCACCATTGGGGAACACCTTGTAAAAAGAGCGGTTCAGCATTTCTTCTATTGGAACGCCTTCCACCACCGCCATTTGCGCATTGCAGTAGCGAAAAATAAAATCCACGCCGTGGCCGTCCTCGTTAAAGACAAGCTCTATCACGCAGAATGCCAACGGCATATCGTCCAGAAGGCTGCATTTTCCAGCATACTCAGGGACGGGGCTTCGTTTCGGCCAGCCCTATTTCTGCACTTAAACGGCGATGGTTGCTCATGCCGCGCTTGCGTCCCTGAAAAGTGCGGCCATCCGACATGGTATAAATGCCATCGTTGCTGATGTTTACAATGTATCTGCGGCATACGACTGTTCCCTTGCTGATGCTTAAAAAATCGCTCTCCGGCAAAGCAGACAGAACGTTGTGTACCGGTACGAACAGTGCAAATTGCTTGCCGTCCGTGCGTTGAATGACTGTTTTGCGGTCTTTGCGGTAAATATACAGTGCGCCGATTCCAGCAGAGAATGGGACAGCAAAATGGAACATCTACTGCACATCTTAACATAATGTGTCGAATATAAATGAAAAGCACGCACTTTATTGCTTGTCTCGGTTGGACGACTTAGGCTTGTCAGGGATCGCCTCATCCGCCTTGGGTGGGCGACCCCTGCGAGCCCCAACCAATTTCTCCGCTTTCTGGTTTTCAGTCATAGTCTTTTCTGCTTTCGGCGGACTGCCACGGCACAGCTTTTTCGGCTTCTATAGTTGTAAGGAACATGGCTTTTCGCTGAATGGAAAGCGAAGCTGACCCGGGCTGGGGCGGTCTGTGTTAAAGCGATAATTTTTTTGGAAATTATCTTGACAAAATTTATCAAGATTGATATGATGGCACTAACAAGCAAGCGAAAAGAGGATGTGGAGCATGATCATCACCAAAGAGACGGACTACGCGCTGCGCATTTTGCGGGTGCTGCTGGACGGGGAGAAGCATTCGGTGGCCGAGATGTCGGAAACGGAATTGATCCCCAATCAGTTTGCCTACCAGATTCTGCGCAAGCTCTCCGCCGGCAATTTGGTGCGGGTGAGCCGCGGCGCTCTCGGCGGCTGCGAGCTGTCCTGCGATCTGGACGCAACCTCCCTCTACGATCTCATGGGGGTCGTGGGGGAGCGTGGCATCCTGTGCGCCTGCATGGAGCCGGGATATGAATGCCGCTGGCAGGACAAGCATGGTCGGTGCACCATCCACTGTCAGCTGGCGGCCTTGCAGCAAAAGCAGGACGAGGCGTTCCGTGCCGTGAGCCTGCGCAGGCTGCTGACCGGCGGATCCGATCCCCAAGATACAAGCAAGCTGTAAAATTTTAAAAGGAGGTACCCGTATGCTGTTTCAAACCACGTCGGCGCACGAAGAGCTGCGCGCGAAGATCCGGAGTTTTGCGGAGGAGGAGATCAAGCCCCTCGCATTTTTAATGGATCAGAACAATGAGTTTCCCGAGGAGGCTGTCAAGAAGCTGGGGAAGCTGGGCTGGATGGGCATTCCCTACCCCAAGGAGTACGGCGGTGCCGGTCTTGATGCCCTGAGCTACGCCATCGCGGTGGAGGAGCTGGCCCGTGTGGACGGCGGCACGGGCGTAATCCTCTCCGCCCACGTCTCCCTCGCTCATGGCCCATTTTCGCCTATGGCACCGAGGAGCAGAAGAAGAAATATCTGGTTCCGCTGGCCAAGGGCGAGAAGATCGGCGCCTTCGGCCTTACGGAGACCAACGCCGGATCCGACGCCGGCGGCACGGAGACCACGGCGCTGGATAAGGGGGACTACTACCTCCTCAACGGCGGCAAGATCTTCATTACCAACGCCCCTAAGGCGGACACCTATGTGGTTTTCGCCGTCACCACGCCGGACATCGGCACCCGGGGCATCTCCGCTTTCATCGTGGAGAAGGGCTGGAAGGCTTTGAGTTCGGCGACCACTATGACAAGATGGGTATTCGCTCCTCCTCCACGGCGGAGCTGATCTTCAACGACGTGAAGGTTCCCAAGGAAAACCTATTGGGCAAGGAGGGCGAGGGCTTCAAGATTGCCATGTCCACGCTGGACGGCGGACGCATCGGCATCGCCGCGCAGGCGCTGGGCATCGCCCAGGGCGCGTTTGAGCACGCGTTGAGCTATTCCAAGGAGCGCGTCCAGTTCGGCAAGCCCATCGCGGCCCAGCAGAGCATCGCCTTCAAGCTGGCGGATATGGCAACCAAGCTGCGCTGCGCCCGGTTCCTCATCTACTCCGCGGCGGAGCTGAAGGAGCAGCACGCGCCTTACGGCATGGAGTCCGCCATGGCGAAGATGTACGCCTCGGACATCGCGCTGGAGGTCACCAACGATGCCTTGCAGATCCACGGCGGCAGCGGCTACCTCAAGGGCATGGAGGTGGAACGGGCCTACCGCGACGCCAAAATCACCACCCTCTACGAGGGAACTAACGAGATCCAGCGGGTGGTCATCGCCTCTCATCTGTTGGGCAGGCTGGGCAAGAGCTCCGGCGGCGAGAGCCGTTCGGCGGCCAAGAAACCCGCGCCCATCACCGGCATTCGCAAAAAGACCATCTTCCGGGAGGGGGATGCTGCCCAGCAGGTGGCCGACCTTGTGGCGGCGCTGAAGAAGGATGGTCACGACTTCTCCGTGGGCATCCCTATGGATACGCCCATCCCGCAGGCGGAGCGGGTGGTCTCCGCGGGCAAGGGCATCGGGGAGAAAAAGAACATGAAACTGGTAGAGTCGCTGGCCAAGGCCGCCGGCGCGGCCATCGGTTCTTCCCGCCCTGTGGCGGAGACTCTCAAATATCTGCCGCTGAACCGCTATGTGGGTATGTCCGGTCAGAAGTTCACCGGCAATCTGTACATCGCCTGCGGCATCTCCGGCGCATCCCAGCACCTTAAGGGCATCAAGGACGCCTCCACCATCGTGGCCATCAATAAGAACGGTAACGCGCCTATCTTCAAGAACTGCGACTACGGCATCGTGGGCGATGTGGAGGAGATCCTGCCCCTGCTCACTGCCGCGCTGGATAGCGGCGAAAAGCTGCCCGCGCCGCCCATGGTAAAGATGAAGCGGCCCACGCCGCCGAAGCCCGCCCCCATCGGCGACCGCTACGTCTGCAGCGGCTGCGGCTACGAGTATGTGCCGGAGTTGGGCGACGAGGACGGCGAGATCGCGCCCGGTACGCTCTTTGAGCAGCTTCCCGCCGAGTGGGTGTGTCCCGAGTGCGCGGAGACGAAGGATCAATTTGTAAACTTGAGCCGTGAAGGAGGCAAGATAAGATGTATTGCGTGCGTAAAGTAACGAACGACCTCTACTGGGTGGGCGCCAACGACCATCGCCTGGCCCTGTTTGAAAACTGCTTTCCCATTCCCCGGGGCGTAAGCTACAACGCCTACTGCCTGCTGGATGAAAAGACGGTGCTCTTTGACACGGTGGACTGGTCTGCCTGCCGCCAGCTTTTGGAAAATCTGGCGTATGTGCTGGATGGCCGCGAGCTGGACTACCTGCTGGTCAACCATCTGGAGCCGGATCACGCCGCCTGCATCGAGGAGATCCTGCTGCGCCATCCCAAGGTGAAACTGATCTCCAACGAGAAGGCATTCATGCTCATGCGGCAGTTCGGCTTCCATGTGGACGGACATGAGTGCATCGAGGTGAAGGAGGGCGACACCTTCTCCTTCGGCAAGCACACCGTCACCTTTGTGGGCGCGCCTATGGTTCACTGGCCGGAGGCATGGTGACCCTCGATGTCACCGACGGCGTCCTCTTTTCCGCCGACGCCTTCGGCACCTTCGGCGCGCTGGACGGCAAGCTGTTCGCCGACGAGGTGGACTTCGAGCGGGACTGGCTGGACGACGCCCGCCGTTACCTCACCAACATCGTGGGCAAGTACGGCCCCCACATCCAGCTCCTGCTGAAAAAGGCCGGCGGCGTTTTGGATCAGATCAAGTACATCTGCCCGCTCCACGGCCCCGTGTGGCGCAAGGATCTGGCTGGTTCATCGAAAAGTACGACACATGGAGCCGCTATGCCCCTGAGACCCAGGGCGTGCTCATCGTCTACGCCTCTATGTACGGCAACACGGAGAACGCGGCGCAGCGCTGGCGACGTCGCTCTGCGATAAGGGCATGAGCAAGGTGGCGATGTACGATGTGTCCTCCACTCATGTCTCCCAGCTGATCTCCGAGGCGTTTAAGTACAGTCACATTGTCCTGGCCTCTGTGACCTACAACCTCGGCATCTACCCCGCCATGCATGACTTCCTCATGGATATGAAGGCACTGAATCTGCAAAACCGCACCTTTGCCATCATTGAAAACGGCTCATGGGCGGTGAAGTCCGGTGACCTCATGCAGAAATTCGTCAACAATGAGCTTAAGAACATGACGGTGCTCAACGAGCGGCTCAGCCTCGCCTCGTCCATGGGCACGGACAAGCGCACTGAGCTGGAAGCACTGGCGGATGCCATTCTGGAATCTATGAAGTAACTGGCAGGGAAGCCAAAACCAAGACAACAGACAACAAACAGCCCCGCCGCGTCGGCTGCAGAAAAACCGGCTTTCAAAAACAGAGCGGGCAAGCGTGATACTGCGCTTGCCCGCTCTTTGCCCAAAAGGACATGAGAAGTGACCGGAGAAGATGAGAGGATCGAAATGGAGATCAGAAAACGAAACGGGGAGTCTGTTCCCTTTCAACAGGAGAAAATTTTCAACGCCATGAAAAAGGCGTTTGACGGACAGGGCAAGGAGATCGGGAGCAGAGAGATGGATGAGATCCTCGCCACCGTTCTCAACAATCTCTCCGTCACAGTGCCGCTCACCGTAGAACGTGTGCAGGACGAGGTGGAGCGAACGCTCATGGAGCGCGGACACTATGAGGTGGCCAAGGCGTACATCCTCTACCGCGAAAAGCGGTCTGCGCTGCGCCGTGTCCGGCATACCATCGCGCGGACGGTGGGGGATGACTCGCTTGACGAGGTGCTGCGCCGCATCCAGATGGATTTTACCGAGGAAGTCTACTCCCTCGCGGCGCTTCAAATGAAGTTTGAGAGTTTCTGTCGCCTGGGCATGACGGAGGATGAGCGGGCTGAGGCACTGACCAAGGCGGCGGTAGAGCTGACTACGGCAGAGGCACCCAAGTGGGAGTTCATCGCGGCGCGGCTTCTGAACCACTCCTTTCGCTGTCGCAACGCACAGGAATGGGAGGGGCGCGGCGTCTGCGACCTCTATGGCAAGCTTCGCTATCTGACGGATAAGGGACTCTACGGTGACTATATCCTTGCCCACTATACCCACGAGGAGATTGCCATGGCGGAGGACTTTCTCTGCCGGAACGGGACGAGCTGTTCACCTACTCCGGCCTTGACCTGCTGCTCAAACGCTATGTGATCCAGTCACGCAGCCGCGTGCCGCTGGAAACACCGCAGGAGATGTTTTTGGGTATCGCGCTGCATCTTGCTATGAACGAAGGCTCTGACCGCATGGGTGGGTAAAACGCTTTTACGATATGCTCAGCCGTATGGAGGTCACGATGGCGACACCTACCATGTCCAACGCACGAAAGCCCTACCATCAGCTTTCAAGCTGCTTTGTGGACACTGTGCCGGACAGTCTGGACGGCATCTACCGCTCGCTGGACAACTTCGCAAAGGTCTCTAAATTCGGCGGTGGAATGGGGATGTACTTCGGTAAGGTGCGCGCTGCAGGCAGCACCATCCGCGGCTTTCAAGGGGCGGCGGGCGGTGTTATCCGCTGGATCCGGCTGGTCAACGACACCGCCGTGGCGGTGGATCAGTTGGGGATGCGGCAGGGCGCTGTGGCGGTTTACTTAGACGCATGGCACCGGGATCTGCCGGAATTCCTTCAACTGCGCACCAACAACGGCGACGACCGCATGAAGGCACATGATGTGTTTCCCGCCGTGTGCTATCCGGATCTCTTCTGGCGACTGGCGGAGGAGAACATAGACGCGCCGTGGCATCTCATGTGTCCGCATGAGATCCTCACGGTCAAGGGCTACGCACTGGAGGATTACTGGGGTACAGAATGGGAGAAGCGGTATCTGGACTGCGTCAATGACCCGCGCATCGAAAAGCGCAGCGTCACCGTCAAGGACATCGTGCGCTGGTGCTTCGCTCGGCAGTGGAGACCGGCACACCCTTCGCTTTCAATCGCGACAGTGTAAATCATATGAACCCAAACGGCCACACGGGAATGATCTATTGCTCCAATCTCTGTACGGAGATCGCGCAGAACATGGCACCCATCGAGCACATCAGCACTGAGGTGCACACGGAGAACGGCGACACAATTGTGGTGACGGCCACACGCCCAGGTGAGTTTGTGGTCTGCAACCTGGCGAGTCTGTCTCTCGGTAATCTGCCGGTGGAGGACGAGGCTATATGGAACGCACGGTGGAAACGGCCATCCGCGCACTGGATAATGTGATCGACCTCAACTTCTACCCGTTGGAATACGCGCGGCTTACCAATCAGAAGTACCGCAGCATCGGCCTGGGCGTCAGCGGCTACCACCACATGCTGGCAAAGCGCGGCATCCACTGGGAGAGCGATGAGCACCTTGCCTTCACCGACGCAGTGTTCGAGCTCATCAACTACGCCGCTGTCAAGGCGGACACAGCTCTGGCACGGGAAAAGGGTCGTTACGCGCTCTTTGAAGGCAGCGACTGGCAGACGGGCGCGTATTTTGAAAAGCGGGGTTATACCTCCGAAAAGTGGCGGGCGCTTGCGAAAACGGTGGCGGTGCAGGGAATGCGCAACGCCTATCTGCTGGCGGTCGCACCGACCTCCAGCACATCTATCCTCTCCGCACGTCGGCGGGCATAGATCCAATTATGAAGAAATTCTTTTTAGAGGAAAAAAAGGGCAGCATGCTGCCCCGCGTTGCTCCGGAGCTTTCTATGGACACATGGTGGTACTATAAGGCAGCGCATCTGATCGACCAAAGCTGGTCGGTACGCGCCGCGGGCCTTCGCCAGAGACATATTGACCAGGCGCAGAGCATGAATCTCTATATCACCAACGACTATTCCATGCGTCAGGTGCTCAGACTGTATTTGGAGGCGTGGAGGGCCGGCGTCAAGACCATTTACTATGTCCGCAGCAAGCCCTTGAGGTCGAGGCCTGCGAAAGCTGCTCGTCATAAGGAGGATAGCATGATGGAACTGAAGAAAAAGTCCCTCTTTAACCCGGAGCGACCCTGATGTGCGCCTGCGGCGCATGATCGGCGGCAATACCACCAACCTCAACGACTTCAACAATATGAAGTACGCTTGGGTCAGCGACTGGTACCGGCAGGCCATGAACAACTTTTGGATTCCTGAGGAGATCAATCTCTCGCAGGATGTGAAGGACTATCCCCGCCTGCTGTCAGCCGAGCGCAGCGCCTACGATAAAATTCTGAGTTTTCTTGTCTTTTTGGATTCCATTCAGACAGCGAACCTGCCTAATATCGGCGCCTACATTACCGCCAACGAGGTCAATCTCTGCCTGTCCATTCAGGCGTTTCAGGAGTGTGTCCACTCACAGAGCTACAGCTATATGCTCGACACCATCTGTTCCCCCGTGGAGCGCAATGACATCCTCTACCAATGGAAAACGGACGAGCATCTGCTGCGCCGCAACACCTTCATTGGGGACTGCTACAACGAGTTTCAGGAGCGGAAGGACGCTCCCACGCTGCTGCGCGTGATGATGGCAAACTATATTTTGGAGGGCATCTATTTTTACAGCGGCTTTATGTTCTTCTACAATCTCTCCCGAAACGGGAAGATGCCCGGCTCGGCGCAGGAGATTCGCTACATAAACCGCGATGAGAACACGCACTTGTGGCTGTTCCGCAATATCATCACGGAGCTGCAAAAGGAGCAGCCGGAGTTGTTCACCGCCGAGAGCGTACAAGCGCTGCGCGAGATGATGCGTGAGGGCGTGGAGCAGGAGATCGCATGGGGGCATTATGTAATCGGCGACGACATCCCGGGGCTGAACCGGCAGATGATCAGCGATTACATCCGCTATCTCGGCAACCTCCGCTGGACGAGCCTTGGCTATCCCGCATTGTATCCAGGCTTTGAGAGCGAACCGGAGAGCATGGAATGGGTCAGCCAGTACGCCGACGCCAACATGGTCAAGACCGATTTCTTTGAGGCACGCAGTACCGCCTACGCCAAGAGCACCGCACTGATAGACGATTTATAAGAAAACCAAAGACATCAGAATAGGAGATACTACTATGAATTACAGCGCTATGATTCAAAATCGCAGATCCGTTCACGCATTCCGCGAAAAGGAAGTTCCGAGCGAGGCTATCGGCCAGCTCCGATCCTACTATGAAAAGACCTGCCCCCGTCTTGTCCCGGAGATTGCAACGGAGTTGATCGTCTTGGACAAGGATGCACAGCCGGCGCTGGAGAGCTCAGCGGGCTATAATCAATTTCTCATCGGAGCACCGCACTACCTGCTCCTTATGTCTGCCCCGCATTCCTATGCGGCCATCAACGCCGGCTACATGATGGAAGATCTCGTCCTCAAGCTGACTGAGTTGGACATTGACACCTGCTGGATGACCTTCACCGACAGCGACAAAATCAAAAAGGCACTGTCTCTCGCCACCCCGTTAGAGGTGGCGGCAATCGTTGCCTTTGGCTACGGGGAAAAGACCGCAAAAAAGCTGCGGCTGAATATCCTAAGTATGTCTCAGATCGATGTGCGGGCCGAGCAGCAGTACTACGCGCCCAAAAAGGGCGTGCATGATTTGGTTCACATGGGGAGCTGGAGCAACAAGTCTGGGCTTGACGAGATGATGGACTTCTACGACGATATGCTCTGGCAGTCCTTCTACGCCGCTTCGCTCTCCCCCAGCTATCTCAACCGTCAGCCCTATGGCTTCCTTGTGCAGGACCACAGCATCTATTTGGTGCAGCAGGAGGATGCCTACACCGATAATTTGGATGCCGCATTGGATCTCGGTATTGTCATGCTCCACTTCTCCGCCGTCGCCTCCCAGTGGGCGGGGCAGGTACGCTGGGAACTTTCACCTGCTGCGCCCGACGGCCTGCCGGAAGGACTTCGCTCCGCTGCGGTGTACCACATGTAACGACTCTGGGGGAAGCAAGGCAACGGTAAAATGCGCGACCGTCGATCCGCGGTTGAGCGTATGTTCCATTAGAAAAGAAGAACCTATCAGTCAGAGTCTGAGTAAGGAAAATAGGAGGTATTTTTTATATGGCTATCCAAACGGTAACAGATGCCATCCGCTATGTAGGGGTGGATGATAACACATTGGCACTCTTTGAAAACCAGTACCCCGTCCAGCCTATGGGAGTGAGCTACAACTCCTATGTCATTCTGGATGAGAAGATCGCCGTGATGGACAGCGTGGACGCACGGGCGGCGGAAGAATGGCTTTCCAATGTAGCGCGGGTGTTGGAGGGCGCAGCCCCGACTATCTTGTGGTCACACACATGGAGCCGGATCATTCCGGCAGCCTCATGCGGCTGGCACAAAAGTACCCGGAGATGAAGATCGTGGGAAACGCGAAAACATTTACCCTGATCAAGCAGTTCTTCGGCACAGGTGCATTGTCGGAAGACCGTATGCTGGAGGTTGGCGAAAGAGATACGCTTTCCTTGGGCTTGCACCGGCTGCGCTTTCTGCTGGCGCCGATGGTACACTGGCCGGAGGTGATGGCAGCGTATGAAGAGGAGGAAAAGATCCTGTTCTCGGCGGATGCTTCGGCCGCTTCGGTTCACTGGAACGGACTGCCCGTGCCCCCTGGCGCCGCAGGCCCGGCGGTATTATTACAACATCGTCGGAAAGTATGGCGCACAGGTGCAGGCGCTGCTGAAAAAAATCTCCGCGCTGGAGATCAAAACGATCTGCCCGCTCCATGGCCCCATGCTCACAGAAGACTTGGGAGAGTATCTGCGGCTCTATGATCTCTGGTCACAATGGAAACCGGAAGAACCGGAGGGCATCCTGATCGTCCACGCGTCCATCCATGGAAATACCGCATACGCATCGGAGGCCCTCAAGAGCAAGCTGGAGGGAAAAGGTGCGCAAGTCACCATGTGCGATCTGACGGCAACAGACCTTTCCTATGCCGTGACCAGCGCATTCTACTGTGGGAAACTGGTGTTGGCCTGCTCCACCTATGACGGAGGACTGTTTCCGCCCATGAAGGAGTTTTTGGAACATTTACAGACAAAGGGATTCCGGAACCGCCGGGTTGGTCTTATTGAAAACGGCTCTTGGGCACCTGCTGCCGCGCGGCTGATGCGCACCAAACTGGAGGAGATGAAGGATATCCACCTTTACGAAACGGTAGTGTCTCTGCGTGGTGCATTGAACCAAACCAGCGAAGCGCAGATGGACGCTCTGGTGGCTGAGCTCTGCGCGGAGTAGGCGGCGAGTCTGGCTTCGTCCGGCCGCCCGATGCCTCAAAAGCAAAACATCGTTGCTGATTTATTTAG
>ENA-OQIR01000886-OQIR01000886.1-human-gut-metagenome-genome-assembly--contig:-NODE-886-length-11655-cov-3.580413_pt1 | contig 11655 bp, 13 predicted proteins | sample MGYA00242580_ERZ504745 | MGnify/ENA primary metagenome ERZ504745 (study PRJEB26092, sample SAMD00036214) | human gut metagenome | host: Homo sapiens | study: EMG produced TPA metagenomics assembly of... | reverse complement strand
TGGGATTGGTCGGCGAATCCGGTTCAGGCAAATCCACTACTGGTCGTGCCATCGCGGGCTTGCAGAAGGTGTCCGGTGGCTCCCTGAATGTGTTGGGTGTAGAAATGAACGGTGTCAAGGAACGTCAGTTCAAACCCAAGCGTGCTGATATTGGCTTTGTGTTCCAAGACCCGGGTAGCTCATTCAATCCGCTGATGACAATCGCGGAGAATGTGGCAGAACCGCTGATTGTGCATAAAAAGTACTCGTCTGTGTCGGATGCGAGCGACTATGTGGGAGATCTGCTCGAAATGGTGCAGTTGCCGCGTGCGTATATGAACCGATTCCCGCACGAGCTTTCCGGCGGTCAGCGTCAGCGTGCCTCCTTGGCGCGAGCACTGGCGCTTAAGCCAAGCCTGCTTATCGCCGACGAGCCGACTTCTGCATTGGATGTGTCGGTACAGGCGAAGGTGTTGGAACTGTTCAAGAAACTGCAGGCGGAAATAGGTTTCGCATGCCTGTTCATCACCCATGATCTTGCTGTGGTCGATATGCTGGCCGATCGCATTATGGTGATGCATAAGGGTGAGATTGTGGAACATGGTGATGCCGATCAGGTTATGAATAACCCGCAGAATCCCTACACGCAGAAGTTGTTGGCATCGCTGCCGGTGCCTGATCCGCGTGAACAGCGAGAACATCGCGCCCAGCTGCACGAATTGCTCGCCAAAGGAATTTGATTCCGGAGTGAGTTTCGCGGCTTCCTGACATACACAAGAGCTGGTGTGACGGTTCATGATCGTCACACCAGCTCTTAGTTTATATATTCAATTGTGACTGTGTTCAGCGAATCGTGCCGTTGAAGGAGAACTGTGCGTGTGCGTCTCCGTTTGCCCTGTTCTTAAGGTACTCGCGCACGTAGCCCATGCGTTCCACTGTGGTGTCGGCTAAGGCTGAGGCAGGTCGTCGGGAGAGAACCAGCCCACGTTGAGGCTTTCCTCGTCACCTACGAACGGTTCGGCATTGCCATTCGGATCTGGCTTGCACACGAACAGGTGATCCATGTACATGGTGTTGTCGCCGTTCGCATAGGTAAGCACCTTGCGTGAGGATTTCACCGACACCAAGTCGGTGACGATAACATCCACGCCCGTTTCTTCCTTGATCTCACGCGCCACCGTGTCGGCAGGTTCCTCGCCAGGCTCATTGATGCCATATACCATGGCCCATTCACCGGTATCGGAACGTCTGCCGAGCAGCACGCGACCCTGCTCGTCTTCGACATAGCCGGAGACGCCCATCAGCCACAGGAGATCATGACCGACTTCTTGCGTAACTCGAGAATGAATTCAGGCGTTGGCATATCAGGCCTTTGCGCCTTCGGCAGCCATGTTGGCCATCCACTCTTCGACCTCATCTATCTGCTTCGGAATGCCGGCGGAAATCCATTCCGGACCATCCTCAGTCATCAGCACATCATCTTCAATGCGAATGCCGATGCCGCGATACTCCGGTGGAATCAACAGATCATCCTCACGGAAATACAGACCCGGCTCAATCGTGAAAATCATGCCAGGACGAATCGCAGCACCCTGATACGACTCATAACGTGCCTGGGCGCAATCATGCACATCCAAACCAAGATGATGGGCCACACCACAGGCGAGCCAACGGCGATGCTGCTGTCCTTCCGGAGAAAGCGACTCCTCGACATCGACTGGAAGAATGCCCCAATCATGCAGACGCTCGGCGATCACACGCATGCACGCATGATGAATGTCGGAATACGTGGCACCCGGCTTGGCGGCTTCGAAGCTGCCTGCTGAGAATCCAAAACCGCCTGATACAGCTTCTTCTGGAAATCGGTGAACTTGCCGTTGGTCGGGAACGTGCGCGTGATATCGGCCGTATACAAGCTATTGACTTCCACGCCGGCATCAATCAGCAGCAGATCGCCGGACTCCACGGTACCGGTGTTACGCATCCAATGCAGAATCGGCGCATGAGCGCCGGAAGCGATGATTGTATCGTAGCCGACCTCATTGCCTTCCTCGCGGGAAATGGCATTGAACGCGCCTTCCAGCATACGTTCCGAACGAGGCTTGTCGAGCGATGACGGCAGCTTGCGCAGAATATTGTCGAAACCATGCTTGGTTGCGGCAACGGCCTTGCGCATCTCACGAATTTCATATTCGTCCTTGCACATGCGAGCCTCGGCGGCAAACTCATGAAGCTTGTCATCGGCATTGGTATTGCCATCCGGATCGGCGAAGCCGTTTGCCTCGCGAATATCCTCCACCATTTCGGTGATCTGCGGATCAGCCTCGCGAATCACACGCACGCGCACGGCACCAGCCTCAGAACCGACATCCTTGCTCAATGCATCAGCCAGCTGTGCAATGTCATTGGTCTCAATACCGGTCATTGCAGTCATCTCCTGCAATCCGGCACGAGGTCCAACCCAATATTCTCCATAATGGGCATCCATGAAAAAGTCCTGCGTGTAATGGTTCGCACGCGGAGCCACAAACAATTCCGGCACATGCGTCTTGCCGGCCGCAGCTCCGGAGAATCAGGATCAACCGGATTCAACACCAGTACTGCACCGGCCTCGTAGTCTTCACCCAAACCGGTGTAATACGAAAACGTCGTATCCGGACGGAACGCATAATCGCAGTCGTTGTTGCGCACCTTCGGCTGACCGGCCGGAATCACAATACGCTCTCCGGGAAAAGCCTTACCCAGCGTGTCAAGACGAGCCTGAATGTAATGGGAAGATTCCAACGGTTCAATAGTCGGCTCATTATCATCCAACCGGTGGTCATGAACTCCTTGAACGCCTCGGAACGCGGGCGCAGCGAACGATTGTTCACACGGTCGCTCATCGCCTGATCGGGGCCGGGGGCGCTGGACTGCTCCATGGCTTCATACTCCTTGTCTTTATCGGTAATGACTTCGTTCATCACATCTCCTGAATATTGTTATCCATGCTTACGCAATTACCGCAAACCATCCTATAACCTTTTGTGCCGCGCAACGTTCATGCAAGCACATAGAATAAGGGAGATTGAGTGAGTAATTCCAAGGTAGGGGAGGAATTCGAAAGAATATGTCATTCGAACATCCGAATCGCAACAATGAAAGCATGATCGACGTCGAACGCGACATCATGAGCCGCCCATCAGAGCGCAATACTACCAATCTTGACCTGCAACGCATGAAGATGATCCTCGACATCATGGGACATCCCGAACAGTCGTTCCGTGTGATTCACATCACCGGAACCAACGGCAAAGGGTCTACCGCGCGCATGGCCGAGGCGATCTGCCGTGCCTACGGCATGCGGACCGGTTTGTACACGTCACCGCATCTTGAACATGTCAACGAGCGCATCGCCATCGACGGGCAGCAGCTTTCCGACGACGATTTCGTTGATACCTGGGATCAGATCAAGGACCTTGTAGCCATGGTCGACATGAAAATGGAAGAACTCGACAAGCCGAAAATGAGCTTCTTCGAAGTGCTCACCGCCATGGCCATCTGGAAGTTCGCCGACGCTCCGGTCGATGTGGCCATCGTTGAAGTTGGCATGGGCGGCCGCTGGGACGCCACCAACGTGCTTGATGCCGATGCGGCCATTATTGGACCGGTCGATATGGACCATATGGCATGGCTTGGCAATACCGTGGAACAGATCGCTTCCGAAAAGGTCGGCATTATCAACCTGGCTGCACTGCGGTCATTGGGCGTCAACCGCATGAAGAGGCCGTCATGCCGATCATTGAAGAAGCGGCGAAGCAGAACCATGCCAATCTGGTGAGGGACGGCATCGAAGCGGAAGTCGTGACCCGCATTCCGGCAGTCGGCGGTCAGGTTGTGACCTTGCGTACGCCGAATGGCACATACGCGGAAGTGCCGGTCGCCAAATTCGGCGAACATCAGGCGCATAATGCGCTCGCGGCCCTGTGTGCGGCGGAAGTGGTGATTCCCGTCAACGGTGCGCTCGATGGCGATCTTGTGGCCGAGGCGTTGAGCACGGTGAAGATTCCAGGCCGCATCGAGCAGATCCGTACGTCTCCCACCATTATTTTGGACGGCGGTCATAATGTGAATGCTGCGGAATCGTTGCGCGCCGCTATCGAGGAAAATTACGATTTCCAGCAGCTCGTTGGCGTGATCGCCATGATGGGAGACAAGCAGGTCGAAGAGTATTTGGGCGTGCTTGAACCGCTATTGAGCCATGTGATCGTTACGGAGAATTCGTGGCGTGATCGTGTGATGCCTGCGGAAGATCTGAAAAAGATTGCCGAGCGCGTGTTTGGGGCGGAAAGGGTTACGTGTGTTCCTGAACTGCCGGACGCCATTCAGGAGGCTGTTAATATGGTTGACGCCGATGATGAGCTTGGCGTTGGCTATGGTCACGGTGTGCTGATTTGCGGTAGCTTCACTACGGCTGGCGATGCGCGTCTCATGCTGGAAGAGAAAGTCAATCCCGATTTGAAGAAGCCGAAGTCGGAACGTGTCTTCCAGGAGGCTGTTGAGCCGGAGCCGCGTAAGGATCAGGACGAGGCGGATCTCGATTTCGAATCCGACGCCAATCCTGATTTCGATATCAACGATTTCGGCAGTGTCGGTCCTGATCTTGCTGAAAATGAAGATACTGACGTTTCCGAAGATGCTGCCGATACTGAACGTGCGGATGATGCATCTTCCGATGGCGTGCGGTAATCGCATATACGCATGTGAATGGTGCATCGTCGCTTGAGATCCTTGCAATCGGCGATGCATTCGTAAACAGTCCATAAGCAATACAAAAAGGATGCAGCGAACTGGTTTCGCGGCATCCTTCTTGTTATGATATTTGCACTATCTATTGTGCAGTGCGATCACTACTTGCGCAGTTTGCGACGCAGCGACTGCAGCAATGTGAGCGAACGGTAGAACGCTTTCTTGACTGGGATATCGCGACCTGCGGAAATCTGTACGATGTTCTCTGAGAATTTCGTTTTGAACCCATTCAGGCTCTTGAGCGAAGGGGCGAAATCGTTGCCGATGCCCATCAAATCGAGAACAGTGCAGCCCTGCTCTCCAAGCGCGCAGCATATAACGTAAATCAGCTTGTCAGGAACATGCTGGCTCATGATTTCCGTGCGCATGCACGCATAGTAATAGACCGCGTGATCGCCATTGATGGTGACGATGGACCATGCCACGACCTTGCCGTCGATACGTGCCGCGAATACGCGAGCATGATCAGGACCAAGATTGCTGATCATATCGACGTAGTCGCTCATCGGGGCGGGGGAGAAGCCATCACGGCGGGCGGTATCAACCATGACCTCGTAGTATTCGGAGAAATCAGCCATCGCCTGCGCGGTCTCATCGGCGCAAGCGGCAGGACTCTCCCTCAACGCCTTACGTACGTCGCGGCGGCCACGCTTCTTCATGCGTGCAAGAACCGCCTCATCACCACCGGTGATGTCCACATACACGGTCTCGTTGTAAGGAACGGTGGAAAGCACCGGGAACGAGCCTTCGAAATCCCATAAATCGATACGCAGGAACACAACGTTTTTATCGCGCTTGCGTACATCCTCAACAAGCAGGTCACGAACCTGCTTTTCCAGCTGTGCGGAAGGCTTGTCAAGCCAAGCCGGACCATGAACGGACCTCAAATAGTGGTAGCCATGGGTTTCGTAATCTATGAATGAGATGAATGCGATTGGGGCGTCGTCCTGCTTCACCACATACGCACCCCACGGCGTACGTCCGTCAATGGTGTTCTGATATTTGGCCCACACTGCGGTCTGTTCGATGGGCAGGGTAAGACCCGCCTGCACAGCCTGCTGCTCCATGGTGGCCGCGTCGGTGAATTCAAGAGTGATCATGATTGTTGGATTGTTCCTTATGGTTGGTGATTACTCGATGTTGGTCGGCTGTTGCCGCAGGTCAGGCAAGTTCAAAAATACGTTCCACAATGTGGTCGTCGCCTTCGAAGGGAACATGCTTGCCGTGGTCTTTGAACCAGCGCTCGTTGCCTTTGCCGATGATGAGGATGATATGGAGGCGGTTGGGATTCTTACGATCGATTGCTACGGTCGATTCCACTGCTTCCGTACGGTCGAGAATGATTCTCGCATCCAGATCAGGATTGGTGACACTGTCAAGCATGTCTTGGCAGACGCGTTCCACAGGCTCATCATCCGTGTCTTCGAAGGTGAGAATCAGATGGTCGATGCGATTCTGCGCGGCCCTGACGATTTCTGATCTGCGGTCATACGCTTTATTGCCTGCGGATCCAGTGACCAGCGTGACTTCAGGATCGTCCTTGCCGTAACGTTGGTCAACATAGTCGAGCAACGCCGTTACGGAAGCATAATTGTGCGCGTAATCGACAATGGCGATGGTATTCGATTTCGTATCGTGGAAATGCTCCATACGACCGGCGATACGTACCGGTTCCATATTGCGCAGCGCTTCCTTCGCGGCGGTTTCGTGGAAATCGAATCCAACGGCATGCGCAATGGCAATGGCCGCGGCGGCGTTCGCATAATTGAAATCGCCATCCAATTGCAGGCTGAGAGAGCCAATCTGTTCACCTTCCAGCGCAATGGCGAATCTACTATGGTCGGCGGATTTCGGCCACGCGGTCACATCTGCGGCCGATGCTTCGCCAAGAGCGAACGTGGCGACGGGAATATCGGCGATTGCAGCATCCTGACGAATAAGATCGGCGTGTGCGCATGCCGTGCCGAGAACCAGGGAACGGCAATTCTTTACGATCTGACGTTTGCAGTGGAAGTAATCCTCGAATGTCGGATGCTCAATGGGCTGATATGGTCCGGCTGATATTGAGGAATGCGGCGACGTCGAAGGTGAGTCCGAAAACACGGTCGACTTTGTACGCCTGCGACGAAACCTCCATGACCAGGTATTCCATGCCATTGTCAACAGCCTCGCGCATCATACGGAACGCATCCATGGATTCCGGAGTGGTCAGGTCGGATTCGACATAGGTATGTCCGTCAAGGCAATTGTCGACGGAGGAGAATAGTGCGCATTTTCCTCCGGAGCAGCCGTTGAGCATGGCCTGGGTGAGATAGGCGGTGGTGGTTTTCCCCTTGGTACCGGTAATGCCGACGACTTTCAGTTGATTCTGCGGATGGCCGTAGAACGCGGCGGACAGTAGGCTCATGGCCTTGCGCGCGTCGTTCACAATGAGTCCAGGGGCCGTTGTTGTTGCGGAGAAGTCGTTTTCCGCAACGTATGCGGCAAGACCACGATCATCGATGCCATTGAGATATTCCGCTTTGAAACGGCCTTTGCAGCACAGGAGTGTGCCAGATACGACCTGCCTGGTGTCGTAGGTGATTGAACCGAACGGCTTGTCGAATCCGTTGATGGTCTGCACGTCAAGCGTCCAGGCGTCTCCTTGGATGATTTCGCGCAGCAATCCGTACTCGCTGAGCAGACGCGCTGCAGATGCCAGAGTCAAAGCCATGTTTCGTGTTCTCCCTGTTCTTCGGATACCGAACAGCCATTCTACCGTCAGCTATGTGCATGGCATGTGGAAGTCGATGTGATTACAATGAAGCTGTGACTGAAGTACGAACGGAAACCATGGCAAGCAAAAGGGCGCGTTTTGAAAAACTTGCCATGCCTGTGGTTGATGCGTTGTACCGGCAGGCGATGAAGCTGACCAACGATCCCGACGACGCCCAAGATTTGGTGCAGGATACTTTCGAACGAGGATTCAAGGCATTCGACTCCTTCCAAGAGGGAACGAACTTCGCCGCATGGATGACGACCATCGAGCGCAACGCCTACTTCAATCAATACGCCAAAGCCAAGCGCAGACCGCAGCGGGCCAACGATTCCACCGGCGAATACGACGATTGGGACATCTATTCGGCTTCTGGGCATTCACCGGAAGAGCTTAAATCAGCGGAACAGGAATATTTGGACGCTTACGCGCCTGAAGAAATCATGGCGGCGCTCGCCAAGCTTTCGCCGGAACGCCGTCAGGTGTTCATCGACGCTGCGATCGACGGCAAGTCATACCAGCAGGTAGCTGACGAGCAGGGTGTGAAAATCGGTACGGTGATGAGCCGTCTCAATCGCGCGCGCACGCAGTTGAAACGAGAACTTGCCAACTATGCGAAGGAACGTGGCTATGCCACGGCGGGGAAGGGCAGAGCATGAGTGAATCGATCGAACGGCATATCACCACTGTCACCACCAGCGAGGACGGCACTGTTGTGACCCGGGTTACGCATACCAGCGTGCGCGTTAGCGCCTCCGGTGATTGTTTCGACCCCGAACGTTGCTGCGACGAGCATGAAAGGGCATTGATCGCGGCCATGCGCGCGTATCTGCGTCCGCAACACGCCCCGCAGAGTCTGATTGACCGTCTTGAAGCCACACTCGACCATTGCTGTGGCGAGTGAGCTCGTGCATGCCGTTTGACAGTGGCATTGGTATCGGCAGTGGCAGTTGGCACGACGGACTTGTGACAGACTGAAAGGAGATATGAGAAAACCCCGCGAATCAATGGTGATTCGGCGGGGTTTTCAATGTTCTGTAGCGTTATTCACGCTGGCAGGGATCAGGCGTTTGGACGCTTGCCGTGATTGGCGGCCTTCTTACGACGATCCTTGCGCTTACGTCCGCGCATGCCCATGATGGACTCCTTTACTTACGATTAACAAGCCTTCGGGATTATCGCACACAAGCAAGACGTTTGACAAATCCTGTGTTCGATACATGACCATTTCGGCTTATCCGTGGACCTTGATGTGAACGAGGTCGGTTGATTCAGACGATCAGATCACTCGGCCATACCGAGGAACAGCGACGTGCTGGTGGTTTCGCCCGGCTTGATCACAATCAGGTCGTTACCCGTGTTGAACGCGTTGGCATAAGCGGTCTGCGGTTCCACTGCAACGCCGGCGGGATGCTGGGATGCGGGGAACTTCGTGCCTGTGCACACCTGGAACGAAGTAATGGTTTCATCGCCGCCAACACGGACCTTCTTGCCGTCGGCACGGGTGAACACTGCCGTGACGGAACCGTCTTCGGCATGCTCCAGATCGGTCCATGCATCGTCGAACGGCTGCTCGGTAAGCAGAGTGTCTTCGCGCAGATCGTATTTGGTGCCGTCAACCGGCTCGGTGCCGGTCGGAATGAGGTTCTCGTCTACGGTGACGTGCGTTCGAGCCGGCAGCGTGAGGCTGCATTTGGCGTTGTGCTCGTCGATTTCGTCTCCATAGCCGTTAAGGCTGTTGGCGAGCCACGGGTGAATGGCCAAAGCCCACGGCGCGTTTGCGTTGCCATTGTTGTAGGCGCTGACGGTCAAGTGCATGCCGTCAGCGGCGAGGCTGTAGGTGGCGGTGACATACAGGTCAAACGGGTAACCGACCATGTTGGGGGAGCGCCAGGCGAGGGTGACTGCGTCTTCGGCAAGCGAGATCAGCTTCCAGAACGAGCGGTAGCCGTAGCCGTGGATGGCGGTGTTGCGGTCATGCTCGTCGATTGGCAGCGAATAGGTTTTACCTTCGAACGTGTACTCGCCGCCCTTGATACGGTTCGGGAACGGAATGAGAATCTGCCGTGGCAGCAGGTTACCAGATCATCAGGCCAAGGGCGACGGTCAGATCCTCGCCCTTATAGGTCAGTTTGCGCATAGTTGCGCCAAGTTCGGTGATGACGCTTCATAGTCGCCATGGGAGATGGAGAATTGCTGTCCGGTGCGGGCAGGCAGGTTGATGCAGGTCATAGTCACTCCATAGTGCCGTTGGATAGGTTCCGGTAACGGTATTGTTACCACCAACACCACAGTCTACCTGTTTTACGCCGTATGGCGATGCAGCTTCTTCGGCGTGCCGTCCATGTCTTAGTATTGATGAGGTTTTCACGAAGTGACGAAAGGCGGCCATCATGACCAAACGCATCGTACTGGCGGATCCCCGTGGCTTTTGTGCGGGCGTAGACAGGGCGATTCTGACTGTGCAGACGATTCTCAAGGCTGCCAATCCATCTCGGAATGACGATCTGCCGCCGGTGTATGTTCGTCGTCAGATTGTGCACAACAAGCATGTCGTCGAAGAATTGTCGGCTCAAGGTGCAGTATTCGTGCAGGAATTGGCTGAGATTCCCGATTCCGCGGCTTCCGCAGGAATTCCGATTGTCTTCTCTGCGCACGGCGTGTCTCCTGCAGTGAAGGCTGAGGCCGCGACTCGGGGCATGCATATTGTTGATGCCACATGCCCTTTGGTGAGCAAGGTGCATCGTGAGGTGTTGCGTTTCGTCAAAGAAGGCTACGAAATCATCTACATCGGGCATAAGGGTCATGATGAGGCTGTTGGCGTGGTCGGCGAATCTCCGGAACATGTGCATCTGATTGAGCATGAGTCGGATGTTGATTCGCTGAATTTTTCTTCGGACACGAAGTTGGTGCTGCTTTCGCAGACCACATTGAGCGTGGATGAGACGGCAGGCACTATCACCGCGTTGAAAGAGCGTTTCCCATGGCTTGAGATGCCTCCGAATTCCGATATCTGCTATGCCACGTCGAATCGTCAGGCCGCGGTCAAACTCGTTGCCGAGCAGTCGGATTGCGTGGTGATCGTCGGTTCGGCGAATTCGTCGAATTCTGTACGCTTGATGGAGGTTGCGCAGGAGGGACTGAACACGCGTTTTGACGGTGTACTTGATGGTGCTTGCGGAAAGGCCTACCGCGTGGATGATGCGTCCGAGCTTGATCCCGCATGGTTCGAGGGGGTTGAATCCGTGGGAATCTCGTCGGGCGCATCTGTACCTGACGAATTGGTGTCAGGCGTGATCGAATCGTTGCAAAGTCAAGGTTTCAATGATGTGACCACCATTGAAACCATCAAGGAAAACATGCATTTCGTGCTTCCCAGTGAACTTCGCAAGAAACCGGTCTGCTGATTGGACCTTACGATTGTCGAGTACTTTACCAAGTGCCGATAGGCGCGGCTACGCCGTCAAGCACTTTGAGCAGATCGTTGGGATTGACACCGATTGAGAAGCCGCGTTTGCCTCCCGACAGCAGTATTTCGCTATATTGCAAAGCGCTTTCGTCGAGCACGGTTTTGTGGTGTGTGCGTTGGCCGAGCGGTGAGATGCCTCCAACCACATATCCGGATTCGCGCATGGCGACCTTTGGGTCGGCCATGGCGGCTTTTTTGGCTCCGACCGCTGCGGCCAACGCCTTCAGATCCATGTGTCCGCTTACTGGAACTACGCCTACTACGCGTTCGGAGCCGGTATCGGCCATAAGCGTTTTGAATACCTGGTGCTCGTCAAAGCCAAGTTTGGTGGCGGCTTCGACCCCATAGCCGTCATCCATATGGTCGTTTGAATGTGCATATTCGTAAGTCTTGAATGGGATTCCCGCTTGTTCGAGTTGCACTGTTGCCGGTGTTGAACCGGCTCCCTTTTCATGCTTTTTCTTGCCCATGTTGCTTTACTCTAAAACGTATTTGTATCGGTACGTATTTGCGTCGGTTACAAAGGCTTCCGCCGTGAAGCGAAAGCCCTTACACTAAGTTCTACTTAGAATCGTGCGGATTGTTCCGCTATTGATTCACTCGGAGATCTCGGCGAAGTACAGCAGGTGCGCACCATGTTGCAGGTGAAGCCGTACTCGTTGTC
>ENA-OQIR01000885-OQIR01000885.1-human-gut-metagenome-genome-assembly--contig:-NODE-885-length-11656-cov-2.194032_pt1 | contig 11656 bp, 16 predicted proteins | sample MGYA00242580_ERZ504745 | MGnify/ENA primary metagenome ERZ504745 (study PRJEB26092, sample SAMD00036214) | human gut metagenome | host: Homo sapiens | study: EMG produced TPA metagenomics assembly of... | reverse complement strand
GACTTTCCTTTCTTTACCTTCGTACAATGAAGAAAGAAGAAGAAAGAATGAGAAAGGAAGGCTCAGACGATGTTAGAATTTGAGAACCAAATATCGAATTTAAGCAAGAGTATGTCCTGACATCCGAAAGAGGTGATGGATTTGCGAATGCAGAGGTGGCACAGTTTATGTTGGAGTACGAAAAGATGGATCAGTTCTGGGTATAGGTGATCCGGATGGTGTGATGCTACAAATCGTAAATTCTTTGAAGGATTCGCTGGCACCAGATATAATGCCATTTGTTAGAGTCAATTCGGTTGATATAGAAGAAAAGCAAGTAATTGAAATAGATGTAACAACGGGAACCAATCGGCCGTATTATCTTCGTGAAAAAGGCCTGAAGCCTGGTGGGGTGTATGTAAGAAAAGGAAGTTCTACACAGCCTATGACTGAAGAGGGAATCCGGGAGATGATTCTTCAAAACAGTGGCAGATCTTTTGAACTGTGCCGGAGTATGAATCAGGAATTGACGTTTCATACTCTTAAAACAGAGATGCAGAAAAGGTCTATCGAAATCGGATCATCGCAAATGCGAACTCTCAAGCTAATTGGTGAAGACGGCTTATATACAAATCTTGCATTGCTGTTATCAGACCAATGTGAAACAACAACGAAGTTGCGCTATTTCAAGGGACAGATAAGGAATTGTTCCGAGACAGAAAGGAATTTAAGGGCTCTATATTAAAGCAGCTTGAAGATGTTTATCAGTTTATTGATTTAGTTAATAAAACGAAAGCAACGTTTTCCGGGCTTGATCGAACTGATAGAAGAGATTATCCGGAGGAAGCAGTAAGAGAGGCTTTACTGAACAGTATCGTTCATCGTGATTACTCTTTTAGCGGAAGCAATTTGGTCAATGTCTATGAGGACAGAATCGAATTTGTTTCTCTTGGAGGTCTTGTGTCAGGCTTGGAGTTGAAATCCATTTTTCTTGGTGTTTCACAATCGAGAAATCCGAACCTTGCAGCTGTTTTCTATCGCATGAGATTGATTGAGAGTTATGGTACAGGAATTGGAAAAATTGAGCGTGCGTATAAAGCATGTCCATTCCAACCAGAGTTTGAAACAGCAAAGGGCGTTTTTCGGGTGACGCTTCCAAATCGAAATGAAGAGCAAGAAGCTGAGGTACAAAAAATAGACTGTGCGAATAACGATATTTCACTAGATGAGCAGAAGAATCTCATCATTCAGTATGCGCGAGAAAATGGTAGCATAACAAGAAAAGAAGTCGAAGATTTGATTGGTGCAGGAACAACAAAGGCATTTCGATTGCTTAAAGAGCTTTGCGAGGCTGATAAACTTGAGCAAAAGGGAAGCGGAAAGTTGAGTGCCTACTTTATCAAGTAAATATCCATTTGGGAAAAACTTGAGCTTTTAATAAAATCAAAGTTTTTATAGAAACGGAGAAAAGAATGACTAATAAATATAATATGCGATGGAAACAGGGGGATTATCATTATTACGAAAATTTAATGCCAAAATTAAAAGATGATGCACCTCAATGGGTTGTAGATAGTTACAATCATTATATGCAACAGCTGAGAGAGGAATTTAGCGATAGGGAATGGGATGATGAAAAAGAGGAGTGTGTTGATAAGTTATAATGTCACGCTAGATACTCTTCAATTTAATTCTCACAAAACGTGGTATAATAGGGGTCGGAGAAGCCTTTGGAATCTCTCTTTAAATCTTTTGGCTTTCGATTAAAGGGTTTCATAGGTCCATTTGAAAGATATGTTTTGTGCATATCTTTTTTTATTGACTTAATAGTTAAGTAGGTATATAGTTAAGTAACTTAAATAAATTGGAGGTTCTTATGGAAGTTCAAGATGAAGTACTCGATTTGATGTTTGATCTCACGTATAAAGTCACGAACTATGTTCGAAACAACCGTCATTGTAAAGATGGTCCTAGAATAAAGGATGTGATGTTGTTTAAAACGATTTATAAAGCAGAAAATCATCAGATTACGATGAGTGAACTGGCAAATATATTGGGTGTATCTGCTGCAGCTGTTTCACAGATGATTGCTGGATTTGAAAAGAAGGGGCTGCTTCAAAGGGTGCATTCGAATACGGATCGTAGAACGGTCTATATTCAAATTGTCCCTGAAGCCATTGAAATGTTTCAAAAAAGAATGGATACACATGTAGAAAATGTATATCATTTTTTGGATTATTTAGGATCCGAAGACTGTGCGCATTTAAGAGATATATTGATCAAGACAACTCGTTATATGGAGGAAAATAAATGACAAAGATATTGAAATATTTAAAACCGTATTGGCTATCGATTGTACTTGCGTTTGGTTTGTTGTTTGGACAAGCGACTTGTGAACTAACTATGCCGGATTATATGCAAAATATTGTCAATACAGGAATTCAGAATGCGGGTATTGAAAGTGGTGTCTATCAACAGATCAGTGAAAAGACTTTAAATTCCTATTTAATGTTCGCGAATGATTCTGAAAAGGATTTGATTACATCTTCATATAAGTTGATTACACCAAGTAAGGCAACCAAGGAAGAAAAAACTCAAATTCCCGCTTTGAAAACCGAGAATGTATATGTATTAAAAGATATCAATGAAGAAAAGGAAGAAAAGCTTTCTTCCACTTTGACCTTACTTCAAATGACAATGGTTGAAGTAAGTAAAGATGCTAAAGAACAAAATGTACAAATCCCACAACTTCTTATGATGAATGGTATTGATACATATAGAAAAGATGCAAAATCCGAGATTTCTAAGCTAGGAGATTCTACCGTATCGAGTATGAGTTCTCAATTCCTTAAAAAAGAATATACAGATCTTGGTATGAATATGGAAAAGATGCAACAAGACTATATTATCTTTTCTGGACTTAAGATGTTAGGCTATGCCTTAGGCAGTGCTGTATGTGCGATTTTAGTTGGTTTTTTAGCTTCGAGAATTGCCGCAGGCTTTTCCAAAGACTTGCGTGAAGAAGTGTTTGAAAAAGTCACTCATTTCTCAAATGAAAACTTGAACACATTTAGTACATCGAGTTTAATTACACGTACCACAAATGATATTCAACAACTTCAAATGACAATTGTGATGTTTTTAAGAATTGTAATGTATGCACCAATCATTGGTGTAGGAGCCATCTTACACGTCATTGAATCGGGTGCGAATATGACTTGGATTCTCGCTTTATGTGTCGTTGTGATTTTAAGTGTTGTTTTATTAATCTTTATGATTGTGATGCCAAAGTTTAAGATCATGCAGAAAATGATCGATAAAATGAATAGTGTGGTTCGTGAATTGTTAGATGGAATGTTAGTCATTCGTGCTTTCAACAATGAAAAGCTTGAAGAAAAAAAGTTTGATCAAGCCAATTCAGACATCACTTCCATTTCCTTATTCACAACACGTGCAATGGCTATTATGATGCCAATCATGATGTTTTTAATGAATGGTACAACCCTTATGATTTTATGGTTTGGATCGAAACAAGTCGATTCAGGAATGATTCAAGTAGGTAGTATCATGGCCTTTATGCAGTATGCGATGCAAGTTATCATGGCCTTTTTAATGATTACGATGGTCACAATTATGCTTCCTCGTGCCAATGTTAGTGCTTTGCGTATTCATGAAGTCTTAAGTAGTGAAATTACTATAAAAGATCCATCAAATCCTATGGATTTCTCATCTTCTATGCGAGGCGTTGTATCTTTTAAAAATGTATCGTTTAAATATCCAGGTGCCGATGAAGAAGTGTTGAGTAATATTAGTTTTGAAACCAAACCAGGCGAAACTACAGCTTTATTGGAAGTACAGGTTCTGGTAAATCAACATTGATTAATTTAGTCCCACGTTTCTATGATGTAACAAGCGGTTCGATCTTAGTGGATGGAGTTGATATTCGGAATGTGAAACAGGCGGATCTAAGAAGTCGTATTGGCTATGTTCCACAAAAGGGGATGTTACTATCGGGTGACATTGAATCCAACTTATTGTATTCAAAGAAAGATGCAAGCAACGATGATATTTCTAATGCATTATCTATTTCTCAATCAACGGAATTTGTATCTAAAAAACCAGAAGGAATCAAGAGTGAAATCAATCAGGGAGGTACAAACGTATCCGGTGGACAAAGACAAAGACTTTCCATTGCACGTGCCGTTGTAAGAAAGCCTGAAATCTATATTTTTGATGATAGCTTTAGTGCCTTGGATTTTAAGACGGATGCTAAACTAAGAGAGGCTTTGGCAAAGTCTTGTAAAGAAACAAAGAGTACCGTATTGCTTGTGGCACAACGTATTTCTAGTATTTTACATGCGGATCAAATCATTGTACTTGATGAAGGAAAGATGGTTGGCAAAGGTACACATGCCCAGTTGATGAAATCTTGTGAAGTTTATCAACAAATTGCGTCTAGCCAATTGACAAAGGAGGAACTTGCCAATGTCTAATCAGAAACAAAATAATCGTCCTAGAGGTCCTATGGGCCATGGTATGCGTGGTGGTGGCGAGAAGGCAAAAGATTTCAAGGGAACGATGAAGAAGCTTTTAAACTACATCAAACCCTTTAAATTCTCATTTCTAGTTGGTCTATTATGTGCTATTGTTTCCGTATGCATCATGGTGATTGGTCCTAAGATTCAAGGAAATATTATTACTGAAATTGCGCAAGGCTTTATGAATAAAGTACAGGGTAAAGGTGGCATTGATTTTGATGCGATCCAAAAAACATGTGCTTTATTACTAGCGATTTATGCTTTGAGTACAGCCTTCTCTTATCTTCAAGGCTGGTTGATGAGTGGTGTCTCTAATAAAATGGGATACAAGCTTCGTAAAGAATGAATCAAAAGATTGATAAGCTTCCACTATCTTACTTTGATAAAAATAGTCATGGAGATATCCTTTCAAGATTTACCAATGATGTAGATACTCTTGTACAATCTTTAAACCAATCTTTATCCACTATGGTATCAAGCTTTGTACAAATTATTGGCTTTTTAGTTATGATGCTTAGTATTTCATGGAAGATGACACTTATGGCTTTAATTGTCATTCCATTGAGTTTGATCTTAGTTATGGTCGTTGTCAAAAAGAGTCAGCGTTATTTTAAGGCTCAACAAAAATCATTAGGTTTAGTGAATGGTCATATTGAAGAGATGTATTCGGCACACACGATTGTGAAGGCATTTAATGGGGAAGAAGATTCTTTGCACACTTTTAAAGAATATAATGATCAATTGTATACGAGTGCTTGGAAATCACAATTCTTATCTGGACTTATGATGCCTTTGACAAACTTGATTGGAAATATCGGCTATGTCGGTGTATGTATTCTAGGTGGATATTTAACGATTCATAAAGAAATTGCCGTGGGAGATATTCAATCGTTTATTACATATACACGTAACTTTACGCAACCGATCTCTCAAATCTCACAATCAATGAATATGTTACAGAGTACGGCAGCCGCTGCAGAGCGTGTTTTTGAATTTTTGGCAGCAGAAGAAGAAATTTGTGATGTAAAAAAATCCAGTTGTATTAGAAGATGTACAAGGTCAAGTGACTTTTGAAAATGTATGTTTTGGATATGATCCAAATAAAATTGTCATCAACAATTTTTCGATGTATATTAAGCCAGGACAAACGACCGCAATTGTTGGTCCTACAGGCGCTGGTAAAACAACCATTGTTAAATTATTGATGCGTTTCTATGAATTGAATGCAGGATCCATTTATATTGATGGTCATAATATTACGGAATATACAAGAAGTGGTTTGCGTAATATGGTTGGTATGGTCTTACAGGATGCATGGCTATTTGAGGGTAGTATTTTAGAAAACTTACGTTTTGGTAAGCCAAGTGCTACAGATGATGAAGTAATCCAAGCGGCTAAGGCAGCTCATGTCGATCACTTTATTCATACATTAGATCATGGATATGATACTGTATTAAATGAATCTTCAAGTAATATTAGTCAAGGTCAAAGACAATTATTAACGATTGCCCGTGCTTTTTTAGCGGATCCTAAAATTTTAATTTTGGATGAGGCGACAAGTAGTGTGGATACACGTACGGAAGTCTTGATTCAAAAAGGTATGGATGAGTTAATGAAGGGACGTACAAGTTTTGTGATTGCGCACCGTTTATCCACGATTCGTGATGCGGATAATATTATTGTGATGGATCATGGTGACATTGTAGAAGTCGGAAGTCATGATGAATTGATGAAGCGCAATGGTTTCTATACGAAGTTATACAATGCTCAATTTGAAGAGGCTTAGTGATGCGTAAGATCATTGTGGATTTAAATCGAGTCAAAGATGATGAATATGCAGCGATGTATGAAATCTTTGGATTGGATGTACTTAATAAGTCATATGAGGATTTTGAAAGAAGAATGCTTCAAATCCAAATTGAAACGATTGTCGAAGTAAAAATAGGAAACATAACCTTTCTACTTGTTCGAAATGGATCTTTATCTTAGAGGATATTCAACAAAAAAGTGATTATTTTTACTGTATATGGGGTGTTTAACATCCCATTTTCTACTAAATCGCTTTCTTTTTGGTTAGGATTCATATATAATAAAAATGTGTTAAGGAGTGTGAAATTATGAAAGACATTACCGAAACAATGACATTTACTACAGAAGAGATTCGTCGTGAGAATATCAAGATGATTCTTCGTGAAGTAAGTGATGCTTTGGAAGAACGTGGTTATAATTCAGAAAATCAAATTGCTGGCTACTTGATCAGTAATGATCCTGCGTATATTTCTTCTCACAAGAATGCTCGTAACTTGATCCAAAAGATCGAACGTTATGAAATCATTGAAGAATTAGTACGTGCCTATTTGGATAAATAATGGATCGTATCATTGGTTTAGATCTTGGTTCGAAAACGTGTGGTGTATCGATTTGTGATGCGCTTCATATTACGTGTCGTGCTTTAACGACTGTGCGTTTTGAATCGGATGATTATGATGCTTGTTTGGAAGAAGTTTTGAAATTGCTTCAGGAAAATAAAGTAAAAGAAGTAGTTTTAGGCTTACCGAAGCACATGAATGGAGATATCGGAATTCGTGGTGAAATATCTTGTGAATTTGCCAAGAAATTAGAATCTTCTGGAATTAAAGTTCATCTTTGGGATGAGCGACTTACAACAGTTGCAGCTGAGAAAATTTTACTTCAGGGGGATGTTTCTAGAAAGAAACGTAAAAAAGTAATTGATCAAATGGCTGCGGTTCAAATTTTACAGAGTTTTTTGGACAGACAAAACGGGGGATTTTAATGTCCTCCTTTATTTTTGAAAGGAAGTAATGTATGTTAGATTCAAATTGTTTATATGTTAAAGATGAAAATGGAAACGAAAAAAAGATGACGATTCTATTCACTTTTGATAGTGATGAAACGGGATGTCAATATGTTGTTTTCCAAGATCCAGATTTAGATGAGGCGAAGTATATGCCTCTCGTTATGATGACAAGGGTCAATTGATTCCAATCGAAAGTGAAGCAGAATGGGATATGGTTGAAGAAGTAATCAACACATTTGTTGAGGACGAGGAAAATGCCGACTAGGCGTAAAGTCAATTCTGTAAGAGTTGTTTTATTAGCCGTTGTATGTATTTTAATTATTGCTGGTCTTGCAGGTGTTTTTGTGGTAAAAAATGGCTTGTCAAGTACGGGCAACGGGGATAAGAATATAGTATTCACAATTGAAAGCGGAGATGCGCTTGATCAGGTTGTAGAAAATTTAGAAAATGAAAATTTGATTTCAAATGCGACAGTGACAAAGTTGTATGCCAAGGTAAGTCACAATACAAATTTTGTGGCCGGAACATTTGAATTGAATAATGGTATGAGTGTAAAAGAAATATTATCGCATATTCAAGATAGTACAAAACTTAAGAAGGATGCGTTGATATTAAAGGTACCGGAAGGAAAATGGGCAAAAGAAATAGCGGCTGAAATATCCAATTTATATGATGGAAAGTTTTCGTCTGAAGAAATCTTAAATCAATGGAATGATATTTCTTATATTCAAAAACTAGCGAAGGATTATTCATTTATCCATGTGGATGATTTAAACAATTCCAACTACAAAGTAAAACTAGAAGGGTATTTATTCCCAGATACGTATTATTTAGGAAAAGAGGATTCCATTGATGAAATCACTCGGATTATGCTAGACCGCTTTGAAGTGATGTATAAAGAGAACAAGGAATTGTTCTCAAAGAGTCATTATTCTGTGCAACAAGTCATCAGTTTGGCAAGTGTGGTTCAATTTGAGGCAAGTTCAAAAGAAGATATGGAAATGATTGCAGGTATTTTCCATAATCGTTTAGAACAAGGCATGAAACTACAATCGAGTGTTACAGTATGTTATGCATTATATGATGATTTTAAAGATCCTAAAGATTGTGAAACCAATCCGGAAGTGGATTCACCATACAATACGTATCTACATGAAGGTTTGCCAATTGGGCCGATCTTAAATCCGGGAGATGATGCGATCAAGGCTGTGCTTGCACCTAAAAAGACAGATTATCTATTCTTTGCGGCCGATATTTACAATAAGTTGGATGGTAAAGTTCATTATTCAAAAACATATAAAGAACATCAACAGATTTGCGAAGAATTAGGATTAAATCTGTAACAATGTTTTGCATAATTCAAGGATTATGCTATAATTTTTTGTGCTAAATACAAGGAGTGATACCACATGGCAAATGAAAAATTTTACGTTACCCAAGAAGGTTATAATGATTTAGTTAATGAACATGAAAACCTAGTTCATAAAGTGCGTCAAGAAGTTATCGTTGAGTTACAAGAAGCTCGTGCACAAGGTGACTTGTCCGAAAATGCGGACTACGATGCGGCAAGAGAACACCAGGCGCAAGTCGAAGGTCGTATTCGTGAATTAGAGGCAATGATCAAAAATGCTGAAATCATTACTGAATCTGCAGATGTAGAAAGATAAAAAGAAAAAGAATGTTGTTAAATTAGGATCGACTGTAAAGATTTTAGATTTATCAGACAATCAAGAAGTAACATTTAATATCGTTGGTACAATTGAAGCGGATCCATTCAATGGTAAGCTTTCAAACACAACTCCACTTGCAGAAGTGATCATGGATCACAAAGTAGGGGATGTTTGTACTGTAAAACGTGTTGAAGAACCTTATGATGTAAAAATTTTAGAAATAAAATAAAAAACATCAAAAAATAACGTATAAGAGAAGGGTGATATTTATGAAACGAACTCTTCTCTTTTTTGTGCAATTATTTTCTTTGTCTTTACATGCTTTAACCGATATACTCCAATTACTTTAAAAGAAACAAAGCCTACATTGATGGAAGTTGAAATTAAAGGGGCCATTCAAAATCCAGGTGTCTATACACTTAAACGGAATAGTTCTATTTCAAAACTTATTAAAATGAGTGGTCCTTTATTAGAGAATGCGGATACTTCAAGTATTAGTTTTACGCATATTCTTCAAGATAAAGATGTTGTCGTTATTCCAGAAATCAAAGAAATCAAACTTATATCTTTAAATAGTGCAACTTCAGAAGAGCTTCAAACGCTTCCTGGCATTGGTCCAAGCATTGCGCAAAGAATCATAGACTATCGGCAAGAAAACACATTTACAAACTTTAGAACAAATTAAAGATGTAAAAGGCATTGGCGAAGCTTTATTTAATAAGATCAAGGATAAGATCTGCCTATGATGTTGATTGTAAGTCTAGGCTTTTTGGCCTGTATCATTCTAAAAGATCCTCTTTGTATATTTTGTTTTAGCTTTTGTTTCTTATTGTATCTAAATGAAAGATTTCATAGTAAAAGCATTCTGATTGTATTTACGATACTCTCTGTATTTTCTATCGTTTTAGTCAAGCCTTGTAAAGAGGCTGAAAAAGGAATTTATACTATATCCGAAATCAAACAAAGTTATTATGTCGCAAAAAAACAAAGGACAAGGGTGCTTGTACAGAGTGATTTAGATTTAAATTTTAACAATCAGATTCAAGTCGATTCTTTAGAACCGATTCATACCGATGACAATTTTACACTCTTTAGTTTTACAAAATATAATGCGTCAAAAAATGTATTTTATAAAACGAAATCCATAAGGATTTTAAAGAAATCCAATTCATTAAAATCCAAACTATATGCCTATATAGCGAGTCAAAAGAATTCAAAAGTATTATTATCTTTATATTATGGAATTCATGAAGATACGATTGATGAAATCTATACCATGTTAGGTTATGGATATATTAGTGCTTATTTTATCGTGTTTAATCTATTAAAAAGAAAGTATGAAGATAAAAAGATTCGCATAAGTTTATTGATTTTGAGTTATACTCTTTGGCTCTTTCTTTGTGTTTACACTTTCATTGACAAGATTTATTCTGTATCAAATATCTTACTTATTTTTTAAATCCAAATCTGATCAAATTGGATTTACCATTTTATGCTTTTCAATTCTATATCCAATACAAGTATTATCTATATCGTTTGTGCTACCTATTCTTTTGCAGCTTGTATCCTATTTTTGTACAGAACATAAGTGGATCGTACAAAGATGGTTTTAATAAGTATCCTATTCATTTACTTTAAGAAAGTCGATATAGTTTCGTTCTTGTTGTTTAATTTACTTCGAAAGTTATATGGATGTGTATTCTTGTTGGGAATGTTTATTCCGGATTTTTTGACATTAAAAATTCCATCTCTAACAATTCATTATGCTCCACAATTTGTATTTATTTTTATCTTTATTGTTGTTTATATACAATGTCTTAAACATTTTAAATGGAAATATATGATCCTTTTTCTCATTCCATTTCTAGAAGTATTTTGTAATCCATTCTTTCAAGTTTATACATTAAATATAGGTCAAGGCGATTGTAGTGTTATTGTAGAACCTTTTTATAAAAGTGTAGTAATGATTGATTGTGGTCAAAGCCTATATCGAGATAATGTAGAACGTATCATTTTTCCTTTTTTAGAAAACAAGAATATTCATACAATCGATACTTTGATTTTAACACATGATGACTTTGATCATAGTGGTGGTTATGATTGTTTAAAAGAAAAGGTTAAAATTAAACAGGTGATCAAGGATTCAAAAGATAAGGTAAATGTAGAATACCCATTCTATTTACTTCTTCAAGAAAGAATATCGAAAGATGAAAATGATTCAAGTATAATCTCTTATTTTACATATGATCATTTAAATTATCTTTTTATGGGCGATGCGAGTAAAGAAATCGAAAAACAATTGATGGACGCATATGATTTAAAAGCGGATGTGATCAAAATAGGACATCATGGTTCAAATACAAGTTCAGACGCAGCTTTTTTGGATTCTTTAGATTGTAGGATTGCCCTAATTAGTGCAGGCTATAAGAATAAGTATGATCATCCTAGTACGGAAACATTAAAGACATTAGATCATTTACATATTCATACTTTTTGTACAAGTACAAATGGAAGTATTGCGATTTATTCTTTGCATGACTTTGCTTTTATTGTCACAAACGATGGATTGTTTGGTATAATACATTAGAAAATTAATACATCAATGTTGATAAAAAACACCAATCGAAGCACATTTAAATGTACAACATTGG
>ENA-OQIR01000884-OQIR01000884.1-human-gut-metagenome-genome-assembly--contig:-NODE-884-length-11676-cov-4.484631_pt1 | contig 11676 bp, 14 predicted proteins | sample MGYA00242580_ERZ504745 | MGnify/ENA primary metagenome ERZ504745 (study PRJEB26092, sample SAMD00036214) | human gut metagenome | host: Homo sapiens | study: EMG produced TPA metagenomics assembly of... | reverse complement strand
AGTACTCCACGCGCTCGTCGGCTGCTGCGCCTCCACCGCTTCGATCTCCGAGCGAAGGCGTCCGCCACCTCTGCCGACCTCGCGTCCTCTTGCCCTTCCGCGAGCTCGACCTTCGCCGCCTCGTCGCCATGAGTCTCACCGTCCATGTATCCTGCTTTCAAATCGCGGCAGGCACAACAAGGCGCCCGCCCAGTTACTCGATACGAGCAGCCTAGACGGGCGTCACAAAGTGGCAGAGGGGCACGACTCTAATGCCAGGCATCTGCTGGTATCATTAGAGTGCAGCATTGGCTATGGGAGAGGACTTCACATCCCACGGCCAGTCAGACCTAAGTTGGCTTCGTCCTGCTATAGATTGAGGTGAAGGCGATTGACCGATCAACAAAGTGAGACGATCGAGATTTCCGAACAGATTCGCGACAAGAAAAAGGATGTGCGATTCAGCACTCGCGAATACGTTGCGGAATACCTCATCAATAAGTTCAATGCTGATGCATTCTACATTCCGCTTGACTATCAACGGAACTTCGTCTGGACGGACGTTGACTGCAGCTACTTTATTGAGTCTGTGCTAATTGGTCTGCCCATTCCCTACATGTTCTTTGCCGATGCTGAAGATGGCAGAACGGAAATCGTTGATGGAGCGCAAAGGATGAACGCCTTGGTGAACTTTGCCAGAGGCGATTTAACCTTGTGCAATCTAAACATCCTTACATCTGTCAACGGAAAGACCTATTCAGAACTTCCCATAGAAGTACAAAGAAGATTCGATAACGCGAGCTTTCGAGTGGTTTACCTTGAGGAAGGGACCACCTTTGACGTCCGACAGGAGATTTTTCGTCGTATCAATTCATCGGGCAAGCAGCTCAAATCGCAAGAAATTCGCCGTGGCTCCATGGGCGGCGATTTTACAAAACTAGTAAGCGAGCTCTCCAATGATCCGCTCTTTATAAAACTTGCCCCGTTAAGCGAGACGGCGCGCAAACACTACGATGACATGGAACTTGTCACTCGTTTCTTCGCCTATGCAGACGGCTACCCAGATTTCGAGGGTTACAAAGACCGCGTTGCTAGTTACCTGGATGAATACACGAATCGCATGAACATCGAGCTTGCCGAGTCACCTGACAAGCGCAATGAACTCGTCGCTCGCTTCAAAGAAATGTTGGAATACGTTGAGAAGTGCTTGGGAGACAGGGGTTTCAAAAAGACACCGACAGGAAAAACGACTCCTCATGCGCGTTTCGAAGCTATTGCGGTCGGCGTTGCCGTGGCGTTGTCGGAGGACAAGGACCTTTCGCGCAAAGACATGTCTTGGGTTGATTGCGAAGAGTTCCAGACCCTTGTGCGGTCAGACTCGGCAAACGTAAAGGCCAAGTTGAAAGCTCGCATTGATTTCGTTGCCAACAAGCTGAAGGCGGAGCGGTAAACCTTATGGATTCCAATGACTTTAACTTGGGGTACGAAGAGGTCTACAACGACCGCTTGGTGAGACCAAGAGCATGATTACGCTCGCGACCCTGCTCGATTCGCTTGACCAAGGCGCAGAGGGCGTGCGCTACAATGCTGTAATGCGAGGAGCGTACGAAAACGCTGAAAAGGCAAATCCCAGTGGCCTGCCCTCATCGACACCAGATGTGACCCTCGTTTCCAGTGTCATCCGCTCCAACGTCAAGCTTATGATCTACAACATCATTGAGTACTCGGTCACTAATCTCATGCAGGCGATTTACGACAGAGTAAAGGACGAGGGTTGCGGCTACGCTGAGGTTTCCGAAAAGCTTCAATCGATTTGGCACCATACCCAAATGTATAACGGGTTGAGCGACCCAAAAGCCAGCAATAGTACTGCCGAGTCCATAAGCAAGAAGTTGCTTGATCATGCTGTTAAAAATAACGTACTTCAATTCAGCGTTCGGAACACCATCGCCGGTGGAAATCTAGATGCAGACAAAATCCTCAAGCTCTTTGATGACCACGGAATATCGATTCATGATGATATAGCGAACTGCAAGAGGGATGAGATTAAGAGCGAGCTTAAAGACATCAAGAATCGACGGAATGACCTAGCTCATGGATCAATTTCGTTTGCAGAAGCAAGCAATCAGGTGACAACATCGGAGCTTGCGGAGCTAGTCAATCATGTTGACTCATTTTTGATGCAGCTCCGCAAGGATGTTTCGACCTATCTCAACGCCGGTGAATATCGGCGCGGTATGACCGAATCAGAAGAGGCTAGTGTACGCAAGCGGCAATTATGCTTTTGCCAACCGCTTCGCCGAGCTTGGTGGCACGGCGTTTCCAATATGCCGTGCCACAGCTTTCTTGCTGATCTTCTCGCCAGGCCTAATGAACTTGTAATCCTGCGGGAAGCTCTGCAAGACGGCACCCTCACGCAAGGTTAGGGCTCGATTTTGCTCTGGATGCCCAAACCGGCCCGTACCGTACATATAGAACTGCGTAGTTATAGTTGGGGACGTCTCGTCCCAAGCCATCCTCCCGTAGACCGCAGGTACGTTTGGCCAGCAGCTTTTTATGACAATCAAGCCTCAGGTCCTCAGGCCAATCTCGCCACGTGCCATTAGGCGTCGAAGCCTTAATGCGCTTCAAGTTTAGTTCTGATAGCGCCGACGCCGTTTGCAGAGAGTCCCCCCTGCAAGAGCCGCCAGCGCTCACGGCAGGCAGCGCACCTATTGCCTGCCGAACCGTAACAGCATGAGCGTTATCATTCGTAGGGTCAATCAAGCTGATGGACCCATTTCTAGAAGCTAGCAGAATCAATCGCCGCCGATGCTGGGGCACACCGTACTCCTCAGCCTTTACGACGCTGTATTCCACCGAGTATCCGGACTCCTTAAGCGTGTTCAAGAAACCAGAGAAGATGCTCTCCTTCTCGAGCTCGGGCACGTTCTCCATGGACACGTAATCTGGCTGCACTTCACGTACAAGCCTCCCAAACTGCGCAAGCAACCCCCAGTCCTTGTGCCTCTCGCGATGCTTCTTGTCCTTGCGGTGCTTCGAGAAGGGCTGGCAAGGAGCGCACCCTACCAAGACTTTGATGTCAAAGTCCTTCAGGAGCTCCTTGACTTCCTCCCCGGTGACCTCGGCGATGTTCTTGCAGATGAACTTGTCCTTGCCGTTGTTCGCATCGTAGGCGTACTGGCAAGAGGAATCGAGGTCAAACCCAGCCACCACATCGATGCCAGCGGTGCGTAAACCGTAGGTCAGACCCCCGACCCCGCAAAACAAATCCACAGCACCAATGGAGGCGCTCTGAGCCTTATCCTCCGTGGAACTATCAACGCTCATCGCAATCACCCCTTCGGCGTCCTAGAATGACCGTATGCGAGCGTCACAAACTCGAAAAGAATTCAACTCGCTAACTTTATAGATTAGCAGCAATCAGAGGGATTGGAGACCTGAGCTTGAAAACGTCACCGAACGGCTGTTTGCTTCCCGTAAACAGCAGAAGTGCAGGTAAAACGCTTGGCCTCGATTTGCTTGATCGCCTGTTCCAAGTACGGCAATCCGGAGAGGTCCTGGCCGCCGGAGGCCGTGCAAAGCGCTCCGCTTGTATGGTCGCCCGTGCTCTTTCAACCTGCGTTCGCCGCATGCCAGAAGAGCGTGCCCGCCGTGATCCTACCGCCCTCGTCCACATGCTCGAAGAGCTTGCGGGTAACGGCCTCGTCGTACTTCTCGGGGTCGTGGGAGCACCAGCTGAGGAACGTGTCGTGGTCGCCTCCAGCGGCCTCGTAGCTGATGCCGATGTTCTTCCAAGTCTCGTAGTTCTTGGGCGGCTCCATAGAGAGGAACGCCAAGTCGGCCTTCTCCTTATCGTTCATGCTGGCTCACCCCGCAATCGAGCTGCGAGGCGGCGCTCCCCGTGACCGAGCTGTAAGATGCAGCCACGACAGGCCCCCGGCCTGTCCACTCGCCGCCGGTGGCCCCGCCGCCAAGTGTACGGCCACCGGTGTCATTTTCCTTGAATGCTTCCATAGGCATCGCTAGTCCTCAATGCCGAGCATGTCGCAGATTTTCTGCCCGCTGATCGCCCAGGTGCCGCCGATCATCATCGCGGGGAGCGTCCCGTCCGCGCACCACTTCTGGACTTGGCGCAGGCTCCACCCGCCGATCTCGGCACGTGCTTGGGGGTCTCGCACACCTTCACGTCCGCGCGCCGGATTTGCGAGCAGCCGAGCGGCTCCTTCCCATGCCCTATTCTCGCCTTTGTACCGAGCCATTCAGTCACCGCCCTAACCTCTGAGCTACTAATGACGTGTGATCACGGTTAAGACTGTACAAGAGCGAATTGCCGCGTTTAACTGTGGTTATGTAGTGCAGCAGTGGCAAAACTGCTTGACGGCGCGGGACTTCCATTTTGCTTTGCGACTGCTTGGACGGCCAAATTGCTCATTTGCTGACTTATAGCAATGCCCCAACGGCACCGTCGCGTTTGCAAACAGCCGCGGCCAACAGCAAGAACATCAGCAATTCCGTCGGCATGCATCGGACGTCCGCCGCTGGGGTATCCTTGGAGCACATGCACCGCAAGCCACGCAAAGGAGCCGCCATGCGCACCGAGCTCGATGTTCCCTTTTGCACAAAGACGAGGCCAAAGCCCTGGGTGCCAAGTGGGACCGGGTCAAGAAGATCTGGTACGTGCCCGATGGCGTCAACCCCGAGCCTTTGCCGCATGGCTGCCCGGCGTGGATCGCTCCGACCCCAGCGCACCCTACATCTATCTGGTACTGGGCAAGCGCGAATGCTGGAAGTGCCACGAGCAGACGACGGTCGCGGCCTTTGGCATTCCGTATTGGGCGGCCGAGGACTCGGGCAGCAAGGCTGCGCCCAGCGCAGCGCCCTCCATGGACGACGCTGGCCACATCGCAATCGACACCGCCCGCGCCAACGCCATAGCCATCGTTCCCGCGCTGGGCTGCGTGCCGGCCGAGATCCGCGACTACCTGCGCGAGCGCTGCGGCTACAAGCCCGTAACGTCGCGCACCACCAAGACCGTATCGCTCGCCAGCACCTGCACCGCCTGCGGCGCGCTGCAAGGCAGCCATTACCTGTTCGAGGAGCCCACGTCGCCGTTTGCGCTCACGGCCATCAACAAGCTGCCCGCGCTGGAATTCGTGCGCGTAGAAGTCGCTGGCGTCTTTGGCATCCCCGCTAGTCAGGGCAACTTTGACCAGGCACTCTTCACCTGGGCACGCGACCACCACACCCAGTTCCACAAGACCCTGTGCGAGGGAATTTACCTGTAGGGCAAAACTCGAAAATCGAGTCCAGTTATCCTCGAAAATCGAGTATGCGCAGGTAGCTGAGTTGCGAGCTCGAGGACCTACAGCCCCAGAATGTGCTCCAGATAGCCCTTGTTGAACCAGAACGATTGCCTGGTCATCCAGCGTCCGTCGGGCAGCTCGTAGGCGTTCCTCGCAATATCGCCGATTTCGGTTCCGTCGGCGAATCTGTACGCAGCCTTCGACGTATGCGGGCGAACGTGAACGATTGGATTGTCTGCCATACCAGGCAGGTTGTTGGCCACTTTAAGCTTTCCGCTCGAATCCCTATACGGATTGAGCTCAACTCCCTCGCGAATAACCTTTTGCGTTTCGTCCCAGCAAGCCTTTGCGGGGCCTTCGATTTCGTTTGCCGGCATTGCCCAGAATAGGCAGCGGTCAAGGCGCCACATCCCCTCGTGGTCCTCGCGGAACACGACGAAGAAGAAACGGCTGGTCTCTAGGCGCGCACGGAAGGAAGACGTCTCCCAGTCCTCATTGATTAGCTGCTTAAACTCAAACGGAGGGAAGGACATTGCCTGCTCGATGTGCCCTCTCTTATTAACGCGACAAGCACGGACGTTAATCCCGGCCTTAACGAACTCCTCGGCAGCGTTGCTTTTAATACCGAGCATTCGATAAACGAGTGTCGTCCATTGCGCTTTGTTGCCCGTATACTCCAGGCCGTACTGCTCCGCAATCTGGCGATCGGTTTCGCCATAGTGGCGCTCGATAAGCGCGGTAACGTAGCTTTCGAAATCAATGGACTTGTCGCCGGCCTGGACGATACTCTCGCCAACGCGCGGGGCACCGAGGACATAGGTGTGGAGGACGTAGTCCATATACGAGCGCTTGAGCGAAAAGGCGCGACGCTTTGCGCGACGGCGCTCGATCTCGCCCGTATCGGTATTGAAATACTCGTAATACTGGTCAACCCACATCGTCGCTTCGGTTGCACCCTTTGTGCAGGCGCCCAAGTAGGTGGTCATGCCCTCCGAAAGCTCATCCGCGCGGCCATCTTGAATGTATGAAATGATCTTCTCGTAGTCAGCGCGAATAATCTTCATGTCCTCTTCGGGCAGGCGAACCATAACAGCGCGCTCAATACGCTGGTCGTATTTATCGATAGAGCGATCACGGCCGTAGTAAATCAGCAGGATATTGCTGAGCTTGGTCTTGAGATGCGAGTTGTCGTAGTCAAGCGAGACAGGGCGGTCGTAAGGAATCATCGTTAAGACAAGGCGCTCGCCGGCCGACTTGCGACCGTCCTTGAGCACGTCAAAACACGTTGCCTTAAGTTCGACGCCTGCCTCGGGAAAGTCCGGCCGATCATCGCTGTTGGCCTTGTAGCCAAAGTAACGTTCCTCAATCAGGGTTCCCATACCGCCCTTGTACTTCTTAGACCAAAGTCCTTGGGCGCACTCTCCCCCTCCGGCGCAATACCGAGCTCGAGAATATCGCGAAACGTCATCCCGTCGAGATTGGCAGCATACCGCTCAATGCTTGAGGGGTCAGAAAAATCGGTATCGTCAAGCATGCGCTTGAAATCGAGGTGCTTCTTGGACATGGGGTACCTCCGAAAGTCGCAGTTAGCCCCATGGTAGTTCAGGGCAGCAATTTCCTCCATAAAATTGAGGGCTTGATCTTGTCCGCTCGATCGGTTATTGTTGTGAGCACCATAAACGGACACAGCAGCGATTGGAGAAACGTGTCTGAGATTAACATTGCCGAGCTTTTTGCGGGCGTCGGTGGATTTCGCTGGGCCTTGAAGCTATGCCGACCCGCGCCATCCCGAGTTTTATATGAAACCAGCCGGCCCCTTCCGCACCATTTGGGCCAACCAGTGGGAGCCGCCCGGAACCAAGTCCCGCCAGTTTGCGGCGCGTTGTTACATGGAGCGCTTTGGTGAGAACTCCGTTGTCAACGAAGATATCAATAAGGTTTTGGAGCAGGCTGAAGCCGGCGAGATTGAAATCCCCGACGTGCAAATGGTCGTCGGTGGTTTCCCTTGCCAGGATTACTCTGTCGCACGTCCGCTTAACCAGGCACATGGCATCGAGGGCAAGAAGGGTGTCCTTTGGTGGGATATCTATCACTTCCTCGAGATGAAGAAGCCCCGTTTCGGCCTCTTTGAAAATGTTGACCGCTTGCTTAAGTCGCCCGCATCTCAGCGCGGCCGTGACTTCGCCATCATCTTGAGCTGCCTCGCCGATCTCGATTACACCGTTGAATGGCGCGTAGTCAACTCTGCGGAATACGGGTTCCCCCAGCGCCGCAAGCGCGTTTATATCTTCTGCGAGAAGAACGCCGGCAAGGTCGATCTTGCCGACCGCATGCATAACGGCGTTATGGCAAAGGCCTTCCCCGCCATCTATCCCGACGAAATGGCCGAGCTCGATGTGTTACCTGACCCTTACGAGAACTCGACTCGCTTTGGCGTTGGTCAAAAGACATCACAGTTTAAGAATGCTGGCGTTATGCAGGGCTGCCATGTTCTGACGTGCGACTTCACCGAGGACTATCATGGCGAGCGCCGTGTGCTTGGCGATGTGCTTGTCAACGAAGCGCTTGTTCCAGAGCAGTTCTACATCTCTGACGAAAAGCTTCCCGACTGGCGCTACCTCAAGGGCAGCAAACGCGAAGAGCGCACCAACAAGAAGACGGGCTTTACGTATACGTATTCCGAGGGAGCCATGAGCTTCCCGGATGCCATCGACAAACCAAGCCGCACGATTCTCACAGGTGAAGGCGGCACGGGCGCCAGCCGTTTTAAGCATGTCATCGAGTGCCCCGACGGTCGTTTCCGTCGTCTTGTTCCCGACGAGCTCGATCAGCTCCAGGGATTCCCGAAGGGCTGGACCGACACCGGCATGACCGATGGTCATCGAGCCTTCTGCATGGGTAACGCACTTGTCACTGGTGTTCCCCACCGCATCGGTGAAGCCATGGTTGCGGTGTATGGCTGTAGCCGAACCACTATTGGCATAAACAAGACGAGGGCCAGTTCGATTCTGAACTGGCCCTCGTCTTTTGTCTAAGTTACTGTAGCGTTTGCACTACTTGGAATCAGGAACGATGCCGACCAAGCTGACGGTGACGTCGAAGGTCGGACTTCCTTCGCCGACTTCGAGACCAGACATGTTCTGGCAATCGCTGTCGGTGCCTTCCATCCAAATGACAACCTTGAAGTTCGTCCCGTTGTAACCAACGTGTGCGAGCATTTGAGCATCGCCCGTCGGCTTTACGTAGGAGTCGCCGCTTCCAGTTGCTCCCCAGTTTTTGTTGTTCTGGTCAATCATATTCCCGCCGTACACGTGGGCATAAGACGGCGCTATGGTCACCGAGAGGCTGCCGGAATTCACGCAACTCCAGCCCTCGGTAGCAGAAACATCGTTTCCCTTACCGGTCGGAAGGACCGGAGCATAAACAACCTTGAGCTCGTCATTAATCAGCAGGCCAACACGAAGGCTGCCTTTGATCTTGTCGAACCAATCTTGCGAAGCGCCTTCCGACGCAGTCACAACAACGGGACCGTTCGAGCTGCTGTTGTCGAGATAGACGTCAGCCTCGCCAGTCTGGTTAATCGTGTAGAGCGTATATTCCGCCATCGTATAGGCGTAATAAGTCTCGGTATCTCCCCTGAGCGCATAGGAACCCTCAAGCTGCTTAGAAATCGTTGCCTTCTGGTAACCACTCACATCTGTACCATTCCATGATTTTGGTACAAACCAGCTATGGGCATCGTCCGTGGAAGACGGACTGATCTCATGGCCAGTGCTTGCGGCGGTCGTTTGGTGATCGCTGCCGTCATGAATGGCATTTGGACCAGAAGCAATTTGGAGAACCATTCCGTTTGCCTGAGCGCTAACGGTGCTGGTAGTGCCCTCGACCTTTGTGTTCGAGACGAACCAGGCATACGTTGCAGAACCAAGCGCAACTGCTGCCATAACGACAGACAAAGCTGCGACTGCAAGCTGCTTTTTCATCTGCTGAACGCTCAACGGAAATCCTCCTCTCTAAAGAAAAAGGCGGGGGACAGTTCTCCCCCGCCTCTCATTACGCCGCGGGCGTAGTTGGCCTTCTTGTCCGTCTGAGTAGAGGTGGCACTGAAAGCAACCGTGATGCGCTTCGAAGCCTTCGTCAGGTTCTCAAGATTGTTCGTAAAGACGTTGCTATCGTCACCATCGTAAAAGACATACATATCAACCGTAGTTTCCGATGTAGACGAAACCGTATCAGTAAGCTTATTGCCAGTGTTAGAAGCGGCCTTCACACCGCCCTTGTCACAAAGAACCCAGTTGTCTCCACACTTCACAAGAACACGAAGCGCGGTATCAAACTGGCCGTTATCCGATCCATCATCTTTGATAGATGCACCCTTGACAATAAGATTCTCCAGGTTAGCGCCCTTCGAGCCAATCTTGAATGTATTTTTGACAGCATATTGTCCGGCTACGGCAGCCTCAACCGAACCCGCAGCCTTATCTCCCGACTCGGAACAAGGCTCGCGCCATCGGTGCTCATATCGCTTTTATCGGCGCTATCACCAAACGCAGTGTAAAAATTCCCGGCAGTCGCATAGGTGACAGCGTCGCCGGTGTAAGCCAGTGAGCAGGATAAAGCGGCGTATCCCTCACGAGCGACTGATCAGCACGCTGGTCCTTTTTTGTGGCACTGGTGCTATTTTCGTCATAGATATACATGAACGCAGAGTTCGACTGAGCAGAAATCTTACTGGTGGTAGCGTCGACCTTGTTGTTGCTCACAAACCATGCGAAGGTGGCAGAGCCCAACGCTACGGCTGCTACCAGCACCATGGCGATGGCGGCGCCATCTGCTTCTTTAATGCCTTGGTATCCATACGGACCCCTTTCTTTCCCCATTCATCCCAGACGACCCTCGAGAAGCCCGGAAGGGGAGCCCGCGCTTTCGTGTTGGATGTTGCTTGCCCATCCTTTAGACATGGAATCGAGAATACCATAATTCTTACGATTTCCTTATGAGTTTTCGGCAGCCTACATTCCGGCAGATTCATAGGTCTACCTCGGGTTATATGTGGCGGTATGTGAACATCGTTTACCTTATTTGATCTCTCTCCCGCGCAGTCATAAGCCCCTCTTAAGGCTTGCGACCGCAGCGCCACGCCATCGCATACATTCACCCTCCGCCGAGCTCCGCCCTAGCCCTTCCCCACTGCTATATTGGTGTGGCACGTGTCATTTTTGCCTGCTAAACGGGCTATTTGTTGGGAGGACTCATGCCTGCCGCCAATCAACCCAAGGGAAGCGTTTCCACCGGATCGATTAAGCCGGTGACGCGTAAGGCCGTCCGTTGTCAGCGCGAAGTCGCCTGGTTGGTCACGCAAGCGGCCGGTAAGCTCGTCGCCACCACCGACGACGTCAACGCGCCCACACCCAGCTTTGTACTGGCGGCGGCATTGTCGTACACCCGCAAGCAAGAGCAGGCTGCTCAGGACAACGGACGCGCAGTTGACTACGATGCGTCATAGCTCCCGACCTTGCGAGCTTTTGTCAGGCTGCGGGGCTGCCCGCAGCGCCCAACGCGCTTTCGGACGCGGGCTACATGTTCACGCTCTCGGGTGCGAATCTGATCCGCGACCTTTATGCCTACTGCAGCGACCTGGACGAACGCATGGGAGACGCGGCGCAGGTCAAGCCAGGCTACGCGATCAAACTCGCGCTGCGGTTGTTCTTGCTAGACGGCGCCTCAGCCGCCATCGCCTCCGACGGCAAAACCTCGGCATAAGCCACCACCAAAAGCGCCGGGCTGGGAAATCACTCCCGGCCCGGCGCTTCTTCGTTCTACTTGTCCCCGTCCCCTGCGGGCGAGTTCTTTTGGTTGCGACGGTTACTCCAAGTCACGTTGTGTTCCTTGTAGTAATCGGGCGCCTCGTTGCCGCTCGCGCTAATGGGGTCGTTGCCGGTCAGGGTGTCGGTAATATCTTGCACGAACTTAACGAGCAGGCTCGAATCGTCGGTCTCGGACGAATCAAAATCGAAACCGAACTCCACCGCGCCGCCAATAATCTTGTCCACGCACTCCGGGTCGTCGCCGTCCAGCCAAATGACCACGGTGTACTTGTCCACGTCGCCCACGCGGAAGTTTTTGTGGCTAATGGTCGTTACCACGTCCTTGGACGCAAACGGCTCGGTGTTGGGCTCGGGATTGCCGTTGGCCGCAGCCGCCGCATAGGTGGTGGGCTTGCCATTGCGATACACCCGCACGCGTGCCGCCTTCTCCACGCCCTTGCTGGCGCTGACCACCTTGAACTTGGCGCTGTAGCAGATCGGTCTTGCCGGCGTTGCGGATATAAAAAGGTGTACGCCACGTAGTTCTTGCCGTTGTGGCTGCCGTCGATATCGTCCAGGTTGTC